>Ga0315286_10000859_pt1 | contig 26613 bp, 36 predicted proteins | sample YL17G10_0_MG_FD_205038 | JGI IMG/M metagenome (GOLD analysis project Ga0315286, IMG submission 205038) | Sediment microbial communities from Yellowstone Lake, YNP, Wyoming, USA - YL17G10_0 | ecosystem: Environmental > Aquatic > Freshwater > Lake > Sediment | place: USA: Wyoming | collected... | reverse complement strand
CAGACTCCATGGCAATTTCTTCTTCTTCAATCTGCTCAGAATTCAGATTCGACATGTATCCACTACCCGCTATACGCTGTACGCTAACCGCTGGTTATTACTTCGTGCTCATCAATTAGACGACTAAACAGCGTTGCTCGGTGGCCGGAACATAAGTGCATAAGAGCAGAAGTGCACAAGGGCAGAAGAGCATAGAGGCACAAGTGTACAAGAGCCAGGAAAACCGTGTAGCGGATGACTGGGGGGACTGGCTGCCGCAGGCCATTGTTTGTATTCATGATTTGTCGGCAATGTGCTTGGCGATCCCATTAACCAGGGTCCTAACATCCGCCAACAGTTGCCTGAGCTCATCCGCATCCACCTCAACGAAGGGCATATAGTCGTCCTGCTGTCTCTCGTTGAAGGCTCGATGGAGAGTCCTGGAGTACTCCCTCGGTAACAGGCCTGTCCCGATGAACTCCCTGTCAAAGAAGGCAATCACCGCGGAGTGTTTGGAGTACTGGAGCCGCTTGGTCAGTAGTACGGCCACAGCGGCGTAGAAACAGGCATAGTACAGCCTGTTGGCGGCTTGCTCGATACCGGCCGGCGTCCAGCAGAAGCTCCGAATCAACCAGGGCCTCCTTGGCCTGCTCCAGGCGATAGTCGACCAGCGATTTGAAGTCCTCATCTCTCATGCCGCAATCTCAATCCCTTCTCGGCGGACGTTCTGGGCATACTCAGTAAGCGACAACGGTCCCTTTTCGAATGCCTCCTGGCTGACAATGACTACCGAGATCATGTAGCCTTCTTCAAGGCTCAATTCCCAGGCCCGATCCAGGATCCGGCGTTTCGCACTCCGAGTCACTTGCCGCAGCTCCACCAGCAGGTCCAGATCAGAGCCTGGGTCCGCCTCGCCCCTGACCTGCGAGCCGTACGCGTACACCCGAACCACATCAATGTCCGGGAGGAGGCCCTCCCTCAATCTCCCGACCACCTCTTGTATGTGTTCAACCGTCATTGGCTTCACCAATCAATATACCCTGATTCCACTCTTACAGGGCCTGATTATAACGCAGTTCTTCAAAACCTGCAACTAAATTCCAGCCGACTAATATTCGCCGGTGGTTTTCGCTGATTGAGCCTCCAAACTACCCGCTGTATGCTACCCGCTGATGATACTGTGCTCATCGATTAGTCTGCTGAACAGCGTTGCTCGGTGGCCGGATACACAGATTTTCAGATTGCCTCTGTTTTCTTGCGGCGTTATAATTAGAATTAAATCGATGCAAGATTAATACGTTTTTGAGATTCCTATGATATTCACACGAATCACAATTGATCCGGACAAAATGTCAGGAGTTCCATGCGTTCGAGACTTACGCATGCCGGTGGCGACTGTTGTCGCTATGGTTGCCGAGGGTATGACCGAAGAGATGAGATTCTTCATGCCCACCCCGACTTGGAGCCTCAAGATATCCGTGAAGCCTTACTGTACGCCGCCGAAGCCGTGAAGGAGCGGGCGCTGCCATTGAAGACTGCATGAGATTCCTTGTTGACAACCCGGTTTCTCCTCTCGGGGCCGAAATGCTCCGCAAATCCGGGCGCGATGCAGTCCATATACGTGATTACAGGTTGCAGGCTGCCGCTGAGCCTGTGATTTTCGAACGAGCTTCTCAGGAAGGGCGCATTATTGTCACTGCGGATACTGATTTTGGCTCCTTGGCGGCTCGAAGCAAAAAACGTATTTTTAGACGTTCCCTTATGGCAGATATCGGTAGATTTCCCGCCGGTGCGGGCAACGAATGAAGCTTACAGTCTGGCCTTCTACTATAATACCAATGCGATACTGCCCGATCCGTATCCGATAGTAATTCTTGCCGCCCCTTAGTTTCTTGAGGTTGCCGATGTCCTGCAATGTGCGAGCATTCTCCACTTGAGCGATTGCGTCCTTGATACGGTCCTTAAGCGGCTTGTCCGTCAGGACCTTGACGTCTTTGAGAAAACTGCTTCGAAACTGGACGTTCAAGCCGGTTACTCCAGCGCCTTCAAGATGGTGTCCCTGCTGACCACTGCTGTGTCCTCGCCTTCCCTGATCGCCTGGGTCAGACCGATCTCTTCGATGGCCTCGGCAAGCATATCCCGAAGCAACTCGGGTTTCTCTTCCAAGACCTCAATGAGGGCCTCTTTGAGCAAGCTCCTCAGCTTTCCGTCATCTATGCTTATCGTACTCACGCTCAACTCCCTGAGATACTATTTAGGACTCATATATTGTAATTCGTGCGAATGTTATTGAGACATCAAATCATCAAAGATATTTCATTACAACTTTTGTACATATCAGCCAATATGCCCTGACCCATTCTTATAGAAATAATTATAACAAAGTATCTAAAAAATGCAAACCACAATCTCAGCCGACTGATATTCGCCTATAACCGCTAACCGATGATAAGTGCATAAGGCATAAGGGCATAATAGAATAAGAGCACAAGAGCATAAGTGAACTCCAAATACCGAACCCTGCTGCCTTATCCCTCAACGCCAAGCCTGAAAACCATATCGTTTAATTATGCGATTTCAATGCCTGTGCTGATTATCTCCGACAGGATACTGGCCTTATCGTGGTCTTTATATTCATCCCAGAAGATGCACTTCGGCTCTATGGCGGCATCAACACCGAAGGCTGCGTGGAAAAGCCCAGCCGTAATCTCGATACGTTTGGAGTGATCCGCCTCGTCAACAACCACGGCGATGTCGATATCGCTATGCTCCGTAGCCCGCCCTTTGGCATAAGAGCCATACAGCAGCACTTTCTTAATCGGGAATAGCTGCCTGACTGATTGGTAGAATCTTAATACTTTCTCGCGAACTATAGCCTGCCCTTGATCCATTCAAAAAGCTCCTGTGTTGACGTCAGAACAAGGTTAGCCTTGTCTTGCGTCATCAGCTTTGCCAACTCTTCGATGTCCTCCGTATATCGGGATTCAATGTAATAGGAATTCAGCGTTTCGACGAATTCGAGCATCCGGGCGTCCATATCCGCCTTACAGGGTAGTTCCGCCACAAGACGCAGAAGATTGTGTGTGTACGGCGGCGTCGCTGCATGATGTTTTACGTAGCAGGCCTTCAGAATCTTCTCGATGGCTTGCTGACACATGGAGGCCACATAAAGATAACGCCTCGTTTGCAGCAAAGCTTTTGCCGTCGCCAAATCATATTCCGCCAGCGACAGCCAGTTATTGATTATCTTCCGACACATTTCTTCAACTTACAGTCTTTCTCTTTTTCGTTCTCGGCAATCGTCTTGGTTAGAGCTTTTGCATCCGTCAACAGGTACGCATGGTTTCGCTCTTATAACGACTAATCATAACGCAGTTCTTCAAAACCTGCAACTAAATTCCAGCCGACTAATATTCGCCGATGGTTTTCGCTGATTGAGCCTCCAAACTAACCGCTGTATGCTACCTACTGATGATACTGTGCTCATCGATTAGTCTGCTGAACAGCGTTGCTCGATGGCCGGCGGATTCGTAGGAGCCGGTAGAATTCGGGTCTCAGGTGTGACTCCAGCGGTTAGCTTCTTTTATCGGTAGGCATCTTTGCGATGTCTGACACGGAGGATCACGATTACTATTCGTGCTTGGAAGATTTCATAAACTATACGATACTGGCCGACACGAACACGGTAAGTGTTATCGGAACCCTGGAGTGTCCTTACTCCTGCCGGAAAGGGATCTGTTGATAGGGACTCAACAGCCGAGATTATTCGAGGGATGACTTTCCTGTCGAGTCGTTTTAGCTATCGCATCGCCGACGTTTTCCATTCAATTTGATAGGTAGCCATTCCGCTTTAACTCTTCCATGACATCTGCATGAGGTATAACCGGCTCTTCCCGCCTCTCAGCAACAACTGCCAAATCCTGCAGATCTTCGATAAGCTCTTCATACTCCTTAATGGACAAAATGACGGCTTTTTTATTGCCATTAACGTCTATTACATATTCAGGATTCAGTTTTGGTGCGGAACGCATAATATCAACCTCAGTTTTTCTGTTCTTAGTTTTTGCCAATCGATCCGGTATAACTTTTGTACCTATCGGCAAATATGCCCTGATTCCACTCTTACACTCTCACACGACCTGATTATAACGCGGTTCTTCAAAAGCTGTAATTAAATTCCAGCCGACCAATAACTGAGTCTGCAGTTGAATTGTGGCAACCACGTATATTGATGAAAGAAATCGTAAATGGAACTATTAACGGAATGGGTGCGCCAGAGACTTGGCGGACAGCCAGGGTGGTTGCCCCTTAGTTGGTGTCGACCCAGGCGATGAGCTGGTGCAAACTCACGGGATCGACCTTTACTTCGTAGTGGCTGCCGGTCATTGTGATATCGATGAGTTTGCTCGTGTAGGATAGGTGCTTCATCGGACGCAGGGTAACATGGCTTTCGGGGTCGCTTTGGGCGTAATTTTCGGCCATGATAGCTCCGGCGATACCTTTTCTTTCGGGGTCGATTCCGCTGAACTGTGCGCCGCCGACCAGGGTGACATACGGCTCGTTGAACATCAGGTATCCCGGTCTCAAGGTGAGGTCGAGCTTCTCTCTACCTGCTCCGTCGCCTTGATGGCACTTTCCGCAGTATTTATCGAGGACCGGCTGGACAAAGAGCGGGTGTAGCTGATGCTTTTCGTGCCCCAGGGCGGCGGTGTAAGCTCGGCGGCCTCACGCCGAAGGGCTGCGGCGGCCTTGTTGGGGACGGCTGTGCTGTGCATCTCGTGGCAGCCGAGGCAGCCTCGCTGCTCGCCGGGCATCACTCCGGTAAACGAGCGCATCGTCTGCAATGCGCGATAGTGCTCATCGAGGAGTTGAAAATGGAGCGTAAGGCCGGCTGGGACCTTGAAATACACCGAGCCATCCGCCTGGATGGGTACTGTCCCGAGGATGCGCTTGACGCCGTCGTCCTGGATTAGCGAAACGACGGGGCCGGAGAAGCGTCCAGCTCGAATACGTGCGGGCGTCCATTTGGATTACTCGCAGATACTTGGCCATGCCCCTCGGCAGGTCGGGCACTCCCTGATAGACATCGGGGCTGTAAAGCGTTCCGGGTTCGGGCTGTTTTCGGTCGTTGCCTATTCCGGGCCATGCGACACGGTCAGTCTGGGCTGGCGGGCGTTTGCGGGGGGCCAGAGGCATCGCATACCAGACGTTGTGGGCCCCTTCGCAAATCAGCTCGCGATTGCCATAGACGTCCATCAGGTACAGTCGGAACTTATCCCCGCTGCGAGCCGAGACGAGGAAGTCCTCTTCGCTGAGCGGGTATGAGCACGCCGTCGGCATTGCCCGCCGATTCGAGCCCGTCGGCGAAGGCCGCGCTTGTCAGGAGAATTCCGCTGAAGACAAATGCGAGCGAAAGGGGGGCAGGAATCGGAGTAATCCGGGATTTGCCATTTAACGTCATAAACGCTACTCCTGTACGCCACGTCCTCCATGATAACGCAATATGCGGGTCGATTTCAACACCCCTGTGGGGACGCTCTGAGAATGGGCGATCTGAGAATCTGTTTGGCAAGCGCCTGTCTGGTCACCTGTGCAACACACGCTAACCCTATCGCATTAAACCGTTTCGAGGCGTAATTTTTACCCACTTGCATCCCCCGGCGGTTTCTGCTAATCTCCAAACATGCAATCCAATCCGATCACAACCAACCTTACATTCGCATAAGGAGCCACCCATGGATACCTACTGTAGTACCTCTTCACGACGCGATTTCCTCAGGCACTCCGCCCTGTCAACGGTTGCCCTCTCTCTGCCCGCCTGGATCATCGGACAATCGGCCGCATCGCCCAGCGAAACCGTCCGCTTTGGCCTCATCGGATGCGGTGGACAGGGTTGCGGAGACGCCAAAAATGCCTCTCGCTACGGCAAAATCGTCGCGGTCTGCGACGTTGACGCCAGCCACCTCGCAACCGCCCAAAAAGACTTCCCCGGCGCTGAAGGCTACTCCGACTTCCGCAAGCTCCTTGAACGCAACGACATAGACGCCGTCATCTGTGGAACCGTCGACCACTGGCACACCATCATCGCCATGGCCGCCATGAAAGCTGGCAAAGACATCTACTGTGAAAAACCACTGACCCTCACCATTGACGAAGGCAAGCATCTGGTCGAAATCCAGCGTCAAACCAAGCGTATCCTCCAGACCGGCACCCAGCAACGCAGCGATACCCACTTCAGGCTTGCCTGCGACCTCGTCCGCAACGGCCGCATCGGCAAGATCAGCAAGGTCGAAGTCTGGCTCCCGGCAGGCCTGCGACAAGGCCCGTTCCAGACCTCCAAAGTCCCCGAAGGCTTCAACTACGACTTTTGGATGGGCCAGACCCCAGAGACCCCGTACATCAAAGAACGCACCCACTTCAGCTTTCGCTACTGGTGGGACTACTCCGGTGGAACGATGACCGACTGGGGCGCCCACCATAATGACATCGTCCTTTGGGCCCTCGAAAAAGACCACTCCGGCCCCATCTCAGTCGAAGGCAAACAACTCGTCGACATGATCCCCGGAGGCTTCACCGCCGCCAGCGAATATACCGTCACGTATACCTACGATAACGGCGTCGTTCACACCTGCAACAGCACCACCGCCAGCGAATGGCACGGCGGCGTCAAGGACCCTAACGGCCAGCAGCATGGTATCAAGTTCCACGGCAGCGACGGTTGGATCTGGGTCACGCGAGGCATCATAACCGCCAGCGACCGTTCCCTTCTTACGAAGAAACTCCCCGAAGACGCCCCCCGTGTCTACGTCAGCAACGACCACATGGCCAACTTCATCGACTGCGTCAAGACCCGCAAGCCCACCATCTGCCCCGCCGAAATCGGCCACCGCTCCGCCAGCCTCTGTCACCTCGGTGTCATCGCCATCCGCCTCGGCCGAAAACTCAAATGGGACCCTGCCAAAGAACAATTCATCGGCGACGACGAAGCCGACAAACACCTCAGCCGCCCCATGCGAAAACCCTATGACTACGACATGATCTGAGATTTTCGGTCTTCGTCTGCGAGGTTCAGATATAGATGTTACGATGAGTTGAGATATGCTGTGGAGCGTTGGCGGATGGATCATAATCATTACCGGCCCCATAGCAGCCTGGGCTATATGACACCAGCAGGCTTTGCCGAACTGTGTTGCCAAGCCGGCTGCATCAGGCCGTATACGCCAGTGCTCGATGGAGTACAGGACTGTGGAATCCTCTCATAGAGGCTGGACCAAAAAAAGGGGGCAGATCACCACTTCTGCTGCAAGCATCCTTCATGACTACGGGGGCCCGCGGGATTATCGGGACGGAGATGTTGCAGCATTTCGAGTGCGTGTTGTCTCTGAGAAGGAAGAAGTTAGTTTTGATAGGGCACACGACGAGTGGCAGGTCAGGGCTATGTGGATGACTTATTTGACGGCCTGCCTGCGAGAAGCCGGGCTCGTCAGTTTTTTGAGGCGACTTCCTTGAGAATAGCGATATCCAGGGCCTGATCGGCCACTACTTTGCGTAAACGGGCATTCTCCTTCTGAAGCCCCGGAAGCTCCTTGACCATCTCCGGGCTCATTCCGCCATACTTCTGACGTCAGCGGTAGTAGGTCTGTTCCGAGACTTCGATCTCCTTACAGACTCCCGGGATGGTCTTGCCCTGTCCGATCAGGACATCCGCCTGGCGGAGTTTGGCCACGATCTGAGTGCCTGTGTGTTTCTTCTTCATAGTAAAGGTCTCCTGAAAACCGGTGCTGCCACATCTGAACGGCCGATGCTCGTTCCTGCCGTAATCCGCTCTCGCCGCCATCACCCCAAGCTGGGGCGGCGAGAGAAAGGTGAAGACAGGAACCTGCCGGGTCCGCCTCGAGCCGACCCTTCTACCTTTCAAATCGGCAACACAACTACAATATCTTCCGGAAACCTCTCATAAGATATGGACCAATTTCCGGGGGCAAGACCAGCCAGGCTTCGCCGGCTGGGAATGCCAAATGACCAATTCCGCCGCATTTGCGCTGGTCAATGCCGGGAGCATCAACATGACCAGACTGGAGAACCGGTTGGCAAGCATGAAGTCTCGGTTAAAGGTTCGCTTCATAGCTTGAATACCCTCATTACCTTGTCATTTCGTTTCACGAACGCCCATCCCAAACCACCTGGTCGCCCGGCTTGGGCGTCAGGTCGCGGGTCGCATTGCCATAGCGCAAACGACCGGGACTGCTGGAAAGGGATCGCACGGTGGCGGAAATGAGTTGGCCTTCCTTCCACATGAGGTCCACCTCAAAGCCGCCGCGCGCACGCAGGCCACGTACCGTCCCGGTGTGCCAGGCTTTTGGCAGGGCGGGCAGCAGTTCGAGGACGAACCGGCCATCGGCCGTCGTTTCTTGGCTTTGCAGAAGCATTTCGGTTACCGCCGCACAACCTCCGAAATTGCCGTCGATCTGGAATGGCGCATGAAGACAGAACAGGTTTGGTGCGCCACGACCGATGAGCATGGACAGGAGCTTTTCGGCACGGTCGCCGTCGTGCAGGCGGGCCCAGAAGTTGGCCTTCCAGGCCATGCTCCAGCCGGTGGAGGCGTCGCCGCGCCTTTCGAGGGAAAGCCGGGCGCCTTGGTAGAGTTCGGGCGTGCCCGGGTTGATTTCACTTCCGGGGCACAGACCCCAAAGATGAGAGCTATGGCGATGATTGACTTCTGTTTCCTCAAAATCCTCCTGCCATTCCATGATGCGTCCCTCGGCATTCACGCGAGTTGGAGCCAGTTTGGCGCGGGTAGCGTCAAGGCTCTTGGCGAACGCTTCGTCAACCCCCAGAATTCGCGCGGCGGCAGCGGTGCTCTTCAACAGATCGCGGGTGATTTGCTGGTCGAAGGTGGCGCCCACGCACAGAGCGGTTGTCCGCCGTTTGCCGTCCTTGTCCTTGTAGGCGTAGCTGTTTTCCGGCGAGTTGGAAGGCACGACCACCAGTTCGCGGGTCTTCGGATTTTCCACGAGCACGGCTTGCATGAACTCGCTAGCGCCACGCAAGATGGGGTAGTATTCGCGCAGGAACGCCTTGTCCTGGGTGAAGGCGTAGTGCAGCCAGATATGCTGGGCGAGCCACGCGCCGCAGGTCGGCCCGATGCAGGCGGGCAGGTAGCTCGGCGAGGTGTCATACCACGGATTCTGCGTGTGGTTGGCCATCCAGCCGGGGGCGTTGAAGTAGGCCTTGGCGGTTTTCTGGCCTTCCAATGACACACTCTGGATGAACCGCAGGAGCGGCAGATGACAATCCGAAAGGTTTCCGGCCTCCACTGGCCAATAATTCATTTGCAGGTTGATATTGCTGTGGAAGTCGCCTCGCCAGGGCGTGTCGTATTCCTCGGCCCAGATGCCCTGCAAATTGGTGGGCAACTGGGAATCGGGCCGCGAACCGGATACGACCAGGTGGCGGCCGAATTGGAAATAGAGCGCCGCCAAAGCCGGGTCGGGAGTCTTTTCCTGCGTTTTCACACGGTCGGGCGTGGGCAGCTTGGAGGTCGGCCCCTCAGGCAGGGTCAGTTGGCAGCGTTCCATGTAAGCGCGGTGATCGGCAACCGCACTTGCACGGAGATCGTCAAACGATTTGGCCAGGGCTGCGTCGAGACGCCGGCGTGCCAGTTTGTCAAACTCCTTGTCCTTCCAGCCTGTGCCCGCCGACACGATGAGCATCACCTGGTCGGCGCCGACAACGGCCATGCCCTGTTTCGAGACGGAAACCGTACCACCTTTGGCGCGGGCGCCCAACAGGGCCATGTAACGCATGCCCTTGCCACCACCGCCGGGTTTCTTGAACGGCAGTTGGCCTTCGAGCACATAGACGCCGCCATCGGCGCGAGAGGCTGAATCGTGGTCGCGGGTCAGCGCTGCGGAGAACGAAAGCGCGCCCGGTTTGCCGGCTTTCAGATTCAGCGCGATCACCTCGTCCGGCTTGGAAACCAGCAGGTCGCGCGTGAAGGAGACGCCCTTCCACTGATACTCGGTGTGTGCCACACCCTGCATGAGATTGAGATCCCGGCGATAACCATCCACCGCCAGGGGAAGCGATGGCGTGCCGGCGCCGGCAAGGGTAATCTCCGATACCTGGAAGGTCCCCACCGATGTGGGCGCGAAGGTGAAACGATAAAAACGAAAATCACCCGGGCGGGGAATCTCGAACACACTGGTTTGCTTGCGTTTCTCAAACGGTTTGTCCAAGGCTCGCCGATCCACCTCGACCCAGGCACTGCCATCCGCGGAACCTTCGAGTACCCAGGATCGCGGATCGCGATTCGGCACATCATCACCGCTGGTGAAAGCATAGGAAGCGACGGCCCTGGCGGCCGGCAACCGCATCTGCCAACTCACCGGCGTGCTACCGTTATTCACGCACCATTTTGTGTCCGGATTGCCGTCAACTGTATTCTCAACGGTTTTTCCATCACCGGCAGCGTGTCCGCTGGGGGAAGATACCATGATCTCCGTGCCGTCGTCGAAATCGACGATCAAATTACCCAGTGTCTGGTAGGAACCAAACTGGTTGATATCCCCCCAACCCTCGACGCCATCGGCATAGCGAAAACTCTTGCCCAGGAGGTTATCGGCGGCAGAAATGTCACCCGCGAAAAGTTTTTCGCGCACTTCCGGCAGGCACTGGTAGGCGTTGTATTTGTTGCCGTCATAGGAACCTCCCGACCAAAGAGACGACTCATTGAGCACGACGTGTTCCGTCCCCACCCCGCCGAAATCCATGGCTCCCAGGCGTCCATTGCCCAATGGGCAGGATTCATGAAACGACCTGGCCGGACTGGTGAACCATATGCTCATCGGTTCAGCGGGCGGAGATACTTCAGCGGCCTGACAGAGACACCCAAGTGCTGCAATTGCAGCCGTAGCGGCCAGTGACATGCTCCAATGTTTAATGATCATATCATTCCTTTCAAATGCGGGTACGGGCGTTTTCAATCCGTGCCAACCTGGCATCCCCCCAAGCTGACCCAAAGAAACCAAATGCCCAAGGTTGTCATCATCACTTCCATTCCATCAGCCAGCCCACCCCTGCGATCCTATACCGAAGACCGTCCAGGGGATAAGGGGCAGAGCAACATCGCGGGGGATGGCGGCGGAAAACCGCGGTACCCGAGGTGTACTTACCCTACGACGCCAGATGTGTCAAGGGAGTATTGTTCGCATTTTGGGATGGCCAAGGAACATCGTATCCCCCTTAGAAGGATAAGGTGTATGACTGATGATTGCTATAGGAGACTTAAGAAGCTATGGCAGGGGCTGTTCCCGACGCAGTCAAATCGCTCACGAGCAACGGACGAATCGAGACGTATGGCTGTGTCCGGGACCATTCAACTTTGTGGCAGTTTTGTGGCAATTCCAGTTCGAAAACAGTTCTGGAACCAGTTCCAAACCAGTTCGAAAACAGTTGCTAAGTCCTTATGTGGCCTATAGTAAGTGCTTATTTGACAACGACTTAGAAATGCGTGTTCCCTGCTTTGGGAGCAGGAGGCCGCTGGTTCGAATCCAGTCACCCCGATTATATAACTGCTGTGAAGGGAAGTGTTTACGCGCATTTCTCAGGTATTACTGTGAAGCCGCCAGATTGCTTTTGAGAACCAATTGCGAACAAAGGGTGCGCGAACGTGACATCTCTGGGCGACAAAAACGTGCTTAGCGGCTTGGAAATGGGCGTTGCTGAGGAGTGCAATGGCGTACTCCTGCCGCGGAGGAAGGCGCTCTCATAGAAGTCATTGTAGTTGGACTCAGCGGTTGCCCAAACACCTGACTATATCAGGTGGTACCAATCGAACCCAATGAACACCGCCTGAGGTTTGAGTGGGAGATTGGTCCGAGCAGGAGCAACGGACAACAAGTCCGGAACCACGGTTTGTAAGTGCTTGTCACAAAACGACTAACAATTGACATTACAGGACTTATGATCCTGGCCGAAGCGAAGCCGAAGCGAAGCCGAAGCCGCGCCGTAGGCGAAACGAATCCGCTTGTGGCGCGCCTGTTGCGCGCTTCGCCGCTTGGGTTGGTCTTCTCTGGTACGAATCTGGCAGTGGGTGACGGCTCCCTCTACGCCGCGTGAGCCGATTCCCTAACCTGGGCATCCAAATCGAAAAGCTGCCTGGCGTTCTCCCCCAGAATCTTTCTCTCCTCTCCGGCCGGCAGCCCGGTCTGGGCCAGACACTTACGAATCAACGCCGGGTCCACCCAAGGATGATCGCTTGCGAAGAGCAGACGCTCCGGCCCGAGCAATTCCGAACAGAACTTGATCGCCTGTGGCAAAGGTGAGACGATGTCGAGCCAGACCTGCTTGAGGTATTCGCTCGGCAGTCGCGTCAGATGCTGGGGTCCGCGTTTGAGCACACTGATCTGATGATCGAGCCGTCCGATGATATACGGCAACGTACCGCCGAGGTGGGGACAGACCAATCGCAATCGCGGATACTCGTCAAGAATGCCTGACATGATAATCCGAGTCAGGGCCGTAGTGTCCTCAAACATGTTCCCCAGGGAACTGGTCATCTCGTAGTCCTTGACGACCTCGGTCGTGAGCGGCTTGGCGGGATGCAACAGCAGTGGCATGTCGAGCGCCTCGGCGCGGGCGAAGAGTGGCCGGAAGGCTGGCTCATCCGGAAAACGGCCTGCGAGATTCGTGTACAGGAGAATGCCCCGCATGCCCAGATCGTGGACACAACGGTTCAATTCAACCAGTGTGGCCTCCATGTCCGGCAACGGCAAGACGCACAGTCCCAGAAACCGCGTCGGATGCTTTTTCACAATGCCGGCGATAAAGTCGTTCATCACCCGCGCGAGCCGTGGTCCATCTTGGCCGAACCATTCCGGTCCCGGGTCATTGATACTGAGCGCCGTCATGGCAATCCCGTTGGCGTCCATCGCGGCGAGCTTGGCCTCCACACTCGTGTGGTTTGGCAGAACCTTGCGATGCCAGTCGCCCATCTTCACAACCTGTTGGCCGTCCTTGCGATAGACCAGCGGGTCGTCGGTCCGCTTCTCCAAAAGCGAAAGCACTTCTGGACAGTAGAGGTGGCTCTGGCAATCCAGAATGAACGGCGTCAGATGGACCGTCGTCTCAGAGCCCGAAACCGTTCGGTTTTTCGGCACGGACGCAAAGGCCGTCCAGGTTGCTGCGGTCGCGCGGAGGAAAGATCTGCGGTTCATGGCTTGCTCTCCACATTGCTGATGCACTTGGTCCCACATTTAGTCTCGACACCTTCGTTATGGGATGTGCCCGCGACGATCCTCCGGCCCGAGCCCATATCGGCAACAATGCCAATCACGACCAACAATTCAATCAGGGTGAAGCTATTTCTTCCATGCATATCATGTCTCCTGCCAATAGAACAGGCGTGTCTCGCCGGCCCTGAACGGATGACTCCACTGCCGGATGCCGACGCCAAGTGGTTCGCCGGTCAGAACGTCCTGGAGCTGGACCTCGACCGGGAAATGCAACTGTCGTTCACCATCGTCTTGAGCGTGTAGGCAGATCAGCGAGCGGCAGGCGTAGAGCACATCATCCCGGGCGTTGAAGAGGTGCACGCCGGCCGCTCGTGCCAATTCGCGGTAGCCGGCGGCCGGCATGTCGGCCGTCGATGACCACAGCGATATCCAGCCGGACTCCTCCCGCACGCCCACCCCAGAAGGACCAAACTGCTTCAGAACGGTCTCCTCACCCAATTGAAAAGATGCTCCGCCGCCGGCCGTACGAACGAGTGCGAAACCCGTCAGGTCGCGGCACAGGTCGACCGAGGCATCGTTCTCTGAAAACCACCCGGCCGCGCAGCACCACAAGAGATGCCTGCCGTCACGCTTCAGTTTGCCGGCGATCATCCGCCGCTGAGCGGTCGTGGCCTGAAAACAATTGAGGAAGATCACGAGTTTGTATCGGCCTACATCCAGATCTTCGAGATCATCGAGAAGGACATGATCGACCGGCGTGCCGATGCGGAGCAATTGGTTCTGCGGTGCGAGCAGCAGCTCCCGCAGCAGGGGGCTGCGGGGACGACACCATGCACACGAGGCTTCATCGGCGACAACGAGGACCTCTGCGATGGAGGATCGGTCCCACGAGGCCGCCTCCGCAGCAAGCCGGTTGAGGGCCTTCACCTCCGCCATGAGCTCGGGGGCATCAAAGTAACCGCCGTGCAGATCGAACCACGCCTGGTACATCCCGTGGCACAGCGCAAAACCGAGGCCCCGTCGGTACATCCAGCATGACTTCTCGGCCGTCTCGGTGTAGCCCAGCGAGCGAAGCTGCACACCCAGGTTGCGCGTCCAGTCAGGATCATCGTCCCGCCAGCCCGCCGCCTCCAGCTTCTTGCGGGCAAGGAACGAAACCACGTCGTTATCGTGGTACCACACCTTCCCGTGCAGACGTACACTGGCCGCCGGGGAGCGGGCATAGTCGCCCCCGTCCCCGGATGCGCGACTGAAATAGCTTGCGGTCACGGCCATGAAATCGAGTTGGTCGCTCGCGAGAAATCGCGCCATGGCATTATGCCCGAACTCCGGATCGCCGGCGAATTCATACATGTAACCATAGAAAGCGCCAACAACATTCTGTCCGCCGCAAGCATCTTTAGCCACACGAGCAAAGTAGTCAATTGTCTCGGGAATCAGTTCATTCCAGAAGAGATAGAAGTCCACCACATTTCGGTGCTGAGCATCGCGAAACACTCCGTCCCCTTCATGCAGCCTTTCCTGACATGTAGGGACTGCAGCATTATCGAAGTCAATATCATCACGACTCCAAGCCTGGCGCAAGGCAGAGGCGTCTTTGTACCTGTCTCGCAACCATTTCCGGAATCCAATTGCTGTGGGAGCACTGTAGCCAGCCATGTTTTTTGTGTTGCAGGTCCAGTGGTAGAACTCCTCGGTGTGCATGCCGCTAAGACACCAGCCGAATATGTGGGGGCCGAAGCGGGATCCTCGCACATGTTCAATCAGCCTGCGCAATGCTCCGCCGACTGCATCGCGCCACTGCGGCGATGCAAGGCTTGGAAATGCGCGGTCCTTTGGGAGTGTCGGATTCGTGCCTGCAGGAAAGGTGGATCCGTCGTCTAATTGCTCCAGTGCTTCAGGATGTTCTTGCAGCCACCATCGGGGAGTGCCCAGATTCACACGGGGAAGAAGCATCGCATCCGGCTTGACGGCCAACACAGCCCCGGCGCGTTGCTCAAACTGTGAATAATCCCAAGTATCGCTATCAATCCAAGTTGTACTGGAGTGGCCGTAATCACATGCCGCCGCATTCGCACTGAATCCAAATATCTTTGTGCTGGCCTCGGCAAACTGCTCGAAGTAATGCCGGGTGGGCACATAAGTCTCAAACGCAGGCCGCAGCACCGGCTTGTCATCAAAGACGAAGGTGGGAACACCGCCTACGGATGCAACCCGAGTAGTCTGCCACTTGAACTCTGGAGTCGAATCGCCAGCCAAAGCTGCGATTGTGCAGCTTGCACCGCCTACGGCGGTGACCTTTAGAAACTCTCTTCTTGTGACTCTACGCAGAGCCATAGTCTGTCAGTACCTTACGGTTATCACTTCATGGACGTCATTGACTGCGGCTACAACGCGCCGACCGCTCTGTTGTAGGTTTGTAGATTTGCTGAAGGCAGAAGCATTCTTGATTGGCTCAGCAAATTCTAGAGATACTCGGTACAGCGGAGCGTCTTCGATAAGCCCGGGCAGGACGTAAGGCCGGTTCTTGGGAGGCGTCGTTTGCGGCGACGAATTATAGCCGAGCAGGTGAATGCGAAGCGCACACGCCGATGGCTTATCGGTCACCACGGCCTCAACGTTTACCGGGGCAGTGATACGCACTCGCGGATTGGGATTGAGCAGACGAATCGCATTGACGAGCAAGCGGCGTGCCTCAACGATATGATGTTCGCTACCAACAGAATAGTCCGGGGAGCAAGCAAAGGTCAGTACCGAACCCTTACCAATCCGGTTTATTAGAACGGCTGGGCCGACAGCAGACTCGGCGCTCATCGGCCAATCGGTCCCCTCCTTGCCCTCACGCTGGCGGGTAGTCCGATACGGTTGCATAAGCTCTCCGATGACCTTAGCCGATCCCGGCTCAAACATTACAGCTGGCCCTTCGACTAAAAAAGGCCAATTGACGGGAATACCGTGACGCAACTGTCGTTCTTCATTGGAGTCCCCAGCATCCGACCCAAATAGCACCCAGTTGTCCAAGGAATCGAGCTTGCGTATGAACTTCGCCCCAGTGAGTTGTTCAAGCGAAGACGTTTTCAGAAGCCCTCCCATCCTGTCATAGCAACCGCTCAGGCCGGTGACAATGAGTTTGCCTCCTTCTTTCACATAACGGAGCAGCAATTCCACTTCCTTATCCGATACGACGCCAGCATTTGGTAGCAAGATAATCGGCACCTGTTTGAGTAACTCGATGGTCGCATTTTCATCAAGCACAACGCTCCATGGGATGTGCTCATAGACCAAGGCCTTGTGGGTGCCTTGGAAGCCTTGGAAATATGTTTCCGGATGTTCACGTCCGACCCAGTCACGAGTCCGGCTGCTGAAATATATACCCACTTCCGAAACCGGGTCATGGCCGAAGTGGGACCGTTTGCTGTGGACTTCCTCTAAGGCCTTGGCGATCCGCTCGTATGCCACTGGATCAAGCCAACCGTCAAAACCCGTCTTATCCACAATCGTAACGAAAGCACCATGTGATAACAGGGTAAGAAGTTCCCAACGGATATCGTTGAGCGGCCGTGTCGTCTGGTCGTGATACATACGAACACCCCGCTGCATAGCTACCTGAAACGGCAGGCCGGGCGTCGAGGCCCTGTAGAACTCGGCATTCAATCCGACTGTCAATGCGCTGAAACCCCATACGCCCGTCTCGCCAGTAACAAAGTCGGCGTTGTCTGCGTGCTGTACCGGCCGCTGCCCGACCTCCCAGGAAAACGGCGGATTACCATGGTAGTTGTAATCTACTGTCGCCTTCGGATTTAGTTTTTTGATGTGGTTGTAAAGAGCCTTCTCAAACCGCTCGCTCGTTGCGTAGCGAAACTCGAGCATTCGGTCCCAATCCTCATCCCAGGTCATGTCTCTGGGCATCGCTCGCCCGTATTCATCCTCATACTCCTTGCGGCAGTGCTCACACCAACAGCCATACGGCGGACCGAAGCCCTGATCGAGCATATCTATATGAAATCCATCGATCCCATAGGCCAATTGTTCGGCGACAATGTCCTTCATTGCATCAAGATAGCCGGAGTTGTAACAGAATCGGCCGATGCGGTTGCCCTCGCAATCTCGCATCTCCAACTCCGGGTGCTCTTTTAGAAAATGGCCGCCTTGCTGCACCACGCAGTATGCAATGACTGGCAGATTGTGCTTCTGTGCCTCCTCTATCGTTTCTCGGAGTGCATCCCTTTTGCCAAGTCCAGGGGCCTTTGGCAGTAGCTTCGAGTCGTAATAGGCGTAGTCCCCGTCGCGTGCCCAAATGACAAGATAATCGCAATTCGCCGACAAGCAGCAACGAACAATTTCACGCCCTTCAAACTTGCCACAGTAGCGTAAGTCTTCACGGTCACTATGGCCAAACTGTGCGCCGGTTGGGCCAATTTCCATTCCAACCAGAGAACGTTGGTACCACGGTTCAGTGCTACGTGTTTTAACCTTTGGCTCCATGCCAGGCGATTGTGCGTCCATCCCCGTGCAGGAAATACTCAAAACCACCAGAAGGACAACCCACACCCATGTGGTTCTAACTAGGCAAGATGGATTCATTCTTAGACTCCTGTTCCAATCGGCACCAAACCACAGAGCCGCCCTGCTGAAGGGGCGTTTTCTCAACCATTCAATCTTGGGCAATGGCCTGTCAGTCTGATCTGTAGGGATTGGTCCATGGTACTTACGATATATACCAACTTTCTCTGTCGCCGTGATAAACATCCTGGTTCTCTTGGAACCCATGGGCTACCAAGGACGACTGACACAGTGGGCAGTATATGTCCACGGTAATATATCCACCTGATCTTATCGAAGACCAGGTTGGAGTAGCCATTTCTTTATTTCGACCTGCAACTACAGATGGGGCAACGTTGGTCTATGTGGTCTTCACTTGAACCTTTTCTTGAGCTTCAGATAATCGGCATAGGCGGCGTTGCAGTCCATTGACTTTTCGTCATTTGAACAGTGTAGAAGTATGCCAAAGCTCAGGCGGAGAGACTCGTCTTTCTTGACGATCACTTTGCCTGCCTCGCCAAGATTAAACGCCTTCTTTCCGAATGGATTTGCCGTCATGAATCCGTAGTCGCGTACGTGCCATCGGCAGGGGCCGAAATTATTCGGATCGGGCATTATCATAACACCAGCAAAGACGCCGTCGATCGAGCCGGCATAGTCACACCATAAGCTCGGCTTTCCCCAAATTTGCTTTTCATTGATATTACCATGATCGTCGAGGATTCGACCGCCATTTTTGTTTGTGACAACGATGGGAGTTGCCATACGAACACCAAGGCCCATTTCCTCCTGGTCACCGAAGTAGAAGGATTCTCCATCAGAACTGAATTGGCTATCCCAGAGAATCAAGTAACCCGCAGGTCGGTGGAGAATTATGATTTTGCAGGTTTCCTCACAGATGATTCTTTCGTTTGCTACATACTGATTTCGTACGGCAAAACCGGCGTATTCGTTACCTGCGAAGGGTTCTTCTACAAAGCCTGTATGTTTCACACGGGCTTTGTTCCGCCAGAAGTCATTTCCGTTTATGTCTCCGAACGCCAGCCACAGGCCCGGGTGCATGGTTGCATGATCATCGGCGTCCACACCCCTTCGAGGCGGGTGGTGACGTGTTACCTGGACACCCGATGGAGCTTTCAGAGCGGCAAAATACGGGCGCAGTATCTGAGGATCTTCATAGACGTATGTTGCTATTGTCTTGTCGTCAACATAGATAAGGATTTTGCCCGGTTGTTGTCGGAATGTAATTCTGCTGTTGTCTGCACCGTAGAGCGAAGTTGCATGGCAATGACACAATATGCCAATGCTCACCAAGATCGCTGGCACTCTCATTTCAAACATGTAGTTCTGACCTGTGTATTTCGGACTTTAGATATTTTCGTCTATTGCAAACGGTTTTCTGTATGAACCTCGGGATAGAGTATTAGCCTTTGCCACAGCCGAAGCGGTGTTTTTCCCATCGCAGCGGGTGATTGCCTCGGTTTGCTGATCGACCGTAAGCCACGGCCCCAGTTTCATCGGAGTCTTGTTCAAATCGACTTCGTTTGCAGTTAGGTGCCTCTCGATACTTTCGAACGTTTCGCCTGCCAACTTGCAATCGCCGATCTTTGCGAGGATATCTTTTCTGTCTGCGTCGTTACCTAAGCGGAAAGACAGGTTGCCCAGATGGCAGACCGCGGAGGAAATATGTCCCTGCCTTATGGGTGCGTTCAAGAGTCCGGGCTTGCGCGTACGAACAGCTTCAATAAAGTTGACATGATGGTCGCTGCCTCCGTCACCTTTGAACTGTTTGACTTTTTTGCCGTCGTTATCGTAAATCCAGCCTCCACCGCGAAAACCAGCGAAGTAGCCACCTTCACACTGGAAAATCACCCCTTCGCGCACGCCCTTGAGTTGATCCATTGTGCGTTCTCCCTTTTTCGAAGGCAAATTCCGATTCTCTATGATGATCGGGGCAGGCCTGTAGTCGAGAACAGTCAACTGCGTATTGGGCGTTTGGCCCGCGTCGTTTACGGCAAAGCGCTCGCCGACGCATAACACTCTTTCAGGAAGGTGATCGTATCCTGCGAACATGCGGCAGACATCGAACGCGTGAATCCCGCTATTTGCCAAATCGCCATCGCCGGTTGACCAGACCCAGTGCCAGTCGTAGTGCAGTCGGTCGCGTGTCAGCGGCTCGACCGGAGCCGGACCGCAGTAGAGATCATAGTCGAGCCAGTCCGGCTTCCAAGGGATTTTCTTGCCGATGCTGCCGCGTTCTTCGTACCACAAAACATGTCCCCACAGCATCTTGCCGATCTCGCCTTGGCTGATGTATTCGGCTGCGGCCCGCAGGCCTTGGTCCGAGCGGTATTGTGTGCCAGCCTGGACGATACGATTGTATTTCTTGGCGGCTGCGACCATCAGCGACCCTTCGTGGAGACTATGCGAGACGGGCTTTTCGACATAAACGTCTTTGCCTGCCTGACATGACCATATGGCGGCGGCACCATGCCAGTGGTTACAGGTCGCGATGACAACGACGTCGACATCCTTACGGTCGATGACCCTTCGCAAGTCTGTCGTGGCGAAAATGGCGGCCTTGTCATCGAATGAATCGAGCCCCTCGGCGAGACGCCTCGGATCAACATCGCAAAGAGCGATAACTCGGCAGCCATTTGTTGAGCGAAATACCTCAACGTGGCCCTTACCCTTGTTGCCCAGGCCTATAATGGCAACGCGAATATCGTCATTTGCCCCAAGCACGCGGGATGCTTTCAAGGAAACCCCGACGAGGGCGGTCGATTTCAAAAAGGTGCGTCTTGATAGAGATTTCATTCTGTTCTCCACAGAATTGCCAAAATCAGTTTCGCCCGAAGGTCTTCTCGGTCATCGATTATATACTATATCATCACGCCTTGGATTATTCAAGAAATCATAGATTCTGTCCACGTATGCCTAATCTGCATCTTCGATGAGACTTTTTACTGGCAAGCAGCGTGCATAAGCTCTATAAGAATATCAGTGTTCTGCAATAAATTGGCGTCTGGGATCAGAGTCATGGTGCAGTTATGAAGTCAACTTCACAAATAGGTGTTGCTGGCGAGAATAGGCCCGCAACCGAGCCGATCGGCCTGATAGGGCTTGGTCTGATGGGCATAGCCCTGGCGGAGCGGCTGCTGGCCGGTGGCTTTGAAATCTGGGGATATGACATTGATCAAGATCGGAATGATCTCTTCTGCCGAACGGGTGGTAAGCCGGCATCGAGCCCGGCGGCTGTTGCTTCGGTGTGCAAGAGGATACTCATAAGCCTGCCGGATAGCAACGCCGTCGAGGCTGTGCTTGCAAATATGGGCCCGTCTCTGGTCCCAGGTCAGACCATAATTGACACATCAACGGGTGATCCTGAATGTGCCGCGGCGACGGGTCGGCAGTTAGCCGAGCGAGATGTCCACTATCTTGATGCCACTATCTCCGGCAGCAGCCAGCAAGTTCGGGAGGGTCAAGTAGTGGTTCTGGTGGGCGGTTCGGTGGAAGCGTTCGACAAGTGCCAGGATCTGTTCCGACTGTTTGCACGCCGCTCGTTTTACCTCGGACCGTCTGGCAGCGGTTCGCAAATGAAGCTCGTCAGCAATCTTGTCCTGGGCCTGAATCGCGCCGCTCTGGCGGAAGGGCTGTGGCTGAGCAAGGTCCTGGGTTTAGACGCGCAGACAGTGCTGATTGTGCTGCGTGAAAGCATGGCTTACTCGCGCATCATGGACACCAAAGGTGAAAAGATGATCAGCGGAAATTTCGAGCCCCAGGCCAGATTGTCGCAGCACCACAAAGATGTTCGCCTGATTCTCCAGGCTGCTGCCAGAGTGGGCACGGATTTGCCGTTGACCCAGGTGCATGCACGCCTGCTCGAGCTGGCGGAGAGCGCTGGCTATGGAGCCCAGGATAACAGCGCTATCATCCGTGCCTTCGAAGAGCTCGGCCTGGGGCGTACAGCAATCGAAAAGGATCAACACTGACAGATCGCACCCAGAGTGAAAGCATGAATCAGGTTTCGACAGACTCTTCCCAGTTGACCATGTCGCAGAAAGCGAGACTTATTGTTCTATTAGCTGCTTTCTTAGGCCTGCTCTTCGACGGCATAGAGCTCGGCTTGATGCCAATTGCGTCTATGTCCGTGACTAAGAGTCTGCTTGGCGCTCGCTATACGGATGCCTTGGCGGGAGATTGGTTTGCGCTCTTCACGGCGAGTCTGATGCTGGGTGCCGCGGTCGGAGGCATAACGTTTGGGGCGCTGGGTGACCGGATTGGGCGTACGCGGGCTATGGGGATGAGCATCCTTTTCTATTCGGCTTTCTCGGGGGTGGGATTACTCGTGCGCAGTATGGAGCAGATGCTCGTTCTGCGCTTCCTCGTTGGTTTGGGCATTGGGGGTATGTGGCCCAACGGTGTGGCGCTTGTTTCGGAGTGCTGGCCGAATGTATCACGGCCTATGGTGGCCGGCATCATGGGCGCGGGCTTGAACACCGGCATTCTGCTGCTCTCTCAAGTCGCTCGTATCTGGCATATCACGCCGGACTCGTGGCGTTGGCTTTTCGGATGGAGCGCCATCCCAGGCTTGCTCGGGGTCGTGTCGCTGTGGTTCGTGCCGGAGTCGCCGCGCTGGCTGTCCACGCGTGGAGGCTTGGCTGCAAGCACAGATACACCGCTGCGCGAACTTTTTCGCCCCCCGCTGCTGCGGCTTACTCTACTCGGCATTATTCTGGGCTCGATCCCCATGATCGGCGCGTGGGCAGCAAGCAAGTGGATGATTCCCTGGGCGGACAAGATTGGTGGTGCCGCACAGCCGGGCTACAAGGCAGTCACGCAAGGCTTCTGGGCATTGGGGGCCGTGTTGGGCAGTTTCTTCGGTGCCCAGCTTGCCAACATGCTCGGCCGAAGGCTCTCGTATTTTCTGATAAGTCTGGGTTCTACAGCGTTGACCTGCAGCCTTTTCCTTTTCACGGCCCCATTGCAGTCTGCTTTTCTGCCAATGGCCTTCGCGCAGGGCTTCATCGCAACTTTGTTCTTCGGCTGGCTACCCCTGTATCTGCCGGAATTGTTCCCGACGAAGGTGCGCGCCACCGGTAGCGGGATCGCCTACAACGTCGGACGCTTCGCCACTGCCGGCGGGGTTTTTGTCGCGGGCACACTTGTCACCTGGTTTGGCGGAGACTTTGCCAAAGTCGGCGCGGTGATGGGTCTCATTTATTCGCTCGGCATGGTGGTCATCTGGTGGGCGCCGGAGACATCGAACAGGGGCCTGCAGGATTAACCTAAGGGTGCATTAACATGAGGACCGTGCCATTTCTGACAACTCTGGCGACTGTCGTAATAACGTGGTCCGCATTCACCGTCAATGCCATATGTCTGAGTATTGTTTGAGCACAAATTGTCAATTTGATCCCGCACCTATGCAAAAGACCATCATTTTATCTGGCGTGTTGTTTTTGACTATGCTGTGTGCTACGTCTCAAGCTCATCGGCCCATATTCAGTGAGAAGGCTGGGACTGGTCCTGACACAGCCGTTCTAGTTGCTCAGCCTGCCGTCTCTCAGGTGATATACCGCGAGATAACGGAAATGAGCCCACAGGTTTGGCTGGTCTTGGATGCGAACGAGGGATTTGAATTGTTTATACAAATCGGAATCCCCGTCATTGCTCGGCTGCAGGATTTCCGGCCTGCTGTAGCCCTTGTAGGGCCGGGTTTGCCCAAGGAGGTTTTACAGATTGGGATACCTTCGGGGATGGGAGCGAGGTCTTTCCCAACAGATAGCGTTAAGGACACTAGGTTTTTTCATGAGCACTTCACCGGGACGGATTCGTGGATTCTCCGTAGCGAGACGGTAACCCTGCCTGCCACGGGCCGCTATTATGTTGTCGCCTATACCCCATCAAAACAAGCAGGCAAGCTCTGGCTCTCGCTGGGCAAGCAGGAAGCCTTCCAAGTCGCTGATCTTGTGCAGTTTGGCGAATGGAAGAAGCGGATTCGGGGATTTCATGAAGTTGCGGAACAGACCGGAGCGGCGACGATTCCTTTTCTAAGCGAACTGGCCGGATTGTTTACAGCCGGCGGCAGACAGGTCCCGAATCGTAATATCGCCGACCCATGCGAAACAATGAACCGGGGCAGAGTCATAACCTATTCCGCTCCTGAAGGAGAAGTTCTGTCCACCGATTATGAAGTCCAGGCTGCTGGTCAGAAGGTCGATGTGTACTCGGCGCGCGTGCTTGATCCGCCGTTCGCAGGAAGACAATGGGACCATGGTGGTCCGTATTCTTTTGCCAACTTCGATATGTCTGGGCCTGTTACAGTCCGAATTGTGTCCAAGCAGTCGCTCAGGAATGTGGCGATTAGACCACTGCCATCTGGCGTACAGTCAACGCTGGTGGACGACCATACAATGAATCTGATGCTGGACCAACCACGAAAACTCAGCGTGGAGCCAGACGGGAAGAAAGGTCCATTACTGTTGTTCGCAAATTGGATCGAGACGGATGCACCGAGACCGGACGATGAGGGCGTTATTTATTTCGGCCCGGGGGTTCATAAGCCAGAGAAGATCCTCCTGCAGAGCGACCAGACCCTCTACCTTGCCGGGGGAGCCGTTGTGAAGGCCGAGGTACTGGTCGAAGGAAATAATATTCGGATTCGAGGACGTGGTATCCTCGACGGCTCCGACTGGGCGTGGCGAAAAGGTCCCATCGGCAGCCTTATTGCGATCCGCAATAGCATCAACGTCGAAGTAAGTGGCATTACGCTGCGAGGCTCGTCCCATTGGACCATCGTCCCGAAAAACTCTCGGCAGGTAACGATTCGGAATGTGAAGCTCTGCAACTCCCGCGTTCAGAATGACGACGGCATCAATCCCTGCAACTCACAGGACGTGTTGATCACCGATTGTTTCATTCGAAGCGATGACGATTGCGTAGCGCTCAAAGGACTTGATTTCAGCGCTCAGAACAGCAACGTTGAACGGATCACGGTTGAGAATTCGGTTCTCTGGTGCGACCGCGCCCGCATCTTTCTACTCGGTCACGAGAGCCGCGCCGCGTTCATGCGCAACGTAGAGCTCAGGAATCTGGACATCATCCACTTTACGATGACCGCCTTTCTGCTGGAGCCTGGTGAGGACATGCGGCTGGAAAATATCAACATCAAGGATATCCGGATACATTGCGAAGGCCAGAGGGAGCTCATTCGCCTGCGCCCAGTGGTGAACCAGTATATGCAAAAGAAAGTGCCCGGATTCATCCGGAACGTGAATTTCAAGAACATTGTGCTCGAAGGACAATCCGGGGATTACCTCATTCAAATAGAAGGAGCTGATGCAGAACACGGGGTGAAAGGTGTGACCTTCGAAGACATCTCGATCGCCGGCTCGAAACTCCAAGAGGGATCCGACCGCCTGATCATAGGTAAATACACTGAAAACATTGCGTTCCGTGCGACGGCGAAATGAAAGTCTTTCTGTGCGTCAGTTCCGTTGACGTATAGCAAGCCGTTAACAGTCACATACCTCCGACTATCTGTTCAAAAGAAACAGGCTGGCATTCAATGCAACGGCAAAGCTGACCCACAGTATATAGGGAATAAGAAGCCACGCGGCCGGTTTCGAAATCTTCTGGAAAGCAAGAATCGTCCAGAGTATCGCAATCCACAGAAGGCCAATCTCAACAAGGGCAAAACCAATCAGATGTAGTCCAAAGAAGATGGGTGTCCACAACCCGTTCAAAACCAGTTGCAGAGCGAAGATCCACAGGGCAGCTTTGACCTGCTTCCTCTCAATTCCCGAATTCCAAACGATGAAGGCAGAAATACCCATGATTATATAGAGGCTCGGCCATACTATGCCGAAAATCCAGTCGGGAGGAGTAAAAAAAGGTCGAGATAAGCCAGCATACCAAGTCGTAACGGAGGCCGTCGTAAAGTACGATCCCAGAAAGCCCGTCAGAAGGCACAAGGATATTGAACACAGTAATTTGCCGGTTTTGTTCATTTCACATAGACCAGAAGAGATGATCGCATAAATTTCTAATCCCCGACCAGCGGTCTAACCTTGTCGATTCTGAAGTACACCGCACTACTTCCAGATATAACCTTCCCTTCTTGGTCATATCTTTTACGTCTTCTGATGGACTGAACTAACTCGGCATCATTCTCTTCCCGAATCTTCTGAAGATAGAGCCTCTTACCTTTGTAACCTTTGGCTTTCTCTATGAACATATAGGCTGCCTTCGGGTTGGCCCGCAAATTCGCATGGCTTAATCTGTCAGACATGACAAAGACGATAGTCTCATCGTCTATAATGTGCGGGCGAGCATATATAGCCAAATCTACGTTGCCCTGCGAATCAGACGTGCCCATAATTCCAAATCCTTCAACCTTCTCAAAATACTCAGCCAAGCTCATTTCTTGTTCCCTTTCAATGTGGCAGTCAACGCCCCTTTTAAATCTTCATACTTGAATTCAAAGCCGGCTTCCTTCAACCGCTTCGGCATCACCCTCTGCCCACTTAACAGCATCTCCTCCGCCATTCTACCAAGAAGCAGCCTCGCTACAAACCCTGGCACAACCCACCACGCGGGATTTCTTCGACTGTATCCGGTCACGCCCGGGTGGCTGCCACCCTACGGGCTTATGCTCACATTCCGCACGAAGGTGTTCGCCTTGACATCCTCCCGATTCAGTCGCCTCCCATTGACCCGAATATTTTGGAACACAACATCACTCACCGCGTGCGCCTCGTCGAAGCCATTCAACTCGATCCGCAACGGATCCGCAACCGCACAGATGTCCTTGAACGTCACGGCCTGAATATGCCCCCGCTCCTCGTCTCGA
>Ga0315286_10000858_pt1 | contig 26621 bp, 30 predicted proteins | sample YL17G10_0_MG_FD_205038 | JGI IMG/M metagenome (GOLD analysis project Ga0315286, IMG submission 205038) | Sediment microbial communities from Yellowstone Lake, YNP, Wyoming, USA - YL17G10_0 | ecosystem: Environmental > Aquatic > Freshwater > Lake > Sediment | place: USA: Wyoming | collected... | reverse complement strand
GACACTAAAATAAATACAAAAAATAACTTTTTCATAGCTGTCCTCCTGTTAATTACTTATCGGTATTTATTTTTAATACTTTAGAATAAAAGTATTAACATGTTGATTTTAATGAAAAAATTAAATTTTAATTTTTTTACTAGGTTTGAATCAGGTATAAGCTATGGAAATGTGTAATGATTGGGCGATTAGCAAGTGGAAGTAGTTGAAAAAACTAAAGAATGTAGATTCCCCGACTGTGAAGATACAAAGATCAGGGCGAGGGGTTTTTGCAGTAAGCATTATCAGAGATACCGTAAGGGCATAATATCTTTGGATTGCAGGGTACTTAAGATGAAATACCCTTGCTTGCGAGAGGGCTGTAAGGCGAAGTTGACTAAGCCTGATACCTATTGTTCCGACCATACAACGCACAAACATGGTTTGTGTCGCCTATGCTCGAATACTAAACTGTTATACCTCGGACTTTGTACCATCCATTACAGCCGGTACAAAAGAGGCTATATCGACAAGGATGGAAAAGAACTAAAGCCTTTAACTAAAAGGCGCTATAAGCCCAACGATCAATGCCGAATGAGAGGCTGCACCACTAAGCCTCGTGGTCGTGGCTTATGCCGTCGCCACAGCGATCATGTCCGGTGGGGGTTCATCAACGAAAAGGGTATTAGGTTAAAAGACTTTCGCTACCAGAATAAGAATAAGGTATGCAAAGCTCCAAAGTGCGATCAGCCAGCAACCAAACGTGAGTATTGCCGAAAACATTATGATCGTTGGAATAATGGCTATTTAAACATTGAGGATAGTCCGAGATATCGCAAAAAGCATGGTCACGGTAGCTGCTGTGTTAAAAACTGTGGACAACTTAGTGTCCGCGAATCCTACTGCAAAAAACATTATATAATAATAACTGAAATGAAGCTTAATGCGCTTAAAAAGCCAGCGCATGAGTACGAGAAAAACCAAAAAATATGCATAATTAAAGACTGTAATAAATTAGTACACGCTAAAAAATTATGCAGTAGCTGCTATAACCTTTGGAGGCGAAGAATATTAGCTCTCAAGTAAAAATTTGTCGATTTCCAGAGTGCCCTTCAAAAATTATTCGCGGCAAAGGACTTTGCCAAAAACATCGTATATGGCTAAAAAAAGGCTATATAGACGAAAAATGTACAATAATAATAAAACCACGCACAAGAATTATCTATTCACCTGATGATAAATGTAAAATAGCGGGGTGTGATAAAAAACCACGAGGTCATTGGCGCTGCTATTATCACGAACATTCCTATAGGGTAGGAAGACATGATGAATTAGGCAAGCCTACTAAAAAAGTAAAAAAATGCAAAGTATGCGACAATACAAAAAATATTGTTAAAGGTTTTTGTCAAGCGCACTACATGCAAATGCGAAAAGGTGTCATTGATCAGGACGGCAATGAAATACGCGAGATTAGGCGGTCCTACGCAAAAATTAACTTTTGCCGATTTAAAGGCTGTACACTCAAACCACGTGCGAAAGGCTTTTGTAAAAAGCATCATTCTAGATATCTACGCGGAACCATGAATTTATCCGGTGTACGAATTAAAAAGCCAAAAATAGCAAAACCCCCCATAATAAGACCAACAATTTAAATAGGTTATAAAATAAAACTAAAGGTTTTAAAACCCCTACCGATAAGTTGTTTATAACAACACACAGGGGTTTTATTATGGGACGCAAAAAAGGTGATAAAGGCGATAAAGAACAACAAGTAGTACCACCACAAACTAATAACAATGATGATTTTTTCTCGGTGGACGCGGTATTAAATTCTAGCTCCTCGGCTGAAAAAAAATCCAAATCGAAAAAAGACGTTCGCCAAATTCCGGCGCATCTTAAGACAGAGCTGAAATTATCGGTTGCCGGAAAACGCATTATTAAAGCAGTTGAGAAAAAATGCGATCTAGCTACAAACCGGATTAAAGATTTCTTTGTTAAAGAGTGGGCAGCTAAATTTGTTCGGACAGGTCAACTACCCTCGTCAGTACTATATGCCGATGCAAATACAAGCATCGATTTCGTGCCAACCAAAAGAATTTATATCAAACCTGAAACTGTAGAAATGCTTAAAAGCATGAATGTTGCGATTTCTGACCACCTCGAAGTTGGCGAAATTTCACTGGATTTCGCTGCCCTTAAAGAGCACGGCTTAGTACAGGCAGCGCAACAGGCGCTGAAAAATATCCCTGGTATGACACCTGAAATTTTGAATCGAGTTGTTAAACGCCAACTGACCGCCAAAGAGACGTTGTACCCTAGTCTGGCTACGCTGGCAAAAAACTCACTACCTGCTGGCGCAAGCGAGAGTGACCTGATTGAGAGAATGGTACAGGTGACGCAAATCGTTAATCCTGTCGCTATGCTGAAAAACCCAACTGACACTGATTCACTTGGCGAAGCCATTGATTTTGTTGCCCAAACAGAATTGCTACCTACTCCAGACGAGGAGCAAAAATTAGCAGCTAAGAAAAAATGGGGAGACGACTAATTGAAAACTGCTTATACAAACAAATTTGTGATGTACCCACCTAGACCCAATGGATCTATCGTACCGGATACACTCGATAAATATCCTGGCTGGTGGGGACAACGCAAATGGAATGGGACTAGAAACCTATTAATAGTCCTGCCCGATGGCTCGTATGAGCTATGGAATAGGCACCGCGAGCAGCATAAGCAATATAAAGTCACGTCCATGATGGACAAGTCTATAAAAGAAATGATTAGTAAGCTAAAAAAAGGTGTTTTTCATGTTTTTGATGGCGAATTAATGGACGCCAAAACAAAAACACTCAAAGACCGTATCGTAATGTATGACGTGCTAGTTTATGAGGGATTTTACCTACTTGGGACTACTTACCGCGAACGCTACAAGATATTAATGGATATATTAGGCACTAATGAACACGAGAATGAAACAGGGCATAAACTCGCGTTTAAGTTTAATGAAAACATTTGGCTCTCCGAAGTTTTTGAACGCGACTTGCCCAAACGCTTTGATGAAGCAATGAAATTAGACGTAATCGAAGGGCTTGTGCTCAAAGATCCCAATGGCAAATTAGAATTTGGTATACGCGAAAAAAATAATGGTTCATGGCTAATTCGCGTCAGAAAGCCTCATAAAAATTATGCTTGGTGACGCTAAGTGACATCCTCCCCGCCCTAAAGGACGGGGCTTCCCTTATGCCGCCTTGGCGGCATTTAGCGTCTCATGCCCGAGACGGGGTCGAACCCTTACACTTTAAGACCTAACCGCTAGGGATATGGATCCCTCAGAGTTTTATTTTTTAGTTATGAGTTTTCTAATTACTTAGTTTTAACTACTAACCTAATTGATTTTACGACCAGAAGGTAATTCTCTGGTCAACCAACTACCAATTGTCAAAGAACAAACTAGTCGCCGAATGGCTACGAAAACTATTGATAGTATTAATATCTAGGTTTACTTTGTCAACAATTTATTTAGCGAGCTACGCTCGCAGAATTATATCCCCGTCCTAGACGGGGTCTTACGGTATAGGATGATAAAATTAACTGCGAAGTAATTAGGATTAATTTAGAATATCCAGAACTCTATAGTAAACCCTAACAGGGTAAGTAGTGTCTGTACTCAACAATTCGTATTTTTTTACATTAATGCTAAAATTACCCAAAACATAAGCGATATAGGGAGTTCCAGAACTGTCAAAAGCAATCGACTGACTATTAACACCAGAAGTTACAGTAAAGTAACCTAAATCGCTCCACAAATTACCATCGAATTTTTTTATACGGAAACTTGCATCAGTATAAATGATGTAGGGATTTCCAGAATTTAAAGCAATGGAAATATTACTACTATATACATTCGTAAAAAGACCTATCTCCGTCCAAAGACCACCCTCTAATTTTTTTACAGATGCAGTATTACTTAAAAGATTTGGTTTATAAGCTATATATGGGATAGAACTGTCTAAAGCAAGGGAAACAGCATAGGAAGTATCACTAAAAGAAGAATCTACGTCCGTCCAAAAACCACCCTCTAATTTTTTTATATTCACATTATAACCATTGTCATTAACATAAGCTATATAAGGAATATTATTACTGTCTATAACTATTGAAATCTTACCTTGATAGGGAGTAACATCAAGGTTCGGATCTACCTGCGTCCAAACACCTAAACCCAAACTATCTTTTTTTACAATCAACTTATTACTATTATTACTATCTGCATAAGCTATATAAGGTTTATCAGTACTGTCTAAAGCAATAGAAACAGAATAATATGTAAAGCCGTTAACATTACCTGCGCCCGTCCAAGCAGAACCATCGAATTTTTTTACAATCACATAACCACTAGGAGAATAGGCGATATAAGGATTACCAGAACTGTCTAAAGCAATAGAAACAGAATTATTTGAAGTCTCAGTAAGAGATCCTACGTCCGTCCAAACACCACCATCTAATTTTTTTACAATCACATTATTATTTAACTGATCAGTATAGGCGATATAAATATTTCCAGAACTGTCTGAAGCAATCGAAACAGGATAATAATTTGATAAATCACTAAGAGAAGCTGGATCCACCCAACCGTTAGTATCTAAGGTGGCGGTTATACTATTTTTATAAACAGTACCGTAGACACCAGTATCTATGATCATCATTTGATCTGAAGTAGCTAGCACTAAAGAATCCGGTGCTTGTGTTTCACCTACAGTCAACGAACCCGCTATGAGAGGATTGGAGCCTACAGTGGCAGCAGCATCCATTTGGGTGACACGGTAATACTTACCTGCGGGGGGGGAAGGTAATACTTCCACTGATCCAGCCATATCCAGTATGACATCAGCAAATGCTTCTTGATTTTGAACAGACCAGCTCAAATCCCCTGAACCATTATTTACTAGAACAGCATTAGCACTAGCGGCTTGAGCAGCAGGAAAGCTATAGGGCACATTATTTATTTTTATTAAATTGCCGTTGCCGTCTACTTGAAATTTATTTCCAAGCCCAGTTCCTACTGATAATAAGGCGGTCGGTATAACATTTCCGATTGCTACCCAACCATTTTGGTCAATCATTATACGCTGTTTAGGAATAATCGTTGTATTGTCTGTAGTGTAAAACGATAGTCTTGTACCTTGTGCGCTACTGGTCCACGTTTCGGTTGCTGTACCATTAATTGAAGCACGGCTGTCTGTAGAATAAGCACCACCGCTGTGATAACCCCACATTTTTAAAGCACCAAGATTGTCATAAAGCTGTACGCCTGAAGGTACTGATTGCGTACCCCGCGCTTTACGCATATTTATCTGAGCAGCGTTATTTTGATTAGAAAACTGATCCGATATAAAACCTCTAACAGTACCAATAGCTCCCGATGAAGCCACACGCACGCCATTAATGGCATCAATAAATAACGATTCAGAACCTGAAATCGTAACTGACCCATGACTAGAATCGGTAGTTATAGTTGCTGAATTGTTATACGCATCTTGTAATGAGGCAGATGGACCAGTAGGACCTGTAAAGCCTTGGACGCCTTGCGGACCTGTGGGACCTGTAAATCCTTGGTCGCCTTGAGTACCTGTGGGACCTGTAAATCCTTGAGGACCTGTAGGACCTGTGGGACCTGTAAATCCTTGAGGACCTATAGGACCGATAGGACCTATGTCACCTTGGGCACCTTGACCTGTAGGACCTGTAAATCCTTGGTCGCCTTGCGGACCTGTGGGACCTGTAAATCCTTGAGGACCTGTAGGACCTGTGGGACCTGTAAATCCTTGAGGACCTATAGGACCGATAGGACCTATGTCACCTTGGGCACCTTGACCTGTAGGACCTGTAAATCCTTGGTCGCCTTGCGGACCTGTGGGACCTGTAAATCCTTGGTCGCCTTGCGTACCTGTGGGACCTGTAAATCCTTGTGTACCTTGAGGACCTGTAGGACCTGTAGGACCTGTATCAGGACTTACAGCCCACGTTAAATTACCTAAGCCATCATTCTTTAAAACTGTGTTTACGCCGCCTTGAGTAGGTGTCCAATTATATTGGACATTACGGATACGGCTTATATTACCTGTATTTTCAACACGAAAAGCACTATTAGCGCCTACGCTTAAAAGTGATTGTGGGTTAATAACACCCACACCTACATTTCCTGATTGATCTATTCGCAATCTTTCTTCGGGCGCTATAGTGCCGCTATTTGTTGTATGAAAACTTAAATAGGTTCCTTGTGCGCTAGTTGACCAATTCTCGGAGGCAATAGCCTGCATCATTGCGCGGGCAGAGGTAGTATAAACACTGCCATCATAACCTAAAAATTGTATAACACCTAAAACATCACTAACGGACACTGCGCTGCGCTGTGCTGTAGATCCACGCGACTTCCTTAAACTTAAGGACGCGCCTTTGTTGTCGGCTGATATTTGGTCAGTAGTGATGCCTCTAATATTTCCTGATTCAATCGATAATACATGCAATTCTGTTTCAGGACTGTCAGTACCCACACCTAATTGACTATATTGCTCATCAAAATATAATTTATCGCTTTGAGATAATAAGCCCTGACTACTCACATACAGGACGCTGCCAGCATTCCCACCAGTGACCAAACCACCTACCGTGACCGTAGCCGCTGGAGGAGGAGGCACTGGAGGTGGTGGTGCCGGAGGGTTTATTTCTATTTCCCAAGTATTTGCTTTAAGCGGGGGAGATATTAAGGCGTACTCCTCATCAGTTAAGATGAGGTAATTAAGCACTGCGACTAAATAATTATACGTCTGAGTAGGTCTTACAACGGTGACCGTTTGTGTGATAGCCGATATATTTCTAAGTCTTACGCTCATTAATCCCCCAGTAAGAAATTAATCTTAATGAGGTATATTAATTCCTTAATATTTTTTCACTTATTTAACATTAGTTAAACCAAAACAATTGAATAAGTTGATACACACAAAAACCAGGCAAAGTTAAAAACAAGGACATTAAGAATGTAAATCCAATCCATTTATACATTTCAAAAGTTCCGGCTTTAGCTTTATTCATCCATGTCGAAAAGCAGTGGTAAAAAGTCAAACCCCATATCGACATGAATATGTAAAAAAATATTTCAAGAATCTCCACGACATGCCCCCATAATATTCTTAATACATTTAACCTTAACTAAAGCATTACCCTCCTCATATGGCATATCTAAAAAAGCATGTGCTTCTTTTAAGCTAGGTGGTTTTATTTTAAATTTAGATGCAAAATTACGGCTTAGGACGCTCCCTATACTAAAAGGATATCGTACATTATTATCTTCACAAGCAGCTAAAATATATACACTCTCGTAAAAACCCCAACTACAAAAAATTAATTCATCAAGACGTTTGTGGAAATTAGTTTTGGAATAAACACTAAGCATATTTAAAGCATCGGCAAAATCTATATTATTTTTAGATGAAATCGTTGTGTGAAATTCGCCGAGCGTCTCATGCCAGTCTAAAGTGAAAATTCCCGCGATCTCGGATATATTATGATCCGAATCTGCGTTTAACCACAAAGCTAATTTTATAGATTCTACGGTGATAATGTCCATTTAAGTTACCTAAAAATATCTAGTGAAGTTGTAAAAAAGTAATATTCATAACCCTCAACTAGCCAAGCTCCTTAGTCACCAGAATTTCTTGTAAAGACTCTTGACATCTCTACTGAATTTCCCAATCGTCGGACAACACATCTCGCGTCGAAAAGGCATAATGAGAAAAGTCTGGAGCGGTTTCATGACTCCACGTTAGAGAACTGCACGCGCACATGGTTGTGACGAGCGTATGTCAGGACTTTCATGTATTCGGTCAGAGATTTATCCATATATGTCCTCATCTAAGTCAGGCTCTCGCCAAGTTGTTTCCCAGCTTGCTGGATCGTCGTTATCCTCGTGTAACTGAATACGGGCTTGAGATATTTTGAAATATTCTTCTGAAATCTCAATACCTATGAATCGTCGGTATAACTGAAGCGCAGCAACACCAGCAGTCCCGCTCCCTAAAAAAGGATCTAAAACAATATCATTGTGATTTGACCATGATTGAATGTGGTCTAGCGCGAGTTGGAGGGGAAATTTAGCGGGATGTTTCCATGGCTTCGCGTCTGGTGTTGTATTGCCTACTAAGTAGGTCCAGACGTTTCCCTTAATTTTATCAAGGCTTACATTGGTGTTCTTGTTGCCAGTTCCGTATGTCTTAGAATCTTTGTAGAATTTGCGCTTTCCTGCACTTTTATCCTCTCCAGCATAAATGCACGGCACTTTAATTGGCATAAAATGCTTAGGTTTGCCTTTTGATAGAACAAACATATATTCAAATTCCTGCTCATATCTGTTGTGTGTGAGTGGTATGTAATTTTGTTTACGATAAATCATTGTATCGTGCAGGTTAAGACCGCAAACGTCTTTGAAATATAGGGCTTGGCGAAAGCTAGTGCCTGATTCACTACCTTTAATAGTAGCGTCCCCAACAACCCAGACAATCACACCACCATCTTTAATAACTCTGGTTAATTCTTTTGCTATTTTTTCAAATTCAAATGAGTAACCATTATAATCACGAAGGTTATCATACGGTGGGCTAGTCACTACTAAGTCAACACTAGCGTCTGGTATTTCGCTCATGCGCTCAAGGCAATCGCCGTGCATTAGATTCACGTTACTCATAATCGGTTAACTCCGGCTCGGTCCACGTTGCCTGCCAAAATGCGGGATCGTCGCTATCTACATCGAAGAAGTGATGATGTTTCTGCCATCTGATTTTTGTACTGCTCTGCCACACGCGGCATCAAAATCCTCGCGGGTAATCGTCACGGGTTGATTCAATTTCCCAATCGTCGGCAAGTATTGCCCCCAGGGGAAAAACGTAATCACGATTATCTTCTTCGGATTCATACCAAAGCTCTTCACCTTTGCGACGGTACTTTCGCCCACTGTTAATTGCTTCAATTATATTCATAATCCGAGCCTCTTTGCCAGACAGTTTACAACTTCACCAATACGATAAGTGTCAATTTCCGTTTCTTTTAACACTGATAGGCTCAACCTCCCAGTCGTTGGCAATTATTGCCTCAATAGGTAAATCCAAGCGGCTTTGCGTCTGTGTGTCTACCCAGTCTCTAGATGTCCAAGACTTACGCCTAAACCGCTGTCCACTCTTAATTGCTTCGATTATGTTCATGTTAATGCCCTCAATTTATATCATGATTTTTATGATATCAATTTAGCTCAATACCCTAACTTAATTAATCCCTCACGCAATGCATTTTTATCTGTATCGCCTGGATCATGTGTCTTGTAAGGCAATACTAGCACACGATCTTTAGGTAATAATAATTTATTTAAACAATCGGCTTTAGCTTTTGCCGTCAAAGCATAGCCTGCCCTATCATTATCAAACATAAATATAATCGGTGTGTTTGTCATTTGAGGCAACAGTCGCATTTCTAGCTTAGATAAAAAACTATCCCAATGAGACACGCCTAGCAAAGCCAATACGGTAAAGCTCTCACCTATGCCTAAGTCCTGCAGGTTTTGCACGGTTCTCATAAGGTCATACGGTCCTTCAACTAGTATCAGTCCTGCCTGATTTTTAGGAATCTGCCAGGAGGACGTTAAGCCAAAGGGATGTAGGCTAGGACTTTTTATATTAAGGTTAGGGGAATTATAGGTCTTAATCTCTTGCTGGCTTGATAAGCGCAAAAATACGTGGTAGTCACCGTAGCTAAGACACAGACGCTGAAAATGCTCCTGATGGAATTTGCCTTTATTGCTAATATATAAACGTACTAAAGACGGCTTAAATGTTTTATATATCAAATACTTATCATAGATTAGATTTTCTGGTCTGATCTCACGATATCCAAATTCTTTCCAAAGCCAAGGATCTTGACTGACAATACCTACCTTCCCTGTAGGGTTATCTAAGCTGTTTTCTACATTACCTGCCATTAGTGGTAAGATCCTTGGCTTTAACTCCTCACCAAGTGCCTTGGGATCATGAATCTCAAGATTCAACTTCCTAGCCAGCTTATTATAGCTGCCCTTGCCCTCGTCGCAGGCAAAGCAATTAAACAACCCTAGCTTTTCGTCTAGTAAGCTAACACGCAAACTAGGATGTGTGTCCTGATGCCAAGGACAATGTATAAGTGCGTAATCGCCTTGTATCTGACCGCCTATGCGACTTACTTCTCGGACGATTAACTCTTTGAGAGTAGACACACAAAAACTCACAACAAATGGGTACTAAAGTATGAGTATAGCGTGTGCTACTGACGTTCTGCCACTCAGAATATCAAGAAATTTGATTTAAATACTGCAATAGGTCATTTGAGTTAGATTTACATATATCTATGCGTCCTAAAGGAGAAAAACCTTTAGGAAACACAGGTGATACTAACGGTGATGAGGCTAAAATAAAACCGTCAAAGCTTGTAGTATGTTCAAAATCAGAGGATACCTCTATGCGGTAACCTTTAGATGATAAAAATCTCAAAGCTTGATAATGCAAATTATTAATATGTGTAGAAATAAATAAGTAATCAATTAATTTATTATTTAATGCGTGAGAAGTATCCTCCAACATTTCTATTTCATAACCTTGAATATCTGAATGCAAAACATCTAATTTTTGGATCTTTGCGTTTTTCATATAGTCTTCGACTTTAAAACCAGTCTTTGACACAAAAGCATTTATAAACGTGCCGGTATAACTGTTTAAAGAAAAATTAACTTCCCCGATCTTCAAGTTAGCTACATCAGGCTCTACAAGAATACAGCTAGCCGAAGGCTTTATTTTTTTAAGCCACATAGAATAGTGCGCCCAGTAAGCTCCCAGCTCTATCATGATCGGAGTGTCATTTAAAATTTTCAGTAGTTCTTAAAAACAAAACTCTTCCAGAGGCTCATGTACTCCCCTATTAATTATTAAAATATCACTGAAATTACCATAGTAACAGCCATAAGGGATTTTGTTACCGTTATGTAATATAATAAAATTATTTTCTCGATACCCAGCGTCTGGAACACGATTGATTAAATTATTTAGAGGATCTGACACTACTTCGCGGAAGCGGCTTAAATATTCATTATCTGGGGGTGTTTTTAAATCTGGGGGTGTTTTTAACATTTTAGATCTTTCGTTAAATTTTTCAATCCCGATATTAAATCTTATGTCTTATAATTAATTTCTTGAACAAACCCTGCCGCCTGTGCGTGTCCTCCACCGCCGTACATACGTGCCACGGCAGAAACATCGTAGTCAGGACGGCTTCTAAGTCCCCATTGGCGAATTCTACTTTTACCATTATGGTACTCGTAAAAGTACGCTGCATATTTTGCATCTGGGTAAAGTTCTAATAGTCTACTAGGTACTTCTGAAAAATATACCGAAGTGTTTGCAGCAGGAATTAACTCAGGACCGATATGGAGCATCATAGCTTTAGAGCAAATATCTTCTATCTGCTGGGCTTGTAGTTTTGCCATCGACCTGCCCGATATGATTAAAGTTGGTACGTCTAGTTTATCCCAAACTTTAAAACTTTGGAAATTTGAAATATTAGGAACTCATTATGTGCATCTTGTATATGGCTAATTAAAGCAGGTGGTTCTTTTTCAGGATGGAAATAGTTCCATGCTAACATGGCACCAGATCTCTTAAGATCAAAAATACAATTTTCTAAACCCTCAAGATTTTTTTGTGCCGTCACATGATGATCCAACACCATCAGTTTTTCAAACCTAGCCGTATGCTCAATCAATGCCTGCCTTTCAAAGCTGAAGTCTAAAACGTAAACTTCCGACCCGTCAGGCACCTCCTCTAAAGGCTTTACCCCTTCACCGTAGGTACAAGACCTGTAAGATACATCTAAGTCTCCTAGCTTTAACCAAGCAGCATAGGCTGCACCAAAACCGTCGTAACAATTACCGTGGTATAATACGTGTATCAAATCAATCTCCTTAATTCTAAAATCATATGCGTATTTTTGTGGGTATTTCGCGCATATGACGCATATAAATTAAAATCGGACCTACTTTATTTTTTTATAAATTAAGGTAAATAAAGGTCCTGTTAATAATAGGACTACTGTACCTAAAAACAACCAAAACGGGACGGTCTTCTCAACAAAATGAGTATGGAACCACTCTAACATCAATTATCCTTTGTTGGTTTTCCAATATTGTATGTTTTAGACTGGTCATTTACGTGATCCCTTCTTCAGTTTGCGCTGGTGCGGGAGGTTCAGCGTCCGAATAGCGATATTCATATATTGGCTGCTCAGGTACAACGTAGGGAAATTTCACAGCCATGCGAGATTCATGGCAGGTGTAGTAGCTTTTTCGCTGGTCGTCCTTAGTACCATACCACTCCCAGAACACTTTACCGTTGATGTCGTGGGCTGCACCATCCTCACCGTCCTTAAACACATGGGAGGCACGCTTGTTTTGATAAGTTACATGTGAGCCGTGGTCATGCTTGACCCATTCGCATGGTTCACCCGTCAACGGTGCTATTGGTTGAAAATTAGCCAACCGAGAGAACAGTTTGATTGCGTAGGGCGCAGTCGTCCCACTGTGTCCATGTCCAGAAAATATCTCTAGCATCTCCAAAACCTGAGAGCAGACCAACCCTTGCATTTCATCATAAAAGTTACCCGCCTCGTCCGTCCAACCAGCCGCATGAAACTCTGCTTTTGCGTGTCCGATTAAACTCATTCTATTTTTTCCTTAGCTGTAACTGCAATATTATATTCTTCACTGTAAGTATAGTTAGCATACCTAAGTATAACCAAAGCGGTACGGTCTCATTTTTTAACCATTCCATTATCTTTACCTCTTTATAAATAGCCTAATATTTACCTGTATATCTTAGGTATTCTTCTTACTTGTTTAGACTTTCCCCATATAAGTATTCGGGGAGGCTTTGCGCTAGGGTTCTTCGTTATATTGGAGTATCCTTTGTCTTTTCCTCACTGCGTGTGTTTGGTCACCTAGTGCATCTTGTACTTCTGCACCTGTTCTAAAGTAGCTACCTACATATACTTGCGCTCCTGTCATATATTGTACTTGCTCTTTGTACCAATCTACTTGATCCCTCAAGCGTTTAGAGTCACCTAAATGATCTAAACGGCTCACTAGATTGATCGAGGTCTTAAGTGGTCCTAATGCATACCTGTTCATAAAGTTAGCTGTGGATTCTCTATTTCTCTTATTAAGAGCGCAGTAGAGTTTTCCGTCTATATTTACTACTGATGTAATGGTTTCCACATAAGACTTCCGAGCTAAGATACAACCTGCATGGAATACAGGTATACTTCGTGCTGGAAATTTATTTATCCAAGCTGACGTATAACTTTGTACTTTTCTATCTTCAAATAAGAACTCCCATTTTTTATCAAAGTGTACCCTTTTATCTGTGTAGTTTTTAAAGAAATGAAATTTAAGGTCTAGGCTATTAGCTAGTTCAAACCACGGCTGGCAAATGTCCTCTTTAACGTCTTCAGACATATCTCTAGGAGAGACAGCAATAAAATCATCACCACACAAGTCATACGCATATAGGGTACCTTTACGCCTATGCTGTTCCGTTTCTAGTAGGGCAGGCAAGGCTAATAAAAGCCATAGAGCGGGCGATAATACAAATCCTGTGGGCAAAGAGCCAACACTAGGTACATTGCCATGATCTGCCGTAAACACGAAATTTTCGGCTATTACGTTATCGTAGAGGTAGTCCTTGAAGACGTAGCGGAGAAATTTACTTGCTGATTTAGAAACTAATTTATCTACAGCATTTAAAGATAAGTCTAATCTCTTTATAAAATTATCATGTTTTAAATTGATGTTATCAAAACATGATTTTACGTCCATATTACACAGTGCGAAGTCTTTATTTTTGTCTAGGCTTTGGGATATGCGTTCCATTGTAAATAAGGGTACGGCTAGACCTGGAAGATAATTAGATACCGCGTAGTTAAGTTCGTCGCGGTTTATTTTTTGGTATATGACTTGAAATATTCTATTGGCGAAACTTTCAAATATAGAAATGAGTATTGGCTGTTTGCAGACTACTCTTGTTTTTTTCTCAGACACTAATTTGCGGATAGATACTTCTACGGGTTCCGGTAGTAGGGGATTTTTAAACTCTTGTAGCCAAAGGCTAATACAGTCTTGATAGAGTTCAAAAAGGTCTTTATCGACTTTTCTTATTTGATCTAGTCGATGTTCTATGTCATGACCTTCATAATATATTTTCTTAAGTTTTTTAGACGTTAAGTTTTTAGTACCTAGCGTTGATTTTAATTGAAGTAACTTAGGTCTAATACGTTGGAAATAAGAAACGTCTTTAAGAAGAATACCGCTAAGGTTTTCAAGACTGAAATCGGATTTAAGGTATTCATCAAATATTGGTTGCCAGCGGTTATCGACAATTTTTTTACGTTTTTTGGTATTAGGCTTAGTAATACTGTTTTCATCTACGATATTATCAAAGGCTCTTATCTGATGTTTATCTAAAGTAAAAGATGAATTCTTTAGCGATGCGGTCATGCGCGTGCGCGGGGTTAAAAACCTAACCTCGTAAGGAAATGTATAGCCGTGCTTTTTTTGATCGACAATTTGCCCATAAGTAAATGAGTTATGATCGATTATATAAGTGCCTCTGGAGATGGTTAATAAAGTTTCTCCGTTGGAGGCAATTTTCTTATATGGATTATTTTTTCTTAAAAGATAAGATGTATCAAAATAAGATACCTTTTTAGTGTATCTATTTATTTGTAGAGATTCATCTACGTTACTACCGTGGAATAAAACCTCACAAGAACGATCATATCGTAGGTTATATTTTACGCTGACGTAGCTGCCGAGCATTTTCCTATACTGCTTAATATAAGAAAAGCGTTCGCTCTCAGAGCCTCTAAAACCAAGTACAAAACCAATTTTAGCTACCGATAAAACTAAGTCTACGCCTAGTGTGGTCTGATAACATAAGCTGTATAAAACACTTAAAGGTATGAAGTTTTTAAAGGATAAAACGTAGGACTGTCTTATGTCCTCAAGAAGATCTGGGGGTATAGAAATCTCACAGGTCAAAAAAGCATTAGCAAATAAATTGCTATGAAAGTCACCTTTAGCAAAGCGTATTCTCGGTATTGATAAACGTGCAATACCTAATAACTCTTTAGTTGTTTTAGCTAAAGATATTGCATGTTTATTTATTGAGAAAAAAGTTAAATGGGGATTTTTTGCTATAAACTCTTTACATGCTTCTAACAATATTTGTTCGTTTTTTGGAACATCTTTTAAGTATGTATTCATGTAAGGCTTATCTTTTAAGCCTTTTAGTGTTTTAGGTAGTGTGTCTTTTTTGTTTTCTTGAAGGTCGGTTAAGAATAATGGCTCAACGGGTGTACCGAAGAATCCGAGGTTAACGGAGGGTGTGCATAAAAGGACGCGAGCTAGTTTGATTTGCAGGTATTTAGGTATGGAATCAAAGGCGTCTATTATTTTAGTAGAGCCTTTAATGTTTTCTTTTCTGGTACTTAGATAATAGTCTAGGAGAAATGTCTTACGTTGATTGTTACCATCATACAGGTGACTCAGCAGTAAGGCAAAGGTGGTATATAGTAGATTTACGCTTCTATCTTTAGAATGCATAGAGACGTTCGTTTCACCTTAGATGAAATGGGAGCACACTTAGCATTGAGGATTACGAGAGGTATGTCAAGATAAAATACGCATTTTAATTCTCTTTTAGGTCATCTGGGAGTTTGCTCCAAAAAGTAACTATTACTTTTTCTCCTTGTGCGAGCTTCTTATTAATAAATTCGCATGGGTGTTCTTCTATTATTGCATTCAGGGTTTGATTATCTTTTTGGTACGCAACGAAATATTTCTGCATTAGATATTGCTCCGCCATTTGGTAATTTTCTTATAAAAGATGTCGTCGAAGTCTTGAGTTTTCCCGCCTGCTGCTACAAATAAGGCGTAGCAGCATATGATTGCGTCTACGGTTTCTTCTATAAGCATTTCTTGATTTTCATAAATTGGACCTTTGTTTTCTTTTAAGTTTCTTGATGCTTTAGCTACCTCACCTAATTCTTCAATGGCGTGTCTCAGTCTAAGGTTATAATCGACTTGAGTTAGGTCGCCTAAGAGGTCGGCTATAGCACTAAGGTAGCGAGTTTGACCTGATACTTGTGGTGGTACAGTGTACTCATCAGCCGGACATAATTTTATGCTGCGTTGTATTCTAGGATCTAAAGAAAAATACTGATGATGCCCAAACGAGTTATTCCAAAAAAAATTTTCGCTACTGAACTGGTGCGCCAATTCCTTTGGTGCATAGCTAAAACCTTCTTTTTCTAAAAAGACTCTATTAAGTGTACAAAGTACACCATCTTCACTATTACGTGGATGCATATAGATATTTTTATTTGTTTGTACAAATTTAGCTAATTTTTTACTTCTTAAAGAAAATCCACCATTACCTACTAACCATTTCTTTTCATAGGGTCGGAAATTCCATAAGCCGGTATGCCATGGAGCGCCAATATAATCGTATTTTAAAAAATCAGATGTCCATGCTGAAGGATTAACAATGAAGCCATCTGATTGTATGATCAATACATGATCTGATTCTATATAATCGGGCATTTTATATATGATAAAATTGGAGTATTCTTCTCTTGATTTTATTTTATCAATTTTATGTATGTAGCTACAATCACCGTCAAAATGTGTAAAAAACTTAACGCTATTAAAGCTACATAAATTTAAGCAATGATTTAAGATAAATAGAGCTTTATCGTAGTCTACGGAATCAACGATCACTAGATCTACGGGTAGATGGAGTTTTGGCATTGGTGCCTCATTTGAGTTAGTTCACGGTCAATATTTGACGCTATGCTCGCATAAGTCAACTGTTCTCTCTGGAACAGTGTTGTCGTTTGTTGTAGGGTGTTCGATCTGATAAAACTTAAAGTGGGGTGGGACTGTGCTTACTAAGGAGCGGTTAGAGGGTGAGTCAGCATCGGCAACATGGTCGGAATCATTTGACACTGGGTACACGAAATATTGTCCGCGTTGTTGTGTGCGCTGGGCAGCGGACGCGGCTTTAATAAATAAAGAAAGATTTTTAAAAGCAGAAGTGTGTTCGACTTGCTTATCTCCAAAGGCAAAATTAAAATTTGTCGATTCTGTAAATGACGATGACGATGACGATGACGATGATGAGTAAAAAGTAGTTGATTTTTGCCTGGTATTTTCTTTAAGGTTAAAGAAACCATTAAGGAAAATATCATGCAAGTTGATGTTGTAATTCCCTCCAAGACATCTCCTCAGTTTGTCGAAATGACACAAAAGTGTATAGCCAGTCTTAAGCATTCCGAACGCGATATAAAATTTAACGTAATACTTATTGAATCCGAGCGTGATAACCCACCGCAGGTCGGACAAGATCAAACGATCCATTGGGAGCGCGATAATTTCAATTATAACGGTGCATTAAATTTAGGTATTGCCGCGTCAAAAACGGACTGGGTGATTTTATGTAACAATGATCTTTGGTTTCACCCAAATTGGTTTAGTGAAATTTTAAAAGTCTATAATGATTATCCTGACATTGAATCGTTTTCTTCATGGACTAGTGTTCGTTGTTGGCATGAATATATATTTGGTCCAGATAAAGTAAAAGAGTTCAGGGATTACCGAGGGGTTGTTGGTTATAGGACTATTGGAGAATTAGCAGCGTGGTGTTTAACCGTGCGTAGGGATTTATTAACTAAAATAAATTTGAGAGAGAATGTAGATTTTTATTACTCTGATTGTATTTATGTTGATGAATTACTAAAATTAAAAAAGAAGCATTCTTTAGTCATTAGGTCTAAAGTTGATCATTTAGGTCATCAAACTGTACGTGCTCAAAGTAACAGGTGGGATTTAGAAAATGGAGCACAACAGCCTAAATACCTTGCTTGTCAGACAGCAGAGGAACGTGAAAACTGGTTAGAGTATAAGAAAAATTTAGAACTAAACGGTCTTGAACTTTTACGATAATATGGGGTGCTTTATTAATACCGTAGCATTATGTATGATTATTAAGAATGAGATACTTAACATTGGCGATCTTATAGAAGATGTTTGTCCCGTTCTTGAGCAAGTACATCTTACCGACACAGGCAGCACAGACGGTACTTTGGATGTAATTAAGGAAAAGCAGAAAAAATATCCTAATTTACATCTACATAATTTTACTTGGACGCATAATTTTGCGGAAGCTCGTAACTACAGTTTAAGCCATGCTAAAAATGTAGATTGGATATTTTGGTTAGACGGTGACGATAGGATCGACACCGAAGGTTTGCGTAAATTTAAAGACACTTCTTTAAGCAATCCCTCTGTTAGTGGTTGGCTTTTGCCTTACATTTACACCCGCCATGCAGACGGGACGCCTCAGTTAAAGCTACATCGTGAAAGATTTTTAAGGGCTTGTAATAACCCAAGATGGGTAGGTGCTATTCACGAGTATATGATTGCCGACAACGATCATAATAGGTGTGTTTATGATGATTTAGCCGTTGTTCACACACGCAATGAAAGTGGCAAGCAGATTGAGGACCGCCGTAATCTTAAAATACTTAAGCGTGAGTTTGAAAGAGACAATACCGAGCCTCGTATTGCTTATTACTACGGTAAAGAGTTGGCTGATTATGGTGAACCACAAGCAAAAGAGATTTTAACACATTATTTAGATCTCAACGTAGGGCGGTATTGGGATGATGAAATAGGTGCTCGTTTTAGGTTAGCTAATATTTATTTGCGTGAGCGTAATTTAGATATGGCTATGAAGACGGCAGAACCTATTTATCGTTTAGACGGTACTCGCAGGCGTAGTGAATATTATTACATCTTTGGTGAAGTGGAATATATTTGTGGCAATTTAGAGATAGCAATCGACTGGTATAAAAGGTGTCTATATGATCCGCCTGGATCACCCAGAGTAATGCATCTTGCTTATTGGGGAGAAATACCAATAAACAAAATGATTTTATGTTATAGGGATTTAGGCAGATGGGATGACGTATTTGAATGGCAACAAAAATTAGAGAATAAGTATTTTGCCAAGGAACTAGAAAGTTACGTTTTACATCCCAAAGATGGGCAAAAAACAGTGACACTGGAATTTGGAACCGAAGGTATACGCAGCGATGGTTATGTAGTTAATAAAGAACCTTACCATGTAAATGTTGGTAAGTATGTTAAGTTCAAACCAGAACATTGGAAAATAGGTAAAAAGACACCTTTCTTAGAAAATTCTATAGACGGTTGTATACTGGAAGAAGGTGAAATAAGCATCGACGATATATATAGAATACTTAAACCTGGAGGTTTTTTACTTACAGCACATAAACTTACCTTAAATAAATTTAAATTTAAAGGTAGAGAATCCGACTATTTCTCTTACCTTAAATAAATTTAAATTTAAAGGTAGAGAATCCGACTATTTTAAATACAAGAAGGGTTAATTTTAGAATGGGGGATTCATGAGACAAGTATATACTCGCATAGTACCTTTAGAAGATTGGCATGATCAGTGCGGAGATAGATATTCGCCCTCCGAAGCTAATATTACTATTTCTAATGATATTTTGTTCCCACAAAAAAGAATTAAACTTGAAATAAACGATATGGTTTTTGTGCTGCTAAAATCAGATATTATCGAGGCTGTTCAAAAGGCAACCAACTATGGTGAATGAATGAAAAAATATTTAGATATTTTAAAAAAAGTTTTAGATGAAGGTACTCGTCAAACTAATAGGACCGGTATTGACACGCTTAGTTACTTTGGTCTGCAGATGCGTTTTGATTTATCTGAGGGTTTTCCTCTGTTGACTACAAAGAAAGTATTTTGGCGGGGTGTTGCCGAGGAATTGTTTTGGTTTATATCCGGTTCTACAAATATAAAACCATTATTAGATAAGAATATACATATTTGGGACGAGTGGGCAGATAAAGATGGCAATTTAGGTCCGGTGTACGGTCATCAGTGGCGGCATTGGGGTACTCAAGGAATTGACCAGTTTTCTAATCTCATTAAAGAAATAAAATCAAATCCACAATCTCGTCGTCTTATTGTGTCTGCTTGGAATCCAGAAGATATCCCTAAAATGGCTTTACCTCCATGTCACTGTTTTTATCAATTTCAAGTACAAGAGGGTAAACTAAATTGTGCTTTGGTGCAGCGGTCTGCTGACTTATTTTTAGGTGTTCCGTTTAACATTGCTAGCTATGCACTTTTAACACATCTAGTAGCTTATGTGACTGATTTACAAGTAGGTACGTTTGTTCATACCATGCATGACGCGCACATATATGTTAATCACCTAGATCAGGTTGCCGAGCAATTAAAACGTGAACCTAAAAATTTACCTAAATTAAATATTAAATATGATGCTCCAAAGGATATAGATAAATTATGCTTTGAGCATTTGATTTTGGAAAATTATAACCCCGCACCAAAAATATCAGCCGCTGTAGCTGTTTGAAATAACTAGAAGGCTAAGATGCACCCGTACAAACATATAAAAAATAGAGAACATTGGTTCAAAAAAACAGAAAATGAACTGGTTATTCCTAGATTCCAAATAGGTAAAGATGAAAAAATAATTAGTGCGGGTAGTTGTTTTTCTCGAAAAATAGCTGGTTTTTTGAAAAAAAATAATCAGTATTTAATTACTGAGAATTTAGATCCAAAAACATTTAATTTTTTAGATGATCTAAAGTCTTATCCTCATATTTATATAATGAATGATGCATATAATAAAGCATACGAAATTGCCTGTGAAAAATATAATTACGGTATTTTTTCTGCAAGATATGATAATATATATACTTTTAGGCAATTATTACAATTATTAGAACGTGCATATGGTATCTTCAAACCTAAAGATCATGTTTGGATAAGGGACGATGGTAAGCTCGTAGATGCTTTTCGTCCTAGAATAAATCCAGATGGTTATTTATCTGAAAAAGAAGTTGTTATAGATAGAAATAATCATTTTAAATATGTTAGACAGGCTTTTGAATCGGCTGATGTGTTCATATATACCGTAGGTCTAACTGAAGCTTGGTTATCTGCTGAAGATGGGGCTGTTTATCCTCTATGTGCCGGTGTAGATGGGGGATATTATACTTCACAAGACTATCTATTTAAAAATTTTAATGTAAAAGAAATTATTGAAGATTTCACTAAATTTTATACTTTAATTAAGTCTGTAAATAATAAAATAAAAATTATACTGACTGTGTCTCCTACGCCTATAATGGCTACTATAACAGGAAACCATATAATATCTGCTAATTGTTATTCAAAATCTGCATTACGTGCTGCTTGTCATGATATTGTAAATATATTTTATGATGTCGATTATTTTCCTAGTTATGATTTAGTCATGTATGGAAGTTTTAACGGCATAAATAATTTTAAAGAAGACTGTCGTACACCAAGTGATGATGTTATCATCAAGGTGATGGATGTTTTTTTTGAAAGTTATTTCACTAACCGTAATATCGAAGAAGTTATGGGAAATAAAATAGATGAATCACCTGTTAAAACAGGAATAATGGATATTTGCGATAATATATTGGGTGAAATATGATGTTATTTATAGGTAACAGCCATTCTTTTGTTGTAAAAAAGGCAGCAGACCTGTTGCATATACCTACACATTTTTATCCTTTATTAAATCAGCCTGGAGATAAACCTTTTTATCCACCAAAAATAGATTTTAATATCCCAGATATTCGCTGTGTGGTTTTTACCATTCATGGGATTGAGCATGTCGTTATTTCTTATTTCTTAAACTGCCCAGCTATGTCGGATATAATAGAAAAATATTATCCACATTTAACTAAAATAAAAAAATCAAAAAATAAATATGATTTTGGAAATTCTTTTATAGATATAGATGTAGAAATAATTCCTCTAGGTGTAATAGAGAGGATGATCGATATTACTTTAGAATCTAATAATTTCTTTAATTTATTGTTTTTTTCTTATAAAAAAGCTGTGGAAAAATATAATTCAGCAAAATTGTTTTATCTACCTATGGTTCCCGTTCCTCAACCATCTAATCATGAATCATATAAAGAGAAACCAATAAGTATAAAAATTCATGAATTAATAGAACAAAAAAGAAAGCAAGCGGTAGAGGCTTTAGGCATTAAATATTTAGATAAACCTCAAGGAGTAACAGATAAATTTGGATTTTTGAAAACTGAATTTGTGGAAGATCCTGTTCACGCAAATTTGAATTATGGTAAACTACAGTTGGATCAAATACTCTCTTTACTTTGACCATGTTCATTCATGGGGTTTTCTTAGTTCGATCTAACATTTTGTAAAAGGATATCTTATGGTTCAAAAGAATAGTCTTTTATAAGACCTTGTTCTATCCCTTCTTTTAAAGAATCAAAATACACACATCTTTTGAATTTTTGCAAATAAGCGGCTTTAGGTAATTCTAGAAATGGGCTACCTTCATATAAAATATCTTTAGATTTTACAATTGCTTGTATTGCAACGCGACTAGGATCACTGTCTTTGACTAAACAGAAAGCGTGTAGACCAACGGGATTTTGAAGTATTTTATCTTTTCGACCTGTCAGGCTATCCCATTGAAACATCCAGCTCATGCCGTGAGATCTTGCTACAGATTCCCACTGTCCTTTGCATCCTAAATAATCACCACGATAAATAAAATCCGCCTGCCATGATTTTTTCTCGCCTGCATAGTAATTAAAATCTGGATACGGACAGCCAGGTAAAAAATGATGCACAGCTAATTCAGCTAAGGCACCTACAAGAATATCACGTTCTAGTTTTAAGGGATCTGATTGCAGAGAGTCACTATAAGTATCTCGTACCCGTAGGCGAGCAAAGTCTTTTGCTGCCTCAACATGGTCTTTTGGTATTACTACCAATCTCCGTGCTGGTACGTGAAATCTTATAGTCATTTGCTCATCGTTTTTCTAGTGCATTTAGCTTAAATCCTAAACTCAAAGTAGTATCTTGGCAAGATCCAATTATGCAAATACCACGCTTTGTCTTATGTCTTTAGGGAAATTATCTAGGTTATCTTTATATAAAAATTCAAATGAACTATCTAAAATAAAGACATCACATTTGTCTGTTCTTGACCTAACACCACGTCCTAGCATTTGAATAATATCTGTAACAGCTAGAAGCTGATACCACTTACGATCCAGCTTCATGCGTTCTGCTATGATAGGATCTTTGATGTCTGCAAAGGGCATCTTAATAATAATCATAAATCGGCATCGGTCTTCAAATAAATCGACACCCTCTTTAAAACCAGGTCCAACTAATACTGTCGGCTCATCGCCCTCACAATGCTCCTCAAGTAGCCTTTGCTTGTCTGTATCTCTATTTTGAAAAAGTAATCTTGGACTTAAAATCAATTCCTGTAGTCGTTCAGTTATTTTATAACTATAAGTTTGTATTACACCTTTAGACTTAGGGTATTTTTTTAGTATGGCTTTAATATACTTAACCATTGTAGGCATAGTGTCGTCTATTTTAGTGTACGACATACTACCCACGTTCAGTGCGACTACAGGACGGTTTTCTGGTGGGAAAGTACTTGGTATGTCAAGAAATTCAAATTCTTTTATGCCAAGATTTTTTGCCATATTTTTAGCGTCAGCAATTGTTGCGGACATGAGTAATATTTTATTCCCCAAGCTCAAAGCTAACGGAGCTATATGATCTACAAACAGTGGTGACACAATACAGCCAGATGCTTGTGGCTTGACTACAAAGCGTACTCCGTTTTCATATTTAGAGGTGAAGTCCTGCATTTTTTCATACTGCGCCTCTAACTTTATAAAGTCTTCTTCCTCTTTAGTGTTGATAGGTTCTCTATCTAACACGGCACGCATTCGCGGCATAAGATTTAAACAGAAATCAACTACAGCCTCTATATTCACAAACCCATGCTCTAACTGATATTCCTCGTCTTCATTACAAATACGCCTTACGGAAGCAAACGCCTTAGCTGTAAAATGAATTTCAGCAAAGCTATACAATACACGCTCTAAATTATGGCATTCGTCGAGTACCAATAATTGTCTTTTAGGTATATTTTGTGTCGCAAATAAAACGAGGTTATGGAAGTTAAGCAGTGTTATCGGCGATTCTTTTAACCCAATATTTCTGGCATCTATGTAGGGACAAATTTTGTCGTCCTCACACTCCTTAGATACGTTCTTTAAGGACGGTAAATTTAGCCCGCATGGAGCGTTTGCACACGAATAATGGAGTAATCGCGCATAATCGTCTTTAAATACCTTTCCACAACTATAATTACTTTTACCTTTTAGTAAAACTAAATAAGATGCATAATCATTATAATACTGGTCTTGAAGTATTTTTTCTACAGTAGCTATATAAGAGGTCTTATAGTATTTAGCCAGCGTTAAAGCTATTAAAGATTTACCGCTACCACAAGGACCACGCAGAAATACAACATCGGTACGCTTGTGTGCTTCAACAATCTTGCACAGGTATTCTTCTTGGTACTGACGAAATTTATCGGCTGGAAACCAATGCGTCCACTTTTTCAACGTCCGCTCCGCTATAAGAAAAAACCTACCCGATCAGTTAACAGGGTAGGTTAGAAAATATTCGACAATCAGTCAACCCTAACTAGCTGCCGTACCGTTTTCAATTTTATCAAATAGTTCGGTCATATTAGCTAATTTACCCTCGGCAAATAGCTTCCAGTCTGCTCTACGCTTGCCTGATGCTGTTAATATAACCGATTTATTAACCTTCAAACCACGGTTATAAAGCAGCATATAACGTGTAGTATTATATCGCCTGTCCGTTACATCTTGACCTGCAATTACTTCATAACCAGCTTCACTAGTGTACGGTGCTCTTGCCATAAATAAACCCCAAAGTTAAGAATTTTAAATATGGTAGAATAAGCACAGCACATAATCAACCCCATTAGTCCTATTAGTAGAAAATTTTATACTGTAAAATATATAAATGTTATATTTTTACTTAATTTTTATACACAAAAAAATATAAGATAGATTTTATTACATACAGAGGAATGGGAATCGCAAATTATAAGGAGTTACCGAATGAAATTCACTCAAAAGATCAATTCGCATTATACTGTTGTGGTAGCACAAAACGAAGAAACATTTAAAGTATATGATGTTACACAACTGGGAAGTAGTAGAGAAATAAAATGTAAAGAAGATGGTCTAGAACAATGCCTAAGAAAATTCTTTAGTGTTCCAACAAACTATGAATCTAAATTAGAGCAACGAAAAAAAGGCTCTTGGGTATTTAAAGCACGGGGTAAAGAGTATTCGGTTACAAAATATTTCGGATACTAACGGTAGTGCCGCGAGAGCAAGCTGAAATTGTAAATTGCTTGCAAAATATTAAATTGCAAATCAATAGAGGTAAGTATGTCCTTTCTAAAAAAAATCCAAGCTAAATACAAATTAAATACAAATTAACGGCTAGAGTAGAAAAAGCCGTTCATCTAGTTACCATCAACGGTAAAAAATATGATGCGTTCAACCTACCAGAAAACCTAAAAGTAAGTGGGGATTTAGATCTCGGCTACACTAAGATCACCTCTTTGCCCGCAGGGCTTAAGGTCGGTGGGAGTTTACGTCTCGTCGGCACTGCTATCACCTCGTTGCCCGCAGGGCTCACGGTGGGTGGGTATTTATATCTCTACAGCACTCCTATCACCTCGTTGCCCGCAGGGCTGAAGGTCGGTGGGGATTTAAATCTCGAAGGCACTAAGATCACCTCGTTGCCCGCAGGGCTTAAGGTCGGTGGGGATTTAAATCTCTACGGCACTCCTATCACCTCTTTGCCCGCAGGGCTTAAGGTCGGTGGGAGGTTAGATCTCGAAGGCACTAAGATCACCTCGTTGCCCGCAGGGCTTAAAGTCGATGGGTTTTTAAATCTCCGTGACACTCCTATCACCTCGTTGCCCGCAGGGCTCACGGTGGGTGGGTATTTAAATCTCAACAACACTCCTATCACCTCGTTGCCCGCAGGGCTCACGGTGGGTGGGAGGTTAGATCTCGAAGGCACTAAGATCACCTCGTTGCCCGCAGGGCTTAAAGTCGATGGGTTTTTAAATCTCCGTGACACTCCTATCACCTCGTTGCCCGCAGGGCTTAAGGTCGGTGGGAGGTTAGATCTCGGCTACACTAAGATCACCTCTTTGCCCGCAGGGCTTAAGGTCGGTGGGAGTTTACGTCTCGTCGGCACTGCTATCACCTCGTTGCCCGACGACTTAAACGTAGAAGATAAGATCTACGTCGATGACCCCGCTAAAATTCAGTGCTCTGACGAGATAAGAAAGAAGCTCACCCCAATGACATCTTCTTTTCCCAAGTAAAAAATAAATACTCTCTCGTCACCGCTGACTTCAAATCAGTTGAGAAAAAGTTCGTTGACCAAGGCATCGATGAGCCTTTGGTCAAAGACTACCTTTCTAAGTTCAAGTCT
>Ga0315286_10000857_pt1 | contig 26623 bp, 12 predicted proteins | sample YL17G10_0_MG_FD_205038 | JGI IMG/M metagenome (GOLD analysis project Ga0315286, IMG submission 205038) | Sediment microbial communities from Yellowstone Lake, YNP, Wyoming, USA - YL17G10_0 | ecosystem: Environmental > Aquatic > Freshwater > Lake > Sediment | place: USA: Wyoming | collected... | reverse complement strand
CGTTGGACTTTAGATCAAATGCGGGGATGATTTTTTCTTTTTCTTTCTGTGACTGGGATAATGAAAGAGAGAAACAAAATAGTGATAGTAATAAAAGATTTTTCATAAATACTCTGTTAATGGTTTCATGAGTTCAACAATTAAGTGCAGCACCTAAGGATTATATTAATGAAATATACAATATCTAGGTGTTTACCCCAAAAACATATACCCATGGGGTTGACTTAAAAATAATGGGCATAATAGTTGAATCATATAAAAGGAGAGAATTGAACAAAGAAGAAATAGAGAAAAATGGAAGAAAGTAAAGAAGAGCCAGAGACATTGTTTAATACAATATCAGAAGTGAAAACAAAAATTCGTCCCGCATGGCGGGATAAGAAAAAGAAACAAAGTGCGCCGGTATTCAAGCCATACACACAGCATCAGACGATGATGTTACCACCAAGTCTTGAGGAACTCATTCCGGACACGTTGGACAATTTCATATAGTTCTGTCTTTATATACACTTACCCAGTGTGATCCCTATTTCCTGATTTCCCTTATCGTTTAAATGCTGCTATTATTTCTTTTGCATTATATAACCTCACATAACCACTACCCACCATCTCGGTTATAAATTTACCATCTGCAATCGATACCATCTTCCATCCAACGGGTATGTCCACAATCTCCCACCTTAAAGTAATCGGATATAACGCTGCCGATATGCTGATCGGATATTCGTACTTCATATTCGTATCTAATTTTGCAGGATACGTTTCAACAGCGCCACCTGTTCTCTTGAATCTTGCATCGAATCCAGGTAATGATGGTGGCAGGTCGCCTCTGTACATTTTAGCTTCTTTCACTGCCTCTTCCTCACCAAGGTAGAAGGTCTGCCCATTACCATTTCGATCTGCTATGGTCAGTTTGTTTATATGTGAGTAATCACGAATAGGGCTCCCTTTTTTAGCATACCAAGTACCTATTTGGTTACTACTTGCCGTATAAGTTCCAAACATAGAATCTCTTGCAACTTTTCCATCACAGATAGCAGTTTGTTGACCAGATGTATCAATGATTTTAAAATTAATATTCTCACCATCAAAATTCCCTGAAATAGAGTCCGACCCAATTGTACCCGTCACCGAATTTCCTTTTTGAATTAGAGACATTAATTTGGGATATGGTACTTCTTTTTTTAATGTAATTGTTAAATAAAAAGACCAATCACCGGCAACATTAATCTGTGGATCTATTACCCCGTCTTTCTTGCAGCATGTAATAAAAAAAAACAATACCGAAAAAGATTATTAAGGAAGTGATATTTATTATATATTTCATATAAATTCAAAGCTCCACAGTTTGAAGAATATTTTTAAATAATTATTTCAACACCATCATCTTTAAAACCTTCTGATATTGACCCTCGTTCACGACAAGACGATAGAAGTAAATACCTGAGGCAAATTCGGCGGCATCGAACATAATCTCCTGATAGCCCTCTTCCATTTCCAGATTCTCAAACAATGTCGTAACTTCCCTGCCGAGAACATCATATATTTTGAGAGTCACAATTGAAGGTTCGGGAAGATCAAAGCTGATCGTTGTAGTTGGGTTGAACGGATTCGGGTAGTTTTGATGTAATGCAAAACGCTCAGGGATGAGATCAATCGAACCGGGTTCAAATGCGAGCGGCTCAACTATTGGAGCTATCGCCTCTTTTAAATACCAGACACTATCGAATGGCTCAACGCCTGTAACAACTAACGGTTGTTTACATACAATCTTCATCGTATCGACGAAAGCGTTATTGAGCCGTGTAAGCACGGTATCCAACTGTTGCCAATCGACATATGGGTATTTCCACCAATATGTTAAATAATTATCGGTGATAGCAGCTATCTGACGTAATGTTTTATTACGATATGGGTTTAGAAGATTACCATCATCGTACCGCAGATCACCGAAGGTTGGCGGTGTTATCTCGGCATCGCTGGCACCGATATTGATTTTTAGCGTAATAAGCTCAGCAGCGAGTTTATTATTGTGCTTTTCTTTTTTAGGATTTTTCTTTTCACCGACAAAAACTTTATCACCATAAACATCAAAGCCGCGGGATACTCCGGTATCAGGGAGATAGGTCGAAACCGCTTTACCTTTATCAAAGCGCATCCAACCGTACACCGACGCGCTATCTGGTCTTCTATTACCTACAATTAAACCACCCGGATAACCAGCATATCCTTTTTTAATCTTTGGGTATGCTAACTTCACAGCTTCTTCAGCGATATTACCACCGTTCGGCTTCAGTGCAGTTTTTAAACTAACCGCTTTAATCGCAAGACTGTCCTGAGTAAATGTTCTGTATAATATTCTATCGTTATCAACGTACTTGATGGTCAGGATCTCAGAACCTTTAACCTTATTGCTCGTGCCGGTAACATAAACAGCATTCGATGCTGAAACTAAAGCTACAGGCACATCATCACTATTAGCAAAGCCATTGTAACGTCTCTGAAGCCCCTGATTCCCGTTCGATCCGGTGTACTCAAGTAAAACATAATCCTTGCCCACGCCTGTCCCGACACTGGAACCGATAACGTACGGGCTTCCTCCACCTACTATCGCAAGTCCGATATCCTCATCATAAGCAGGACCATTATATCCCCTCACCCAATTCGAATCTCCATCACCCTGATCATAACATATGGTTACTATATCGTGAAATGTGCCTGTTTGAATACTTTTACCGGTCACATACACACGAGAATTACTCTGGAGCGCTATGGCGTTAGCTTGATCATCATTATTCGCATTACCATTATATCGAGAAGCCCACAATTGAACACCTGTTACGTCATAACCGATCGTGAAGTAATCGTTATTACCCGATTCATTTTGACTTATACCGGTGACAAAAAAATCACCATTACTTGAATTACGCACAATAGCACGAGCGATATCATTACCAAAACCAATTCCATCATAACGAGCACTCCAGAGGGAATCGCCGCTGCCCGGATGATATTTAATCGTGAAATAATCATATCCCGAATCGACGCTTGTTCCCGTAACAAAAAGGTCTGTGTACCGATATAGAACCATCCCGAGTGCGCTATCGACTCCATTTATATTGCCATTATTATACCTTTTTTCCCATATCAAAGTGCCTGCAGAATTATATTTAAGAGTTGCATAATCGAGATTGGTGCCGCTCCCTTTACTCCAGCCGGTAACGTATACATTCATTGAATCATTGACAGCGATAGCTGATGGTTGATCTTCACTATTACCAGGACCATTGTATCGCACCACCCATTTTTCAATGCCGTTACTGTCGTATTTTACAGTCGCATAATCAAGCCCTGATACACCACCGTTACTTGAACCGGTTACATATACATTTTTAGCGGTATCAACCGCGATAGCTTTCGCTTTATCAGTGCTTTTTGCCGAGTTGTTATAATATACTTCCCATATTTTTTCGCCATCAGGTTTGTATTTAATAGTAACAAAATCAGAGCCAGTTCCTTTGTTAGTTACCCAGCCAGTTACATAAATAAAACCGGATTTCTCAACGATACCTGCAGAACCGCTGGTGCTGTTATTCGATGTTCCAACAGCGTGGGCAACCCATTGGCGAGTATCTTGCGGAAATGCTTGGAAGACTATTAGTAAGAGAAGTAAACCAACAAGAAGAGTTGTTTGTAATTTCATATAAAAATAAATCCCCTTTCGATGCGTAAAAATTTTAAGTCATTTTAAAACGATCATCTTCTTTACCTGGCTCATTATTGTCCCCCCTGAGAGAGGTTCACCGATGACCTGGTAGAAATAAATTCCTGATGGCAGGTTCGAGGCATCAAAATTAATGATTTCCTGATCAGCATCCATTGATCGCCTATCAATTGGAACGCTCACTTCCTGACCGAGAACGTTGAAAACCTTTAACGTAACGATTGCCGGTTCTGGCAGGTTAAATTCGATTGTCGTAACCGGATTAAAAGGATTCGGATAATTTTGATAAAGTGTAAAATCGTTTACCATCTCATCAGAGTATGTTAGCTGCTGAAATTCCGGAAGAGGTGGTGGTGGATCAGGGCTTGGTCTCAGAAATGGAATCGAAAATAACGGCTTTGTGGACGTTATTCTCAAAGGTTTTGAAGAGATAGTATCGAATTTACCATTGAATGCAGAGTTAATCATTTGCAGCGCATTACAGATCATCTTGTAATTAAGATGCGGATAATAAGTCCACATGGTCAACATGCTGTCTACAGTGGATGTTACCTGCCTTAATCTTTTGTTATTGAGTGGATTAACGATCTGTGATGATGTGTCTTTAAAAACTAAATCGCCGAAACCTTCTTGTGTAATTCCGAGATCGCTGGCTGCGATATTAATTTTCAACGTTAGTAATTCTCCAACAAGTCGATTATTGTAACGATTGAAGCTGGGATTCTTCATTTCACTAACGAAACGATTTCCAATGTAATTGTAATCAAGCGGACGTGCCTGCCAAGTCTGAGGTAGTGCACGCCTGATATAATATGCTTTTGTAAATCTTAGCCACCAGTATAGTCGTGGCTGATCCCGGCGCTCAACACCAACAACAAGCCCGTAGGGCCAAATACCACGAGCGAATACTGAATCCCGAACATTGCCTGAATTAGGCATTGCTATAATTTGTTTTTTCCATTTGAGATAGCGTTTTGCCCGTAATGCAAAACTATCCTGAACGAATGTTCTATAGCTTCCACCGGCAGGTAATCCGTTAGCCCCGATTCGATGAGTATAAATATCTATTGAGCCATTGTGGAGACAATAATCAGCCCAAGCAAAAATCGCTCCGTTCATGCTGTCACTATTAAGTTGTGGCATGAATTGGTCGAGTGGATACGCTGAAACCGGATTACCATCTATTGCCCACAATACTTGACCAGATAAATTCAATCGCTGAGCATAGATGTCGTAATCAGCACCCCGTTTATCCTGCCATGTAACAATGCAATAGGATCCCTGAACGATAAGTTGAGGATTAGATTGCAACCCCGGAGCGGTACAAATTGGTACCCCGATGGGGGGCCATACCAACATGCCTTCACGGGTGATCCTCTGACCAAAGATATCATAGTCGGTCCCTCGACGATTATCTTGCCACACGACAATTGCCCCACCGTTTCTATCGCTTACCATCTGCGGATAATATTGCATAGATGGAAGTTGGGCGAGCGGCAGACCATTGACTGTCCATCTAATATATCCATTTGGATCAACTCTCTGTGCAAAAATATTATCGTATGTCCAATTCCGACGATCCTGCCAGGCAATGATTGCACCACCTGTGGTATCGGGTACAATTTGAATATTCCACTGAATATTAACAGCTGTACAAATCGGAATGCCGTCAATCTGCCAGCCCGGTTGTCCATCGGAAAGAATTCTCTGAGTATAAATATCGGTTGAGCCAGCACCTAAACGATAATCAGCCCAGGCGATGATAGCGCCACCTTTATAATCGCTGATAAGTTTGGGATCAATCTGATTACTTGTATCAGAGCAAACTGCGATGCCATCGGATATCCATTGTGCCCTACCTACAGAATCGAACCGCTGGGCATAAATATCAAACTGCCCAATCCGTCTGTCTTGCCATACAACCATAACACCACCAGAGCCATCGCTTACAATCTGAGGATTGTATTGATTGTTTGGTGCACCGCATACAACCTTACCGTTCAGTCCCCACCTTAGATTACCATCTGAATCAACCCTCTGTACATAAATATCATACTCACTGCCTGATCGATTATCTTGCCAGGCGATGAATGCTCCACCTTTACCATCCGATATTATTTGGGGATAATATTGATACCCTTCCGTTGCTGTTAACCTGATGCCATTTTGTTGCCACACTGGAACGCCGTAAGAATTTATTCTCTGAACGTAAATCTTGTCACCAGAACCTCCGCGTCGGTCTTGCCATGCCATGATCGCACCGTTCTTCTGGTCGCTGATCATATGAACATTCCATTGATTGCCGGGGAGCGTAACCAATGGAACGGCACTATCTGATCGACAGGGCCAATCAGCAATAATAATCCCCTTAAAGAGAATAATAAGAAGTAAGAATGTTAAACTACACTTTATCGATATTTTCATTTAATTCATCTTATTTTATCGGGTGAAATGACACCAGATTTATTTTATTGTGCAGAACATTTAAAATTATTTTTAAAAAATCGCTTTACTACCTTCAGAAATAATTGCTTAACTAAATTTAACGATATCAAAATAGATACAATTATCCCTCTCTGATTTTTATGTCTCTACCTTTTATACCGTCCTATTTGATCACCACCATTTTCCGAGTCAGTGAAATTTTTCCGGTTACTAACCTATAGATATAGATACCACTTGTTACATTTTCAGCCGAGAAAAAAGCTTCATGATAACCGGCTTCCTGCTCTTCGGCTACAAGGACGTAAATTTCTCTTCCGAGCAAATCATAAACAACAATCCTAACGAAAATTTTGCTCGGTAATTCATAACTAATTTTTGTTTTTGGATTAAGTGGATTAGGATAATTTTGATTTAGTAAAAACATTTTTGGTAAATTTTGTTCGCGTAAAACCTTTAGAGTCAATCCTCGAGAGACTTCCTCGTCAAGTATTACTCGACCGTTATCCTCGACCCTAAAAGTGGTGGTACCATTATGGGTCTTACTATATAAAGTATATGAATTTATTTGATTACTATCAAGACTCCAAGCTAAAATAATAGGAAAATCACGAGATTTTATTTTTATGGGAAAATACGCAGGTTTTGGCAGGTCATTTACATAAAACTCAACAAATTTGCCCGAACCGTACCTTACATCAAATGCATTTTCGGGTGGAATTGGGGGTAATTCAAAAAAATTCAAGGAATCGCCATCATATGGTATCGTTCCGATATAAAGCGTTTGCGTTTTTCCTGTAGCGTTTGTAAACGTAAAACTATTAAATTGATTGAGAGAAAATGTTAATTTTGCCTTTCGTATATTTATAAAATTTGTTGAAAGAACAAGTTTACCGGGTTGATCGACTTTGACCCAATATGCATTCGAAGGGTTTAAAGTGTCAACAGAATGATAAGAACCAGCGTATCCAAAATATGGAGAGCGGACAATATCCTCTGGTATCTGGATGATTGAATTAATAGGAACCGATCCTGATATCGTTCCAATTAAATTCCACGATGGCAAGACATCTATTGTATCAAGCCCAATTCCCATTCCGCGAACAAGCGTTGTTTCATCAGCGGGAAATTTTAACCAATATCCTTTCCCAAATTCGAGGGTGTCTTTGACAACATAACTTCCTTCGTATGAGAACGCTTGTGAGATTGTTGTCGGGAAAAGAGAGTTCTTCATAGTTTCATCGGAAATAACAGGAACGGAAATCATATTCCATCCCTCATTGACATATATTGAATCTGTGATTGCCGAATAGATTACATCTCCGACCACTTCCATAGTATCTGGACTGCTTTGGGCGTTATGTAAAAAAACAAGATTGCCAAATTCATGCCCTGAGAGCGGTGCATGGAACGTTATATTGAACTTTTGATTTGTGGATGGAATTATCACTACACTTGAAGGTGAGCATGTAAAATGCGGATTCGAATAGTTTACACTTGAGATTATTAAGGATGCACTTCCATGATTACTAACGATAACAGTTTCCGTTTTGGATGCAAAACTATTGATAGAGCCAAAATCCAATATATCGGAGCTAACTGAAAATAGTGGATATGCTGATAGATGTATTGAATCTGTGCCTCCGGCTTCATAATATCTTGCTGCAAATTCCTGTAAATAAAGATTCGATATGCGATTGCTCTGGATAACGAGTGTATTTTCATCATTACTGTTCTCCGCACTATTAGTCCAGTTATGGGAACCAGTTATCAGATACTGCGAGCCACTCAATAGCTCTCCATCAATCACTGCATATTTATGATGCAGCAATCCGGTACCACCTTTTAAATGAATATCGACACCGTGAGAAAGCAAATCTGAATATTGACTATTTACATCGGTGTTATTATCTAAAATGATACGAACCTTCTCTCCGGAATCTTTCGAAGAAATCATTGTATCAGCAAGATCCTTGCGCGTTAATGTAAGCATACATGAAGAAATGGAGTGCTGTGCCCTTGCAAGTGTGGCAGCAATGTGCATCGTCGGATGATCTGAAGGGCTAAAATAAAGATTCACAGGAATACCGCTCACGTTGAAATTGTGCGGTGTATTATCGATCTTTCGTGAACCGAAACGAGAAGAGCTTGAATTTGGAATATCGGTACTGCTTCCCCACATTTCGTTAAATTCTGATGTGTATGCACTAGCTAATGCGATGTCTTGAATCTCGATAGCATTTTGTCGGTCGTTATTCGTACCCGGATCAGTTAGATTCCACGAGCCAGTCCATACCCAGACACTTTCGGGGGCGCCACCGCGATAATCTATTACGATGAATTTATTGTGCATTAATCCAGTGCCATCATTTGAACCGTAAAGATCGAAAATTACGGGGATGAAGCTATTCGTAAGTGTTGTCCATGGCGCGGTTGTACGATTACCATACTCGCCGATCACTCGTACTTTGGTTCCTCGATTTTTCGCTGCTACAAGTGCCGTCGCAACCGATGCACCGGCTGTGCCGCTGAGACTATAAATAGCTGCATCTATCGAGTGGTTGGCATTATTTATTCTCTGAACAAGTCGGCTTACTAAATCTTGATTACCAAGTGCAATTTCACCTGCAGAAACAGAGGCATCTATACTCTTATTGAAATATACATGAACTTGCCCGGTTGTTGCTGATGGTGAGCTTGTGCTAACAATTAAATCACTTGCTGTGCTGGTATCACCACCTGCAACTGAATAAGCTTGAATATGGTAAATTGTTGCCGTCTGTAGATTATTCACATCAATAGAATGTGATATCCTGAGGATATCATCGGGTGATAGAACACCAAGCTCATAGGAAATCGTTGTTCCATATCTCAAACGGGATGTACCACTATTTACGGTCTCCCAGCGTATCCGAAGAGAGGTTGACGTGATATTGCTTTCAATCGGCAAAATTGCAAAAAGAGGTCCGGCAGTCAGAATGTCTGCGCTTGCTCGTGGCATAAGTTGGTACCCACCAATATATGGAGCCGATGTTTTAAATTGACTGACGACTCCAATAACATCGAACAAACCCTGCGGCGCAGGTGTGTTTGCAAAATTCACATTGTTGTCTACGCGAATATCAATATATCCCGAAGCATCAATTAAACGGTAATTTGTGCCTGAGCCAGACACAGACCAAGTCGGAATAGAATTATTGAATGTATCCCGAACTGTCACTGAACTGATTCTTACCAATAATCCCTCAAAATTTTCTACGCCTCCCAGACCGTCGTTTTTAATTTGTGAAGTTATTAAAATCATTGGTATAACGGCATTCCCGCTGCTGACGATTTGATGTAATTTGGGTGCTGTTAGTTCACATAAACCATAATATTGTGAGACGTTACCTGAAACAATCACCTCATCTCCAATGTTTGCTGATGCTGAAAAAGAGCTTCCATATATTGCTACGCCGCCGCTGTTATCTTGGATGTATGATGGACCTCCAAATTCATTTGCAGCAGTGACAATACCGCTGCAGGTAATAAGCTCACCATTACGAAGAATAATTCCTGAAGTATCATTTCCTTTAATATCCACGATTGGCTGCGGTAGACCAAACACTACAATATTTGGTGTGGGTACTATATCGTTATAATTTATTTGCGCCTTCGTTTGAATTTTAATCGGGTAAATAGCAGTACTATCCGGTGCGATCACTGAAGAAATCGATATTACAGTTGAATCAGCATTCATGGTTAGTGTGGTGAGATAGACTGTATCGCTGATAACCGACTTGGTCGCAGTCATGTCGCTGAAACTAATATCACTTGTTGAATGCGACCAGTTGAATGCGGAAGGAATTATTATGCGCATATCCGTGATAGTAAATGATATATCACGTCCATAGGTTATCGCTAATGTAGAAGTCTCTCCATGGGTCATCGTATCAGGATCAACTACGGCTGTACCCGATCCATCTCCAGTCGGATTAGTTTGGAGGGACGTTATCCATGCAGAATTGGTGATTGTATTACCAGCACCGCGTGTTGGAGAAGCGGAAGTATTCCAATTTGCCGTTGATGTAAGTTCAGGAAGTGAATCTTCATTGAACGATATGCTATTACTGCTGCTTGGTCCGCTTGTAAAATGTACTTTCGGCGATGGCAAACTGGCTGCATTTGCACTTCCCCATGATACACCGAATATATGTACGTCCGATGCATTTCGAATCTGTACGGCATCACTTGAACCTGCTATTGAAAAAACTGTCCCACTGAAGTAGGATGCATTACTCGATTTTATCTGGAGTATAAAATCTGACGGATCGGTATCTTCTGTGAGTGAAACTGATGGAGTTGCGATTACAATAATGGTTCCTTTACGCACTGAGCTCCAAAGTGAATTGGAGCTAAACACTAACGGTAATTGAGGATTTCCATCGGATGAAAAATCCCGAATGTCCCAATTTCGCAGGTCAAGACTATCCTGTACAACGAGCAACTCTACCCATTCATCATTGCTGCTGGAATTATAAATTTCATTGATAATGATAGATTGTGTATAGGCGGGAAATAGATATAGGAATTCCATGATTACTGGAAAGAGCAATCTTCCAACAAATTGCCTGCAATCCCTCAAAGCAACTCCTTTCCAAAAAGGTTAGAAGAATCAGTAGCCGAAGCTACAGTAACAAACATGTCCTTCTCTGCAAGTTTGCAGAGAAGGACATGGGATAACTAAGCTTACTTTACCATCATAATTTTACGTATAGCGTTGAACTTCTCGCTAACCATACGCACAAAGTACACACCGCTTGTAACCTGTGCACCATCCTCCGATTGTCCATTCCACTCAACAGTGTGATACCCGGCGATCGTCTCTTCACTCAATAAAGTTCTGACCTTCCTGCCGAGAATATCATAAACCACAATTTCAACCTGAGCAGCTTTCGGTACTGCTACAACAAATTTAGTCGTTGGGTTGAACGGATTTGGATAATTGGCGCCCAATGAGAATGATGTGGGAATTTCACGACCAACAGCGATCAAACTTAATGACTTAACCGGTTGATCGATTGTGATCTTCCCTTCACCCGATAGCGGTTGATTGGGCGAGGCATTGTTCTTGAGAGAGAATAATTGAGTATTATTCTCCTTAACTTTCCAGCTTATTGTAAGCGGATAAGAATTCGCCTGAATCATAATCGGATAATTTTTCACCACTTCTAACTTTTCCGGCAACAATTCAGCATACCGCTGCGTGGCAAAGCGGACATCTAACTTATTTGCAGGTCCTAATGGTGGAACATCGAATTGGGAAGCTCGTAGTTTCCCTTCAGTATTCACACCAAAGTACAACGTTTGATGGTTGCCGTTCTTATCTGTTATGGTTAATGAGTTAAGTTCTATCAATTTATCCTTCGATAAAGGTTCCTGTTTTGCTTCTAACGTGGCAGCGCTCATGTACAGTTTTCCTGCTCCAGCCGTTTTTACCCAGTATGCTCTTCCCGGTTCTATTGTATCGCTCTGGAGATACGAGTTGTCGTACCTAAAATAATCCGACTGTACAAGACCAGGGGGAATCTGCTCGATGTCAACAACAGCTACCTGACTTGCCACTGTGCCGATCATATTCCACCCGTCGATTACGCGCGCTGTATCACTCAATCGAGCTGTACCACCCATATCTAATGTTTCTTGAACAGCAAATTTTGCCCAATAGCCAACTGCATTCTCTAATATTTCTTTTAAAATATACGTTACACCATTATACGCGAATACATCAGAAGTTACCGTTGGGAAGAGAGCAGTTGTATGATAATCGGCTACAGTGTATGGAATAGATATCATGTTCCAGCCAGCGGATACAATGATGTCAGGAGCACCTGCACCTGAGGGTATCCAACTTGTATCTATTCTTAAACCACCTAATATTAAAGCAGGTGTAGCATTACCCGCACCCTGTCGCAAAGCGACAGTTCCTAAATTAGATGGATCGTTAGTGGTAGAAACTGATAAAGTTACATTAGCCGATGGCTCCACTCCATTTAATACAGGATTTATCCAGAGCTTGATTTCATCATCGGTGGTCGAGCCGGTGTTGAAGGTATATTTCATCACGGCTAAATATGTAGTACTCATTGTATAATTAAACGGCGTGAAAGAAGTATCGGTTGAACCTTTACCAACACCAAAAGCAAGATTGTTAGCAAGGTTCTTTTTAAAATATAATCTTGCGATATGATTTGATGGATTTCCGGTTGGACTAAGATGGAAGAAATATTCACCAACAATTAATGCCGTATCTACTTTAACCATGAATGAGGCATAAACAGACCCGGTATTAACAGTTAAGAAACCTCTGTTAACATCTTCACCGTTTGTCGTCATTGTTACTGATTTACCGACTCCTGAGTGGACGTATTTCGAATAAGTTAATGGGTCTGCGTTTACTGCAATCAGATTTACGATTCCACTATGTGCTGTCCAATTATTAGCAGTTAAGAGAGAGCTTGTTGCGTATTCGAAATTCTCGATAAAAGGAAACGTAGGGGTAATGGCAACAGTAGGTTGAACTGTTATCGGAGTAAGCGCACCAGATGCTCCTCTGGTTTGTACTGTAAATGTAGTTGAGCCAAAAGCAGACGGAGCTGTAAGATTTGAAATTGATATAGTACCAAGATCAACATTTGTCACGGCAGCTCCACTGACTGTAATAATCCAGGGATCACCCACACTACCAATGCCACTGCCGGTTCTTGTCGCTGAAGCAAATCCCGCACCTGATAAAGCGACATGCGCTAAATTTCCAGTCCACGTCCAGCTTGATGGAATAGTTACACTCATACCAGCTATTGTATTTGTTCCATCACCTTTTAGGACCATTGTTTCAGTAACTGAAGTTGCACCATTGACCTGTGAGATAGGGTTTATAGTCGCCGTTCCAGATCCATCGGCAGCAGCAAATCCGAGATCTACAAGATCCCGGGGTGCAACTTTATATTTACTTGTACTTCCTGTTACTATATCACTCCTCTGATAAATAATTCCTACAAGTTCGGATGATACTGGTATAACCTTTTGATATATTGCATTATTTTTACTTATGATAATTGTACCTGAATCAAGTGGTGCAGTTGTAAAGTTACTTCTTCCCTTATTGATCGAATCCGTGAAAGTTGCACCGGCGGAAATCCAATTGACCGAATTCAATTTTATTAACCTGCCTTCATAAGACTCATTAATTGCTGCAGCATTAGCCAGTACTACAGGAGAAGGCATAACTCCAGGACCTATTAGAAATAAATTAGGACTGGCAGTTGATAGAGGAACAACTTCAGTTTGACCGTTGTAAGTATCAACAGAACCAAGTATAATTAAAGAATCACCTCGGGCAATAGTAGTTGAAGATACGCTTGCACGATAGATTTGTATACCATGTCCGGCTTCCTGTAAAAAGAAACTTGTATGAGTTGGTATGTCGTCAATAATTTTATCTTGCACAGTAGCGACACCTGCAACTGCCACTTTTTGAGTATTCATTTTAGATGTATCACTTGTAGCATTATTTCCATATCCATCATCTCCCCCTGTCCGTATGTTTGCTATAGGTATCATTGTATAAGATTTTGCCGATGAAAGAATTTCTGTGAGTGTACCACCCGATGCAGCAGTTTCAACCTTCCATGTTGAGTTGCCATTTAGTTGCGAACCAACTGGGTTAGGTGAGGTCAAACCAGATATTGTGATCGTTCCCGGTGTTGAACTGAGATTTGCACTGGCAATTGTAATAGTGTTACTTGTATAACTTGGGGTTTTTCCCGCAAACGCACCGCCGAGTGTAACATTGCCACTGCTGAAACCAGAAAAGTCAGATGTTGGTATTGTCAACCGGACCTGGTCGAGTGGACCCGCCGGGATACCAGTGATTGTCACTTTTACCGTTTGACTACCTGCATTTCTTGAGAATATTGTTGCTCCAGTAAAAAGTCCGATGGTTTCATTGGTTAGTAATGCTGATCCGGCACCGTCGGGAATGTTAACATTTAGAGTAATATCCGATGCAATTGCTACCGTTGCATTGTTCCCGGCAGCAGGGATACTATTTGGCACTGTAATATTTTGATCAGAGTAGGTCATCAGATTAGAAGCAACCGGCGCTGATGATCCGAGGTTATTTGGATAATCGTAAATTTCTATCTTATCAACTGATGTCGTTCCATTCGGTAGAAGCATTGCATAACCACCCTGCGCATTACGAAAACCGATTGCAGTGGAATAATCTGTATTCCCTTCGGATATTGCGATGGGTGCAGCAACGTATTTTACCGTATTTGATTCACTTAACCAAATACCTCTCATCGTCGTTCCATTGTATCCAATAACAATCTTATCTTCCCTTGAACCGCCTGTTCCATTAAGTAAATTTCCAACCAAAAAACCAGCTCCCGAACCGGCTGTCAACATCCCACTTACAGGTGTAGAAGTTGCTCCTGAAAATGTTGTACCTGCTGCGGCGCGCGCTCTTACATTTAGCGCCGCTATACCTGACCGATGTGCTTTCACCGGTACCCATCCTTCCCATGCACCTGTGGCGTCAGTCATGAATTGGAAATTAGCATCAGTATAACTAGTTGAATTTCCCCAGGTACCCGGAGTTGTAGGACCATTTCGGTAAGTGTACAATAGATTACCTATCGCTGTGAAGTTTGGATCTCCAACTTTCATATAATGCATCGTACTTGCAGTTGCACCTGTAACTGTAACATAAATTGCAAATGGAACAACCTGCGTCTCGTCGACATTACCTGTCGGGATATAGGCAGGAGATTTTGTGATCGCTATTGTCCCTTGTGCCTGTATGATGCCTGCCAATCCTAAGACCATCACAAGCACCAAAAATATTTTATAAAATGTTTTCATAAAGCACACCTTTTCTAAAAAAATTAAAGTTTATTAAAGTTCATTATCATATTAGTTAACGCAGCAAGACAAGTTTTTTTGATTCGATAAACTCGGCTGTCTTTATTGTATAAAAATAAATCCCGCTTGGCACATTGATACCATGATTATCTCTTCCATCCCACGAAGGAGCATCGCTTATGATTGTTCCTTGCGTCTGATTATCCTTGATTCCTACATGCACACCTTTTTCAAAATATCCGGCATCAATATCACGAACCAACTTCCCAAGGAGGTTATAGATTTTAATTCGTACGATCGATGGATTATTAATACGGAATGGAAAATAAGTTACGCCATTCACAAACGGATAAAACGGATTTGGTATGCTTTGTTGTATGCCAACAGTCGGGGGTTTTTGTGGAGGTGGAGGGGGAGGTGGAATAACACCGCCGCCGTCGTTAGTTCGCATAATCGTTCCATTAGATCCAACAATCCACCCTCTAAGGGAATCAACGAAGGCGATTGAACGAAACGTCCTATTCGTGCCTGTCGTCATTGGATTCCAATCTTTACCGCCATTAATTGTTTTAAAAACATAACCTGTCCCACCAACAATCAATCCTGTTGTTTCACTGCTGAACTGCACATCGTAAAAGGTTGTTGAGTGATGTAACGGTGTATATTGCGGTATCCAAGTATATCCTCCGTCAATTGTCTTCAGAAGATTTTTAGATTGCCCGACTGCCCATCCTAATAATGGGTCGAGGAAAAAAACTGATAAGATACCCATCGTAGAATCTGAAGAGGCATGCAGCCATTTTGCACCGCCATTAGTTGTTTTAAAGAACTTCGTATAGTTTTTATATTGTCCGAAAATTCCAATAATCCAACCATTCTGATTATCAAAGAAATACACTTTTGTAAGGTTAATAGAAGTATCAACTCCATCAATTTTCACACTATCCCAATTAGTGCCGGCATCTTCAGTATTATATATAATGCCTTTCCCACCCACAGCCCATCCATGTATTCCATCGGAGAAATATACGGATGTAAAATCAAATGGAGAGAGTGTGCTGACTTCCCATGTACTGCCGGAATTTATTGTTCGTACGATAGTACCCTTATCACCGACTGCACATCCTGCGTTAGGCGCAAAGAAATAAACGGACGACAAACGATTGGGAGTAAGTGTGTTTTTAATGTTCCATATATCACCGCCATTAGTTGAATGTATCACGACCCCACTATCGCTCACAGCATACATATTAGCTGTATTAGGAACAGAAATACCATATATCTCGGATCGTGCCCCTGTTATTTGCCTGAACCAAGTACTTCCGCCATCGGATGTTTTTTTAATTTCGCCATTAGAACCAACCGCCCATCCGACCGTTGAATCAAAAAAAGATAAACTATGTAAAGTATTTACTGCATCGAAAGATTCCGATCGCCACGTATCCCCCCCTGATGTAGTAGAAACGATAATCCCATCTCCTACCGCATATGCTTTATTTGCACTAACAAATTTTAAAGAATATAACGAAAGGTTAATTGGTGTACCGGTATACTTCGGTGTCCAATTGAGTCCACCATCAGTTGTTTGAAGAACATTCCAGAAACGTCCATTCGGAAAACTTGTATTTCGAATGCTATCCCTAAATGCACCAACAGCCCAACCAGATTCTGCATTTATAAAATAAACAGAATTTAGATTTCCTGTAATGTAGCCATTTAATACAAACCAGCTATTACCGCCATCAACGGTTTTCAGAATCGTTCCGTCATCACCGACTATATATCCGATTGAAGAATTTATGAAGAAAATTGACCGCAGATGTTTATTGGTATTAGCACTTATGTGTGACCACGATGAGCCTCCATTTGTTGATCTGAAGATGATACCGCTATCACCGATAGCAATAATTTTGTTTTCAGCAATAGCCCAAACTGAATTAAATGTTATACGTATTGAAAGCTCCCTGGATTCCCAGCTATTTCCACCATCCGATGTTTTTAGAATGGTCCCCGATTCCCCTACTACCCATCCAAGTTGATTCGATCTAAATGCTAAAGAACGAAAAGATATTGATTTTCCAATACCTGAATCTTGGGGAATCCAATTAAACCCTCCATTGGTAGACTTTAAAATTGTTCCAGCAGCACCTACAGCATATATCGTATGCGCATCAATACATTGGATGGCGTAAAGATCATTCCCTTGCGGCAAAGGATTCTGCCAAGTCCAGCTTCTCTGAGCATATAATGACAGCACCGTTGAAAATAATAAAAAAATAATATTTATATAACGATGCCAAACTAAATATTTTTTACTCGATAAATTGTCGTTCACGTTGTTATCTAAGCAGCAATATTTTTTTAGATGTTTGATATAGACCATCGTTTACCAGAATTCTATAAAAGTAAACTCCCGAGCTTATCTCTAAACCATCAGCATCAAGACCATCGAATGTGATCTGATTTTCCCCTGCTGAAAATTCTTGGCGATCTGCCAATGTAATAACCTTTTCTCCTAAAACATTATAAATTGTAATAGTAACAAATCCACGGTCGGGTAAGTTGAAAGATATCTTTGTAGTCGGGTTAAATGGATTTGGATAATTTTGTGATGCTAATGCCGTAGCTTGTAATATTTTGGTTGATGCGCTAAAAGGCAGTGGGTCTCCATACTTTAAAACAACACACGAGCCGCCGACAGCCCAGCCGTTGTTCTCATCGGTAAATGTAACTCCATAAAAACTTGAGTTCGTCCCGGAATATTGAGAAACCCAAGAATTTCCGCCATTTGATGTTGCGAGAATAGTTCCGCCATAACCAACTGCCCATCCTTTGAGCTGAGATGCAAAAGAGACTGAATAAAGCATCCGTCTTGTTCCAGAAGTATTAGTTGACCAAGAAAAACCTCCATTCGTTGTTTTCAGTATCGTTCCCTTATTTCCAACGGCGTATCCTACATCTGGATCAACAAAATAGATTGAATATAATGTATATCCTGTACCTGAAGGCTGTGTTATCCACGTTTCACCTCCATCAATTGTACGAGAGATAATTCCACCACTTCCAGCAGCCCAGCCATTATTTGCATCAGTGAAATAGATAGAGTGAAAAGTCCTATTAAGAACTGTTCTTATTATCCTCCATGAAGTGCCGCCATCCGTTGTAATAAAAAATTTTCCCTGTGCAGCCGTTATATAACCAATATCTGGATTTACAAAAAATAGAGAGCTGAATTTATATTTATGACTGGTCATAGTAACCGGAATTGGATTCCATGTAGTACCGCCGTCTGTTGTTTTCAAAATTGTATTCGAACGGCCAACCGCCCAGCCGGTCATATTATCTAAGAATTGAACGCCATAGAGTGTTCGAGCGTTTCCAGAGTTTTGAGCTGCCCACGTTTTTCCTCCATTTGTTGTATTAATAATTATGCCGTTTAACCCTACTGCCCATCCTGAATCTGGGGATGGGAAAGAAACTGAATAAAGCGCAAATCTTTCGATTCCACGCTTAAACCTGATCCAGGAGCTACCACCATTAGTGGTTTTTAATACTTCACCCCTGGCACCGACTGCCCAGCCATCGGAAATGTTTGCGAATTTTATTCCTGAGAGTGGAACACCATCCCCTCCATCTTGAACAACCCATGCTCCTCCGCTGTTAGTAGTACGATATATGGTACCGTTATGGGTAACCGCCCAGCCAGTTGAGCTATTGATAAAGAAAACATCATTAACATCACTATTGAGCGAAGGAACACTAGCAGCCCAGGTGTTCCCAGCGTTAGCGGTTCTTATAACTTTACCATTCTCTCCAACTGCCCAACCGATTTTGTTATCGATAAAAAAAACTGAATACAGGTTTTGAGTTACGGTTGAAGTTTGTGCAATCCACTGATTTCCACGATTCGTAGTAGCGAAAATTGTTCCATCAGCTCCTACTGCCCACCCTGAGTCACTATTAATAAAAAATACATCATAAAACCGATTATAGGTAAATACGGGCTGTGCCGACCACGTATTCCCACCGTTCGTAGTTCGACGAATGGTGCCATTGTTACCTACAACCCATCCGGTATCACGGTGGAGAAAGTGCACACTAAAAAGATATTGCGTAGTACCCGAGGTCAATTTGGACCATGTGATTCCATTATCTGAAGTTTTAATTATTTTACCAGATGGACCAACTGCATATGCTACTTCAGCATCAACAACATCGATAGATACAAGTAATGGAGGCGTCGCGAAATCATACCCTACCTCGAAAGAAGTACCTCCATCGCTAGTCTTAAGTATTGTACCTTGATTTCCGACAGCAAACATTGTATTAGCAGAAAGAATATCCATGCTTTTTAATGAATTTTCTGTTGGATAGGGATTTTGCCAATGCCATGGTGAGGCGGTTACAGTATCCATAAACAGATTTTCTTCAAATTCAAGGGATTCGTTTAATTGCTCGAAATCCGTATATTTCTCCTCATCATCTGCCAGTGTATCAGCCTCTTGAACTTCTTGTGCTTCAACTTGGAAGCAACTAACCAATAATATTATGTTCATTAATATCCCGAGCATTCTCACTAACTTCAGTATCTTTTCCATAATCACCTCAACATAAAATCAACATTCGTAATCGTATCACCTTCAGGTTTTGAAGTTACAACAATAGTAATTGTCGATCTTTCAGCAACTCGTCCTAATTTTACAGTTTCATCTTCAGTAATTGAAACACTATAGCTTCCGGGTAACACTCCAATAAATTCATATTCACCTGTTGAGAATGTAGTCATTGAATTTACATAAACAGGCACTCCATTTACCATTTCATCCGATTTAATAGTCACGGTCATCCCTGCAATCGGACGCAGAGTGTCACCGACAAGCTCGTTAATACTGCCGTGGACGATGCCACCGATAACAATTGGTAATTCAATGACTCTAAATTTATTTGGCTCAGAGATAACTGAAAGCGATTTATATCGAGGTACCCACATAGGATCTTCTAATGAAACAGGATCTATGGAGATCAGGTAACCTTCATACGGCAATGTACGTGTTAATCCAAATCCAATATCCGGTATATATTTCATCCTCGCACCGGATCCCCAATCTAACGACGAGCTAATACGCGCTTTTACAACATCGCTTTCACCAATATCCTGAGTATTATTACCGTTCAGATCTAAAAATGGTTTTACTAATAAACCGCCTAAGCCGACTCTATTTAAATTATCAAATAAAAAATCATTCGATTCATCGGCATAACCGATTGATCCTCTGATATTTTCGACGAAACGATATGAACCGTCACCACCGACATTTGTTACACCAACTCGCGCAATTGCAAATGGAAAATAATAAATAAACTGAGCTCCAATTGTTGTGATATAACTGATAAAACTTCTATCAATAAAAAGTTGTATATTTCCAGCTTTTAAAATATTCTTTGACACCGTTACTCTGATATTTGGAATTTTTGCAGCGATATGATCATATGATGACGTTAAACGAAAAAATAATTCAGCAGGCAGGTGTGCAAATATTGATACTGAGGTTAAATTTTGTGTTAATGATCGAGTTCTATCATACCAGTACAGAGATTGAACGCCGCGAAAAGAAATTCCTTCAAATGATCCATGTAAACTTGCTCTGACATTCCAGGTGTTAGCGGTTGAAGATGAAGTTTGCTGGGCAAACATACTCACCTGCCATGTCGGTAAATCGTATCCGCCTATTATTGATAATGGAATATTCAACGATAATGTCTTTTCGCTAAAGGCATGACGTGAGTTGTAAAATGGATTTCGTGAAAAAAGTGAATAAGAAACAGTTCCACCTAACATCGAAGGATAAAACATTGAAAGCCCCGCACGCGAAAAGGCAGCTGGTGCTACAAATGCATTAAAATTCGTTGTGTTACTCAATCGGGCAATCGCTGAAAGCGACGGTTGTATCTTCGTCCAATTATTATGGTGATTAAGATAATCTATTCCCCCTCCCATCGTGAATACTGAATTAATTCCCCATAAGGCGGAAAAATTTCCAACTCCGGTGTGGGGCTTATATCGGAATGCACCGCCAGTTAAACTATACTGTATCTCACCGGGTGGTACCATCGAATTCGGAACATCGATACGATATCGTTTAACGGTTTCAAGACCAAAATCATCATAGGCGTGAACTTCGAAGGTTGAAACACCATAAGGCAGGTGGGTTGTAAATTGGTATTGTCCTTCTGCAGGTGTGACTTGGCTTGCCATCAACATGCCACGTTGATAAAAATCGGTTGTTTGGTTTGATCCTATGAAATCACTAAAAATATCCTCAGCGAAAAAGAGGCGACGCGGTGCGGGGCGATTCGTTATCTCTACACCGAAAATATTTTGCGGTTGAAAACCTGTTGTCATTATATGCCCGATGAGGATCTGATTCAGTACCCGCTGATCGAGAAAAGCGTACTGAAGCCTCGTAGAAACATTATCCTCTGTTATCGGTCTGTTAACTGTCGCATGAATACTTGACTCGAGATTTCCACCTAATAATTGATTTCCCAGGCGAAATGAATAATCATAACGGGGTGAGCCTACAGTGGAAGTCGATGCAGTGAGGTTCCAATCTAATCTCCCACCGCCAAATACCCACGGCAAGCGAGGCAGTGCATACTCTGCTTCCATTGGGGCAAACATCTGCTGGCGTCTTCTTGCTAATTCTCTATCTCTTTCAAGAAATATTGGCAGCTTTACTCTGGTTCGGAATTTTACCGAAAGTGCGCGTGGTGAATATTCCATTTTCAATCCAAAAATAGGATCAAACAATTCCTGTCGCAGATAAAACTCTTCAGGTGTGGTGATATAATCCACAGGTGATATTGATCCTACTATCCCGCTAATTTGGTAGCTCTTTGTAATAGGGTCGATGTTATATGGATTATTCCGATTTAGATAAAAACCTTCAACAATGCCGGTCTGAGGCATGTAATCTATTTTTATTTTAATAAACTTAAAAATCGAGAGTAATGGAAGGTATATCTTTCCATCCTTTGAAAGGATGTCAAATTCTGCGCGCCCGATACCTCTAATTGTCAAATCGACCAGAATGGTTTGAAGGGTGTCTTTTGAAAAAGTCGTTTGTGCCCTCAAGCTCCCGGTGAGAGAACTATTGATTAAAAAAAATATACAGAAACATGACAATATTCGAACCATATATAGCACATTAATTATCTTATGGAATCTCAACAGTTGCTGAGTATATTATCGGATCCGTTTTCACTAAATAATCTAATGGTAAATTACTTCCTTCTGTAACAAAATTCAATTCAAGATTATATGTCCCAGTGGGAACATTACCAATCTTAAGATTCAGAGGAAAAACAATAGCCCCATAAATAGCAACCCCATCTTTAATATTACTCACGATTTTACCCGCGTTGTTTTTTAATCGACATGAAACATTTCCCCAATAAGATGAATTACCAATCCTCGATAAGTCGACAGATACCTTCAAGCTATCATTTTTTATTTCAGTGTTTACACCTCGGATGACTAATCCAGTAGCTAATCGACCCTTCCGATAATGAAGGGGAACATCGGTTTTTTCGACCATCTCAAGGTTCGATCTGATTGCAGTCGGAGATTTCTGGAGCTGGACGTTCGGTTTTACTTTTGTACCGGCGATAACGACCCGCGCCCAATATTCGCCATCAGAAAGATTTGCAGGAGGTGCGGCGATTATCCTGACTACTTGTACACCATTTGCAGGCAGAATAAAACGCTGTGGGTATGCCCTTAGCCATTGTGCTGCCGAGTTATTATTTTCATCAGTCGATGGATATAATATCCGATATTTACCATTCTCGCCTATCGTTTGATAACCGTATTTAAATTCAACCCAAATTTCTTCCTCACGATCAGGTGAATTATTCATAACAGTAATTGTACTTGATCGGAAAGGAGCTTTGATCAGCATTTTTGGCGGGTATATCTTTAATCCTCCGAAAACAACAGAAAATTGAAAAATAAGAAGACTGCAAATTAAAAAATATTTTCGATGACCTATGAACAGCACTTCTTGATTTCTCCTAATTGTTTGAATATACAAAGAGGGAACCTATAAGGAAATACCATTGTACAGATTCCCTCTATTCTTTAATTATAAAATTGGAAAAGGAAGAAGTTACACTTCTTCCCTATCCAAAAATGTATCGATTATGGTTGCACTATATAGTGTGCTTCTGCAACGAGCTGACCCGTGTAGGTACCAGCCATAGCACCTACTGGAACGCATGCCTGAAAACCTAAATAAAGATCGGCAGATGCAGTGCCAATATCAACAACAAACGGTCCCGAAACCGGTGCTTGACCGATGAATCCAGCGTCGACACCTGCACCATCGTAATTATATCCATATACGAAGTTGTTCATCAGGAATCTTCCGCCAGCATCACCAATTAACCACACTGGGGTGAGAAGTTCGACTTCTACGTAGTCACCAGGATTTCCTTCAATCACGAATGCCGGATCGCCAAGAATAACGTCGCCAGGGGTCTCACCAGCGCCAACTGGATTCTTGAAACCATCTGGTGTGAAGGTATAGCATTGACCCTGGGTCATTTCGCCCAATGCCAAGCCACCGCCTGTGATGATAAGACCATAAGATACTGCTGCTTCATATGTAGCAACACCGGACACGAAACCTTGTCCGAATGCTGATACTGATATAAGCAGTACTGCTAAGAATACTACTAGTTGTTTCATTGTGTAACTCCTTTTTGTTAATTGTTAATTAATTTGTGGATTAGGGAATTATTTAATTATGTTTTAGAAGTTTTAGAATCTAACGAAAAAAAATTCATATTGTCCCCTTATTGAGACCTTTCATTTATAAAATAACTTTGAAAAATACTTAAGGTCTCTTCGGCAGTGGTCTTCCCTTGCGGGAAGACCACTCGAAGAGATGAAGAAGCTTACTTCAACAACATCATCTTTTTGACTTGCTGGAATTGACCTTCGTTCACGATCAACCTGTAGTAATATACACCGGATGCATACCTTGAAGCATCGAACGGTACTTCATTCGTGCCTTCATATAATTCCTCCTGGTTAATAAGTGTTTCCACTTCCTGACCAAGCAGGTTGTATATCTTCAAGGTTACCATCGCATCCTCGGGCAATTCAAATTCGATTGTTGTTGTTGGGTTAAATGGATTCGGATAATTCTGATTCAGCCTGAAATTGAGCGGCTCCGATTCTTTAAAGACAAAACCATAATTTACCGGATCCGGCACAGACCAACTCTCGCGATAGAGTACATCTTGCTCTGCTAACATCCTTTTCGGTTTCGCAATCACACCATTGGGCCACCACGATTGTGTATCAAGCGCACCGGCAAATGCCGCATTGATTCTGGTGATTGTTGACCACAGCCATGGTGCAGTAGTCGGTGGATCAGTTGGTCTTGCTGCACACGACATGAACCAATCGGCGACATGAACTAACGAGTCGACCGATATCGGCATCCACGTACAATCACTTACTATCGGTTTGATCATCAAATTTTTAAGCATACCCGCGCTCGACGCACCAGTCCATCCCCCGTCGTTTATTTCTATACTTGTTTTAAGAGCGAGTAACTCGGCAAACAATGGATTAAACTGTCCAGTTATCGGTTGCCACGTTTTATACACTTTAGCTTTCAGTGGAGCTCCCTTTTTATCCACGGCAAAACACGCAGGAGCTACACCTCCTGTAGCGTGTGTTTGCGGTATTGGTGCTTTTGACCCTTTCCATAATGATTTCGATATATCAGCGGTCTTTGGATGACTTATGAATTTATACGTTTCAGGGGCAATCGGGTTAGTAGTTCCAACGCAAATACCATTTAACTTTGAAGCTTTTGGATATTTAACCAGATAAACCTGATCTACTAAGTTATACAAGTTTGGAAATGGTAAAACCGCTTTCTCTCCGGTTGCATACACCGGAACTTTAATAGTTGGCTTCGGGGTGCCTGTTACTGTCCAAAAGTAACTCTTCGCATATAATTCCTGGAATTTCCCTTTACCTTTATGGGTTCTGGCAAATATTGTTACAGGGTCATCACTGTGAAGCCAATTGGGAGAGAAATCTAAATCCCATTCAACATCTTTCTTACCTAAAGTGGCAGTAGCGATACATGCTGGAGTAACCGATAGTATCTGAACTGCCTTACTAAATACTATATGAAGATCGTTGACCGAATCGGTGCCAGTGTACGTGAATGTGAAATAACCTTCACTTCCATCCGCTTTCTTTGGTATGGGTTTACCTTTTGCGTTCTTACCTTTTATATCTTTAGCATAGGCAAGAGATTCAGAAGGCACAGTTAGAAATGCCGCTGCATCGCCTCTCCACAAAAGGATAAATTGTGCCCTTATACTATAACTAGGATAAGTATAACTGGTATGCGTTGTCATATCGCATAGTGGCGTACCGTCGTCTTCTGTTAACATCCAGTACCCGCCTCTTGAACCTAAACCGGCGGAAGCCCAGCTAAATGTTACCTCTTCACCCTCCTGAGAGGATGTAAATTCAAGTTTCCAGATATCCGTCTGAGTGGGACGAATTAAATCATGGTAATCTGTTCTAACGCCTTTCCCAACTCTTGAAAAGCCGGAATAGGATCCTGATCGGATATCAAACGTTGGCGGAGACGGCGGAAGCTCATATTCGCCAAGCGCTAGATCGATGCTGTCTGTGGCGGCAGCATTAAGACCGATTAAAACTGAATCGCTCTTATATTGGTCGGTTGCATATATTTTCAAGGTTAGCGGCTCATCTGCTGCCCATAGAGTACCAACAACGAGCAAACATAGAACTACCAACAGCGAAAAACTAATAAATGTTTTCATAGAAACCTCGCTATTTATGTGGATGATGAATTTCAAGTTTATTTTCTCTTTGTAATTAAAAATCTATTGAACATAATTGAAGTCCCGTTCTGTTTGGAACGGGACTTCAATATAATTTTACTTCATTAACATAACTTTCTGAACGGCTGAGAACTCATCAGCAACCATGCGGATAAAGTAGATACCCGTCGGTACCGTTAAGCCCTGTCCGTCAGTTCCAGCCCATTCCTTGTCGTATCTGCCCGGCTCCATCTCGCCGCTTACCAACGTCCTGATCTTTCGACCTAATAAGTCGTACACTACGACCTCAACGTTCGTCAGCCGCGGGACATCTACCGTAAACCTTGTTACCGGGTTGAATGGATTCGGATAGTTCTGTCCTAATGCAAATGACGTAGGTATAAACTTGCCTCCACCTATCTTCCACGTCAATTCCTTCGCACTCTTCACCCTCACAAATCCGCTTGCTTCCATATCCGTTACATACTTACCGTCAGCCGATAATCCCATCTTCTGCCCGGCGGGCTTCACTATCTCCCACCTGACTGTTATCGGATATAACGCTGCCGATATGCTGATCGGATATTCATATCTCTGCTTCTCGTCCAACCTCGCTGGATATGCCTCTACCGCTCCACCTGTGCTCTTGTATCGTGCACTGAATTCAGG
>Ga0315286_10000856_pt1 | contig 26636 bp, 28 predicted proteins | sample YL17G10_0_MG_FD_205038 | JGI IMG/M metagenome (GOLD analysis project Ga0315286, IMG submission 205038) | Sediment microbial communities from Yellowstone Lake, YNP, Wyoming, USA - YL17G10_0 | ecosystem: Environmental > Aquatic > Freshwater > Lake > Sediment | place: USA: Wyoming | collected... | reverse complement strand
TGGGGTCTGAAGCTGCTCGGCGACATCTACGCCCACGCGCCCGCCGAGATCGATCAGAGCGACGCGGAGCAGGCCGGAGACGCGTACCGGCAGGCGCTCGCGCTCGCGAGCGAGCTGGGCATGCGCCCGCTCGCTGCCCATTGTCACTTCGGCCTCGGCAAGCTCTACCGACAGACGAGCAAGCAGACGCAAGCCCGAGAGCACCTGACGACGGCCACCACGATGTATCGCGAGATGGACATGCGCTTCTGGCTGGAGCGAGCGGAGGCGGTGTTGGAGCGGTCCCCCGGCAATCCACCCTGAACCGAGTCCCGCCACGCGAGGCGGGTCCGGTATCCCCACACGAAACTCGTGATGTCGCTGACTAAACGATGCTCATGGGAAGACCATACCTGCTCACACCCCCCTATCGACCAAGCGAGCGTAGTCGGTTACACTGTGTACCGTGTATTACAACGTAAACTGAAGGAGATTGGATGAACGTTACCAGTGTGCGACTATCGCCCGAGGTCGAAGAAAAGCTCGCGGCCGTCGCGGATCGGGCTCGCCGGACGAAGTCGTGGCTCATCAACGAGGCCGTGAAGAATTACCTTGAGCGATTGGGCGAGGACGAGAAGCGCTGGAGCGAGACGCTCGATGCGCTCGCGTCGGTGCGGGCAGGCCGCCTGGTTGACGGAGACGAGATGCTCGAATGGATCAGCTCTTGGGGTAAGAAGACCGAGAAGAAGCCACCGCGGTGAAGCTTGCCTTCTCGCGAGAAGCGCGAGGTGATCTCGTGCGACTGCGTGCCTTCATTGCGCAACACAACCCGGCGGCAGCGGAGCGGCTGGCACGCCGGCTCATTAAAGGGATCGAGCGCCTCTTGCGAAACCCTCGCCTCGGTCGGCGTGTGACAGTCGCACCCGATCAGATGGCTCCGGAGGAGATCCGCGATTGGGTAGTCGGGGAGTACGTTGTCCGCTATCTAATCGCGGACCAAAGGATCGTCGCGCTCCGAGTGTGGCACGGTAAAGAACAACGGGCCTAAGGTTGGGGTCGCCGTCACTCGCCCTACGCTGCGCAGGACACGGCGCCGTAGATTTCCCCGACAGGCAAAAGTACTCATGGTGATTATGGCTCAAGGCAAATGATAGTGACGATCATGCCCCCATCCCAACCCCCGCAAGCGAGGGAAGGCGCTTATAACGCAATAAGCCCCTTAAGGTAGTGTTATGAGGGTCAGACTTGCGTAATTGGTGCCTCAGTCTCACTTGTTGCGGAGAAAACAGATATGCAATTAGCCGATCCAGAACCCGCTTTCTCTCACTGCTTCCGGTTCACCGCTTCGCGGCTCGCACCTCGCACCTCAAACCTCGCACCTCACACCTCACCATCCCCATGAGCGTCTACCTGATCCAGGCCCTGAGCGGGCTGGCGCATGCGGCTTCGCTGTTCTTGGTGGCGAGCGGGCTGTCGATCATCTTCGGCGTCACGCGCATCGTGAACTTCGCCCACGGCTCGTTCTACATGGTCGGCGCGTACGCGGCCTACAGTTTCAGCGGGTGCCTGATGGCGAGGCTGGGCGCACCGCTGGGGTTCTGGGGTGCGATTCTGCTGTCGGCGGTGGCGGTCGGGCTGGTCGGCGTGGTCATGGAAGTCACCGTCCTGCGCCGCATCTACCGCGCGCCGGAGCTGTTCCAGTTGCTCGCCACGTTCGGCGTGGTGCTGGTGGTGCAGGATGCAACGCTGTGGATCTGGGGGCGGGACGACTTGTTCTCCGGCCGCGCGCCGGGACTGAAAGGCACCGTCGACATCCTCGGCGAGCGCTTCCCGCAGTATCACCTGTTTCTGATCGTCCTCGGGCCATTGGTTCTCGGGCTGCTGTGGCTGCTGTTCAAGCGCACGCGCTGGGGGACGCTGGTGCGCGCGGCCACCGAAGACCGCGAGATGACCGGGGCGCTGGGCGTGAACCAGCGCTGGCTGTTTACCGGCGTCGTGTTCCTCGGCTCGATGCTGGCGGGCCTCGGTGGCGCGCTGCAGATCCCGAAAGAAGCCGTAAACCTGCAGATGGATATCAACATCATCGCCGAGGCCTTCGTGGTCGTGGTTATCGGCGGGATGGGCAGCGTGACCGGCGCATTTCTGGCCGCGCTGCTGGTCGGCGAAATATCCGCGCTCGGCATTTTGTTCTTTCCCAAGGCGACCCTGGTGCTGCCATTCCTCGTGATGGCGGTGGTCTTGATGATCCGGCCCAACGGCCTGCTCGGCCGGGCGGACGAGCGTCCGCGGGGGAGCGGAGCGGGAGCCGAGCCTTACCTCGAGCCGCCGGGCCGCGGTTTCGTCACAGCCGCGCTGGTCGCGTTGGCGCTGCTGGTGATCGCGCCATTGTTCGCCGGCGAATATGCGTTGCTGATTCTCGCCGAGTTGCTGATTTTCGGACTGTTCGCCGCCAGCCTGCATTTCGTCATGAGCATCGGCGGACTGGTGTCGTTCGGCCACGCCGCGTACTTCGGCCTCGGCGCCTACGCGGCGGCGCTGGCGGTGAGCCGGCTCGGTGTGCCGATGGCAGCCGGGCTTGCCCTCGCGCTGCCGGTTGCGGCGCTGGCGGCGCTGGCATTCGGCTGGTTCTGCATCCGACTGTCCGGCGTCTATCTGGCGATGCTCACGCTCGCCTTCGCGCAGATCCTGTGGTCGCTCGCCTTTCAGATGGCGTGGACCGGCGGCGACAACGGCATCCTCGGCGTGTGGCCCTCGAGTTGGGCGGGGTCCAAGACGGCGTTCTTCTACCTGACCTTGCTGATGGTGGCGGCCAGCCTCGCGCTGATGTGGCGCGCGGTGTTCTCGCCATTCGGCTACGCGCTGCGCGCGACGCGCGACTCGGCGCTGCGCTCCGAGGCGATCGGCATCGACGTGCGCCGGCAGCAGTGGATTGCGTTCGCAGTGGCCGGGGCGTTCGCGGGCCTTGCCGGTGCGCTGCATGCGTTCCACCAGGGCAGCGTGTTTCCCAACGTGTTGTCGATCCCCCAGTCGGTGGACGCGCTGGTGATGGTGCTGCTGGGCGGCCTGCAGACGCTGATCGGGCCGGTGGTGGGCGCGGCCGCGTATCACTGGCTGCAGACCGAGATCATGCGCTCGACCGAATACTGGCGCGTGATCCTCGGCGCGGTGATCCTGCTGCTGGTCATGGTGTTTCCGCAGGGCATCGTCGGCTTCATCGCCGGATTGCGGCGCTCACGCGAAGAGCCGGTCGCATGAGCCTGCTCGCGGTCAGCGGACTGTGCAAGGCGTTCGGTGGGGTGCGGGCCGTGGATGAGGTCTCGTTCACGCTGGAGGCGGGTGAACTGCTGGCCCTCATCGGGCCGAATGGCGCGGGCAAGTCGACGTGCTTCAACCTGCTCAACGGGCAGCTTCGGCCCGACAGCGGGCAGGTGTCGGTGGACGGACGCGACCTCGCCGCGCTCAAGCCGCGCCAGAGATGGGCGCTGGGCGTGGGACGCACGTTCCAGATTACAGCGACGTATGCATCGATGAGCGTGCGCGAGAACGTGCAGATGGTATTGCTGTCGGCGGCGCGCCGGCTGCTCGGGATATGGCCGCAGGCGCGCCGCCTGTATGTCGAGGATGCCGATGCGTTGCTGGCACTGGTGGGCATGGCCGACCAGGCGGGGCGCCCGTGCGCGCTGCTCGCTTATGGCGATATCAAGCGCGTGGAACTGGCGATGGCTCTGGCGGGCAAGCCGCGACTGCTGCTGATGGACGAGCCGACGGCGGGAATGTCGCCGGGCGAGCGCGACGAACTGATGGCGCTGACGGCGGCGCTGACCCGCGAGCGCGGCATCGGGGTGCTGTTCACCGAACACAGCATGGATGTGGTATTCAAGTATGCGAATCGGGTGCTGGTGATGGCACGCGGGCGCGTGATCGCCGAGGGCGAGCCGGCGGCGGTGCGCGCCAACGCCCGGGTGCAGGAGGTTTACTTGGGCACCGGCGCGACTTTCCAGGCACATCCCGCCCTGTCATGACGGCGCCGCTGCTCGAGGTGAAGAAGCTGTGCGCCTGGTACGGGCGCGCAAAAATACTTTACGACGTGGACCTCGAAGTGGGCCGCGGCGAAGTGGTGGCGCTGATGGGCCGCAACGGCGCCGGCAAATCCACCACCTTCAAGGCGGTGATGGGCCTGCTCGAACGCATCGAAGGCGAGGTGGAATTTCGCGGCGCGTCGTTGCGCGGGTGCGAGCCCTATCGCATCGCGCGCCAGGGGCTGGGTTATGTGCCGGAGGACCGGCGCGTCTACACCGGGCTCAGCGTGCTGGAAAATCTGGAAGTGGGACGGCAGCCGCCGCGCGAGGGCGCGCCGCAGTGGACCGCGGACAAGCTGTTCGGGGTGTTTCCGAACCTGCGCGAGATGCCGCATCGCGCCGGCGGAAGCATGAGCGGGGGCGAGCAGCAGATGCTCACCGTGGCGAGAACGCTGATGGGTAACCCCTGCCTGGTGCTGCTGGACGAGCCTTCCGAAGGCCTGGCGCCGAAAATCGTCGAGGACATGGCCAACATGATTCTCGAACTGAAGAAGGAGGGCTTGAGCGTGCTGCTGTCGGAACAGAACCTGCATTTCGCCCACCTCGTAGCCGACCGCGCGTACGTGATCGAGAAGGGCCATGTGCGCTTCCGTGGCACTATCGCGGAACTGGCGGACAATGAAGAGGCGCGTCGGGCCTACCTGTCGATGTGACCGCCTCCGCGAAGCGACCTTGTGCTACTTCGCTGGTGGGTTGAAATAGCGCCGTCGTTGATGCAGCACGCGAACGATCTGTATCTGCGATGGATTGACACGGTATCGAACGCGCCCCGCCGCGAAAGCCTAAGCTGCCTTGCCGTTGCTGTCCCTGGCACGTTCGCTACGCTGTCTGCGGACGGCCTTTTCCAAATCGTCCCAGGACATGTCGCGACGGGAATCCAAATCCGCCAAGCCCGCGTTCACCTGCTCGACAAACCACTCGGTGTACTCGAAGCCGTCCTTGAGGACCCAGTTCAGCACTTCGGATGGGGAGCGCATTGCGGCCGCAGCCAATCGGTCCAAGCGTTTCGCCTGTGATCTGGGAAGCACATCGGGCTCTGACATGGGCAGGGATTTCAGGTAGAAGACAGAGCACGAGCCTACACCGGAGTAAGCGCAATAACCAGTTCATCGGCTCACGCCTCGCGCGCAGATAACCCCTCGACGTTGTCGTACACCTCTGCCAGACTCAACACGCAGTCGAGCGTAGCAACCGGGACCGAATCCGCGACTTTGTTCGCCGCCGAGTAGATCCAACGGCCGTCCGGCTGTCTGCTGTAGTGCTCGACCAACACTTCGTTCTGCGAAACCAGAAGGTAGTCCGTCAGGGACTCGATCGCGCGGTAGTGCTCGAACTTCTTGCCCCGATCGTAGGCCTCGGTCGAGTCCGACAGCACTTCGACGATCGCCTGGGGGTTGAGCAACGTGTCGCCCGGCTGCTCCAACTGCGGCTTGCCGCACACCACGGTAATGTCCGGATAAGTATAGAGCCCTGCAATCGAAACCTTAACGCGCAGGTCGCTGGACATGACCTGACAGTCGCGCCCCTCCAACTGATTTCCCAGCCGCCTTACAAGGTTGGAAACGATTACCCCATGCGACCAGCTCGCCCCACCCATGGCGAACACCTCGCCATCGAGGAACTCGTGCCGGGCCTCTCCTGAGCGTTCCAGGTCGAGGTATTCCTGCAGCGTGTAGCGGGTTTTGGGCTGGACAGACATCGCGGTTCGGGCCGGATTGCCAAGGAATGATACACGCTCCCGTCAGACGTGTATGGCACCGATGGACGCTGGGCCCGGCTCCATGCACAATCTCTGCGACCCTTGCTGACATCTGCGGAGCATGACCATGGCAGTCGATACCACTACAGGCCCGAAGGGAAAACTCGTCATCCGCAACGTCGGGTTGATGCTCTCCGGCGACATCGCGCGGCCGATCCTGGAGGCGGACACGGTGGTCGCGCTCGATGGTGTGATCACCGCAGTGGGCCGGCACAAGGATTGCGACGTGAGCCAGCCGGATACGCTGATCGATGCGAAAGGAACCTGTCTGTGCCCGGGGCTGATCGACAGCCATGTGCATCCGGTGTTCGGGGACTGGACGCCGCGGCAGAACCAGATGGGCTGGATCGACTCGACGCTCAATGGCGGCGTGACCACGATGATCTCGGCGGGCGAAGTGCATCTGCCCGGCAGGCCGAAGGACATCGTCGGCCTCAAGGCGCTGGCGATCACCGCGCAGCGCGCGTTCCATAATTTCCGTCCCGGCGGCGTGAAGGTGCTGGCGGGCGCGCCGGTGCTCGAAAAAGGCATGGTGGAGTCCGATTTCAGGGAACTCGCGCAGGCCGGAGTCGGGCTTCTGGGGGAAGTCGGGCTGGGCTCGGTCAAGGGCGGCGAGGAAGCGCGGCGGATGGTGGCCTGGGCGCGCAAGTACGGCATCCAGAGTACGATCCACACTGGCGGCCCTTCGATTCCGGGTTCGGGCCTGATCGACAAGGACGTGGTGCTGGAGGCGGACGCCGATATCATCGGCCACATCAACGGCGGCCACACCGCGTTGCCCGAGGCGGATGTGTGCGAGTTGTGCGAGCGCTCCAGCCGCGCCATCGAGATCGTGCACAACGGCAACGAGAAAATCGGCATCGCGGCTGCGCACGCGGCGCGCGACGGCAAGTGTCTGCACCGCGTGATCCTGGGCACCGACGGGCCGGCGGGGTCAGGCGTGCAACCGCTGGGAATCCTGCGCATGGTTGCATTGCTGTCGAGCCTCGGCGGCATTCCGGCGGAGCAGGCATTTTGCTTTGCGACCGGCAATACCGCGCGCATCCGCAAACTCAATTGCGGACTGATCGAGACCGGCAAAGCGGCCGATTTCGTGTTCATGGACCGTGCCCAGCATACGGCAGGCAAGACGCTGCTGGAAAGCGTTGCGCTGGGCGATATTGCGGGCGTCGGCATGGTGGTCATTGACGGCGTGGTGCGCTGCCAGCGCAGCCGCAACACGCCGCCGGCGACCGAGGTCCCGGTGCTGGTGCGCGCATGAGGCGATGCGTCGATACAGGGATACCCTTGCTGAAGGCGGGGTGCTAGACTTTTCTGCAGTTGAATCGGACGCCGGGGCGACGGTGTCCATAACGGGTAGTCTTAGAGGAGAAGAAAAGATGAACAGCTTTGACAGGAGGAGGTTCCTTACCGCTGCGGGAGTCGGCGTGATCGCGGCGGCGAGTTCGTTTACGGTGCTACGCGACGTTCTGGCGGCGGGAAAGATCAAACCGACCGATGCCGATGCGCTGCTGGTGATCGACGTGCAGAATTGCTTCATTCCCGGCGGCAGCCTGGCGGTAAAGGAAGGCGACCTGATCGTTCCGCTGATCAATCAGATTGCCAAGAACTTCAGCAATGTGGTGTTGACGCAGGACTGGCACACGGCGGATCACGTGTCGTTTGCCTCGCAGCACCCGGGCAAGAAACCGTTCGAGGCCATCAAGCTCGATTACGGCACCCAGGTGCTCTGGCCGGACCATTGCGTACAGGGCACCGAAGGTGCGCAGATCCATTCGGGCATCGACATCCCGCAGGCGCAAGTAGTGATCCGCAAGGGCTATCACCGCGACGTGGACAGCTATTCTGCGTTTCTGGAAGCGGATCGCAAGACCGAGACCGGCCTGGCCGGGTATCTCAAGGGGCGCAAGATCAAGCAAGTGTTCGTCTGCGGCCTGGCCACGGACTACTGCGTGGCGTGGTCTGCGCTGGATGCCAGGAAATTCGGTTTCCAGGCTTCGGTGATCGAAGATGCCTGCCGCGGCATCGATATCAACGGATCGGTCGCCGCGGCGTGGAAGGACATGATCGCCGCAGGGGTGAAGCAGATTCAGTCCTCCGACTTCGCCTGAGCCAGGTTCGCGGGCGCGAGGCGCTAGGCGCGAGGCACGAGGGAATGCACTAAAACACTCAAGACCTCGTGCCTAGAGCCTCGTGCCTCGCCCTTCGCGCCTAGAGCCTCGTGCCTAGAGCCTAGCACCTCGCCCTTCGCGCCCCGGATCAGTCCTCGGGCAGGGTGCCGGGCAGTTCGAAGCGCTGTCGCGTGGTGCAATAGCGATTGCCGTAGAGCCGCCCGACCGGACGGTAGTCGTCCTCGGAAACTCGTTTGGTCGAAGAATCGATCAAGCCATCGCGGGCGTGGATGTGAACGACCTCCCCGAGGATGATGTCACGGACCGGGCCGACCTCGATGCGCCGGTAGAGCCGGCACTCGAAACTGGCCGGCGCCTCGGCGATCCTCGGATGCCCCACGATGCGGCTCGGTGCCTCGGTGAATCCCGCTTCATCGAATTCGCTGACATCGTCGTCATATTCCCCGCTCGCTACGTGCATGCCGTTGGCGATGCTCTCGTCCACCAGGTTCACGACGAACTCGCCGGTGCGCAGCAGGTTGGCGAGCGAATGTTTCATGCTGCCGTCGCTGCGACGATTGAAACTCAGGACCACCAGCATCGGGTCCTCGCAAACGGCGTTGAAATAAGAAAAGGGCGCGCAGTTCGCGATGCCGTTTTCGCTTCTCGTCGAGATCAGCGCGATAGGACGCGGAAACACCAGCCCGACGAGCAGCTTGTAGCGCTCCTGCATCGAGAGTGCGGGGACTTCGAGTTCCATTTAGGTTTGAGGTTCGAGGGACGAGGTGCGAGGTTCGAGGTTCGAGGGACGAGGTTCGAGGTTCGAGGGGCGAGGCGTTAAGTGCTTTAAGGCCTTACTTAACCCTCGTCCCTCGTCGCTCGCCCCTCGTCGCTCGTCCCTCGCACCTCGCCCCTCGCACCTCGAACCTCGTCCCTCCTATTGCCCTTCGACCACCTTCTTCAGGTTTTCGAGCCCCATCTGATAGACCTTGTTCAGCCCGTTGAGCGGCGTTGCGTCGTCCTGGCCCGGCGGCGGTTCGTCGGTCCAGTAGGCAACGCGCTTGAAGCGTGCCTTCCAGACCACCTTGCTGTTGCCGTCGCCGGCATCGGATACCGTCATGGTCGGGAAATAGTCGGTCGCGCCTACCTGGCCGCCGATATAGGTGTAGCCCAGCGACATGTTCCAGGGTTCGTAGACGATGAGCTTTTCCTGGACCTTGGTGCCGTTGGCTCGCGTCAACTCGCGGATGGCCCCGACTTCACGATTCTTGCCGAGGATGATCCGGCTCTCGGTGATGGTCGACAGCCAGCGCGGCAGTCCGTTGAAGTCGCTGACCACCTCCCACACGGCCTCGGGCGGCGCGTTGATCACGATGGAATGCTCGATCTTCATTTCGGGCGCCTCGGCGGCAAACAGCGGTGCGGCCGAGACGGCAAGCAGCAATGACAGAAGTCCCCTCGCCAGTTTCATTCTTGTTCTCCATTGATCGGTGCGTGGATAATGTTCGTGCCGGTCTCGAGCCAGCCTTCGCAGGCCGGAGCAACTGTCCAGTCTGCAGAGGGGCAAGAGCCTACCGCAATCGGACACGCCCTGCGACCCCCATTGACCGTCCGGCTGTTCCGACATGTGGAATCCGTCGATGGCCCTTGCCACCGGTGCGGCGCAGCGTTATCCGGCGAGAGGCTTGTGCTAGCATCGGTTTCCCTTTTCCTCCGTTGGAAACATCGAACATGAACGCGGCATTGAGCCCCGACGAACTCGCGCACTACCGCGAGCACGGCTACGTCTTCCCCCGCTATCGCCTGCCCGATCCGCTACTGCAACGCCTGCGCGACAGTCTCGACCGGCTGTTGGCCTCGTATACCGATGTCGCCCAGGAGGATCTCGCCAATCCGCACATGCTGCCGCCGACCGCCGGACCGGAGATGAACCCGTTCATGGCCGCGGCGCGGCATCCGGCCGTGCTCGACATGATGGAGCAGATCATCGGCCCGGACATCGTGCTGTGGATCAGCCGGATTCTGTGCAAGCCGCCGGTCAAGGGGCGGGAGGTGCCCTGGCATCAGGACGGGGAATATTGGCCGATGCGCCCGCTGGCGACCTGTTCGGTGTGGATCGCGATCGATCCGGTATCCACGGCAAACGGCTGCATGCGCTTCATCCCGGACTCGCACAAGCGCAAGGAGCTGTACCGGCACCACGTCAGCGAGCGCAAGAATCTGGTGCTCAATCTCGAACTCGACCGCGACCAGTTCGACGAGTCGAAGGCGGTCAACGTCGAACTCGAACCGGGTCAAATGTCGCTGCACGACGTGCGCATGATCCACGGCTCGCTCGCCAATACCTCGGGCCAGCGCCGTGCCGCGTTGATCATGCGCTACTTGCCGGCGACCTCGCACTACGACCGCTCGCTGCATGACAAGCGCCGCGACAACTCGCCGTTCAACATCTACGACCAGCCGTTATGGTTGATGCGCGGCGAGGACAAGTCGCGGAAGAACGATTTCACCCACGGCCACGATATCTGGAGCAGTCGCTATGCCAGCGGGCTCGGCGTGGGGTCGGGGAGTGCGGGGTGAGAAAGGCCGTGACGAACGTGACGGTCGTAACGAACGTGACGATCGAATTACGAACGGTCAAGAAATTACCTCGGGCAATAATCCGCTGGTGCGAATCCAATAGAACCTAATCCAGGTGTAGACGACCGTCACGCTGTCACGATCGTCACGGAATTTCCATGAACCTGGCCAATTTTCTCGCCCGTTCCGCACGCACCTATCCCGACAACCCCGCGGTCTCCCTGGGCGAAAACGTATGGATCCGCTATGGCGATCTCATGCGCCGGGTCGCCGCGATGGCGGCCGGTTTTCGCAACGTCCTCGGCCTGGTTGCGGGCGATTGCGTGGGGATGGCGATGGCCAACTGTCCGCAATATGTCGAGATCTGGTACGCAGCCTGGTATGCCGGACTGATAACCGTGCCGATGAATGCCAAGCTGCACCCGAAAGAGCTTGAATTCATCCTGGAAGATTCCAGTGCCAAGGTTTGCTTCGTATCGTCCGATCTCACGCAGCCGGTGGAGTCGCTGCGCGGGAACCTTCCCGCATTGGAGCGTGTGGTCGAGGTCGCATCATCCGACTACACGGCGCTGTACCGGGCAGACCCGAACATCGCGATGGCCGACACGGTGCCGGACGAGGTGGCGTGGCTGTTCTATACCAGCGGCACGACCGGACAGCCGAAGGGCGTGATGATCACGCATCGCAACCTGGTGTGCATGTCGCTTTGCTACTTTGCGGCTGTCGACGGCATCGGGCCGGGCGATTGCGTGCTGCACGCGGCGCCGATGTCGCACGGTTCGGGTTGCTATAATTTCCCCCACATGCTCGCCGGTGCAAACCAGGTGGTTCCCGACAGCGGTCATTTTGATCCCGCGGAAATATTCCAGCTTTGCCGGCGTTGGCGCGGCGTGACCCTGTTCGCGGCGCCGACCATGGTGCATCGTCTGGTGGCGCATGCACGCAAGCAGGCTCCCGCGCTCGATGGGTTGAAGACCATCGTCTATGGTGGCGGGCCGATGTATTTGCAGGACATCAAGAACGCGCTGGCAACGATGGGACCGCGTTTTGCACAGATCTACGGCCAGGGCGAATCGCCAATGACCATTACTGCCCTGTCGAAATTCCACCTGGGCGATCGCGATCATCCGCGCCACGACGAGCGGCTCGCCTCGGTAGGGGTGGCGCAGCCGGCGGTCGAAGTCAGGGTTGCCGATGCGCAGGATCGGCCATTGCCCGCCGGAGAGATCGGCGAAATTCTGGTTCGCGGCGATAGCGTCATGCGCGGCTACTGGCGCAATGCGCACGCCAGCATGGAAGCATTGCGCAATGGCTGGCTGCATACCGGCGACGTAGGATCGTTCGATGAAGACGGTTTCCTGACATTGCGCGACCGCTCCAGGGATATGATCATCAGCGGCGGCGCCAACATTTATCCGCGCGAAGTCGAGGAAGTGCTGCTGCGCCACCCGGCCGTCAGCGAAGCCTCGGTGCTCGGCAGGCGGCATCCGCAATGGGGTGAGGAGGTGGTGGCGTTTGTGGTGGCGAGCGAAGGGAAAAGTGTCGATGGCCCGGAACTGGATGCGCTATGCCTCGACCATATCGCCCGCTTCAAGCGGCCGAGACAATACTTTTTCGTTGCCGACCTGCCCAAGAACCATTACGGCAAGGTTCTGAAGACGGCATTGCGGCAGCGTCTGGAAGAAGTCTGAATCAGGAAAGGCTGGGGCGCATGGATAAGAAAGACCTGACAATGGGTTGCCGCGTGGCGCGAACGATTTGCATCGTGTTGGCGTTGGGGGGCGGCTTGGCTGCGCCGGCGGCAGAACCGCCGGCGCTCATCATGAACCGGGCGCTGACAGTGGGCGGCGGAAAGGAAGTCGATGCCGCGGTGAACGTCGTCGCCATCGACTCCCGGCCAGTCGTTGACAACAAATCTCACGTCGAGATCGCACCCGGTCGGCACGTCATTGAAGTCGTGTGCACGGCACGGGTATTCGTTGGCATGGCAACCGTGGATTTCCACAGCAAATCGGCTATCACGATAGAGGTGGAGAGCGGCCGCGTGTACCGGTTGGACGGCGAAGCGACGGTGCGGGGAGACTGCACGCCCGCGCTGGAATGAACACCCGTCGATCGACGCGCGGCGCGGAACCGATGGCGTTGAAAAAGAAAGTCGTTGATGCAGTCCGCCGGCCGGCGGGGAAAATCCGCACGCCGCAGAGGAAATCGAATCCGAACCTGAATGCCCAGACACGCAAGGTGCTGGGGCAACATTATCGCGCGAAGTACGGGGTCAAATGAGGGGTGGGGTTCGAGGTGTGAGGTTCGAGGTGTGAGGTTCGAGGTGTGAGGTGCGAGGCACGAGGCGCTAGGCACGAGGGTTAACTAAAGCCTAAGAGCACTCAAGACCAAGAGCCTAGCGCCTCGTACCTCACACCTCGCACCTCACACCTCACACCTCACACCTCACACCTGCTTATTCAAACACTGACCCTGTTGCGGCCCGCGGCTTTGGCCCGGTACAGCGCTGCATCGGCCGACTGGATCACGGCATCCGGCGTATCCAGCAGGCCGTTGCGCTGCGCCGCGCCGATACTCACGGTGACCGAAAGCAGCTCTGCCGGATTCGGTCGCAGCGGCGGCGCGCCCTGATACTCCAGGGTGAAGGCCGATTGGGTCTTCGTGCGCCGGTCGCTGTTGTGACGCGCGTCACGGCGTCGTTGTTGCTCGGTGCGTACCGACATCTTGTAGCCCTCGATGCCTCGCCGCAGCGATTCGAGGACCGGCAGCGCCTTCTCGACTTTCTGGTCGGGAAACAATATTGCGAACTCTTCGCCCCCGTAGCGGAAGGCCTTGCCGCCGCCGCCGATCTCCGCCAGACGCGCGCCGACCAGTTTCAACACTTGGTCGCCGATAGCGTGGCCGTGCTTGTCGTTGAAGTCCTTGAAGCGGTCGACGTCGACCATGGCGATCGCGTAGGAGGGGCCCAGCGCGACCAGTTTTTCCTGCAGCGCGCGCCGGCCGGGCAGGCCCGTGAGCTCATCGCGAAAGGCCATTCGGTGCGACTCTTGCAGCACGGCCAGCAGCAGCACGGCGCCGGCGGCGAATACGAACACGCCGTACACCACCGTCAGTTGCGGCCACTCGCAAGCTATGAAAAAGGCCACCACCGCGCCGACCATGCCGACATCGAGCGGGGAGCGCTGCTGCCATGCCCTGATCGATGCAGCCGTAAACGCCGCGACGAGCAACAGGCGCCCGAGCAGCGGCGTCGGTTCAGCCTTGAGCAGCCAGTGATCCAGTGCCGCATGCCATGCCGTGCCCGACAACGCAGTGTGGCCTGCGGTTGCGATCCAGGCGGTGATCAGCACTTCGATGATGCCCAGCAGCAACCATCGGTAATTGCGGAAATGAACGATGCCGCGCTCCGGCGAAAGCAGCACGGTCAGAATATTGGCAGGTACGAAGATCGCCGCGAGGGTGAGGACCGCGCGGACCGGGAATTCCTCCGGACCGAAGGCCAACGAAATACGATAGGCGATGAACGCCATCAGCAGGGAAAGCAGGGCGATGAATGCGCGACCGCGATTGAACCACAGGGCCATGGCGGTGCCGATGAAGAGCACGACGTAAGGTCCGAATACGTCGAAGTCGCCCAGCGTCGTGGAGAAGGTCTGGCTGATTGCAGCAGCCAGACCGGCCACGACCAAAACCGCGGCCGGCATGGCGACTGCCTTCAACTCGTCGCGAAATACGATCATCGGCTGTCGTGACCGGAAAGAACTATCGAATGCGCGCGCCGGCTGCGGCTCAAGCCTCGTCCGTTTCGGCCCGGTACGGGCGTGCCTCTTCGCGGATAACCCGGCGCACGACGTCTTCGAGGCTTTCCTGTTCGATCGCCTGTTTGAGCGCTTGGTTGATCAGCGTCTGGTAGCCGCGGCCTCCGGAGCGCAAGCGGAAATATTCGACTACCGTCATGTCGAGATACATCGTCAGTCGCGTCTTGCCGCGCGGCGCCGGATTGCCAACGCGTTGCGAGCCCGCAGTCGTGGCGCCGGGCCGATTGCTCCTGTTGCGGCGCGCGGAGAGCTTTGCGGATTGCCCGTTGGTCGAGTTGGCGGTCGGTTTGCGCATGAGTCCAGTGTGCGTATAACTATGCATATAGTCAAGTCGACGCGCCGCAATGAGCGCCACCGGGCGACGCGTCCGTTCTCGCCGGTCGGAAGTGGTGCCCGGAACCGCGCTAAACTGACGGCTCATTTCCAGCGATCGTCATGTCCGCAGATCCGTTACTTCTCGCGCGCGCCCAGTTCGGCCTCAACATCGGGTTCCACATCCTTTTTCCCAGCATCACGATCGCGCTGGCCTGGATTCTCGTCTACCTGCGCGTGCGCATCGAATTTGCGGGCGATGCCTGGTGCAAGCCGGCGTACCGGCTCTGGGTGAAAGTGTTCGCACTGTCGTTCGCGCTGGGCGTCGTTTCGGGCATTACGATGAGCTTCCAGTTCGGCACCAACTGGCCGGGATTCATGAGCAAGGCCGGCAACATCGCCGGGCCGCTGCTGGGCTACGAAGTACTGACGGCGTTTTTCCTCGAAGCGACTTTTCTGGGTGTCATGCTGTTCGGCCGCGACCGGGTGCCGGCCTGGATGCACACCCTGTCGGCGTTCCTGGTGGCGATCGGCACTTCCGCATCGGCGTTCTGGATCCTCGCCCTCAATTCGTGGATGCAGACGCCGCAGGGTTTCGAGGTGATCGACGGCCAGTTGCACGCCACCAGCTGGATGGCGGTGATCTTCAATCCGAGTTTTCCGTATCGCTTCGCGCACATGATGATCGCCTCCGCGCTCACCGCGGCGTTTCTGGTGGCCGGCATCTCGGCATTGCAGTTGTTGCGCGAGCGCGAGCTCGAACCGGCAACGCGCATGTTGCGCCTCGGCGTGGTGGTCGCCGCGGTGCTGACGCCGCTGCAGATCATGGTCGGTGATCTGCATGGCCTGAACACACTCAAGCATCAGCCGGCGAAAATTGCGGCGATCGAGGCAATCTGGGAAACCGAGCGCGGCGCGCCGCTGCTGCTGTTTGCGATGCCCAACAAGCAGACACGCAGCAACGACTACGCCCTCTCGCTGCCGAAGGGCGCGAGCCTGATCCTCACGCATACACTCGACGGCGAACTGAAGGGGCTTGCCGAATTCGGCGACAAGCATCCGCCCGTCGCACCCGTGTTCTGGACTTTTCGTGTCATGGTCGGCGTGGGCCTGCTGATGCTGGCGGCGTCCTGGCTCGGCGCCCTGTTGCTGATCCGGCACCGCGAGTTTCCGCGCTGGTTGTTGTGGACGTATTCCGGCATGACCTTCTCCGGATGGATCGCCGTGCTGGCGGGATGGCTGACAACGGAGATCGGCCGCCAGCCTTACATTGTCTACGGCGTAATAATGACCGCGGATACCGCGTCGACTGTGCCCGCTGCCTACATCGCCACGACGCTCATCGGCTACGCGCTGGTTTATTCGCTGCTGCTGATTTCCTACATGGTCGTGCTCACTCAACTCGCGCGCAGGCAATCCGAGGGGAACGATCGCGATGCGACTGCGCCCGGCGCGCTGCGACCGCAGGTGCTGTGACGATGGAACTGGATCTGCCGCTGATCTTCACCGCGCTGATGGGATTGGCCATCCTCGCCTACGTGATTCTCGACGGCTTCGATCTCGGCGTCGGCATCCTGCTGCCGCTGGCCACGCGCGCGGAGCAGGACATGATGGTGGCTTCCATCGGCCCGTTCTGGGATGCCAACGAAACCTGGCTGGTGCTGGGCGTGGGCATCCTGCTGGTGGCGTTCCCGCATGCGCACGGGGTCATCCTGCCTTCGCTCTACCTGGAAGTGGCGCTGATGCTGATTTCGCTGATCCTGCGCGGCGTGTCCTTTGAATTGCGCGTGAAAGCGTCGGGATGGCACCAGTCGATGTGGAACCACCTGTTCTTCGTCGGCTCGCTCGGCACCGCCATTGCGCAGGGCGCGATGCTGGCCGGCGTCATCACCGGCTTCCGGGGCGGGGCGCTGTTCATCGCATTCGAGTTGCTGGTGGGTATCGGGTTGGCCGGCGGCTATGCGCTGCTGGGCGCAACCTGGCTGGCGATCAAGACCGATGGCGACCTGCACACGCGCGCGCTCAAGTGGAGTAAAGCCGCGGTGCTGCTCGCGGCTATGGGCGTGGCGGCGATCAGCCTGGCCACCCCGTTTGCAAGCGCCGGCATCATGGAGAAATGGTTTGCGTGGCCGCGATTGCTGTGGCTCTCGCCCTTGCCGCTGCTCACGGCGGCTGCGTTCGCCGGCATCCTGCTGTCGGTAACGAGGTTGCAACAGGGAAAGTCGACCCGCGAATGGCTGCCTTTCGTGCTCTCGGTATGGATTTTCGTGTTCGCGTTTGCCGGGCTCGCCTACAGCATGTTTCCCTATCTGGTGGTGGACCGGCTGACGATCTGGCAGGCCGCCGCCGCCAGGGAATCGCTGATGTTTGTCTTTGTCGGTACTTGCGTCGTGCTGCCGATGATCATCGGCTACACGGTGTTTTCCTATCGGGTGTTCTGGGGCAAGGCGAGGTCACTCACCTACGGCGAGTAGAGCCGTGACGGCGTGACAAGAAATACCGTGACGGTCGTGACGGGAAAAGCAGTGCTGGGTACTGAGTGCTGCGAGTGAAGCATTTGGGGTGCTCCCGGCATTGCGCTTCGCTGTGATACGAGGTGCTTAGCAAGAGGGCTTTTTGCCCCGCACGCAGCACCCAGCACTCTTTCTTTCCTCGTCTCGACCGTCACGCCGTCACGATCGTCACGGCCTCTCTCAGTTCTTGGTTCCGAACAAACGGTCGCCCGCGTCACCCAGTCCCGGAACGATGTAGGCGTTTTCATCGAGGTGGTCGTCGAGCGCGGCGACGAACATCGGTACATCGGCGTGCTGCTCCTGGTAGACACCAACACCTTCCGGCGAAGCCACCAGCGCGAGAAACAGGATGTCTTTCGACGGCACGCCGCGATGCTTCAGGACTTGCACGGCATGGGCGGCAGAATAGCCGGTGCCTATCATCGGATCGCACAAGATGAAAATACGGCCTTCGACCTCCGGCAGCCGCACCAGATATTCGACCGGCCGGTGGTTTGCGTCCCGGTAGAGTCCGATGTGCCCGATCCGGGCTGACGGAATCAGTTCCTGCAGCCCGTCAGCCATGCCGATACCCGCGCGCAATACCGGCACGATCGCAAGCTTCTTTCCGGCGATGATCGGCGCTTCCATCCGGGTCAGCGGCGTTTCGATCGTGCGTTTGGTGAGCGGCAGGTGGCGGGTGACCTCGTAACCCATCAGCAGGGTGATCTCGCGCAACAGCTCGCGGAACGTCCGCGTGGACGTTTTCCTGTCCCGCATGTGCGTAAGCTTGTGCTGGATCAGGGGGTGATCGAGGATGAACAGGTTCGGGAAACGCGGATCCTGCTTCATGGCGCTTGCACTCCGGGTAAAAATTTTTCTGCCGGCCCTGGCGAAGGCGCGTCGCCTTCACATCAGCCTGCTGCCGATTGTTTCCCGCCGTGTCAGGACAACTTGATCTTTCCCGGCAATCCGCCTGGCCCGCCGAATCCGCCGGGCATGCTGTCGGGAATGACGATCGAGGAACTCTGCTGCCGGCGCAATTCCTGCAATTCCTTAACCGCGCGTTCTACCGCGACGGCGGCTACTTCAGCGAATTTCTGCGCCGCCTGACCCAGGGAATCGGCCTCGATCTCGAACGCCAACGGCAGCGCACCCACCGGTGTCATGAGCTGGGTTTCGCCGACATAAGTCACCTTGCGGCCGGCGTCGACGGAACTGTCGCTCCTGACCGGGGTCATGACGCGAAGGGTGCCTATCTTGCGATCGGTGAAGATTTCCTCGCGATACAGGTTCGCGGGGTCCATCTTGAGTTCAGGTGCGTTGTCTGCGGCCATAGTGAAATTCCTGCGCATGCGGGTTGAACGATAAGAGAATTATCCCACGAGAATCAGGTGCGAGGTACGAGGGACGAGGTGCGAGGTACGAGGTACGAGGTACGAGGTGGGAGGTGTAAGGTGTGAGGTGCGAGGTACGTGAGCAATACCTAGTGTAGTGCTTCAGTCTGTTTGGAACTTATGCGGCTCTGTAACCGAAAGACTCCTTCCCTCGCTGGCGGGGAGGTGGGGATGGGGGCATGTTTAGCGTGCACGTGCGGGATGCGCCCCCACCCTACCCTGCTGCGCTTCAAGTGTGCCCTTGTCCCCCGCACGCGAGGGAGGGAAAGTTCCGGTAATTCAGAAGCACTACACTAGAGCCTCGCACCTCGTACCTCGCACCTCGCACCTCGTACCTCGTACCTCGTACCTCGTACCTCGCACCTCGTACCTCGCACCTCGTACCTCGCGCCTCGTACCTCGTACCTCACACCTCGTACCTCGTACCTCGCCCCTCGTACCTCGCACCTCGTACCTCGCCCCTCGCACCTCGCGCCTGTTACCATCAGCCCAACCCCTCACCCTTCCATGCTCGCCTACCGACATCTTTTTCACGCTGGTAATTTCGCCGACGTCTTCAAGCACTCGTTGCTGACCCGGCTGGTGCTGGCGCTTGAGAAAAAGGACAAGCCGCTCTTCGTGCTCGATACCCATGCCGGCATTGGACGCTACGACCTTACCCACGAATGGGCGCTCAAGAACGCGGAGTTCAGAGACGGCATCGCGCTGATTTGGGGCAGAAAGGATGCGCCGGATGAATTCATCCCCTACTTCGAAGCGATTAGAGGCGAGAACACCGGCACCGCGCTGCGCTTTTATCCGGGGTCGCCACGCATCGTGCGCCGGCTCCTCAGGCCGGTCGATCGCATGGTGCTGGTTGAGCTCAACAAGAAGGATTGCGAAAGTCTGGGCGGCCTGTTCGGCGGCGATCGCCGGGTTCAAGTGCACTTGATGGACGCATACCAGTCGCTGAAGGCCTTCCTGCCACCGAAGGAACGCCGCGGACTGGTTTTCATCGATTCATCATTTGATCGCGCCCGCGAATTCGACCGCCTTACCGACGCGCTGGTGGCGGCGCATCTGCGCTTCGCTACAGGGGTTTACGCGGTCTGGTATCCGCTGATGGAGCCGCTCGCAATGCGCGCGTTCGAGCGCGGCATCGTAGCGTCCGGCATCCGCAAGATTCTGCAGCTGGAAATCTCGGTGTTGCCCGACGGCTGGAGCGGGGGCATGCGCGGATGCGGAATGCTGGTGGTGAATCCGCCGTTCGGTTTCGAAGCGCAAGCCCGGTCGATGCTGAATTGGTTGCAGCCGATCCTTTCCCGCGAGGAGGGCGGTAGCCGGCGCGTGGTCCGGCTCGCGGGGGAATAAGAAAACAGGCAGCGGACCTCAACCCGGGCTCGGGAACGCCGCTATTGTAGGAGCAGCGGGCGGTTCTTGCTCATCCAGGCAGAGCCGGTCTGACCGAAATTCGGCAGCACTGACTTCGATTGTGGCGCTTTTGTGCGCTCAAGCGCACCGTAACTGTGCGTGCGTATCGAAAGCGGCGGGTAGCGGGCTCTTGGCAGCCCTGTTTGATCAATGGCCCGGATATTGCGTCTAAGCACTCAACAAGATAATTTTTCCGGCCCGGCAGGGTCGGGAGGAACGCCGGTCCAGGGGCAAGATATGGACTCGATTTCTCTCGCATCGCTGGCGTTGCAGTTACTCGCCTCCATCCATGCGCTGTCGGGTTATCCGGCAACGAAGACCCTGCCAGAAATCCACCAAGTCCCGCTGGTTGAAATTCAACAGCGCTTTTGCCAGGGCAAGTGTGCCGCCCAAGCGTTCTACAAGCCCGGAGAGGGCGTGTACATCGACGAAGCATTCGATCTGGCCAACGACCGGTTTGCGCAATCGGTGTTGCTACACGAACTGGTTCACCATGTGCAGCGGGTCAGTGGCACGTTCCAGAAAATGCCCTCCGAGTGCGATCGCTGGTATGCCGCCGAGCGCGAGGCTTACGCAATCCAGAATCGCTACCTCGAGGACGTGCATGACCCTCATCGTGTCAATGTCAATGCGTGGCGGGCCCGTTGCGACGATTGACGAACCTGTACGCCGACTGCTCTAATAGCGCAAAGGGGGGAGGCGCTCAAAAGGAGTCGCCTTGGATCAGACCGCCCTGGTTTCCCTGATGGTCGAGTTGTTCGCGGCGATCAGACTGGTATCGGCCTACCCGGCCCCGGCTGTGCTGCCCGAAGTTCATGCCGTGGCGCAATCCGAGATCCAGCGCCGATTGTGCGACAGCCGGCCGTGCCGCATCAAGGCGTACTATCATCCGGATTGGGGCGTGGTCGTCGCCGATACGCTCGATTTCCATAACGACCCGTTCGATCGTTCCATCCTGCTGCACGAACTGGTTCATCATTTGCAGAAGACCACCGGCAAGTTTGCAGTCGTGACAAGCTTCTGCAGTCGGCGGACTTCCGAGGAACTCGAGGCTTACGAAATCCAGAACCGCTATCTCTCGGCGATCCACGCGTCACGACACGCGTTGGTCATGGGCTGGACAGGCAAGTGTACCGATGATGAGATGACATTCAAGCCCGAGGCCCTCCCTCAGCCAAGGGCTGATTGAATGCCGCGATCAGCGGGCAACCTTTTCCGACGCCGGAATTGACGCCGGCAGATTCTCGTGGAGCCGCCAATGTCATCGCTGATCGCCGAATTGTTCGCCACCATTCATTTGCTGGCCGGCTATGCGCCGCCGACCGTTGCGCCGGAAGTCCATCGGGTGCCACAGGCGGAGATCGGGGAACGATTCTGCCGCACCCCCTGCGCGATCAGGGCGATCTACGATCCGACCCTCGGGGTCTATCTCGACGAGAAACTGGACGTGGTCAATAACATTTTCGATCGCTCGATCCTGCTGCACGAGTTGGTTCATCACGTGCAGGCCGTTCGCGGTCGTTTCGACCAGGGCTCAAGCGACTGCATGCGACGCAATGCCAACGAGCAGGAAGCCTATTCGCTGCAGAACCGGTACCTGATGGAAATGAACGACGCGCGGCGGGTATCGATGAACGGTTGGGCGGCACGCTGCAGCGAGGCGGAAGTGCCGACTCCGCGCAAGCCCTGAGAGGCAGGGGGTTGGCTCTTGTCCCGGGGGTATCTCGCGCTTGCGCCGGACGGCGCGGAAATGGGGCGACCTGTCGTTCCAAGGCGGGAGGGGCCGCCCCGGGGCCTGCCGCAAACCGCGGCGGCCAGACGTCAGTGACCTTGGATTTGACGTGGTTCGATGGCAGCGTGGGTTTCGTTTATGGGGTCCCGATGGCACACTTAGCCTGTTGGTAAGGTCTGGCGCGGGCGTGCGACTGAATACAATGCAATGCTGCCGGGCGGTTTTCGTGCCGGAAGCAATCGATTCCGCTTCGAATCGGAGTCTCTGGAGCTGCGTGAACATGAGAAAAATCCTCTTCCTTATTTCGCTGGTGATCGCAGCGTCGCTGTGCCGGCCGGCCCTCGCCATGACTTCGGCGATGGTGGCATCCTGTCCCGCGGGCCTGGATCAGAAGGTCGAAACCGTGACCGGCATGTTCAAGATCCACGTGATATGCGACCACGTAATGTTCGAGATCCCGGCCAAGATGCTGAACCGGGACATGTTGGTCAACACCGAGTTCGCGGCGCTGTCCACCGGCAGCGATTTCGTCGCCCCCGGATCGGTAGTGGATAACCGCGTCATTCGCTGGGTGCGTCGCGGCAATAAACTCTACCTCGAGAACGTGCGCTACGAAATGTGGGCGCAGAACATGGAGAACCTGCAGCGCGGCGTGGAATCGACTTCTCTGCGCACCGTCATCAAGACTTTCGACATCATCATGGAAGGCCCAAGCGCGGCGCCGGTGATCGACATTACAGGACTTTTCGTCAGCGAAGTGCCGGACGGCTTCGCGCTGGAATTCATGCAGCATTTTCGCATGAACGCGGTCGATCCGAAGCGCTCCTTCATCGAAACGGTGAAGGCTTTTCCGCAGAACATCGAAATCCGCTACCATCAGACTTGGGTGCCTACCGCGGCGGAGCTCAGGAAAAACGTCGATGACGAATCGGAACGCGTGCCGCCCGCGCTCGGGTTCATCTTCCACACCAGCTTGCTGCTGTTGCCCGAGAAACCGATGGCGCCGAGATTCGCCGACGACCGCGTGGGGTATTTCTCGGTGCTGTTCGACGACTATGGAACCAATGACCATGGCAAGGTGCGGCGCGGTTTCATTCAGCGCTACCGGCTGGAGAAAAAAGACCCCGAGGCCGAAGTGTCGGATCCGGTCAAGCCCATCGTTTTCTATATCAGCGACGAAGTGCCGGAGAAGTGGCGCCCGTCCATCAAGGGCGGCGTCGAGGACTGGCGCAAGGTGTTTGAAAAAGCGGGGCTGAGCAATGCCATCTTCGCGCGCGATGCCCCCACGCGGGAAGAGGATCCAAATTGGGATCCCGAGGACGTGCGCTACAACGTGATCCGCTGGACGCCGAGCGGGCGCCAGAACGCCATGGGGCCGGCGGTTGTCGATCCACGCAGCGGTGAAGTCATTTCCTCGCATGCGATTTTCTGGCACGACGTGCTCAAGCTGGTCGAAACCTGGTACTTCACCCAGGTCTCGCCGCTCGATCCGAAGGCGCGCAAGCTGCCGCTGCCCGACGATGTGATCGGCAATATGCTGCGCTATGTGGTTTCGCACGAGATCGGTCACGCGCTGGGACTGCGCCACAATTTCAAAGGACATTCGGCGTATTCAATAGCGCAGTTGCGCAGCCCGGAATGGACGCGCAAGTGGGGTACCGCGGCGTCGATCATGGACTATGCGCGGCTTAACTATGTCGCCCAACCGGGTGATAACGCCTATCTCCTGCCGACCTTCGGTCCCTACGATTACTTTGCGATCGAGTGGGGCTATCGGTCGTTTTCCAATGGCATGAGCTGCGACGACGAGTGGCCCCAACTCGACGATTTGGCGGCCAAGCAGGTCGCCGAGCCGATGCTGCGTTTTGGCGGCGAGGACGATTTCGCGACCATCGACCCGCAGGTCAACACCAATGTCGTCGGTGGCGATCCCATCGAGGCGGCTGACCTGGGGCTGCGCAACATCGACCGCGTGATGCCGTTGCTGATCCCGGCCACGACCACACGCGGAGGAGACTATGTGCGCCTGCGCGAGATGTACCACGCGTTGATCGTGCAGCGCTATCGCGAACTGGCTGCGGTCGCGAAAACCGTCGGTGGCGTCGAGGAAACGCGCTACCAGGCGGGGCGCGGCACGGCGCCGTTCAAACCGGTGGATCCCGCGAGACAGCGCGCCGCGGTAAAATTTCTGCTCGACCGGGGATGGGTCACGCCGCGGCCCCTGCTCGATCGCGAGGTATTGCGCCGCATCGGTCCCTCGGGTGGCACGGATGCATTGCAGGGATCCAACGTCCAGTTGCTGCGCCAGGTCCTGGATCCGGGCGTATTCCAGCGCATGGCCGAGGCCCGGCACGCGGATCCAAGCGGCAACGGCTATGTCGGCATGGACATGCTGATCGACCTGAACGACGGATTGTTCAAGGAACTGGATGCGAAAAGACCGGTGGTCGAGTTGTACCGGCGCGAACTGCAGCGCAACTACGTAACCCTGTTGCTAATTGCGACCGGCGCCACCAACGATCCGCAGGGGGTGTCCACTGCGATCGACATGAAAAAGTTGCTGGATGACGGCTCGATACACGGCAGCGCGCGCAATCTATCCGTCACGCGCAGCGCTACATCGCCGCTGGCGGATATCGCCAAGGAGTACCGTCGCGAGCGCGGGCGGCCGAGCGAGTTTCGCTCGTCGTTGCGCTCCGGCGTCGCGCATCTTTACGCGAAGCTGGACGACGCGATCAAACGCTCGAAAGAGTCGGAAACGCTGGCGCATCTGCGCGACCTGCGCTCGGAGTTGGGGAAAGTTCCTTAAAAGAAGGTGCGAGGTATGAGGTATGAGGTGCGAGGTATGAGGTATGAGGTGCGAGGTATGAGGTCTTCAGTGCTTTAAGGTTTTACTCAAACCTCGCACCCCGCACCTCATACCTCATACCTCGCACCTCATACCTCATACCTCATACCTCATACCTCGCTTCTCACCCAAGTGCTTTCATGCCTTTCTGCATTCCGGGCCGCGCACCGATGGCCGCGCCCCAGCGTTGCAGGTTTGCGAATCCGCCCGCCTGATCGATCATCTGTTTACGCAGTGCGAAGTTCGGATACAGCATCAGTTCGGCGACGGAAAACTCGTCGGCCAGGAATTCGTGGCGCGCGAGATGTGCGTCGCAGACCGAGAAAAAACCGAGCAGGCGTTGCTTGAAGTAGTCCGTGTTGCCTGCGACTTTCTCGGGAATGCTATTTTCCACGCGGAACAGCGCGCCACTTGTCCCTGCGACGTCGCTCAATCCCTGTGCGAACCATTGCCATGCCATGACACGGCGAACCGGATCCTTCGGCAGGAATCGGCCGGATTTCTCGGCGACGTACAGGATGATGGCGCCGGACTGAGAGAGCGTGAGCGGCTTGCCTCCTGGGCCCTCCTGATCGACGATGACCGGAATCAGGCCGGCGGGATTGAGCTTCAGAAATTCGGGTGTGCGGTGCTCGCCTTTGGCCAGGTCGACCTTGTGGATCCGGTAGGGCAGGCCGGCTTCCTCCAGCGCGACGGAAGCGCGAAGCCCGTTTGCGGTTCCTGCAAGATAGAGATCGATCATGGTTTTTCTCCTCGTTGTTATGGGTGGCAACCAACGCGCAAGTTTAACTTGAGTTGCTTTATTGGTGGGAGCGCTGGTCCCTGGGCTGCCGCGTTACAATCCGCCGCTCATCTTGGGCCACATGCCGGAATAGCACATGAAGAGATTGCTTGCATTCGTTTTTGTCCTCGCCGCCGTGCTGGGAGTTGCGACCTCGCATGGCGCGCCGCCGGAAATGCCGAAGGTCGTAATCGCGGTAGGCGGCAAGGCGTCGCTTTACTACCTGCCCCTTACGATCGCAGAGCAGCTCGGTTTCTTTCGGGACGAGGGCTTGCAGGTCGAGATCGTTGATTTTGCCGGCGGGGCGAAGGCGCTGCAGGCGATGATGGGCGGCGGCGCCGATGTGGTCTCCGGCGGATTCGATCACGTAATGGTCATGCGCGCGCGCGGCCAGAATCTGCGTGGTTTCGTGTTGCAGGGGGCCACGCCTGCGATATCGCTCGGCGTGGCGAGAGAGCGGGCCGCCCGGTACCGGTCGCCGAAGGACCTGAAGGGCATGAAGATCGGCGTATCGGCGCCGGGCTCCAGCACACACGCCTTTATCAATCATCTGTTGGCCACTGTCGGTTTTGCCCCCGATGACGTGTCCATCATCGGTGTCGGCACCGGACCGGGAGCGGTCGCGGCAATGCAGGCCGGCCATCTCGATGCGATTGCGAACATCGAACCAGCGATCACATTGCTGGAAAAGACCGGCACGATCAAGGTCGTCGTGGAAACCGTGAGCGTGCAGGGCGCCAAGGCGGTGTTCGGCAGCCCGCTGCCGTCGGGTTCGCTCTACGCCCGGGACGATTTCATCAACAGCAATCCGAATACGGTGCAGGCGCTCGCCAATGCCATGGTGCGCGCGTTGAAATGGTTGAAGGCGGCGACGCCGGACGATGTCGCGAAAGCGGTGCCGACGGACTATCTGATCGGCGATCGCGCGCTCTATCTGGAAGCCTATCGCAAGAACAGCGAGAGTTACTCCAGGGACGGTCTGTTCCCGCCGGCAGGCGCGGACGCGCTGCTGAAGGTGCTGACCGGCTTCGAACCGGCGGTCAGAGACGCGGCCGGGCTCAAGGCCGCGGATGCTTACACCAACGATTTCGTCAGGGCTGCGCTCGCTAGGCGCTAGGCGCTAGGCGCTAGGCGCTAGGCGCGAGGTGCGAGGTTCGAGGTGCGAGGTTCGAGGTGCGAGGTTCGAGGTGCGAGGTACGAGGGGCGAGGTGCGAGGTACGAGGTACGAGGTGCGAGGTGCGAGGTACGAGGTGCGAGGTACGAGGCTTAAGTAAAGCCTTAAAGCACTCAAGACCTAGATCCTCGCCCCCCCCGTACCTCGTACCTCGCACCTCG
>Ga0315286_10000855_pt1 | contig 26637 bp, 19 predicted proteins | sample YL17G10_0_MG_FD_205038 | JGI IMG/M metagenome (GOLD analysis project Ga0315286, IMG submission 205038) | Sediment microbial communities from Yellowstone Lake, YNP, Wyoming, USA - YL17G10_0 | ecosystem: Environmental > Aquatic > Freshwater > Lake > Sediment | place: USA: Wyoming | collected... | reverse complement strand
ATTGTTAAAGAAATAACAAAGAGCAAAGGGCAAGAGAGAGAATTGCAAGAAAAAATCATGAATCTAAACAGCAAGTTAAATTCGTTTGCTGAGAGGAAAAAAGAAGCTTTGCAGCTTCAAGACAAAATAGGCAGATTGAAAATATGCCCTACATGCCTTCAGGAGGTTAATGAAGCTTACAAAAATAATATTTTCCAAAAAATAAGCTCTGAGCTCGGCATTATAGCAAAAGAAACAGAAGAAATTGAAAAGCAAAAATCTCTTCTTCGGGAAAATTTGGAAAACTTGAGAAAAACAGCAGAAGGTCTAGAGGAAAAAAAATCAGAAGAAGAAATTAAAAAAATCAAGCTCCAGAACATAAAAGAAAAACAAGAGCGGGCAGAAGAGCTTGAAAAGAAAAAAAAGCAGATAGAAACAGATATAGAAATAGTATCTGGGCATATAAAAACTCTTGAGCAGAGCATTTTGCAGTTTGCAAAATTTGTTGAGCTGTTTGAAAAAAAACAACAAGAGCTTGAAGGCGGAAAGCTAGAAGAAAGAAAGCAGGAAATAAAAGTAGCTGAAATAAAAAAAGAAATTTTTATGGTAGAAGAGCAGATTTCAGATATAGAGAAAAAAATTCAAGAAAAAAAACAGCTTAAGAAAAAAGTTGACTACTTAAAGGAGCTTGAGGATTGGCTTTCTGGCAAATTTCTTAATTTAATTTTGTTTACAGAAAAAAATGTTATGCTAAAACTCCGCGAGGAATTTTCAAAACTATTTTCAGAATGGTTTTCTGTTTTAGTTCCAGAAGGGCTTTCAGCAAGGCTAGATGAACAGTTTTCTCCTATAATAGAGCAGCAGGATTATGAGCTTTCTTATGATTATTTGTCTGGCGGAGAGAGAACAGCTGTTGCCTTGGCTTACAGGCTTTCATTAAATCAGGTTATAAATTCCCTTCTTTCGAAAATAAAAACCCGTGATTTAATAATTTTAGATGAGCCAACAGATGGGTTTTCTGAATCACAATTAGATAAAATGCGCGACGTGCTTTCGCAGTTAAAAGTCCAGCAGCTGATTCTAGTAAGCCACGAAGCAAAAATAGAAAGTTTTGTTGAAAACATAATTAAGTTTAAAAAAGAAGCGGGCGTTACAAAAGTGGAGAAGTGAGAGAGAAAAACTTAAAGGATTAATGACTAAAAAATAGGCAAAGATAAACTTTTATAATACTCTATGCTTAAAAAGAATATGAGAATAAGATTACCATTAGCCAGGCAAAAAGGAAGATTCAACTGTGGCCCTGCTTCTCTAAAAATGGTTTTGTCTTATTTTGGAAATAAAATTTCATTAAAAGATTTGGAAAAAGAGATTGGCTATAAAGAAGGCAAAGGGACCTCAAGCATAAAATTAATCATAGCTGCCAAAAAATTGGGTTATAAAGTTTTACTATTAACAAAAAACATTATTCCTCAAAAAGAAACATTTGAAATGGATTTTTATAAAAAATATGCAGACGAGGATATAGAAAAGATAAAATTATTAACAGAAGAAGCAAAAAAACTCAATATTAAGATGTTTGAAAAATCTATAGGGTTGAATGAGCTTCTTTCATTTATAAATAAAAATAGCATACCTATTGTATTGCTCGACTGGAATGTTGTTAGGAATAGAGAAAAAGAGGGTTTTATGGGGCATTATGTCCCTTTAGTTGGTTTTGATAATAACTCTGTTTTTGTTAATAATTCTGCAGGCAGGAAAGGAATAAGATCTCAGCGGATAGATAAAGGAATCTTTGAAAAAGCAAGAAAAGCAAAAGGCACAGACGAAGATATTTTGATAATTTACAGAAAAAAATAAAAGAGAGAGAAAAATTGGTGTGTTAAGTGTCTTAGCAGGCTATAAAATAAATGTCTTCTACAGTATCTCCGAATGAGGTTTAGTATTCTATAATTACTCCGAAAAGTTTAAATACTTAACCTATCTAATAGATAGGTTATGAAAAAGGTAAAATTAATACAAAAATCAACTCTTACACTAAAAAACATAAAGGGTTTTATAGAAAGAGAAGTAAAGCCCTTTGGAACAAGTGCGAGAATAGATTTTCCTAAAGAATTCATAGGCAAAAAAGTCTATGTGGTCATAACAAATGGATAATAAAACCCTATGTGTTAATCTAGAATTCCTAATGAAATTTATCGACGGAAGCTTAGGAATTGATAGATCTTATAAAAATTTAAATGGCTTTGATTTTATTGTTCCCCTTCTAGAATCTTCGGCGTATAATTCCTACCTTGAAAATATTGGCGATAAAGCAGACACTATCCATCTGAAAATAAAAAATTCCTTGATAAGCATGATGGAACATGCTTATTTGAATTATATCAAAGGAGTTTCAAATAAATTTAAGCTAAATGAAAAAGAAGTTGTTCTTGCATTTGATTATACTGAAGAAGATTTTTATGGAAATGTTCAGGGATTTGATATTCATGGATGGAATGGCAAAGACGGAATAACAGGGCATTTTAAATTTATTACATGCAGCATAATATCCGACGAGATTCCTCAAAAAATACCATTAATTTCTGTTCCAATAAGATTGGGGCATTACAAAAGCAGCGTAATTTTACAATGCCTGTCTTTGATAAAAGGCTATATTGGAAAAATAAACTTAATTTTATTTGATAGGGGTTTTTATGACAAGGATTTGATGTATGAAATTGAAAAATTAAAGCAACCTTATCTTATCTTTGTTCCAAAACACAAAGATAAAAAAGAAATTCTTTATCCAATGAAAGATGGAGAACAAATTGCGATTTATAATGATTTTAAAGTCAATAAAAATCAGAGCAAATATGCTGGAGAGAATATTTTAATTTTTCTAAAACAAATTTATGATCCAAGAAGCGAGAAAAATTATGATTGGGTTTTTGCTACAAATGTCGAATGGATTTTATTAGAAAATATAATTCTAACTTACAAAAAAAGATGGAGAATTGAAACTCAATTCAGAGTTCAGGATGAAGCGAGAATAAAAAGCAAATCAACAGAAATGAAAGTGAGGTTTTTCTTTTTCTTGTTTCAGCAGATGTTGCAAGTTCAATGGATGTGTTTTCATAAAAATGATATTCCATTTAAAGAGTACATAATTGAAATGGCAAAAATGTCTAGAAAGTGGACAAAATCAGATAAGTCATAATCTTTAATGGGTCTGTGATACTCATTAGAAGAGAGCTCATTATGTTTTCTGGTTTGAAGCAAGATAGAAAGAACTATCTTGCTTTTGTTCATTTCTTCGGAGATACTGTTCTAATAAATAGATATATATAACCCATTTAAATAACAATTAATATGAAACACCCTTGGATAAGAATGCCCGATCTTGCTAGTGCGTTAGGTCTTATATTGGGGGCTATCGGAATGATAATAATAGGTTCACAAATAAAAAATTTGGGGGTAATACTTATAGGAATTCTTTCCCTTTTGTTTTTTGTTTTGTTTTTCTCTGTTCTTTTACGTCTATTCATTGGAGATTATATCAAATTACTTCCACGCTTTAAAAGAAAATTTTTAGGTTTGGTTCCATATTAAAAAAAGTCGGGCATCGAAGAGTTTAGTAGTTCGGGTGCCTAATTATTTTATGGAAAACAAAAGTATTTAAAAATGTTTAAACAATTTAAAGAAAAAAGAGATAAAAAAGCAGTAAGTTTAATGATATCTTATGTTCTGTTAATTGTTATTGCCATCTCATTATCTATTTTAGTTTATGCATGGTTAAGAGGAAAATGGATATTTGCAAAACCAGAATGCCGAGAAGGAGTTTCTTTAATAGTCACAAATTATGCGTGCAATAACACAACTAAAATTATAAATATAACAATCGAGAATAAAGGACGTTATAATGTGACTGGTTATTATATCAAGGGTGCAGACAGCAAAACACAAAAAATAATGTTTCCTTTAAAAAGCTCTGATAGGCTCAGTATTGTAGAAAATGGAACATATTATTTTTTTGGCTGGGAGATGCGCCCTTTGAAGCCTGGTGAAGAAGATTCCAGCGTCTTTTCGTATAGTGTATCTGGAATAAAAAATCCTCTAGAAAAAATAGAAATAGCGCCTTTTATAACCTTAAATGAATATAATATACCATGCGATAAAGCAGCAATCTCTCAAGAAGTGAATTGTGTATAACGCAAAAATCCATTCTCTGGTGCATTAAGTGTCCATAATCAAACCCTATTTTTATTCGGGCACCGAAGAGTTTTAAAACTTCAGATACCTAATTTTTCTATGAAAATTTTAAGGGCATTTGATAAAGAGGTAAACAAAAAGAAGTATTTTAGATACAGAATCAATCTACCTAAAAAAGTTGTAGAAGAGAGTGAACTTTTAGATAAAAAATTAAAAGCAAAATCGGAAAAGAAAAAAATAATTATTGAAGAAGATTAATTGTTTTTGACTATAACTCTTATACTCTCTTTTTCTAACTCGATTATTTTAAGTATTTTCTTGTTCTTTTTTCAAGCCACTTTTTAAGTTGGGGTAATTCCTTTTTCTGTATTGTTATTTGTTCTGCTTTTTCCATTTTGTTAAAGAGGATTTAATGCTTCGCTAACTCTTTAAATAGAACCTCATCTTCTCTAAAAACAATTTCCTTAGCTACTTTTACAAGCTCTAATAATTTTTTATCATTTTTAGAAATCTCATAAACTTCTTTTACAACAAGCTTATATTTATTTTCTTTATTCTTTTTTTCCATTTTCCTCATCTCCAAGCATCAAGTTTAATGCAGTCTTATTTAAATAATTTTCTACATCTTCGCTTTCAATATGATTGCATTTCTCATTAAGCCAATTTTTTATATCCTCAAAAGTTATTTTAGTGCCATATTCAGCTACTTTTAAAATAAAATCAGTAGCTTCTTTATATTGTATCTTTAAATGACATTTATTTATTAGCATAAAAATCTTTGATATTGCATATGCTGTTCTCTTATTCCCATCTATAAAATAATGTCTTTTAGCAAATTCGTTTAAAGCAAAAGCACCTATGCTTTCTGGATTTCTTTGATTTTTATATTGATAATTTAACAATTTATAAGTGGAGTTATATATTCCCCCTTCATCTCTTACTCCTAATTCTCCCCCACTCAGTTTGACTATTGTATCATGAATTTTTATTATTGTTTCTTCCATCTTTATAACTATACCTCTTGATATCTTTTTTCTGGGTCTATTCCAATATGGGCTTTTACAAGCTGGACAATATTTAGATGGCCTTGATTTTACTCTCTTTTTCCATGTATGATAACACCTAAAACAAAAAGAAGGGCTATTATCATTATTAATCATATATTATCTTATATAGTAATATATTTAAACCTTTCTATTGTAAAATTATATTATTATATATAATCATATAGTAGTAATTCAGATACCTAAAGGTTTGTATAGTCCGGATACAGAATTATATTATGAAAAAACAGAGGCAGTTCCTGATGAGCCCGAGCCCCCCGCAATTTAGCGCTGATTTTTTATTGGAGATAAGTGCTGTTAATTTTTAGTGCAGCGTTCGGACGAAGCCCAAAAATTCCAAAAGATTTATAAACCTCTATTTTCATATATTCTTATAAATTCTAAAGAAGGAGTTAATGCGTTCTTTAAAAATGGATGAAGAATTAAAAAAGAATATTCTTAAAACAGGGACAAGCATAGTTGGGATAGTGTGCAAAGATGGAATTGTGGTGGCAGCAGACAGAAAAGCTACAATGGGAACAATAGCAGTCAACAAAAATACTAAAAAAATTGTCAGGATTAATGATTACCTTATTTTTGCAGGGGCAGGAGTTGCTTCTGATCTGGAGATGCTAAGAAAATTAATCTCAGCAGAATTAAGGCTAAAGCAGTTAAGAAGCAAACAAAGGCCTTCAATTAAAGAAAGCGCAAATCTTATTGGAATGACTGCTTATCAAAACATCAGGCAAATGTCAATGTTGCCGTTTATTACTGGAACTTTAGTTGCAGGATATAACGAAGATGGAATTGTTGAACTTTACACAATAGAGCCTGCAGGAACTGTTCAAAAAGTAGAGGATTATGATGCTAATGTCTCGAGTGGAATGCCTTTTATTCTTGGCTTATTAGAAAGAGATTACAACAAAGACCTAACAGTTAAACAAGGAATACTTCTCGCGATAGACTGTATAAAATCTTCTTCACAAAGAGATACAGGAAGTGGTTTTGGGGTAGATGTTTTTACTGTTACACAAGAAGGGATAAAACAGGTAGCTGACCAGGAAATTAAGTAAATTTATGCATAATAATTGATTTTTATTTAAACTTCTAAAGAAGAATAAGAAAGAACAAGTAAAATGACTGATATTTTGAAAAATATACAAAGTGAATTGCCTAAATGCATAAGTTCTGCGAATTTTGAAGGGGCTAACATAGTTTTGTATACAGATGACAGGGCATTTTTTCAAGAAGGCGAAAGCAAAATTAAAGAGGTTGTCAATAGGATTAAGAAAAGAATTGAGTTAAGAGCAGATGAAAGAATTTTAACAAGCAAAGAAGAAGCAGAAAAAGAAATTAGAGAGATAATCCCAAAAGAAGCTGAACTTACAAATATAATTTTTGATGTGCAGAGAAGCATTGTAATCATAGAAGCAAAAAAACCAGGAATGGTTATAGGCAAGGCAGGAAGCGTCTTGCAGGAAGTAAAACAAAGAACTTTTTGGATTCCTCAAGTGCAAAGGTCTCCTGCTATACCGAGCAAGATTACAGAAAATATAAGAGAGGTTTTGTACGAAAATAATAACTACAGAAAAAAATTTTTAAACTCTATTGGCAAAAAAATTTATAGGGAGTGGAACCCCGAGAAAATAGAAGAGTGGGTAAGACTTACATTTTTAGGCGGAGCAAGGCAAGTTGGAAGAAGTTGTTTATTATTGCATACGCCTGTATCGAAAATATTGCTTGATTGTGGAATCAATGTCGCTTCGCTTGATAAAGATAGATTTCCTTATTTAGATGTGCCTGAATTTGATATTGGAGAAATAGACGCCATAATTCTAAGCCATGCTCACCTTGACCATAGCGGATTAGTTCCGTATTTATTCAAAATGGGTTATAGAGGCCCGGTGTATATGACTTTGCCTACAAGAGATATTTCGGCCTTGCTTGCTTTAGATTTCATTGGAGTAGCATATAAACAAGCAGCTACCCCTCTTTTCTCTTCAAAAGATATAAAAGAAATGGTTAAGCACTCTATTTGTTTAAGTTATAATGAAGTTACTGATGTTACTCCAGATGTCAGATTAACATTTTATAACGCTGGGCATGCTTTAGGCTCTGCGATGGTGCATTTAAACATAGGAAACGGCTTGCATAACTTGCTTTATACAGGAGACATGAAATTTGGAAAAACAAGATTATTAGACCCCGCTGTAACAATGTTTCCGAGATTAGAAACAGAAATTATAGAAGCTACTTATGGGAGCAAAGATGATGTTTTGCCGCTGAGAAAAGATTCAGAAATGATGTTAATAGAGGCGATAAAAAAAACAATAGAAAGAAAAGGCAAAGCGTTAATTCCTGAGCTGGGGTTAGGAAGGGCACAAGAAACAATGTTAATTCTTGAAGACGCATTTAAACAAGGGTTGTTGCCAGACGTGCCGGTTTATATAGATGGAATGATATGGGACATTAATGCAATTCATACTGCATATCCTGATTTTTTGTCAAATAACATAAGAAACCAGATTTTTCAAGACAAAAATCCTTTTTCGTCTGAGATTTTCAGGCGAGTTGGCAGCCCCGCAGAAAGAAAAAAAGTTATCGAAGGCGGCCCGTGCATCATTCTCGCAACTTCCGGGATGCTGCAAGGCGGAGCAAGCGTAGAGTATTTCAGAGAGTTTGCAGACAACAAAAGAAACAGCATAATTTTTGTTTGTTATCAGGGGATAGGAAGCTTAGGAAGGCAGGTTCAAGAGGGCTTAAATGAAATTAAAATTATAAATGAAGGAAAAGAAGAAGATGTTAAAGTTGATTTAGAAGTATGCACTATGGATGGCTTAACAGCGCACTCTGGAAGAGAACAACTTTTAGCTTTTGTGAACAGATGCCAGCCAAAACCTAAAAGAGTTATAGTATGCCATGGAGAAGCAAGCAAGTGCTTGGATTTAGCTTCGACAATCTATAAGCTAAATAGAATTGAGACTTCTGCACCAAGAAATTTAGAAACCTTGAGGCTAAAATAGATTTAATTCCCCCCTTTTAGTTTTGTTTGAACTGCGCATACTTTGAGCATTTCATATGCTGAATTATTAAAACTCTCCTTTTTTAAATCATCAAGCAATATTTCTGCGCAATGCACAAAATTATTTCCGCAATGCAATTCTTTAATGCTTTCTCTATGTGTATAAAATCCATTTCCAAACAATGCCCTCTGCCAATAACACCCTGCAGTCCCATAACTTCCTTCATTAATATACTCTTTTTTAATTCTCTCTAAATCACTCACTAATTTTTCTACACATTTTCTGGCTGCTGCTTCTCTGCTCATCCTTTATCTATTTTAAATTAGTATAAAAAGATTATTGCATTAAGAGTTAAGTAGGCTTAATTATCAATTATATTTAATCCATGCTCTCTTAATTTTTCTCTTACTTCCCGTATGAATTCTAAACGTCCTGCATAAAATGGAAGAATTCTTGTTCCTATTTCTCTCGCGGTTTTGGCAGTCTTGCCATCTTTCCACTCTTCAAAAACATTTTTTGGAATAACAATGCAATAGTCTAAATCTTCTCTTTGCCAATATTCTCTTAAAGGACGCAATTTTCTATGCCTGCTTTTTGTGGTTAAAAATCTTTGAACACCCTTTGCTCTCATGCCCATGTACTCATCATCTCTCCATCTCCCTTTAGACCTCCCATGATTTTTCCATCTAGTTAATTTGATATCAAAAATAGCTGGCTTGTCTCCCACCATAATCACTGATTCATACATTTCCCTTAAGAATTTCTCTCCAGTATGAATCCTTCCTTTTCTTGGAAATTCAGTTATCCTAGAAAATACAAATAATCTATCTAATAAATCATAATGAAATCTATAATTCTTTGTTTCACAGCCATCATTTGGATAGCTTTGAAAAGAGATATTAAGTCTTGGATTTTCTAAAGCACAATTTTCTAAAGCAAGTTCTAGCCATATATGCTTAAAAGCAGTAATATAAGAACTTAAGGGAAATATATTTTTTGCATCAAATCTAGGATGATTTTTATAAACTTCTATAGCTTCATTCCAATTCATTGGATGTTCTGAAATGTACCCGCATAAAATATCTAAGTTTGATACCATAAAAAAGGCGAATTATTTCAATTAATAAATATTTCTATACTCCATTGAAATCTCATTAACATTTAAAAACCCTTTTTTCTTTTATTTTTTATGGCTATACAAAAAACAATTGATTTTAGAATTTCTAACATAGCTATTATTATAAACTAAGCAAGACTGATATTCTGGTCTTGCAAGAATCAAAATGCTAGAGATATATGACTGCACATTAAGAGAAGGGGAACAAGCCGGAGGAGTGCATTTTAGTGTTGATGAAAGGATTGAGGTTGCTAAAAAGCTGTATGAAGCAGAAGTTGATTTTATTGAATTTGGCTGGCCGATTCAAGAAGAAGTTTTAGAAGCTTTTTTAAAACTAAATGATAAAATAAAAGAGAAAATTGTTGCTTTTGGCTCTACAAGTATAGCAGAAGACCCAGAACAAGATGCTAATTTATACTCTATTGTAAAAAGCAAAGCAAAATATGCCTGTATTTTTGGAAAAACCTGGTTAGAGCATGTTGAAAAACAATTAAAAATTTCAGAACAAGAAAATTTAGAGAAAATTTTTAATAGTATAAAGTTCTTAAAAGACTGGGGAATAGAGGTTTTTTATGATGCCGAACATTATTTTGATGGCTTTAAAAATAATTCAGAATATGCATTAAAAACACTAAAATCTGCTATCAGTGGCGGAGCTTCTAGGGTCATTTTATGTGACACAAACGGAGGTTCTTTGCCTGAAGAAGCCAAAGAGATATTAGAAAAAACAAAAGAATTTTTAGAGAAAAATAATTTAAATATAAAATTAGGGGTTCATTTTCATAATGATTCTGCTCTTGCTTTAACAAACTCCCTAGAAGCTTTAAATTTTGTGCAGCAAGTACAAGGGACAATTAATGGCATTGGAGAGAGAGTTGGAAATTTAGATTTATGCGAGTTTATCCCCTTATTAGTCTTGAAAAAAGGATATGATTTGGGAGCTAAATTAGAAAAATTAAAAGAATTAAGCGACCTTGTTTATTTAACTGCCAACCTTCCTAACAAAATTAATCAGGCTTTTGTTTCTCAAAGAGCTTTTTCACATAAAGGAGGGGTTCATATTGATGCTACATCAAAAGGGGCAAGCTATAGCCACATTTCTCCTGAACGTTTAGGCTTAGTGCATAATCTTACATTAACAAGCTTGGGGGGAGCTGCATGTGTTGTTGAAACTGCAAGTAAATTTGGATATAAATTAGACAAAAAAGATGCAAAAACAAAAGAAAAAATTACAGAAGTTTTGGCGTATTTAAACGAAACTGAAAAAAGGGGCTATGATATAGGAAATATTGAGGCTGAACAATTTATGATAATAAGCAAGTTTTTTGGGGATTTTAAAGAAGTTTTTAAAATAAAAGAGTGGGAAGTTGTAACAAATGGAAATAAAAGTTCCTGTTATTTGAAATTTGATTTAGGAGAAGAAGTAGAAATAAAAGAAGAAGTTGAAGGAGGGCCGGTAGAATCTATTTACAAAGCATTAGTTGAAATTTTATCTCCAAAATACGGGAAAGTAAGGGATTTAAAGCTAGAAGATTATAAAGTTAGAATAGCCCGCAGAAAAGGAGCAGGAAGCGAGGTAAGGACAAGAATAGATTTTTCAGACGGGGGGAGGTTTTCAACAGTTGGAGTCAGCGAGAACATAATTAAATCAAGTTTAGAAGCTTTGGAAAAAGCATTTAACTATTACTTGAATAAATTAAATTTATAAACACAGGAAAACTATACTAAAAAAAGAGAAAGCAAAAATGTACACTCCACAAGAAACAGAAAAACAGATTTTAGAGTTTTGGAAAGAGAAAAAAATTTATGAAAAATCTGTTAAAAAGAATTCCAAGGGGAAAAAATTTTACATGATGGATGGGCCTCCGTATGCAACAGGCCATATTCATATGGGAACTGCCCTAAATAAAATTCTTAAAGATATTGCTATGAGAAGCCAGAGATTGCAAGGAAAAGATGTTTTTGACAGAGCGGGATATGATACTCATGGAGTTCCAATTGAATTCCAAATAGAAAAAGAAATAGGAAGCAAGTCAAAGCAGGATATTGAAAAATATGGCGTTAAAAAATTTATTGATAAATGCAAGGAATTTGCAACAAAACATATTGGTTTAATGAACTCTGAATTTGAAAATTTAGGTGTATGGATGAATTTTGAAGATCCATATCTTACTCTTTCAGATGAATACATAGAAACAATTTGGGATGTTTTTAAGGAAGCAGATAAAAAAAATTTGCTTTATCTTGGCAAATACCCTGTTCATGTCTGCCCAAGATGCGAAACTGCTGTTGCCTATAATGAAATTGAATATTCTAAACAAGATGATACTTCAATTTTTGTAAAATTTAAGCTCAGTGAAAAAGAAAATACTTATTTAATAATATTCACCACAACTCCCTGGACACTTCCGGCAAACACTGGAATAATGGTGCATCCAGATTTTATTTATCAAGAAATAGAAATATCCAGCGGAGAAAAATGGATAATGGCTAAGGCTTTGATTCCAAAGATAATGGCTAGCCTCGGAATGGGCTATACTATTAAGAAAGAATTTAAAGGAAAAGAAATGAAAGATTGGAAATATACAAACCCCCTTGCTAAGAACTTGAATTTAAAACTTAAAAATGCTTACAAAGTTGTGATGTCTGGAAGATATGTCACAGTTGAAGAAGGCACTGGCTTGGTTCATTGCGCTCCTGGGCATGGAAAAGAAGATTATGATGTTGGAAAAGAAAATAATCTAGATATGCCTTCTCCTGTAGATATTAATGGAAATCTGACTCAGGAAGCTGGAAAATATTCTGGTAAAAAAGCTCGGATTGTGGATTCTGAAATTGTTGAAGATCTGGAGAAGGATAATGCAATTATCTATAAATTAACATATAGCCATGATTATCCTTTATGCTGGAGATGTAAAACTCCTTTACTCATGATTTCTCAACCCCAATGGTTCTTAAAAATATCAAAAATACAAAAAAAGATATTAAAGGATAATGAAGAAACTAATTGGATTCCTTCTTGGATGAAAACAAGAATGAAAGCCTGGCTAGAGGGAGTATCTGATTGGCCTGTTTCAAGAAAAAGATATTGGGGAACTCCCTTGCCAATTTGGATTTGCGAGAAATGCAATAAAAAAATAGTTGTTGGCAGCATTGATGAATTAAAAAAATTATCAAAGGCAAAAAAAATAGACTTGCATAAGCCAGGTATAGATGAAATTGAAATAAAATGTGAATGTGGAGGTAAAATGAAAAGAGTTTCTGAAGTTCTTGATGTTTGGTTTGATTCTGGGGTTTCAAGCTGGGCTGCTTTAGGCTATCTTAATGACGAGAAAAAATTCAATAAATTCTGGCCAGCAGACCTAAATCTTGAGGGAAAAGACCAGATAAGGGGCTGGTGGAATTCTGAATTTATTTTATCAGAGATAAAATTTGGCAAGAAACCTTTTGAGAGCATATCTGTACATGGAATGGTGCTAGACATTGAAAAAAAGAAAATGTCAAAATCTATCGGCAATATAATCGCCCCTTCAGACATAATTGAAAAATATAGCAGGGATTTTCTAAGATATTATTTTGCGAAAATATCCAAGGGAGAAGACTTTTCATTTGATGAAAAAGAATTTTCTGGAATACAAAATATCTTCAGGGTTTTGACTAATGTTAATACTTTTGTAAATCAAATTGAGCCCAAAAGAATTAATCTGCATAAAGAGGACAAATGGATTTTGTCTAGATTTGATTCTACTGTAAAAGAAATAACCAAACAGTACAATGAATATAGACTCCCAGAGGTTATTGAATCCTTTGAGAAATTTTTAGTTAATGATTTTAGCAGGACATATATAAAAATGATTAGAGACCGAGCTGATGAAGCATATGAAATATTAAATGAAATAAGAAAAGGGTTATTGAAATTAATTTCTCCAATAATTCCTTTCACAACAGAAAAAATATGGCAAGAGTTGAGAAAAGAAAAGATTGTTAAGGAAGAGTCTTTGCATTTATCTGAATTTCCTGTCTTAAAAAAAGTTAATAGAATAAACACTAAACTTGAATCAGACTTTTCCATAATATTAGAGATTATTGAAGCTGGCTTGGCAGAAAGGGACAAAGCTCAGATTGGATTAAAATGGCCATTGGCAAAAGCGAGCATTAAAGCTCCTCTAAAAATGAATAACGAATTTGAAGCTTTATTGAAAAAGCAGTTAAATGTAAAGTCCATTATACAAATAACTAATAAAGAAAATAAAGCAATAACTGTCGAACTTGACACAAAAATAACTCCTGAGCTCAAAGAAGAAGGATTTGCCCGCGAAATTTCAAGAAAAATTCAGGATGCAAGAAAAAAAGCCGGGCTTGTTAAGAAAGACAAAATTGATTTAGTTGTTGTTGCTGACTTGCAACTTGAAAAACAAAAGCAATTTATCAAAGAAAGGACAAATGCAGATAAAATTTTAATTTTAAAAGAAATCCAAGAAAAAGACGAGAAAAAATATAAAAACCAAATAGAGGAAAAAATAAAGGACAAGAAAATTAAAATTTTATTTACCAAGATGTAGGGATTTTTACTATTTTTACATAACTCTAAAAAGAAAAGATTTAAATACTATAAAACTTTTTAAGTTTTAACTTCGGAATTTTCTTAATTCCCAAGTGCTATCAGAATTCAAATTTTGATGGCAATTAAAAAAAGAGCAAAAACAAAAATGATTGTGAAAGAAGAGTTTTTAAGTAGGCTAAGGAAAATTTTCGACTTGAATTTATACGAAGTTAAGGTTTGGACTGCTTTACTTTCTAGAGGCGTTTCTACTGCAGGCGAGCTAAGTAACATAAGCGATGTTCCAAGAAGCAGAACTTACGACATTCTTGAATCTTTGGAGAAAAAGGGATTTATTATACTGAAGCTGGGAAAGCCGATAAAATTTGTTGCTTTAAAACCAGAAGAAGTTATAGAAAGAGTAAAGAAAAATATGGTTGTAGAGGCGCAGAACAAAAGCAAAAGACTTGAGAACTTAAAGGGAGAGGATGTTTTGAAAGAGCTAAACATCTTGTTCACTCAGGGAGTTAAGTTTGTTGAGCCAGCTGATTTATCAGGGAGCTTAAGAGGCAGGCAGAATTTATACAACCATCTGGATATGATGATAAGAGAGGCGCAGAAATCAATAACAATTGTTACAACATCAGATGGCTTGAATAGAAAGCTAGAGTCTTTAATGCCTTCTTTAGAAAAAGCTAAGAAAAGAGGGATTAAAATAAGAATCGCTGCTCCAATAACACCACAGAACTTGAAAGTTGCTAAAGATTTTACTAAAGTTGGAGAAATTAAGAATACAGAAAAAATGAAGGCAAGGTTTATGATTGTTGATGGGCAACAAATCTTGTTTATGCTGCTAGATGACGAGAAAGTGCATCCTAGCTATGACTTGGGCGTATGGATAAACACAGAGTTTTTCGCACCAGCTTTAGAGCAGTTATTTGAATTGGCTTGGGGTGACATGACACCATTAAGCAAAGTTGGAAAGTAAGCTGAAAAATTTAAAACAGAAAGCTAAGGAAAAAAGAAGTAAGGACTGAAAAACTTATAGTACTACAGCAATAACTGGAAGAAAATAGGCTGAAATAAAACTTAAAGGGCGAGGGAAAGAAAAAAGAGAATAAATTTTCTTATTTTTTAGATTTTTTTATAGTTATAGGCTGAAAAGAAAGATTCACATCTCTTCCATTACGTCAATTCCTAAACGATTAATGGAATTAACATAATACATTCGTTCTCAAGTGAGAACGAAAGGTTTAAATATTAGTTCTCTTTTGGATACTTATGTCAGATATAAAAGATACATTAAATCTGCTTAATCCCTGGTGGAAAAATGATGAAATTAGCGAGGAGCTTAACAGGCCGTATAAAAGAAATTTTTTTGATAAAATCAAAGGATTTCAAAAATATAGGCAAATAATTATAGTATCTGGACTAAGGAGAGTTGGAAAAACTACTCTTTTATATCAAACAATTAACAAATTGTTAAGCGAAACAAAGCCTAAAAATATTTTTTATTTTAGCTTTGATAAAGAGGTCAAGGATTTAATAGAACTTTTTGAAGGCTATAAAGAATTGACAGGAACTGATTATAAAAAAGAGAAAATATTTGTTTTCTTTGATGAAATAACCAAACTTAATAAATGGGCAAATGAGCTAAAGCTTATTTATGACTCAAATCCTAATATAAAATTTTATATTTCTTCTTCAAGCAGTATAAACTTAGAAGAAGAGGCTATAAAAAATTTAGCTGGAAGATATTTTTTAATTAATGTAACTCCCTTAAGCTTTAGAGAATTTTTAGAACTGACTGGAAAAGATAATATTATAACAAACCAAAAATTATACTTAAAAGAAATTAAAAAAGAATTTTTTTCTTATTTAATGAAAAGTTTTCCAGAAACAATAAAATGGGAAGATGAATTAATTATAAAAGATTATCTCAAGACAACTATAATTGATAAAATAATAAGATCAGACCTTCCTGAAAAATTTAAAAATACTAACAAAGAGCTTTTATACATGCTTTTAGAATTATTTTACAAAGAGCCCGGGTATTATTTAGATTATGATAATCTATCCAAAAACCTAAGAATCAGCAAGAATACCTTATACAAACATATCTTTTATCTAGAATTCTGTTATTTAATAAGAATCATAAAAAATTTCAGGCCAAATACTCTTTCAACAAGCAGAAAACTTCAGAGAGTTTATCCCTACTGGTGGAATCTTTTTTATTGCTATGGAGATAAAAATGATAAGATTCTTGAAAGCCTTATCTTTAGTGTTTTAGATGGAAAATACTATTGGAGGGATTTAGAAAAAGAAATAGATTTTATAAAGGTTGAGAAAAAAGAGATTTTGCCAATTGAAATTAAAAATAAAGAAAAAGTTGAGAACAGAGAACTCGCAACCTTGGTTTTATTTATGAAAAAATATAATTTAAAGAAAGCAATACTTTTATATTTAGGTGAAGAAAAAGTTGAAACTATTGAAAATAAACAAATAAATTTTATTCCCTTCTGGAAGTTTTTATTGGAAAATTAAATAAATCAAATAGTTTTTAGGTAATTATGTTTCTACATCTCTTCCATAACTTCAATTCCAAGCAAATAAAGAGAATTTTTGATTGTTGTTTTAAATGCTTCTACTAATTTCAGGCGAAATGCTTCTTGCTCGCTTCCTATTACAGGGCAAGAATGATAAAATTCATTGAAAATTTGAGCGAGCTCAAATGAATAGTTGGCTATCAAGCTTGGGTTTAAAGAAGAAGAGGCTTTTTCCACAATTTCTGGAAATTGAGAAATTGAGCTTATTAAATTTGTTTCTTCTATGCTTAGCTTTTCTATCTTGGTTTTTGATTTGTTGAAATTTCCTGCTTTTCTTATTATAGAACTTGCTCTTGCATAAGCATATTGCAGATACGGGCCTGTGTCGCCTTCGAAATTAAGGGCTTGCTCCCAAGAAAACTGGACATCGCGAGCAGGCTCATTTTTTAAAATTGAGTATTTGACTGCCCCTACCCCTACTTTTTCTGCATCGCCTTTTGTGTTTCTTCTGCTTGTTTCTTGTTTTGCTTTTTCAATTGTTTTTTTTAGCACATCCTCTAACAAAATTATATCCCCTTTTCTTGTTGCCATAATCTCTTGTCCAAATTTTACTGTTCCAAAGGGCAAGTGTGTAAGCTTATTTGAAAAGTCATATCCAGCTAATTTTAGAATTGCAAATAACTGGGAAAAATGGTCTTTTTGCCTGAAGTCTGTTACGTAAATCATTCTGTTAAATTTATACTTTTTGAATCTTTCAACAGCTGCGCCTAAATCATAAGTAATGTAAGAAGCTGTTTTATTTGCCCTTAAAATGTATTTTTTTTGTTCTCCAAGTTCAACATATACTGCTCCGTCTTCTTCTGATTTTGCTATGCGCTTTAATAACAAACTTGAAACAATCTGCTTTCCTTTTTCTCCAAATTCACTCTGCCCAACTGTTTCATTAAACTCTATATTAAGCATTTCATAAATTCTATCAAATCCTTTTCCTGAATATTTTCTTATTTCATCCCATATTCTCTTAGTTTTTTTGTCCCCAAGCTCCAGCAGTTTTAGCTTTTCTTTTGCTTTTTTTGTCCATTCATCATCTTGAAACTCTTCTTCTAATCCTTCTTGCACTTCTGATTTTTCTTTACTGCAAAATTTAACATACAATCTAAAAAGTTCTGTAATAGGGTCTTTTTCAAGTGCTTTTTTATCAAGCCATAACTCATATGCAACCACAAGTTTTCCTATGTGCAGCCCTATGTCTCCTAGATAGTTCACACCAATTGGCTCATAGTCTAGAAAATTGAAAATCCTCATTAAAGAGTCTCCGATTATTGTAGAACGAATGTGGCCTATATGCATTGGCTTTCCTATATTCGGAGCTGAAAAATCTATAACAATTTTTCTTTTCTTGCCTGTTGCAGTTCTGCCGTAATTTGCATTTATTTTAATAATCTGCTCTGCAATTAGCTTTTTGTTTATGAAGAAATTAAGATATGGGCCTTTTGCTTCTATTTTTTCTATTTCTGCTGGAAGCTTTGTGTCTTTAGCTAAATGCTCTGCAATTAAATTCGGAGCTTTTTTTTGTTTTTTAGCCAAAACAAAGCACGGAAAAGCGTAATCTCCGAGCTTTTCATCTGGCGGAATTTCAATTAAGCTTTGAATTTCCTGCTCTCTTAAATGAGTTTGTTTTACAAGCAACTTGATAATCTCTTTTTTAAACATCTCTTAAGTAAGAAAGATATGTTTATAAAACTTATTGGCTCATCCCTAACATAAAAAATAGAGTGTTAAACAAAATATTTTGGGGTTATATACAAAACAGTTTGTAAATTAGGTGTTTGATAGTTAACTTTAATAACTCTTTCTTCTTTTTTGAATTATGGCAAAAAAATGTGTAGTTTGTAATGAAAGCATTGAAGAGGAATTTGGAAAGCTGCAAGGAACAATGCTAAAACTGAAAGAAGATAACAAAAACCAGCTGATTTTTGTATGCTCAGATTGCCAGAAACAAGAAAATTGGATAGAAAAAGCCAAAGTAAAAAGTGTATGAGTTTTAGTAAAATATAGATGCCTCAGTAGCTCAGTCAGTCTTAGAGCGATTGCTTCGTATATGTGACAGAAAAAGCAATAGGTCGCAGGTGCAATTCCTGCCTGAGGCTTTACACGAGACTCTATTTTATACAAACTACGAGTGAAAGCTGAAGGATGAGGCTTTTGGTTGGAAAACATAATAATCCCTAAATACATCCAATCAAAGAAGCGATGCTTTTGCTCTTAAAAAACTTCAGTCGGTGAGAATGAAAGAGAGATGGGCTGATTCTGAGTATAGAGAAAGATTAAAGAGAAGTTTAAAGGTTCCACATAAATTTGCTCATAGAAAGAAAAATAGAGGAAAACTAAGAAAATAAAGATAGAGTATTATTATGTAGTAGTTACAAATAGAAATGTTTATAAAGCCTAAAAAACTTAAAATCTTTATGGAAGATAAACAACAAATAATAAATGATAATGGAATTTGGGCAGTACAACATACCTTAAATAAAGTGTCTAAAAATATAGTGCATACAGAGAAAAATGCTGATGAAATTTCTGCTCTTATAGGAAACCATATACAAATTTCTAAGAGGGAAAGGAACAAAATAGGAGGGGGATATATACATTTTTTTGGTGATTTTATTATAGAACTTAGAAAAGGATTAGAGAATCTTATAAACGGGGGAGATAAAGTTAATCTTCTTTTGGATTGCGATGCAAAAAATGAATTTTATCTCGGATTTACAAAAAAGGTTTATGGATTTGATGGGTACACAGTAAATGCAGGAGAAGGCGAAATATTGGGAACTTATCATTTTGTGGATGGTTTATCAGGGGTAAGACAAGAACTTAGAACTCCAACTAGCTACGAAGTCGCTCTTCTGAATAGATTGTCTAATGCAAAAAGAAAAAATTAGAATTAGAAAAAAGTATAGAACAAAAAGATAAATACTCTAAGCTATTAAAAAATTGTTAAGATAGGAGTGTGGTATAAAGACTATAAAACCCTCTCTAAAGGTTTGAAGGATTCTAAGGATTTCCAACTGATTTACATTTATTGCCTGAGGCTTCTAATTTTATTTATATCAAAGGATGCTCTTAATTTCTCAGCTTTGCGCCTTTGATACTAAAAAAATCCCCACGCGTTCAGATTTTCGAGGTGCTCAGAAATGCGAAAATCCTCGAGCATTTCTGACAGATAAGAAATGACAAAAAATGAGGAAAAATTAAAGTCATTTACTATAAATACTTTCCTAAAAGTATTTAAATTGGTTGTTCTACATAATTTTAAGCAAATTTGCCTAAAAAAGTATGTGTATATTTGTAACTATACTTTAACCTTTCCACTCAATTCAAATTTGTGCTAAAAGATGGTGTATAAGAAGTATGTTTATAAAAGAGGTAGAAAGCACGGCCCTTACTACTATCATTCTTACAGAGAAGGCGATGAAGTAAAAAAAATTTATATAGGCGGAGAACAAGAATATGGGGAATGGTCAAAGAAAAGAAGAGAATCTATAGAGAAAAAAGAATGTAGAACAACTTTTTCTTTGCCTAAAATAAATAAAAGTTTATTTATTATTCTTCCAGTTGCTATTTTATTAATTATTATTGGAATTTTTATTTTCCAACAACAAATTATAGGCAAAGTTTCTCTTGATATTCAAAATTCTTATACAGCAGGAGAAAATATCTCTGGAATCTTAAAATTAAGCTTAAAAAAAGGCGAGCTGCTGCCTATAGACTCGAAATTAATTATAGAGCAGCAGGGTATTAAAAAAGAAATTGCTCTAAAAGAGCTTGTTAATGCTAATTCTGAAGGTAATTTTTTTATAGAGAACAGAGAATTGAGTGGAACAGGTCAGGGGTATGGTTTTTTCGGAGAAAAAGAAACATCCCCCACAGTGTTCTTTACATTAAGTATATATGATTTAGAAGAACAACCAGTAGAGGAAATTCCAGCTGAAGAAAACAAAACAGAAGAATCTCCTGAAATTCCAGCTGAAGAAACTGCTGAGACTCCAGCAGAAGTTCCAACTCCTGCTCTTCCAGAAACACCTGCAGAACCAGCTGAATCAACAACCACAGAAACAACTACTCCAACAGTTCCTGAAACAGCTACTCTAATTACCCCTGTAGAAATACAGACTCCAGCAGAAACAACAACACCAGAAACACCAACAGAAACATCTCTTATTACAGGAGGAGCGATAAGTGAATTAGAGGCAGAAGAGATTGAAGGAAGTTGCTCTAAAGATAATCCTTTTATTTATGAGCTTGAACAAGGAAAAACAGCAGAAATAAAAAAAGGAAGTGTTGAAATTGAAATAGAAGATGAAACTGGCAAGAAAAGAGAAAAAATATCAGAAAATACAATTAATTTGCAAATTTCTGATAATCAAGCTATTGTAGAAACAGGTTATTCTATAAAAGAACAGGGTTTTGGAAAGGAATTTTTACAAGATGAGCAAGAGCAAATGGAGATTAGTTTAGAAAATTTAGGAATTAAAGCAGAGCAAGGAACTTTAAAAATAAGTTTGGCATATGGAAATGAAACTTTAGTTGAAGTAAGCGAAGAAATTAATATTGAAAAGCCAATTCCTGAAGAAGAAAACTTAACAGGAGTTACTCCCACAGAAAATATCACACTTCCTGAAGAAAATATAACAATTGTTAATGAAACACTAGCAAACATAACTGAAATAAATGTAACAGGAAATGCAACAATACAAACAATCCAGCAAAAAGCTGTAATTGGCAAGCCTGTTAAGTGGATAAAGCAGATTAAACTTGAGAAACCAGAAGAAATAACAATCAAATTACCAAAATCTGCTGAAAATGTTCAAGTTAAAAAGATAATAAAAGAAGGAAGAACAGAAGAAACAAAAGAAGATATAACTTCTAAATTAACAGGGCAAATAACAGCTGAATTAGAGTTGGAGAAAGAGGGTATTTTAACAAAGTGGTGGAGAAATTTAATTAAAGCATTAACAGGAAGAGCAATTTTTGATGGAAATGAAACAGAGAGCTCTTTCTTAGAAAGAAAGACTTCGGAGAAAGAAGAAAAAGCAGAGACAGCAGAAGAAACAGAACTAATACTTTCAGAAAACACAACAGAATATGAAATTACTTATGAAACAGAAGCTCCGCAAGCTTTTGAAGAAAATATAACAAATGGAAAAAGAATAATTGTTTCTGGGCCTGAAACAATACATTATGAAAATGTTTTGGCTTATGCTAATTTATCAAAAGAAACTAAGGTTGTTAGATTGTACCATATAATTAATGAAAGCAGAGAGGCAGTTGAATTTACAGCTTATGATTTAAATAATAATTCTTTAATTGATTATATTGAATGGAATGTTCCAAGTTTAAGCAATCAAACTTATGAAATAATTTATATAACAAAAGCAGAGCATTTGGATGAAAACAGAAGTTTTATTTCAGATATTTATTCTGATGTTTTTGCTTTAGATAATAATTGGAGCGAGCCAATAAATAATAATGAATATGTAAGAGTAACTTTTGAAAAACCTTTGGATAGAACAAGAGATATAACAATTTATGCTAGAGCAGTTAATGAAACAGAATGTTATGACAATGAAACTGAAATATTAACTGAAGATGGATGGAAATATTTTTATGATTTGAAAGATGAGAGAGTTGCGACACTGAATCAGGAAACAAAAGAGCTTGAATGGCAGACACCAACAGAAAAACAGATTTATGATAATAATAAAGAGATGTATAAAATTATTTTGGAAGATGGAGGTGATTTATTAGTTAGCGGGGAGCATAAGGTTTATACTGGTGATAATATTGGAAGAAACAACATAACAAAATATGATTATTCTATAAATTCAAATCCTTCATTAGTTAGTTTGACTACTCTGTTTTTAAATTCTTCAGCAGAAAATTGGTTTAACAATTCAGAAATTCTTGATTTTTGTGTTTCTAAATCTTTCGGACGAATTCTTAATAACCAAACTCCGAGATGTTCTGAAGAAGTATATGGTTTATCTGAAAAATGTTTGTCACGTGTAATCAATAGTCTTTGTTCTGAAGAAGCTAATTCAAACACTTCACCATTTTCAATGCGTTTAGGACACAATTTAACATCATGCCCTAACTTAAATAAGAAGAAATATACTCCCTTGTGTACATTTTCATCTAATAAGAATTTCATCTTAAGCAGAGACCAACTTGAATCTCCTTCCTGTGAGTTCAGCAGCAAATTCCAAAGCTGCCCCAATATGCTCTTCAGTCAAGGAGGGGTAAGCTTCAAGGATTTCTTTAATTGTTGCTTTATCTTGGAGCATTTCGAGAACTATAGAAACCATGATTCTTGTGCCTTTGAAAGTAGGCTGACCATGACAGATTTTGCTGTCTGCAACAATATATTCGTTAATTTCAACTCTCATTGTAGAGATATTAATAATAATGATTATTTAAGTTTTTCTATAGCGAAAAACTTATTAGATTTTAAGCTTCAAAAAATAACAGATGTTTACAGAGAAATAAATTCAGGCAAGAAAATTTATTTCTTAGACAAAGATAATAATAAAATAAAAGTTAAATCAATCATAAAAGAAAACTATACTGGCAAGATTTATGATGTTGATGTTGAAAATGATATTGTTTTAGTAAGAAGAAATAATGGCCGTGCTGTTTGGAGTGGAAACAGCAATCCAGAAAACCAAACAAACATCTCAGCAAGAATTGAAGTTTATACTCAAGACAATGATACTTTAATAACAAAATTTGAAAATATAACACAAGAAAACTGGTATAAAGTTTTCTTGACAAATTTAAGTGATAATGAAAGCTATAGCACTTTTGACTTAAAAGTTGTGGGAGTAACTGGAATAGAATTTGATTATATTGTTGATCCTATAATAACTTTTACAACAGAGCAGGTAGCATCGGTTGCAGTCACTCCTTTAGATGATAATATAATGGTAGTTGCTTGGTGTGATGAGGTAAGTGATGATGTAACATTTAAGATTTATTATACTAATGGGACAAATATTACTGATGCAATAGATGCTGATGATGCAGTTAGTAGTTGTGGCTATACCAAGGTTGGTGTTTCAGCTCTTAATTCTACTAGTTTTGTTATTGGATGGGGTGATGGTGTGGACGATGATACAACTTTTGCTGTATATGATAGTGCTGGAACATTAATAACCGGGCCTATTGATGCTGATGATGATGCTGGTGTTACTGGAGCTGAGTCAGTTTCTGTTTCAGCTTTAGATTCAACTTCTTTTGTAATAGGATGGTTTAATCACCAGAATGCAACTTTTTCAACTTATTTGTCTAATGGGACAATTATAGCAGGGCCTATAGATGCTGATGACAACGCTGGTAATGCTTTTTCTGTTTCTGTTTCAGCTTTAGACTCAACTTCTTTTGTAATAGGATGGTATGATGCTACTGACTCTGATGCAACTTTTTCAACTTATTTGTCTAATGGGACAATTATAGCAGGACCTATTGATGCTGATCTAAGTGTTAGTCTTTGTTATTCAGTTTCTGTTTCTGCTCTTAATTCAACTTCTTTTGTAATAGGGTGGTTTGATAGCGGGGATGAGGATATAACTTTTTCAACTTATTTGTCTAATGGGACAATTATAGCAGGACCTATTGATGCTGATGAAGAGGCTGACTGGTACTCTTCTACAGCTTCTGTCTCTGCTCTTAATTCTACTAGTTTTGTTATAGGATGGTTTGATCATATTGACTCTGATGCAACTTTTGCTGTATATCAATCTAATGGAAGTTTAAGTGCAGGACCGATTAATAGTGCTAGTACAACCCTTTTTTATCAGGCTGTTTCATCTTATTTAACAGCAGTAGATATAGGTTTTTGTAATCAGAATTTTGTTCATGCTTATGCTGTCTCTACAACAGAATCAAACTTCACAACATATTACCCAAATGGGACAATATGGGATGGGAATTGTTCAGCGGGAGATACAATTTATCAACAATTCTCTAATTATTGGGATAATAATGGGAGTTTAGTTGGAAGTGGAACAGGCTTGTTTAATGTTACTGTAACCTCTACAAATGGAACTGTTTTATTAGAAATAAATAATACAAACATAACAGCAACAAATCTTACAACTGATGTTTACAATGCTTCTTCTGTTTTTACTTCAAATGGAACTTATGCTTATCGTTGGCATAGCTGGGGAAATGGGACAGATCATTTATATAATAAATCAGATGAAAGAAGTTATACTATAAACTCAAGCAGTTTAACTTCCTGCGGAAATTTAACCTCTGCAAATACAATTTATACTCTAAGTGGAAATGTTAATTCAACAGGAACATGCTTCAATGTTACTGCACAAAATGTAACTCTTGATTGTAATGGTTATGCAATAAATTACAGCAGTGCAGGAGCTTCTGGTATCGGTTATGGAGTTTATAGTATTGTAAATTTTACAACAATAAAAAATTGTGTAATAAAAACAGGAGTGGCTGCAGGAACTGGTAAATATGCAATTTATTTTTTAAGAACAAATAATGGAACAATAAATAATAATACAATCACAACTTTAGGCACTTCTGGTTATGGAATTTATTTATTTACAAGCTCAAAGAACAATATTATAAGTCAAAATAATGTAACCTCATCTGGCACTACTGCAAATCTCATCCATTTAGCTACAAACTCAAACTCTAACATTATATCCGATAACATACTCACTGCTATAAGCAGCGGTATAGGCGTATATGCTACAACTTCAAGATTAAATAACATAACTAATAATACCCTAAGAGTTACTAGTGGCAACGGGATATCTCTTGAAACTAGTGCAAATGACAGTATTATAGATAATAATATAATAAACACGACTACAGGTTATGGAATTTATTTATCTTCAAGCTCAAATAATACTCTTTCAAATAACTGGGTAAATTCAACTCAAACACAGAGTTATGTAATTTATGGAACATCTGCTTCTCATTATAATCACACAATAGGAAATAATAATCGGGCAGAAGGAAAGCCTGTTAATTATACTTATAATGCAGATAATTTAGTTTTTGATGGGGTTAATTTTACAATTTATGGGCAGGTTATATTTGGATGGAGCAGAAATATAACAATAACAAATTCTAATTTTTCAGATGATTCCTTGAATTTGTTTTATACAAATGGTTCAACAATTTCAAATAATAGCATAAGCACAACTAAAGGTTGGGGAATTTATTTGTATGGCAATTCAATGAAAAATAATCTTATATCCAACAACATCATGGCTACAAATACTAATGGTTATGGGATTTATTTGATTACAAACTCAAACAATAATACTCTATCTAATAATACAATTACAACCAGTGGCGCTGCTACAGGTTATGGAATTTATTTATATACAAGCTCAAACAATACTCTATACAATAATACAATTACAACCAGTGGCGCTGCTACAGGTTATGGAATTTATTTGTTTACAAGCTCAAACTTCAACACTCTATTTGATAATACAATCACAACTAATGGCACTGCTACAGGTCATGGGATTTATTTGTTTACAAGCTCAATTAATAACATCATAACAGATAATATAGTTACAACTAAAGGTGGTGGTGGTTTTGGTATAGATTTATCTACAAGCTCAAACAATACTATTCTATCTAATAATACAATTACAACCAGTGGCGCTGCTACAGGTTATGGAATTTATTTGCTTATAAGCTCAAACAATACTCTATACAATAATACAATTACAACCAGTGGCGCTGCTACAGGTTATGGAATTTATTTGCTTACAAACTCAAATTCCAATACTCTATCTGATAATACAATCACAACTAATGGCACTGGTACAGGTTATGGTATTGTATTATCTACAAGCTCATCCAATACTCTATCTGATAATACAATCACAACTAATGGCACTGGTACAGGTTATGGTGTTTATTTAGGAAATTCAAGTAAGAACATTATGACGAATAATACAATTACAACTTTCAAAGCCACAGGTTATGGGATTTATTTGGCTTTAATCTCAAACTCTAATATTTTATCCAATAATACAATTACAACCTTGGGGAATAGTAGTCATGGAATTTATTTACTTGCAAATACAACCAACAATTCGTTTTCAGGAATGAATATTAAAACCAACGGCTCTGGGGGGTGTTCTATTTATATGTA
>Ga0315286_10000853_pt1 | contig 26640 bp, 25 predicted proteins | sample YL17G10_0_MG_FD_205038 | JGI IMG/M metagenome (GOLD analysis project Ga0315286, IMG submission 205038) | Sediment microbial communities from Yellowstone Lake, YNP, Wyoming, USA - YL17G10_0 | ecosystem: Environmental > Aquatic > Freshwater > Lake > Sediment | place: USA: Wyoming | collected... | reverse complement strand
GCGCCGGAATGGGTGAGCCGTTTGATCCTCGGTCAGCATCCGAAAAGGATCAAAGCCTTTTCCGCGGCTCATCCCGAGGTACGCCTGTTGGCCGGGCATACCTGGCGATCGGAATTTACCAAACCAGCGGTGTGAACAATCCAACCAGCAAAACTAATCGTGCTTTCTCCATTAACATTTCCAAAAATCGGGAGGATAAAATTTAAAGAAGATGGCTGCCAGAACAGTACTCGGGATGAGATAGAAACAGAAACCAGGAGACAATGATGGAGGCTAGAGTCATTTGGAACCATAAAGGTTTGGGATTTGATGGCAGCGCGGATTCAGGTGGGCATGTGCATTTGTCATCCTTGCTGGATGAGGGACAGGCAGGATTCCGACCCATGGAATTGTTGGGCATCGGACTGGCAGGCTGCACCGCCATGGATGTGCTCTCAATCCTGCAGAAGAAACAGCAGCAGGTGGAGGATCTTACCGTTCTGGTGCATGCCAGGAACGCAGATGAACATCCCAAGATTTGGAATTGGGTGCAGATCGAGTATGTGGTGACCGGCAGAAACATCGATCCCCAGGCAGTGGAACGCGCCATGGAGTTATCCTCCCGAAAGTATTGTCCGGCTCAAAACATGCTCAATAAAGCGGTGAACATCGAACTGGTTTATCGGATCATCGACGCGGAAGGAAAAGAATGACAGAAATGAATGAGCCCTTCGGGTTGTCTTCCATTGGGCAAATCGCTGTTCCAGTTCGTGACCTCGAGCGTGCGATCGCTTTTTATCGGGATATCCTCGGGATGAAATTCCTGTTCCAGGCACTACCAGGATTGGGATTCTTTGACTGCAACGGGGTGCGCCTGCTGCTGGATGCGGCTGCCGAGGTCCAGACCGGCAATCATAGTTCCATAATTTACTACAAGGTGACAGATTTGAATGATGCCCATGCCGAATTAACCAGGCGTGGCGTCATTTTTGAGCAGAAACCGAACCTGGTCGCCCGCATGCCAGACCATGAACTGTGGATGGCTTTCTTCCGTGACCCGGATGCAAACCTGCTGGCTTTGATGAGCGAGATCCCTTTTTAGGGATTCTGTCAGCCATTTCTAAAAAAGATGCAAGCCGAAAAAGGTCATTCCTCCAGAGTGGAAATATCTCCCTCCGGCAAACCCTGTGCACGCGCCTTCAACACCCTGCGCATGATCTTTCCAGAACGTGTCTTGGGTAGTTTGTCCACGAAGGTGACCGTCTCGGGACGCGCGATCGGTCCAATATGATTTGCGACATGCTGGCGCAATGTCTCAGCCAGTTCGGGCGAAGAGCTGAATCCTTTGCGAAGCAGGCAGAATACGTGGATGCCCTGACCTTTGATCTCATGCGGCAAGCCGATGGCGGCTGCCTCAGCCACAGACTCATGGCTCACCAGCGCAGATTCCACTTCAGCCGTTCCCAGGCGATGCCCGGAGACCTTGATGACATCATCCACCCGCCCGATGATCCAGAAGTACCCGTCCTGGTCTCGCTTGGCGGAATCACCGGTCAGATACTTGCCAGGATATTTACTCCAATACTGGCGGACATAGCGCTCCGGGTCGCCGTAGATGGTTCGCAGCATGGCAGGCCATGGATTTAGCAGCACCAGGTTCCCTTCTTCTCCATCTGCCACTTGCGTCCCAGTTTCGTTCAAGACCTCCGCTTCCTGCCCGAAGAAGGGCAGGGTGCCGGAACCGGGTTTGAGCGGGAGGGTCGGAGTAGGGGTGATCATGAACATGCCGGTTTCGGTTTGCCACCAAGTATCCATGATCGGGCAGTGCTCCTTGCCTATCACCCGGTAATACCAGCGCCAGGCTTCCGGGTTGATGGGCTCACCCACGGATCCAAGCAGGCGCAGGGAGGAGAGGTCATGCTTGTTGGGCCAGGCTTCCCCAAAGCGCATTAAGCCACGGATGGCAGTTGGTGCGGTATAGAAGACCGAGATGCCATAGCGTTCGATGCACTGCCACCAGCGGTTCGGGTACGGATAGGTGGGGCCTCCTTCGAACAGGAAGGTGGTGGCACCATTCAGCATGGGTGCATAGACGATGTAGGAATGCCCGGTGATCCAGCCCGGGTCGGCGGCGCACCACCAGCGGTCATCATCTTTCAAATCAAAGACATACTTAAGGGTGGTGTAAATGCCCACCATGTAGCCGCCATGCGTATGCAGGATTGCCTTGGGCTTTCCTGTAGATCCGGAGGTGTAAAGAATGAACAACGGATCTTCAGCATCCATGATCTCGGTCGGGCATTTGCCGTTGGCAATGGGCAGGACGCACATATCGTGATACCAGTGGTCGCGGCCGGCTTCCATGGGCACATCCTGTCCCACCCGCCGCACCACGATGACGTTTTCAACGCTGGGGCAACTCTTGAGGGCTTCATCCACCATGCGCTTGAGTTCCACTACTTTGCCATTTTGGAAACTGCCATCGCAGGTGATGATAAGCCTGGATTGGCTGTCTTCGATACGTCCCTGCAGGGCATCCACCGAAAAACCGCCAAAGACCACCGAGTGGATGGCGCCGATCTTGGCACATGCCAGCATGGCGAAAACGATCTCCGGAATGCGTCCCATATAGATGGTGACCCGGTCTCCTTTGACCACACCCATGGCTTTGATGATGTTTGCCATGCGGCTGACCTCGCGGTTGATCGAATAATATGAAAAGGTGCGCTCAAGTTTGCCGTCCTCACTTTCCCAGATGAGCGCCAGTTTGTTCTTGCGGAAGGTCTTCAAGTGACGGTCGATGCAATTATGAACGATATTAACCCTGGCTCCACTGAACCATTTGTAAAAAGGTTTGTTCGAATCATCCAGGACAGAATCCCACTTCTTGAACCATTCCAGTTCTTCCGCCTGCTCACCCCAGAAACCCGCCAGGTCTTCTGCGGCTTTATTAGCCAGGGCAACATGATCTTTTATGAAAGCCTGGTCGATAACCTGCTGAGTTGGATAATAAACATCGCCTTCCATCTTGGTCGTTGCTTTTTGGGTCATTTAGGTTCTCCTGAAGATCGACTGGATGTAAATCGTCCTGCAGAGAAGATGAAGTGGAATGGCAATCTGCGGGACGAATTAATTACGAGATATACCATAAAAACACCCCCGTGGGATGCTGGATGCGCTCTAGCTATCTTTTTTAGCCAGTTTTAATGCGAAAAACAGCAATGGAGCACCTGCTGAGACCCAAAAGCCTATGGCGGCATAGCGGATATATTGGAAGCAGGACGCCAACCAGGTCTCACCCACCGGGAAGATGGCTTTCAAGCCATAGCGTATGATCAATAGACCGATGACGCCCAATATATAGCGCAGGATCCGCTGCCACCAAATTCCGCGGGCGTTAAAACCACCGCGCTGGTTCAGCCAGGCTAATCCTGCCGCCAGACCGAATAAGGTTCCTGTCGAGGTGAACAAGCCGGTCAACGAAGTGGGGTTGGGGATATCACCAGACGGGTTGGTCTGGGCAGCCATTTGCAGCCAGGAGGCAGGGATCTGCCATCCGTTGACATTTAAAATGCTATATGGGATCACTGCCACCAGGATGAGCAGGAGGGAGAAGGCAAAACCTGCCAGGATCTGCTGACCCAATGTTCGTTTAGTGAGCCAGGAGGCAACCGGTTCCCATAAACGAATGCTGAGCCAGAGAATTGCCGCCCCGAGCAGCCATCCCAGCAGTACATCGCTGGGGAAATGGACTCCCAGGTACATACGCGAGATGCCGATCAAAAAGATGACCAGGATGGCGACAATCCATGCCCACGGCTTTTTAACGCGGGATGCCAGCATGCCCCAGACACCGACTGCGGTCGAAGAATGCCCGGAAGGCAATCCAAACGAGGTCTCGGAGGCGAAAGCCTGCACTTTTGAGCTGATCCAGTACGGGCGGGGGGCGTGAAATGCCAGTTTAAAGGCATCATTCAAACTGCTCCCGACCAGCAAAACGACACCCACACGCAAACCTATGGCGGCATCGACGCTCCAGTACAACAATGGAAGTACCATCATAAAGAAATCTTCAGACCCCAGGAAACTGAAAGCATTCATGGGTAATGTGAGCCAGCCACCCAATCCTTGCAAAACAACGATCCAATTAATGCCACTGTTTAAAATGGAATCCACTCAACACCTCCAGGTTCAGATTGACGATATGCTTGCAAGTATTGTACACTCAAAGTATGAAAACCGATCCCGCTCCGGAAAGGGATTTTCCTGTGGTGTTGCTGGTGTATTTGATCACGCTTTTTTCTTCATTGAGATTGATCGCCACCAACTGGACTTCTGGACTGTATTCAACCCTTTTCCTGGTTATTTTAGGCACCAGCCTGGGTCTTACCCTGGGCGCGAGCCGTTTTCGACCGCTGGTTGCCAACCTGCTGGGGCTGGCATACAGCCTGGTGTTCATCCCGTGGACCTTGGCAGATATTTTTTACGAACAGATCCCCTGGATTGATCGCCTGATAAATATATCTGGACGGTTGAGCAATTCCCTGGACCTGTTCTTTCAAAAGAAACCGGTCGAAGATACTCTGCTTTTCATCACCTTTTTGGCTGTCATCTACTTTCTTTTTAGTCTGTTGGCGGGATTCCAGTGGATGAGGAATGGGAATATTACCTGGGTATTGATACCTGTCTGGATTCTGCTGGTGACCATCCAGATCTATGACAATGCGCTCAACAACCGAGCTATTTACCTGATCTTTTGCATGTTTTTCTCTTTATTGTTGATCGGTCGCAAATTCCTGGTTTTTAAGCGGCGATATTGGCGCGAAAATCGAGTCCATTCCACTGCAGAATCCAAGCAGGATATGACCATGTTCCTGTTGATCTTTTCTGCAGCCCTCATTCTATTGACCTGGGCAATTCCGGTCAACAAGCACCAGGTGTCGATCATCAAAACTGCGTGGGAAAAGATCACTGAACCCTGGCGATCTGCCCGCCAGGACCTGGGAAATGCGATCGCCGGGTTGAACAGCAGTTCATCCAGACAATCAACAGATCTATATGGGGGTGATATTCTACAACTGGGTCACGGTGCTATCAATGGCGAGGCAGCGCTTTTCAAGGTGCAAGTCCCGACAAATTCCCTTTCAAGCCGCAGTTACTGGCGCGTTCGCAGCTATGATCTTTACCAGAACGATGAATGGAGCAACAGTCCTCACAACGACCAGATTTTCGAACCATATATGGCATCTTTGCGCCTTCCCGATTCAAGTATGAGCGCAACCAGTGAATTTACTTTTTCCATCATTCAGGGACGGTTAATAAACCTGCCAACTCCTGCGCAGGCAGTCTGGATCAGCCGACCGGTAATTTCGTCGATTTTTAAACTAGATTATGGCATGGTCGACCCGATCCTGCTCAAGGCGGATATAGCCATCCATGCTGGCGAATCTTACCAGGTGCAGGCGATCGAATCCAATCCGACCATCCTTGACCTTCGCCGTGCCGGGCAGGATTACCCGGATTGGGTGTTGGAGCATTACCTGCAACGACCGGGCAATCTCTCTAAACGGGTGAAAGACCTGGCAGAGCAATTGACTGCCGGGTTGAGTAATCCTTTGGACAAGGTCAATGCCATCACCCATTACCTGCGAACGGCGATCGCATATAAAACTGAAATATCCAACCCTCCCTTTGGGGCAAACACGCTGGAATGGTTCCTGCTGGATAATAAAGAAGGGTACTGTAATTATTACGCCACGGCGGAAGTGATCCTGCTGCGACAGGTGGGCATCCCTGCCCGCCTGGTGGTCGGATTTGCCCAGGGAGAGGTCGAACCCGGGCAGCAGGATACGTTTATCATCCAGCAAAAGGATGCCCATGCCTGGCCGGAGGCATATTTTCGAGGTATAGGCTGGGTGGAATTTGAACCCACCAGTGCTCGGTCTGATATCTTGCGCCCGACCGGGCTCACACCGACGGAAGCGGGCGGTACTCCTGGCATCACTGTTACTGAGTCGGCTTCAGAGCAGGGAACCGGGCAGCCACTCACCTCTTCTTCCCGCCCCGGAAGTAATAATCAGCCACCTTATGAGAACGATCTTAATGTACCCACATCCATGTATTTATTGTTTGGTGTGATCTTGTTTGGACTGGTTGCGATCCTCCTCGGGCGCAACTTGAAACGTCGACATTTAACTCCCACTCCCATCGCCATCCGTTTGAAGAACGCGCTGGAGAAAAACTCCATCCAGGTTCCCTTGTGGCTGAATCGACTGGCAGACCGGGCTGGTGAGGCTCCCATCCAACGGGCATTTAATGAGATCTTCCGGAGTGTTAAGCGCCTTGGGAAGCCCGCTCAACCGGCAGAAACTCCGCAGGATGTGTGTGCCGTCCTGATGGGATCTCTGCCATCGGCAGCAAATGAGATCTCCAGCCTGTTGGAGGAATATTTAAAATTCATGTATAGCCGGCATGCACCCGACGATGAGATAGCCAATCGGGCAAGCATGATCATCCGCAAACAGACTGACCTGGCTGTTTTTCAACGAAGGATCGATCTGATTAAGAGATTATTTCATCCTCATCGACAGTGAGTCCATCCAATGAAAAATAACGATCTTGAAAAAACAACTTTATCAGATCCCATTCATCACTTGAGCCAGCAGGTGGGAAAGCTCCTCGAGCAGTTGATCCATCTGCAAACAGTCTCACCGGAGGAGATGCAAAGCCTCTCGGATCTTGAAAAAAGCCTGTCAGAATTAGGTGAAAAAGCGAAGGTCCTCGAAGAGGAGCACAATAAATTGCTGGCATTGGCAAATACCACCCAGGCGGTTAATTCATCCCTGCGTTTGGACGAAGTGCTGTGTGTCGTCATGGACACCATTGTCCGATTGACCGGGGCAGAACGCGGTTTCTTGATGTTGATGGACCCGCAGGGTGAGATGGTTACGCACATTGCCCGCAATTGGGAACAGGAATCCATCCAGGCACAGGATTATGCCATCAGCCGCACGATCATTGACCAGGTGATCCGCACAGGCGGGACAGTCCTTACCACCAATGCCCGCCAGGATGCCCGTTTTCGCAGGCAGGAAAGCATTGTCACCCATAACCTGCGTTCGATCTTGTGCGTTCCGCTGCGCGTCAAGGATGAATTGATCGGGGTCCTTTATACGGATAATCGCATCCGCTCCGGGATCTTCACTGCCTCCGACAAGGAATTGCTTACCGCATTTGCCAACCAGGCAGCCGTCGCAATTGAAAACGCACGCTTGTATGAATCAATTCATGCCAACCTGGCGGAGGTCGTTGAATTAAAGGATCTCATGGATAATATCTTTACATCCATTGGCAGTGCAGTGATCACGGTTGATCTCCAGGCGCAGGTCATGCAGAGCAATCATGCTGCTGAATCCTTGTTGGGGCTCTCGAACAATGAGATGGTTGGACGGAACCTAGCGGATCTCATCCCTTCCCTGGCGAGGGACCTTTGCCTGCATATTGACGAAGTTATACGCACTGACAGACAGATCAGGGACCTTGATCTTTCCCAACGTATGCCAGAATTGGGACAGGTTGAATGGCGCATCCATCTTTCACCATTGAAGGATGCAGATCAGACTACTCGCGGGGTTGCGATCGTAATGGATGACATGACCGAGCGCAAGAAACTTGAAGAACAACGCAGACTGTTGGAACGCATGGTCTCTCCGGCTGTCCTGCAGCAGCTGGATCCCAACAGCCTTTTAACTGGCGGTACGCAATCTGACATCGCCATTCTGTTCGCCGATTTGCGCGGCTTTACACAATTTGGAGAGAGACATACTCCGCAGGAATTGGTCTCAGTATTAAACCAGTACCTGGCTGCTGCCGCGGATGCGATACTGGCAGAAGAAGGCACCGTGGATAAGTACCTGGGAGATTCTGTCATGGCATGGTTTAATGCTCCACTGCTTCAACCTGACCATACAATGCGGGCGGTGCGGGCTGCCCTGTCGATCAGAAGATCGGTGCTTGCTTTGCACACCAGGCTGCCATTGGAAGCACATCTTTCATTTGGGGTCGGTATCCATTTTGGCAGGGCTGTCCTGGGTTTAATAGGGACCGAAAAACGGATCGACTATACTGCCATTGGAGACAGTGTAAATACTACCAAACGCATTCAGGAGAATGCAGGTGCAGATCAGATCCTTCTATCACAGGATGCCTACCTCCAGGTAAAAGATCTGATACAGGTGAAACAGATCGCTCCCTTGCTCGTGAAAGGGAAAACTGAACCGATCCAGGTATATGAATTGCATGGACTGCATGATTTGAACCGATAAGTTTTGCCTGACGATCTGGTCTATTAAAATTACCCCCCAGGTATGCAGCTTTTGTTCCGGATGATGCCGGGTCATTCACGCACTGATCTTTGTTACCAGTTGCACCAGTTGTTCCAATCCCCTTTGAAGTGGTTCAGTGTACAAATACTCATGCACGGTATGTGCGCCTCCGCCATGACTCAGCCCGATGGTCACTGCCGGATATCCAAGGCTTATAGGAAGATTGGCATCCGTGGAGCCGATATTTAAGATCGGTCTTATGTTCTGCTCGACCAGACAAGCCTGGGCAGTCTGAACGAGCGGATGGTTTGCATCCATCTTACCGAAAGGACGCTGGCTGATCTCTTCCAGGCGTACATCCACACCCGGTTGCTTGAAAGAATCAACGATCTGTTCCACTTTTTGGATAATGATCTCGAGTGCCATTGGATTTTCCGACCGCAGGTCAAGTTCCATATCCGCCTCGGCTGCGATGGTGTTGACCGACGTGCCGCCGGAAATTTTACCGACGTTCAGCGAAGTACGTGATCCGGTCGGCATGGTTAAAGCTGTTATTTTGGAGGTTAAATTTGCCAATTCGTGGACTGCTGATGGCTGTCCATAATCTGTCCAGGAATGCCCTCCACCTGTGTGAATGGCTATCAGGTAGCGGCGCACTCCCAGGGCACGGTTATAGACATGACCGAGTGCCAATCCTTCCAGGACAATATATGCTTTGGGATGCCCGCCAAATCTCTTCACCACCGCACGCATTCCTTTCAAGTCGCCCAACCCTTCCTCACACACGTTGGCGATCAGGAAGAGATCGCTTTTCAGGCGGATGCCGTTTGTGGACAGCGACCAGAGCAAGCCAAACAACCCTGCCACACCCATCGCGTTATCGCCAATTCCAGCTCCAAAGATCCTGTCGCTTTCGCGGGTCAGGCGCAGGTTGGTGCCGTTCGGGAAGACGGTATCCAGGTGTGCGCTGACCAGAATGGGGGATGAACTGGCAGCGGTTCCTTTTAGGCAGGCAAGCACATTCCCGGCTGTGTCCCATTCGGTGGAGACGTTTTTTTCATCCTGGAAGCGGTCAAACACATAGGCGGCTCGCTCTTTTTCGTGAAATGTTGGTGCAGGGATCTGTTGAATTTCCATACACCGGTTGACCATGCGCTCCAGCAAGGCTTGCATCATAATACCCGCACGCCATCTTTCAATGATTCCAGGCGAGCTTGAGCCAGACCCGGGTGGGAATCTAAAATGTGAAAGGCGCCGCTCCCTTCCATGGTCAGTGAGGCGGAAATATTTCCGCGCAAAACAGCCTGCAGTGGATCGTATGTCAAATGAAGCCCTGCCAAAAAGCCTCCACAGAATGAAGCCCCCGCACCGGTCGGGTCTATTGGTTCCACAGCGTACGCCGGGATACGGGAACATTTATGGGAGCCAGCCTCATAAAGCAACTGTCCCTGGGCACCGCATTTGACCACGACCAGTTCACAGCCCTCACCTGCCACTGCTTCAGCCATCTCAACCAGGTTCGTGCTCCTGCCGGTGAACAGGGATCTCAACTCCTCTTCTGAGGGTAGGAAGGCAGTTAATCCTTGCACGATCAAGCGGACCTCATTCCAACTGGTAGGCTGCATCCAGCCTGCCAATGGATCCACTGTCATCGTTGTCACATGTGAATCGCGGAATTTTGAGATCAAGCGGCTGACAGTTGTATATTCCATTGCGCATAGATGAAGATAACGGGCGCTCAGGTAATCATCCGGGATTTCTGCAGAACGCGGCATCGATGCATCATTTTCCATTAAAAAGTCTTCCCGTTTATCCGGTGGTTGATACCCCAGCAGGATCTTGGGGAAGGGCAATCCCAGCCGTTTAAAATGAGCCAGTGGGTTGGTCTGTTGACGCTCAAATTTATCCGTATAAGCCAGGAAATTTCTCAGGTCCACGTCTTCTGGAAGAATGTGAATACCCTTCGTGTCCAAGCCATGATCCACGAACTGCTTAAACCATGCCCGGGGGTAGTCCTCTCCGACTCGTGCCAGCAAGCCAGCCTCTTTCCCCCAGATCAGGAAACCAGCCGCGGCATATAAAAGGTCACCCCCCGGCACATCGATCAGCGCTGGACCGTAAACTGGTAGCAAAATATCACGTTGAAGACGTCCGGCAAAGAGATGAACAGGTTCCATTAACTCATCTAATCAAGTATTTCCGAATGCACAGGCTCGCTGAATGACTTATAATGTCAGGACTGAGTCTGGCTGAACGTTGGCAGCAGGATTATAGCATAAGCAGTTTCGGATGATCGCGATCCAAACGGAACATGAGGTATTGATGGAAGATCATTATCTTGATCGATCCACCCCTGGTGAAATAGAATGGATGAATTATGGTAAGAAGGAGAGCAAGGTATGAATAAGAAGAAAGTTCGGGTGGCGATCATCGGCGTGGGGAATTGTGCCTCATCCCTGGTACAGGGTGTCCAATTTTACAGGGATACTCCGGACGATGCCACCGTGCCCGGATTGATGCATGTCAACCTGGGGGGGTATCATGTTAGCGATATTGAGTTCACGCTCGGGATCGATGTGGTGGACACGAAAGTTGGAAAAGACCTGGGGGAGGCGATCTATGCTTATCCCAATAACACCATCAAATTTGCCGATGTCCCTTTAATGAATATACCGGTTGTGCGCGGTATGACCCATGACGGTCTCGGTAAATACTTATCCCAGATATTAAAAAAAGCTCCAGGTCCGACCGCCGATATCATTCACCTGTTGAAAAAGACCAAAACAGACGTGGTGGTCTCGTACCTCCCCGTTGGTTCCGAAATGGCAACCAAGTGGTACGTGGAACAGATCCTGGAGGCGGGTTGCGCCTTTGTCAATGCCATCCCTGTTTTTATTTCTTCTTCCGATTACTGGGCGGATCGTTTCCGCCAGAAAGGACTGCCGATCATCGGGGATGATATCAAGTCCCAATTGGGTGCAACCATCCTGCACCGGGTTCTGACCAGTCTTTTCGTGGATCGCGGCGTGCGGCTGGACCGTACCTACCAGCTCAACTTTGGCGGAAATACTGATTTTATGAACATGCTCGAACGGGAACGTCTTGAGTCCAAGAAGATCTCCAAAACCGGTGCAGTCACTTCCATGCTGCCTTATCGCCTCGATCCAGGCGATGTGCATGTTGGTCCAAGCGACTATGTGCCCTGGTTGACTGACCGCAAATTTTGCCACATCCGCATGGAAGGGACCACTTTTGGCGAAGTGCCCCTCAATCTGGAGACCAAACTGGAAGTGTGGGACTCACCCAATTCAGCCGGCGTGGTGATCGATGCCGTACGCTGTGCCAAATTGGCTCTTGACCGCGGCATTTCCGGTCCACTGATCGGACCCTCATCCTACTTTATGAAGACTCCCCCCAAACAATTCCGCGACAATATCGCACGGGATATGACAGAGGCTTTCATTCGGGGTGAAGAAACCAAGTAGACTGCGAATTTTTATCGACGGCAACCGGTTCGTTCATTTCCTGGTCGTGCGGTTGCTGCGCTGGCAGGGAAGGCATTCCCCCTGCATTTTCTGTAAGATTGTCGCAGGCGGAGCGCCAGAAAGGGTGCTCTACCGGGATGAGATGGTCACGGCTTTCAGCGATGCACATCCTGCCGCACCTGTCCATATCCTGGTCGTTCCCAACCGGCATATCGAATCACTGAATGACCTGAAACCAGGGGATGAATCACTGGCAGGTCACCTTTTCCTGGTCGTTCAAAAAATCGCCCGGCAGGAAAAACTGATGTCTGCTGGTTATAGAATGACCATCAACACAGGTTTGTATGCCGGGCAGACTGTTTTTCATCTTCACTTGCATCTAAAAAGCGGGGATTTACAGCAGGGTTGATTGATCAGATCACTTTTTCAACAGGAATGCATAATAGCCAAGTCCGAGACCACCCAATATCAGGATCGCTCCCAAAACGCCCAGAAGGGGAGACCTCTTCCCTGTGGAATTGTTTTGGGATGTTTGCTCCCTGGACTGCGCTCCAAAGCTGACAAAAGCCTGGTCACCTGGTTTGACCGCCAGTTGGAAGGTCAGAGCGGTGGTCGGGTTGTACCCTTCCGGTACAGCTGCACTGATGGTGTAACTTCCTTCGGGCACGTCCGGGAAACAGACCGGATCCAGACCTGCCAGCGTGGTCAAAGTCTGTGAGTAAGTTCCCGTCAGGCTGGTCAGGCTGACGGCGCCTCCGGCAATGGTTGGCTCTGTGCCATCCGCGATATAAGAGTCAAATTCATCCGTGTTCGCCTGGCGCAGACCATCCCCATTGACATCGTTGTACAGAGCCACGCATACCTGGGCACTGCCATAGAACGGTGTTGGTGTTGGGATGATGGAGGTCGGCTGCGGGGAAACCAGGGCTGTGATCGTGGGTACTGCAGTTCCTCCCATCCCGATCACCAATTCCTGACCCTCAAAAATGACACAATTCTCACCAAGTTTGTTGTTCTGGCGTATATAGTCAACCGAAACACCGGTTAGGATGGAGATCCCCAGGCAAGTGTCGTTGGCTTTAACGATATAAATAATGCGTCCATCCGCTCCAGGAGTAGGCGTGGAAAATTGAGCATACTGACCCAGTGGTGATGCCTGGGCGTTCAAGGGAATTTGAATCAAAAACAATACCGCTATGATCAGACCGAACCCAATCGCCAATTTTTGCTTCATCAATTCACCTGTATATTAATTATATCATTCCAGCGTGAGCCATCCACTGCCTGATATAATCATGGATCGGGATTGTTGAAAAAGAAAAATCCCGTATATCCCATTTTTCTAACCCGGCAGGAGCGCTCATGACACTCCAGATCATTATTGGTGCACAATGGGGTGATGAAGGAAAAGGCCGCATGGTGGACTGGCTGGCAAGCCAAGCGGCTTATGTGGCGCGTTTTAACGGCGGGGACAACGCAGGTCATACCGTGACCATTGGCAGTCACATTTATAAACTGCACTTGTTGCCTTCCGGGATCATCCATCCGGATACGATCGGCGTGCTTGGTAATGGCATGGTCATCAATCCCAGGTCCCTGTTGGAAGAAATGGAAATGCTGCGGGCAGCCGGCATACGCATCGATCCACAAAGATTGCACATTTCGCATGCCGCCCATTTGATCACTCCTGCCCATCAGGCACTCGACAAAGCCCTGGAAGTGAATCGCGGCCTGGGCAGCCTGGGCACCACCGGGCGCGGTATTGGACCGGCTTACACCGACAAGGCAGCTCGAAGCGGTCTGCGCATGGGTGACCTGCTGGCAGTGGATTTCATGGACAGGCTGCGTGATCAGGTTGAAAGAACGAATCGCAGTCTGGAGTTCCTTTCTGTACCGTTGTTAAAGGTTGAACCCATCCTCGAGATTTTTGAGGATCAGAGAAAGATCCTTGTGCCATACATCCAGGATGTATCCGCCGAACTGCATCGGGCTCTCATCAGCGGAAAAAGTGTACTGGCGGAGGGTGCCCAGGGCAGTCTGCTGGATATCGATCACGGTAGTTACCCGTTTGTCACCAGTTCGGTCACAACCGCCCCGGGAGTTCTAACCGGTTTGGGACTGGGATTGGATGCTGCCCGGGATGCCCGGGTGATCGGTGTAGCCAAAGCCTTTCAAACCAGGGTTGGCAGTGGACCGTTCCCGACCGAGTTGTCAGGTGACCTGGCAGTCCGACTGCGCGGCACCGGTTCCAATCCTTGGGATGAATTTGGCACCACAACCGGTCGTGCCCGGCGTGTGGGTTGGCTGGATGGAGTGCTCCTGCGATATGCCACCCGCATTAATGGTTTGACGGAACTGGTCATGACCAAGCTGGATATCCTAAGCGGGTTTGACACGGTGCGGATTTGTACTGCATATCAGATGGATGAAAAGACTCTCACAGAGCCTCCGTACGGGATGAATAATCTGGACAATGCTTCTCCCGTTTACACAGACTTACCCGGCTGGCAGGCAGACCTCGGGTCGATCCGCCGCTGGGAGGCTCTGCCGGAAGGGGCTCGGGGTTACATCCGTGCTGTTTCAAAAATCAGCGGCATCCCGGTGCGCTATGCCTCGGTCGGACCCGAACGCGAGCAAATAGTTGCAGTGCCTGAGGGTGAAAATGAACTTGCTTGAACGTGCCGGTCGATTACATCAAGAAGCAGATGAATTAACGCTGGTTCTCGGGCTAAAGGATACCCTTCAGCCATTTGGGGAGATCGTAGCAACCGGCAGTTATTATTTGGACCTGATGGTATATCCTGACCTTGACCTGTATATTCCCAAAGCCAGTATTCCAGCCATATTTACAGCTACCGGGAAGATCGCCAATGATAAGGATGTCGTGCGGGTCACCTTCGAGAATGAGCCTCACCCGGGTTTGGAGGGCGGATATTTTCTTAATTTCAGGGTAAACTTCGGTGGTTGGGGTCGTCCCTGGAAACTCGATATTTGGTGGCTCGACCCGGACATGATCATTGAAAAAATGAAGATCATGCACTCCTTTAAACATCTGCTTTCTCCCGCATTGCGAGAGATCATCCTTAATTACAAGTTTTCACTGTTCACAAAGGATCAGCGCACACCCATGTACAGCGGGTACTATATATACAAAGCATTTTTGATAGAAGGCTTGCGCGAACCCGCTGAAGTGACCCGTTATCTGATCGACCACGGAATAAATCTTTCACTATAGTTATATTTCGGTCCATCATTGATCGAAACAAGAAACGCCCGCATATGCGGGCGTTTCTGATCATTGAATTCCTGGTTTATTAATTAGACAATGGGACATCCAGCTGGTAGTTGACCGGGTCCTTGCTGGTAAAGGTCAGATCATCCCCATAATTGATCTTATAACCGTCCAGGTATGCCAGGATGGTGTAGCCAACATTCAAAGCCAGCTTCACCGGCAGTTGATACTTACCCTGGTTATCCGATGTGGCAGATGCCAGGACATATTTTTCATCAAAATTACTATCCTTCCACTGTGCAAAGTTCATCCCTGGCACCAACACAAAGATCTGAGCCCCCGGCAGCGGATTATTGCTGTTGGAATCGTAAACTATACCAAAGATAGTCACAACTCCTTGAGATGGTGGTTGTATCGGATTGTTACCCGGGTTCCCCCCAACCACAACGTCCGATTGAGCCAGGCGGTCCAAATTCTTTCCGCCGAATAACTCCAGGTGGTAGTTTCCATCCGGCAGGGCTTGCTGGTCACTGAACAGGCAGGTGTAAGTGCTTCCGCTGCTGCCGAGATTCCAGGTGTAATTGCTGCTGTACAACTCACTACCATCAACGGTCCACTTCTCACCCCATGGCTCCCCATCGGTCATGCCGCTGAAGGTGAAGGCTGCCGCGATCGAATTGATGCCGGTCGGGAAGGAATTGACCTGGCTGTCCGGCTTGCAGTCCGATCCACCTTTGGCTGAATACCATGCGACCTGGGAGAAAGCTTCCTGTCCGCTGCCATTCGAATTGGGCTGTCCACCCGGGCTCCCAAATGGGCTGGCATACTGCTGCCCGGATTGGACCGCCTTGATCAGAGGCAGTGCCAGGTTTACGGGTCTCAATCCATTGATAAAACCACCGATCGGGATGCAGGTATCATGTGAATCCAGAACACCATCACCATTTGTATCTTGAACGACCCGGCAATCCGTGACATTTCCACCGGTTCCGGCTGAGGCGGAGGTCGGCACTCCGATGATGAAACCGGAGTCGCTGGCAGCCAGACCGCCTGAATTTCCTCCTGAAATGGTGGCATCGGTTTTGATCCAGGCACGGTCGCCGAGCCCTTCTTCAGAAGTGAATCCGGAAACACTACCTTCGGTAAAGGTGATCGTCTCTCCACCGATACCGGGAAAACCAAAGATGTTGACGCGGTCACCGACATGGATCTGATCTGAATTCCCCATTGGAACGAAAGGTAAATTCAAACTATTTGGATCCACGCTGGCGCCATCCATGCTCGACGAGATCTGGATGACAGCCAGGTCGAGATACCCGTCCACAGCCCTTACCTGGGCAAAATACTGGAAGACGGGAGGTTTATCCTCCTGGTCCATCAAGCCAATTGCCAGCGCATCCGGTTCTGATTCGGTGTCACCCTGGGATGCCGGGCTGGCAACATGGGCGTTGGTCAGAATGAGTCCGTTTGGACTGATGATGGTCCCTGAACCCGAATAAACAGGGGTCAACTGACCATTCTTGGTGACCAGACCATAAATCTGCACCGTGGCGGCAATCAAATTGACACGATTTGCACCTGTCTGCCCGGGGATCGGAGAAACGGGGTTTTGAGGAACAGGAGTTTGAGACTCAGGTGTGTTTTGAATTTGAGTCTGGACCTCTCCACCGCAAGCCAGTGTTACGATCGCCAGCACAGCCAGCATATACCAAAAACGATTGATTTTTCGAAGTTTCATGATGCTCTCCATTAAAACTTCAGCGATCCCAGGAATTTTTGAAACCGACCCAGATCATTTTCGTAGGATTGCTTTTCTGCCCAATAAGTTGCCACGAGGGCATGATCACCATTAAGAAAGATGATATCCTTCCCAAGCACAATATTGGGATAGACGTTATGAGTCAGGTTTGGATTGGACTCGACATAGACATAACTGATCTCATATGCCTGCATGCCAGAGACGGTGACTTGCTTTTGGTCAAGCACCCGGTAAGCGGTCAGTTTCTGACCGCGGTCAAGTGTCAGCAGGCTGGCAGCCTGGGCAAATGTCGATTCTTTTTCGATCAAGAAGCTTTCCACTATATAGGTTGTGCCAAACCCACTGGATGAGAGATCGGTAACATGCAGGATCTCATTTCCGCCTGGTTCGACAGTCAACCATCCTTGCGGTGTTTGGGCAGATAAGCCTCCATTTTTGAAAGCGATACTGCGGTTTTCCACGCTGGATTTATAGACCCAGCCTGCCAGCAAGGCAACAACGGTTAGGATGATGACGACCAGGTCTGAAAAGCGGTCGCCAAGGGATAAGGTTTTGGAAGTGCTGGAAGAGACACTCATCTAAGCCTCCTGTTTTCCAGATAATGCCAGGCGGATATCACGTCGCACGAGCCACAAGATGACACCGGTTATCAGGACTGCCACCAGGGCAGCCAGAACCAGTCCCATCCATGGATTCACGGAGGCGGTAGTGAGGCTAAGCCCGCTCTGGACAACGCGGCCGCGCAGCCAATTGAAAAGTCCATTAGCCACTGCAGCCAGCGTCAGACCGAGCGGCATCCACCAGATCTTTTCATGTTCAAACTTGGCGCGGCCCAGGAAGTACCCGGTGATGGAGGCAAAACTTGCCTGCGCCAGTGCCACGACTGCCATGCGGATGACACTTGCCCCCAAGTCCACCCCGCCATTTGATATGACGAATTGAATGTTGAGGATCGTTGCATAACCCAAACCGGCAGCGGTCGCATAGATCACACCATCGGTGGCTTCGTCAAATTCACCGGATCTGTAGACACTGTAACGGACCGCGGCATATTTCAGGAACTCCTGGGTGAAACCAAACACCAGGATGCTTCCCACGATTGTCGCGGCAGTGTCCGCATAGATCCACTTGGATGCATGGAACAGGTTCTCAAGCACGGGTGCATTAAAGGCTAGCGCCAGCAAGCCGCTCAGCAGGAAGACCGCCAGGACAAAGCCTTTCGGTTCAGGCTCGATACGGTCCTGTAAGTAGAAAAAAATCATCCAGATGGCAGCAGGAACCAACGCCATGAGCACTCCTGCCAGTACCAGGGCGGACCCAGTCAGCACAGGTTTGATGGTCGCGTCAAGTAGATAGACCAATCCAACGAATACGACCAGCACCACCACCAGCAGGATGAAATCCCTCCAGGTATGCTTGCGTTCATGGGTGGCAGACTGGTAGTGCTCGTCACAGAACCAGCGCGTCTTTATAAGATTGCCGGCTGACTTTCCGCATACAGAACAGTCATGATCAGGCATGTAGACCTCCTCCGTTCCTATTTTGGCATATTACTATAATGATTGTCGGGATTGTATCATTTCCGGATGAATAACTCAATAGGTTAAACCATTTTCCTGATCCTGGATACGACCAATTGAAATTGCGCACGGATGTACTTTACGCTGGAACGATAATAAAATGTGGTATACTTTCAGCCGCTCTGCTCGTGGAGGCACAGACCGCCAAGAGTGGAACACATCCTGCCCGGGGCAGGCAATATATGTCCCAAATCCACACGTCTTTGGACTTGCCGGTGCGTGCTGCGGATCGCATCGAACGCAGCTCCGGCCGGGTTGAAAAAGACGGAGGGAAAACGCAAAGGAGTACTTCCAATGGCAGTCGTATCCATGAAAGCCCTGCTTGAGAGTGGTGTTCATTTTGGTCACCGCACGAACAAGTGGGATCCCCGTATGAAGCCGTACATCTTTACCGAGCGTAATGGCATTCATATCATTGACCTGCAACAGACGGTAAAATCGATCAACACAGCATACAATGTTATCCGCAGTACTTCAGCGGAAGGCGGTGTGGTTCTGTTTGTCGGTACAAAACGACAGGCGCAGGAAACAGTTAAAGAAGAAGCTGTCCGTTGCGGCATGCCTTATGTGACAGAACGCTGGTTGGGAGGGTTGTTGACGAACTGGTCCACCATGCATCAACGCATCCAGGAATTGGAGCGCATGGAAAAATTGATCGAGACCGGTGAAGTGAATCGTCTGACCAAAAAAGAGGGTCTCTTGATCCAGCGTGAGATCGACCGCCTGAAATTGCGCCTGTCTGGTGTCCGCAGCATGACCCGTCTCCCGGATGTGATCTTCCTGATCGATGTCAGCCGTGAGGTAGCCGCTGTACACGAAGCCAATCTTTTGAATATCCCGATAGTCGCCCTGGTTGACACGAATTGTGACCCCACTTCGGTGGATTATGTCATCCCGTCCAACGATGACGCCATCCGTGCCATCAAACTGCTGGTGGGAAAAATGGCGGATGCCGTTTTAGAGGGTGTTGCCATGCGCAAGGATGACCAGGAAGAGCGCGATGCTCAAAGTGATCCCACTCGTGCGGCAACAGACAAGAAACCTTCACGCAAGATGGAAATGGACGATGAGCTGGCTGATGACGCCTTGCTTGGTGAAGCCACCCTGGCAAAACTCGCCCCGCAGGAGACCGTTGAACCTGAAGCTGAGGTTGAAATCGGATCCGTCCCGGAAGCAGACGCCGAGAAAAGCGAAACCAAATAACCGGGTCATTGTTCATCCAAATGGATGAACAGACAAGTGTATTGAAAAAGTTAATAAGTTGAGGTATTTTTAATATGGAAATAACCACCGAAATGATCAAGGAATTACGCAATGCCACGGGTGCCGGTGTGCTGGATTGCCGCAAAGCTCTGACCGAAACGGGTGGCGATTATCAAAAGGCTGTGGATTACCTGCGCGAGAAAGGCAAGGCAACTGCAGCCAAGCGTGCTGACCGGGAAGCTTCCCAGGGAGTGGTCGAGTTGTACTCTCATGGTAACGGACGGGTGGGTGTGATGGTCGAAGTCAATTGTGAGACCGATTTTGTCGGGAGATCGGCTGGTTTCCGACAGTTTGCCCATGAAGTGGCTCTGCAAATTGCCGCCTCCGCCCCCAAATACATTTCCGATGCGGATGTTCCCGAAACTGTCATTCAGCATGAGATGGAAATTGCCCGCGCCCGTGCCAGGGAAGAAGGTAAACCGGAAGCCATGCTCGATAAGATTGCCACAGGTCGCGTGGAGAAATTCAAGGATGAAGTCTGCCTTCTGCGTCAGGCGTACATCCGAGACGAGAGCCTGACCATTGAAAAGATGCTCCACCAGAATATCGGCAGCATCGGCGAGAATATCGTCATCCGCAGATTTCAGCGCTGGGAGTTAGGCGAAAGAAAAGAAGAATAAAGATCTCTGCCCAACCATTCGGTTGGGCTTTTTCTTAAACCAAGTCTGGTCTTTGGAGGTCGAATGGCAAACCTGAAATTTAACCGCATCCTGCTTAAGCTCAGTGGGGAGGCATTATCCGGGGAAGATGGTTGGGGGATCGATCCAATACAGGCGGAAGCCATCGCCCGGCGCATCCAGGACGTGCACAAAATGGGAGTTGAAATTGCCATTGTGATCGGCGCCGGAAACCTGTGGCGAGGCAAGCAGGGTCTCGAGCGCGGCATGGACCGGGCAACCGCAGATTATATGGGCATGTTGGGGACAGTGATGAACGCCCTGGCATTGATGGATGCCCTCGAACGGGTGGGTGTGATCACCCGCGTCCAATCCGCCGTGGAGATGCGCTCGGTGGCTGAGCCATACATCCGCAGGCGGGCGATCCGCCACCTTGAAAAAGGACGGGTTGTCATTCTGAGCGCCGGAACCGGGAATCCTTACTTCTCAACCGACACAGCCGCGGCATTGCGTGCCATGGAGATCGGTGCAGATGTGCTTATCAAGGCTACCAAGGTGGATGGGGTCTACGATTCCGATCCGAAAGAGAACCCGAACGCCACCCGCTATGATCACCTCAAATATATCGACGTAGTCAACCGCCGCCTGGCGGTGATGGACAGCACGGCGGTCACCCTGTGCATGGAAAACAATATGCCCATCATGGTGTTGAACCTTTGGGATCCGCAAGCATTGGAACGGGCACTCCGTGGCGACCATGTTGGCACCCTGGTTTCCGCCTGAGAATTATCAGCTTACTTCCGGAAATTGAAAGCAACTGACAGGGCTGTGATGGTATTTGAGAGGCTCCCCCGGCTAAAATGCATCCTGGAACCTTTACCGCACGAATTTTCCCACCCCGGCAGGTATGGTGGCATTTTTTGGTGTTTTAGGGTATCCTTAAGCCTGAGCCGATAGCATACTCCATTCAGGAGGTCATTGTGATCAAAGACATCCTTAAAGAAACCGATGCCCGCATGCAGTCTGCCATCACCAGCCTGGAGGAGGATCTCTCCACCGTTCGCACCGGCAGGGCGAGTCCGGCGCTGGTCGAACGCCTGCTGGTCGATTATTTTGGAGCTCCCACGCCTCTGATCCAGCTGGCAACCATCAGCGTTCCTGAACCTCGCAGCCTGCTCATCCGCCCGTTTGATCCTTCCACGGTCAAGACTATAGAGAAAGCCATCCTGGCATCCGACCTGGGGTTGACCCCCAACAACGATGGGAAGACGATCCGATTGAACCTGCCTCCTTTGACCGAGGAAAGAAGACGGGACCTGGTCAAGCACATGAACAACCGCCTGGAGGAAGCCCGCATCGCCGTAAGGAACATCCGTCGTGATCAACATGCAGATATGCGAGATTTTGAGCATGAAAAAATGATATCCAAGGATGACCTGGAACGCGGTGAGGAAGAACTGCAAAAAACAACCGACAGATTCATCGAATCCATTCGTAAGATCGGTGTGACCAAGGAACAGGAGATCATGGAAGTCTAGGCAGCCTATGAGTGAAAACAATTCCACCTCAGGGGCGAAGATCCCAAATCATGTTGCGATCATCATGGATGGCAACGGTCGTTGGGCTCAGGCGCGCGGTCTGCCTCGCTTGGCAGGGCATCGCGCCGGGACGGAAAACCTGCGGCGCATCATCACTGCCAGTGTTGAATTTGGAATTAAATACCTCACCATTTATGCTTTTTCCACTGAAAACTGGGGCAGACCCAAGGAGGAAGTGGACGGGTTGATGCATATCCTGGAGGATGTGATCGACAAGGAATTAAAGGAATTAAACGAGGAGGGGGTCCAATTGCGCCATATCGGACACCTGGAACGCCTCGGACCCAAGCTGAAGAAAAAAGTACTCAGTGCCATCAAACTCACTGAAAATAATGACCGGCTGATCTTGAACGTGGCTTTCAACTACGGCGGTCGGGATGAGATCGTCTGTGCCATCCAAAAAATGATCCGGGAGGGTGTTAAAGCTGACGATGTGGACATCGCCCTGGTGGACGATTATCTGTTCACCAGCGGCACGCCCGACCCGGACCTGATCATCCGCACCTCGGGTGAATTGCGCGTTTCCAATTTCCTGATCTGGCAATCTGCCTATTCCGAGTGGTATGTCACTCCCACCTACTGGCCGGATTTTGATAAGGAGCAATACCAGCGGGCATTGGATGCCTATGCCCAGCGAGACCGCCGTTTTGGCAGTTTATCTCAAAACCCTTAGGAAAAAGCAATCATGTTTCTAAAAAGAGCGATCGCATCATTGGTTATGGCAGCCATAGGTATACCAGCCATCATTTACGGGGGATTGTTTTATTTCCTGTTGATAACATTTTTCCTGGTAATGGCTGCCTGGGAGTATGTGAAGATCTTTCAGGCTGCTAAGAATGCACCGTCCATGTTCATTACAGTGGGCGGTGTTTTCTTATTGCTGATCTTCCGTTACGCCTTTCCCGCCTATGCAGATCCGGTGCTTGTCCTGCTCATCCTCTCTGCCATGACCTGGCACCTGTTGGATTATGAACATGGGCGTGATACCGCCGCGACAGATTTTACGATCACCCTGGGGGGAATGATCTACCTGGGCTGGATGGGTGCCTACCTGGTCGACCTGCGTGCCATTGCGAACGGAGGTCTGTGGTGGCTGCTTCTGACCCTGGGTTCGGTCTGGCTGGCGGATATGGCTGCTTATTTCGTTGGTTCTCGTTTTGGCAGGCACAAGCTTTCCCCCAGATTGAGCCCCAAAAAATCCTGGGAAGGTTACTGGGCTGGAGTGGTTTTCGGTACGCTGGGTGCGATCGGGCTGGCTGTGCTCTTCCATAACCTGGGCAGTTCTGTGACCTGGTGGCAGGGTGGTTTGTTGGGATTGGTCATGTCGGTCTTCACCACGCTGGGCGACCTGGGCGAAAGCATGCTGAAACGCCAGGCTGGCGTGAAGGATTCGAGCAATATCATCCCGGGGCATGGGGGCTTTCTCGACCGGATCGATTCTTGGTTGTGGGCGGCTGCCATCGGATATTATTTGATCACCTGGTTTTTTATTTAATAGGAGTGGACTGATGAATTCTGAACCCACCCGCAACCTGGCTCTGGAATTGGTCCGCGTGACCGAAGCGGCAGCCCTGGCAGCCGGGCGGTTCATGGGTCGGGGTGACAAGGAAGCCGCAGATGCTGCTGCGGTGGGTGCCATGCGCCTGGTGCTCAATACCATCCAGATCAATGCTATTATTGTCATCGGGGAGGGGGAGAAGGATAATGCCCCGATGTTGTTTAATGGAGAACGGGTTGGGACGGGCATCGGTCCCGAAATGGATATCGCCGTAGACCCCATCGATGGCACCCGTCCCCTGGCTTTCGGAAATTTAAACTCCATCTCCACGGTTGCCCTGGCACCGCGCGGCAGTATGTTTGACCCGGGACCCTTTGTTTATATGGACAAGATCGCCGTGGGTCCTGAAGCGCGCGGCAAGATCGATATTGAAGCCCCGGTTGCTGACAACCTTAAGGCGATCGCGAGCGCCTCCGGTAAATCCGTGGAAGATCTGACCGCCATTATCCTGGATCGTCCCCGTCACAAGGAACTTATCGCCGAAGTACGCCGCTGTGGTGCACGCATCCGCCAGATCCCGGATGGGGATGTGGCTGGAGCTTTAATGACCGCCTGGCCGGATGCAGGTATCGACGTTCTGCTGGGTATCGGAGGCACGCCGGAAGGGGTTCTGGCTGCCTGTGGCTTGCGCGCCATGGGCGGTGAGATCATGGGAAAACTATTTGCCCGCAATGAGGATGAGTTGAGGCGCGGCAGGGAGATGGGTTACGATTTTAACCGCATCCTGACCATGCAAGACCTGGTATCATCGGAGGATGTCTTTTTCGCTGCCACGGGTATCACCACCGGCGAGCTGCTTAAAAGCGTGCAGTACACGCGGGATGGGGCTCACACCGACAGCCTGGTAGTGCGCGGTCTGACCGGCACGGTGCGGCATATTTCAGCCATGCACCGCTGGGATAAGCTCAACTCGCTCAGCGCCATTCATTATTAACCACTGTCAGTAAATTAATTTAATACTTGACTTTTAATAATCTTTTCTCTATAATATTGTTATATAATCTACTTTTATAATAGACTTTATCGTTTAACTATGATATTTCTGTTCCGCAGGGCAAGGGTGGGCGGGTGCTTGGCTCCCCGCTCACCCTGCCTGCCCTGAGGACCTGCTCCACAAAATTACAAAGGCAGCAACTCTCATGCGTCTTTCCAAACGCGGCGAATATGGCTTGCGAGCCATGATCGCCCTGGCAAAAACCAACCAACCGGGTCAGCATGCCACCATCGTGCAGATCAAGGATATTTCAGAAGGGGAGAAGATCCCTGCCAAATTCCTGGAGCAGATCCTGCTCTCCTTGAAAAATGCCGGTATGCTGCACAGCAAGATGGGTGTGGGTGGCGGGTATTATCTGGCTCGGCTACCATCGGAGATCACCCTCGGGCAGGTCTTCCGTGTGTTGGATGGACCGATCGCACCGGTAAAATGTGTATCCCACATGGCGTATGAGCCCTGTGAATGTCCAGACCAGGAGACCTGCGGCTTGCGCCTGGTGATGGGTGATGTGCGCAATGCCATCGCCGGCATCCTGGATGCCACCTCGCTGGCGGATGTGACCAGCCGGGTGGCATTGCAGCACATGCTTCTGGAAAAGAACTGAGAGTGTTTCAGTTTGAATAGTACGTAGATATATATTTTTGATTAAAAGTATACTAATATTATAGACATTATAGAATAAGTTCGATACAGGAGGTACTAATGAAAAGGTCATATTTGATCCTCTCCATTGTGCTGCTCAGCAGTCTTTTATTAGGCGCTTGCGGTGCCAAACCCGCAGATACCCGGGACTCGCAGAAGGGCACCATCGCCATCTCCGGAGCGTTCGCCCTATACCCGATGATGACCCGCTGGTCCGAGGAATACCAGGCTTTGCACCCGCAGGTGGTATTTGACATCTCGGCCGGGGGAGCTGGCAAGGGCATGACGGACGTGCTGACCGGGGCGGTCGAGATAGGCATGGTCTCGCGCGAGATAAGCCCGGATGAGCAGGCACAGGGCGCTTTCGGTGTGCCGGTTACCAGGGATGCCGTCTTCCCGGTGGTAAATGGCAACAACCCGGTCTTGAAGGAACTGCTTGCCCGCGGGGTCGACCAGGCGACCTTCTCGAAGATATTCATCACCGGTGAGATCACAACCTGGGGACAGGTGGTGGGTGACCCGGGCAATACCCATGCGATCCATGTTTACACCCGATCGGATGCCTGCGGGGCGGCGGATACCTGGGCAAAATACCTGGGCGGCACGCAGGAGGACCTGCGGGGCATCGGGGTTTCCGGAGATCCTGGTTTGCTGGATGCGGTCATTAAAGATCCATATGGCATTGGCTACAACAACCTGAACTACGCCTATGATATGAACACCGGTCTGACGGTCACTGGTTCAGTGATCATCCCGATCGATGTGAACCAAAATGGTAAAGCCGATGCGGATGAACTCTACCAGACCCGCCAGGAAGCTCAGCAGGCGGTGGCAAGTGACATCTATCCATCCCCGCCGGCGCGTTTGCTGTACCTGGTGACCAATAATAAACCAACCGGCATCGTGCAGGCTTTCATCGCATGGGTCCTGACCGATGGTCAAGCCCTTGTGGATGAAGCCGGTTACATCCAGTTGACCTCTGCACAGTTGGGCGATGCCTTGAACAGTATTAAATGATGGAAATCCCTTTACATATCCGCATTGCTGATTGGCGCAGCAGGTTGGACAGTTGGGCTGGCAGCAGCATGTTTGCCATCACTCTGCTGCCGCTCGCGCTGGTGGTGGTCATTTTCGTGGCATTGTGTCTGCGCACCCTGCCGCTCATGGAGCAGAGTTCCATCCCCGATCTGCTTTTCGGCAGGACCTGGTCACCCCAGCGCGGCTTGTTCGGCTTTTACCCTTTCATTGCCGGCACCTTATGGGTGACCGCCGGCGCTGTCCTGCTGGCGATCCCGCCCTGCCTGCTGACCGCCATCTACCTGGCTGAGTACGCCGGTAAAGCCATCCGCTTGGCGGTCAAACCCCTGCTGGACATCCTGGCTGCCATCCCCTCGGTCGTGTATGGGGTCTGGGGCATGCTTGCCATCGTCCCCTGGGTGCAAAACAACCTGATCCCATTATTTAGCCAGAAGCTGGGTTTCTTGGCGATCTTCCAGACCGAAAACCCGACCGGTTTTGGAATCTTGGCTGGTGCCCTGGTGCTGGCTGTCATGATCGCGCCGTTCATCATCTCGGTCACTTACGAGGTGCTGGTCACCGTCCCTGAAGG
>Ga0315286_10000852_pt1 | contig 26642 bp, 16 predicted proteins | sample YL17G10_0_MG_FD_205038 | JGI IMG/M metagenome (GOLD analysis project Ga0315286, IMG submission 205038) | Sediment microbial communities from Yellowstone Lake, YNP, Wyoming, USA - YL17G10_0 | ecosystem: Environmental > Aquatic > Freshwater > Lake > Sediment | place: USA: Wyoming | collected... | reverse complement strand
CGACTGCCCAGGATAGCCCTGATAGAGATTGGCGACGTCGCGTTGATGAATCTTGCTCGTGCTAATTACGGATTTGCCCCTGAAGAAATTACAACAATTATTTATATCGGAGTTGAATTCACCCGCCTTATTTTTATGAAGGGGACGGATTTTTTCCACTTCGCTCCTGTTTTAGGAGAAGGTTTCGATTCACCGAATATTCAGAATACCGTTTATAGCCGGTTATTACTTGAACAGGATAATATGGGTATTCCCCGTATCGATAAAATTCTGTTAGCTGGTGAAAGCCGTAGGATTGCTTTCGATGAGTTCATGCGTGAACAACTACCAGAAGTGGACATTCAATATTTACGAACGCCTCATTTAGATGCGAGTAAGCTTCAACCAGAAATTCAGGAACAAATTCCAGAATACGCCGTCCCGATTGCGACTGCTTGGAAAATATTAGATAATGATCATCCAGCGTTCTATACAACCAATCTTCTTCCCGAGAATGTTCGTGAGCGGCAACGTGCATTCAAGCTCGCGTGGCATGGCTATCTGCTTATGGCACTTGTATTTTTTGCATCATTCTTTTTTACGTCAAGATATGCAAGCATTCAAAGAGATATTTCAAGCAAACAGCGAGTGTTATTACAGCTTCAAGATAAATTGAATGAGAATGAAAAACTTAAAGCTGCCATTGCCGGATTGGAAGATCAAATTACGCGGTATAATACCGCACTTGCAGTATACGATTCTTTAGTACCCGGTGCTGATAGATGGAACAAAACAGTAGCCCGGCTTGCAAAAGGCGTTGAAGATTTAGGTGGAATATGGATAACTGAGGTGCGGTCGCAGCCCGGTGGTGCGATGGGCATCCAGGGATACGCGTTGTATCGGGGTCGGATTCCGCGCATTTCGGCATTATTCGATAATGCTACATTAGTGAAGGTTGAAGTGCGGGAAATTCGCCCAAATACACCACCTGTTTATAATTTTGTTATTTCAGTGCCTCCGCAGATTGAGAAACCAGCGGTGTCAGATTCAGCGAAGGCAAAATAATTATTAGAGCAATGTTAAAAAATTTTCGGAGATAACCTTGTCATATATCCTACGAAATACAATCGTACTCGGTGTTGTTCTGGCTATTATTCTTGCGGTTGGATTGTTTTTCACTACCTTTTCCCTTCCCAAGAAACTCAGGACAATCGAAGCAGAGATAAAAAAAATAGAAGTTGAGCTTCAAAATACACCCGATCTTGCAAATCAATATAACATGGCTGCCGCTCAGTTGGAAGCAGTTAAAAAGCACTGGGAGACGCGGAATAAAGATGTACCGCAGAGAGATATCACGGGCGAAACATATGGGTATCTCAACCGGACTATGGATGTCAGCGGAGAGGTGAAGATGGATATGACATACGCTGGTCCTCGCGATTTTGGAAATTATGGTTATAACTTGTACACATTAAAAGGAGAAGCTTTCTTCACTAATCTTTCTAAATTTATCTGGTACATCGAAAGCGGCAAGCGTCTTTTAAAAATTTCAAATTTAACCTTGAAGGGATATGAATCGAAAACGCTCACATCGAACGAGACGAGAATTCTTGTTCTCTTTGATATGGAATTGCAAGCGTTCTATTCCTCGATCCCTGAACTTAACAATGCCCCCGGTACACAGATAACTATGCAGAAGGTTCCCGGGTCGAATCCTTTTCATCCATTGATAATGCATGAAATACCGGCACCACAAGCTGATGAAATAGAGATTGAACGATCCGATTTGAAAGCCGTTATACCGGGGAAAGCGTTTATAATCGATCAAAATCAGAAATCGAGGATCCTCGAAGAAGGTGATAAAGTTTATCTCGGATACGTAACACGTATCATTGCTAATGAAGGAAAGATAGAGTGTTTATTAAATAGAGGTGGTGTTGCAGAACGTTTTGAACTTACAATTCGTGTTGGTCAACCGATTAAGTAGTATAATTTACGGAGCATCCATGAAAAAGAAATATTTTGTTTTGCTGTTTTGTTTAACTGTCATGTCTATTCAATTTACATATGGACAAACAAGGGATGTTCGTATGCGAACGAAAGGATATGTGAATCCTCAGGAAATTGTTTCCCTTGATTCTACCATGCGAATGGATCAAGCACTGCTGGTTATCAACGAGCTGAGCAAGCAGTTCGCGGGCAAGATCATTATTGATCTGGAAAAAAGGAGAATGCCAATCGGAGTTTATGTTGTCAATCAGCATTGGCGCGATGCACTCGAGATGATACTAAACCGTCACGGGTTAACATATATGGAAGAGGCCGACTATATCCGCATCGGACAAACCGGTTTAGGTTCGACTATGGAAATAGGTCAACCGGGAGCAGCTCCAACAGAGCCACCCCCAACCCTCGATAGTCGTGACGTTAGAATCTCTGCGGTTTTCTTTTCAACCAATGTACAAAAACTTCAACAATATGGTGTCAGCTGGGATTTCCATCGCAAGAAGGGAAATGAAGTAGAAGAACAAGGATATATTAACGCAGGTATGACCCAGAATGATACCACTGGACCTATTCAACCGACACCGCGAGGTTCCTTCGGAAAGGCGTTGGGATATTTTGCTTCTCCACCGGAATTTACATTTGCGAACATCAATGCATTGGTGAAATTTTTTGGTTCCAACCAACTCGGTGAAATATTGATTAGCCCCGATGTAGTCGTTCGAAATGGTAAAAAAGGAAGAATTCAGGTTGGGAAGGATATTTTTCTCACATCAAGAGATATCGCCGGTAACACGATTCAACAGATGTTTCCCACGGGTACAATAATCGAAGTGACACCTACAGTTTATACACAATCGGATACCAATTTCATCTGGCTTGATTTGGCAATTGAGCAGAGTGAGGCAACTCCAGGAGTCACGGGGCCGGAAATTGACCGCGCACAAGTCAAAACCCATGCATTGCTTTATGATGGTGAAGAAACCGTTTTAGGCGGACTAATGAGAACAAAGGAGACGAGTAAGCGCGAGGGGATTCCATTTCTGAAGGACCTGCCATGGTGGTTTTTTGGGCTAAGATATATTTTTGGCTCCGATGAGAAGGGCACAACAAAAGACGAATTAGTTGTTCTCTTGAAAGTTGAGCTTTTAAATCCGATCAGGGATCGTATGCTTGAGCATCGAAGCCGACAGGAGCTTATCGATAAGAAACGCGATCAATACAAGAAAGAGTTTGAGAAGAAAGAGTAAACTATCTAAATCGGATGTATAATGACAATGACATTATATTTTAAGGAATTTCAATTATGAAATCAAAACTAATATTATTATGGATAGCAATTGCCTTTACGTTAGGAATATGGAGTTGTAAAGACCAGCCACCCGTTACTCCCGACCAACAGCCGCCGCAACCCGGTGTTTCTCACATTAGTGGATCGGTGTATGATATATATACCGACAATCCTATTTCTAATACGGCTGTTTATCTTACTACTTCGAATCGAGTGGATTCTTTTTATACTTCCAGCGACGGCGAATTCCGCTTTGAGGTTGATCGAAGTAAAATCCAAAATACTAATGCAACATTGGTGGCACATAAAATGGGTTATGTGACCGATTCGAGAAATATCTCGGTTGCAAAAGATACTATTCTATCAGTAGGATTAGGTGTCGATGTATCAACTTTGGCGATTATAACAGGAACTGTACGCGACAGCAGCACCTACTTGTATCCTCTACGGAATGCTACGGTGCTTTTAACGGTTCCCGGATATGTTGACTCGGTTGTTACATTAAAAGAAGGAACATTCCGTCTATTAGCCGACCTTATCGATCGTGATTCGGTGCAAGTGAAATTAACGATCTATAAGTTAGGATATCATACATATCAAAAAACGTTTACAATTTATAAGAGTCATACCAAAGATCTAGGCGACGTATTATTAGCCGTGGATCAAGCTTCAACTGTTACGCATATTCTCGGGAGAGTATTCGATGCACAGAGTAGACTTCCACTGAATAATGCAACAGTCACGCTTATCTCAAGTCTTCTTACTGACAGCGTCGCGACATCCTATGGCGGAGAATATTCTTTTTCAATAAATTTGCAAGGGCTGCCATCTATTTCAGGATTACTGAAGATTGCAAGAAACGGATACAAACCCCAAAGCGCTTCATTTAATGCTGAAGCGGGAAAATTATCTTCTCAAGATTTTTATCTCGTTCGCGATACAGTAACCAGCATTCGGGACACAAGTAAGTCTGCGTTATACGCACATTCGATTGCTTTCGTTGGAATGACATCGAGAGAAATTTCGGTGTACGGTGTTGGTGGAACCGAATCCACGATTCTGACTTGGGAAGTTAGAGATTCTCTTGGTTTCCCGATAGATATTGACCATCGTGATACAGTTGAATTTATACTCATGGGTACACCGACCGATACAACTAACGGTAATTACGCTGCCTATGTCTCTCCTTCTAAAGCGATCACAAATGCCTCGGGGCGTATTGCGACAACTGTGAATAGTGGTACTATATCCGGAGTATTACAATTCATCGCTAAAATACATAGGGAGACCGATGGTTTCTGGATTATCTCGACGCCGGTCGTCATCACTGTAAATGCCGGTTTGCCAGACCAGTCACATTTTACAATTGGGGCTGACTTTTTCAATTTCCCCGGGTATGATTGGGTAAATAATACAGATGGCATACTGGTTCAAGTTGGTGATAAATATAGTAATCCTGTGAAACTTGGTACAGCTGTGTACTTCAATACGACAGGTGGCGTTATTGATGCTTCTGGATTTACCGATAGGTTTAGCCATGCAAAGGTTACGCTTTATAGTGGCAAACCACTCCCGAAAACTTCCGGATTAGATTCATCATTGTATGGTGACGGAAAAGGTTATGCCAGGATTAGGGCATATACTTTAGGAGAAAATAGTGTTCCTATCAGCGATTCAATATTGATTCTATTCTCTGGTGTACCGAAGATTGAAGTTGATTCACCATATACATATCCAATGCCTGATAGTTTTGAAGTGCCATCGCGTGGTTCTTCCGGTCCGATTCATTATAGGGTTACAGATGAGAACGGAAATCCACTTTCAAAAGACACTAAGATCAATGTTATATTGCAGTACACGCCTCCTCCGTTATTAAGCTATAATTTTAATGTAACCGGTGATGTTGATGTAACTCTTGATGATGTTCGTGAGCGAGGGCTTGGGAATACGGAATTTTCGTTTGAAGTTGTCGATCAAACAATAGTGACATCAACAGTACGGATCCCAGTTACAGTAATTATTAAGGTATCAGGTCCTAATGGAAAGAAATCTTTCCAAATAAAGGGACATATGGGCGGATAGTATACCAAGGATATCCCGGATATTTAAAACGCCATTCCATATAGTTCGGAATGGCGTTTTAATTTTATTGCTATACTAATAATTTTTCATGATGTGATACTCTTAAGAGCTTTCCTGTTTACTAATAATGTTTTTTCAATATCACGCTCGGTATGGGTTGCCGAAACGAACGCTGCCTCATATTGTGACGGAGGAAGAGAAACTCCTCTCTCGATCATCTCACGAAAGTAACCTACAAACAATTTTGTATCCGATGTTTTTGCCATGTTGTAGCCGGTAACTTCTTGTTCGGTGAAAAATAATATAAAATAAAAATCTTGTTTAATGCAATTTACAATCTGTAAACCGAAATCCCAAATCTAACATATTCCATATTTATCAACCATTAAAGCATTCCATTTTCTTTGTACCACTCATACGCTTCCTTTATTGCATCTTCAATCGGCGTGTGCTGAAAGCCAAGTTCACGTTTTGCTTTTTCGGTAGAGTACCAATTAAATAATCCCACGGCGGCGGCAAGGTCGGATGTGAGCGGTGGTTTTATTCCGGTTATATCACCAAAGATGTCAAACGCTTTGGCAGCGGTTTTCACTAACCATGTTGGAGCTTCAATTTTTGGAGCTTTTCCGCCTAAAACTTTCGCTGCAAACTCGAATACTTCCTTGTTCGTCATATTAACTCCACCGAGGATATATCGTTCACCGCTTCGTCCAACATTAGCAGTAGAAATCATTCCTCCAACAATGTCGTGCACACTTACAATGTTCATACCGCCTTTGGGGTAGAATGGAATACGTCCCCGCTTTATCTCCCGCACAATCGTGCCGCCATGGGCGTTTATGTCTCTTGGTCCGATGATTATTGATGGATTAACAATTGTTGCATTCAGGCCCCTCTCAACTCCTTTGAGAACTTCAAGCTCAGCGAGATATTTCGTATATCGGTAAGGATACCGTGCTCCCCAATTGTATGCTGTTCTTTCATCAATGAGCTGACCATCTGTTCGATAACCAAGTGCAGCAATTGTACTGATGTGGATAAGTTTTTTAATGCTGAGGTCAAAACAGGTCTCTACAACATTCTTTGTACCCTGAACGTTTACTTCGAACTGTTCAACACGTTTACGCTTCCAGAAAGTTACTAATGCTGCGGTATGGAACACAATATCACAGCCGTGCATCGCTTTACGTAGCGATTCTTTATTTAGAATGTCACCGATAACGCACTCAACGTTCACATCTTTAAGTGTTAATGTATTTGATGATCTACGATGGAAAGCACGAACATTATACCCCTGCCGGAGAAGCTCAATTATGAGATTAGAACCGATACAACCGGTGGCGCCGGTAACGAGAATATTCTGCATTGATGTTAAAACTTAAAGCAGATTCGCTGCTTCTTTTGCTTGATATGTGAGAATTAAATCAGCACCTGCACGTTTGATGCTCGTAAGTATTTCCATCATCACGCGCTACTCATCCCATCCAAGTTTGGAGGCAGCTTTCACCATTGAATACTCACAGCTTACATTGTACGCCGCCGTAGGCATATGGGATACATTATTGAAAAGGGGATAGATGAAATCATTCTCCGAAAGCTCGGTTTCTCTAACCATCGAGCGGAGCGTTGCAGTCATACGCGTGCGGCGTAGACGTTTGAATGTGTTGTTTTCAATTGTTGTGATTAATCCTAAAGCCATTTTTTGTCATTTCGTATTGTTGTTTTAAAGTAGAGAATTATATAAATATTTAATTACCTCTTCGAAATTTATTAAAAAATCCTATAAATTTCATTATATACTGCTTAAGTACTTCGAAAATTTTTGTTAATATATTTTTGGGAAACTGAGTTTGATTAATAATAATGTCTGTATGTTGATCAGTCGGGTTATTATTTTCTATTGATTGTTGCTCAGTGATCAATTGGGGTGGTACATCGTTTTGCAAAGGGATTGAAATCTTTGTGTGATCTCGATCTGATTTTATAGTATGAACTTCACGCTCATTCCTATAACTTAACAAACGAGGAATGATCCTCTCAATCCGTTCATCAGGATGGAATCTCCAATAGCCACCACCAATTCTTTCAAAGCAAAAATTATTTTTAGATAGTTCGACAAATACCGATCCCAACAATGGATGCAATCTTTTATCTACAACCATATTATGAAGGTTACGATAATGAATTATGTCTTCACCTTTAGAAAAAAGGTCACGCATTCCAAGATAAAGAACATCGAATATTGAACCATACAGCCGTGCCATTGCATTTAAAATTCTTTGATCTTCAAGATTTAGATTTACTGAACTACGGAATAAATGTTCTGAGCATTCGATATTCACGGGTTTATTCTCATAATGCAACCTAACTCTTTGTTCATTCTCATCCCATTCTGCAATGAGACATTTTTTTATAATTGTTTCTTTTGGTATATATGATATTTCAATTTCAGATTCTTTGGTAGTTAATTCCAGATGAAGATAACAACCAGCAAACAAACTATTCCTTTTAAACCAATCTGCAGGTGTAGAATTTTCGCACACCAATAATCTTTTCTTTTTATCGACAATACAACTGAATATATCGCCTTCATCTGTAATCAGTGTGACTTTATCCCCTATAGTTGTGAGTAATGGCCGAATATATGCTAAACTAAGATGTCCCCATTGCACGTTTGAGAATCGCAACTCAATTCTTCTATGATGTACTTTACTTATTCTGGGAGGATATTTAGTAATAATTGGTTCTTTTTTTATTTCTTCCCGTTTATAGGGTTTGTATTCTACTTCGGTTATTCCCGCTGCTTCTTTTAATATTGATCGAGGGTGTGGCACATCGGGGCGTGATTCAATAAATCGGTGAGGTTGTGCATCGAGTGTATCATGTATTTTTTCTGTTAGATCCTCTTTCATTTTGTTAACATCATTTTCTTGTGTTTCATGCTCTTCATGATCGATAAACGCGTAATGCCGTCTTGATTTTATCTCTTCAGGGGCATCGGTATAAATATTAGATTCAAATTTTAGTTTGTGCACAATGTCTAAAATGTCAGGCGAAATTTGGCTGTTTCCTTTGTTTATTAGATTCAAAAATTCTTCATTAGTCAATAATTTTATATGTTTCTCAACATAATGTTGGAGAAAAATGGGTTTATCGATAAGAACTTCGGAACATTCAAGGCAACATATTCCTTCAATAATTTGATCATTTTTCACTCTATCGATTAGATTTAATATGGATACTTCATCTATAATTGAGAGAAATTTGAGAACGTGAGGGATGGTATTTCTAGCGATTAGACAATTATCTCTCTGATGTATGCTCATTTGATCTGTCGTTGATGTGCCTTTGAAAATTTCAGGGGGGACATTATTGCAATAAGAGCAAATAAGGATTATTCTAGGAGTAGGTTCAAAGTCAGATTTGTCCCAGGAAAAAATTACCGTTTGATGTTTGGCAATTTTATCAAAGTGATTTTCGAGATGAATGATTAAATCATCTTTCCAGTTTACGTAATCGCAAAATGGACAAATTATAACTTCAAGAGTCAACTCATCCCAATTCCGAATATTTTTCCAAGGCATAAAATCGTTTTTAGATAATAATCTCGACGGAATGTCATATTCAATTTACCAAACCCCAGCCCAATCCACAAATCTTAGCCTGACAACTTAATTTTACATACATTTATATTTTACTCCGATAAGATAATGTTTAAAAGATTTTCCAAGATCATTTTTCTTTTGATGATTCAACTTTATCCTGATGAAGAATCGAAGCAACTATCGATAGTGTAATAATACCGAAGATCGTTACAAGCGAAGCGATTATTGGCATTTTATACCATGGTTCAATCAGCATCTTAATACCGATGAAACCAAGAACAATTGAAAGACCGTACTTGAGATACCGAAATTGTTTCATGAAACCAACAACAACAAAATATAACGACCGAAGTCCAAGTATTGCAAAAATGTTCGATGTGTAAATGATGAATGTGTCCCGTGTTATTGCGAATATTGCGGGGATGGAATCCGTGGCAAATGCGATGTCGGTACTTTCAATCATCAAGAGGACGAGAAAGAGAGGAGTCATGTACCGCTTGCCGTTGTGCCGGACGATGAATTTCTCTCCTTCATAATCCTTTGTTACCGGCAGAATTTTTCGCGCAAATCGGATTAAAGGATTGTGCTCGGGATGTATCTCTGTTTCTTTTTGAACTGCAAGTTTGATTGCAGTGAAAACTAAAAATGCACCTAAGAGATAGAGTATCCAGTGAAACTGAGAAATCAACGCAGCACCTGCGACGATGAATATTGCACGAAAGATAATAGCACCTAAGATACCCCAAAATAATACTTTGTGTTGTGCATGTTTGGGCACACCAAAGAAAGAAAAAATCACAATGAACACAAATACATTATCAACCGACAGCGCTTCCTCTACGACATAACCCGTGTAAAATTCCAGAGCTTTATCACTCCCGCGCTCAGACCAAATGAACAAGCCGAAAAGAATTGCTAAACTCACCCAGACAAATGTCCAGCCAAGTGCTTCCTTCATTGATGGGAAGTGGGCTTTCCTTTGGATAATGCCCAGATCCAAAGCAAGCATTGCTAATATAAATATATTAAATAGAATAATAATCAGATTTTCGTTCAAAGTAACCTGTCTTTCAGATCAAATTATTAGGAAAATATTTTGTATAGAATATGAGAAGTTTTAAGAGAATTTGTTACTCGTCTGCGTCCGAAATAAAACTATTCCCGTCAAACATAATAAGATGAAATAGGCTATTATGTTTGGGAAATCTCCTATTGGATGCCTGTTAGAATGTAAGAATTTTATTCGAAAAAAACACACATGAGTCAACGGATTTATCTTTTAATGGAAATTATCCTATTTGAGGGATAATCTGCATTGTCACCCACGGAACGTATTTTATCACAAGATTGTTAAAATGATAACAGTATTTCTATATCTTAAACATAAAATAATTATTATACCTTATCATTAATCATAATGTGAAAGGATCGTTCTATGAAAATCACCTCTTTATTGCAGAGACATTTTATTGTACTCGGGATCACTATCGGGATTACTCTGCCAACTTTTCTATTCGGATATCCCTCGGGAATAACCGGGCGGACATTAAAATCGACATTATCAGGTTGCGGGAGCTGCCATAGTGCATCATCGTCATCGAGTGTAACTGTATCTATTAACGGTCCTGATAATGTTATTGCCGGGCAAAGTTATACGGATACAATTTCCGTGATTGGCGGTAGTGGAACATCGGGGGGTATTGATATAGCCACATTCAGAGGGTCATTAGCCGTTTTGTCATCGACACTCAAATTGAGCAGCGGTGAGCTTACGCATAAATCAAAATTAACGGTTCCGTTTACATACTTGTTTACATACACTGCGCCCGCTACGGCAGGCACTGATACTCTATACGCAACGGGGAAAGGAGCAGATTTTGATTCGTGGAATTGGGCAGCGAATAAAGTCTTAGTAGTTACACTTGCCACCGGAGTGGCAGATGAGAAAAGTGATCCGCTTGAATTCAGATTGGTACAAAATTATCCTAATCCGTTTAATCCGGTAACTTCAATACAATACTTTATTAAAAAAGCAGCATCGGTTACATTGAAAGTTTATAATATCAGCGGAAAAGAAATTACAACACTCGTCAGCGAATCCCAGCAGCCCGGCGATCATACAGTCGAATGGAATGGTGAAAACATTCCATCAGGTGTATATATGTACAGACTTGTTGCGGGAAATTATACCGAAACAAGAAAGATGATGCTTTTAAGATAACTTAAAATATTCGATTCCAAACTATCCCGTGGGAAAAGAGTAACGTCTACTCCGGTGGATCAGCGGGGTGTTTATTTAACCCATCCCACAAATCTGACTTTTAATGATGGTAATTTCGGATGATCTGTTTTGAGCTCGACGTCACAGTTAACGATCCCGTTGGATTTTGGTGCGAAAGTTGCAGTCAGGGTGACTTCTTCGCTCGGTTTGATAATATCTTTTGAGAGTTTTGCAGTAATTAAATTGGAGGTTGATATAACAGATAGAATTTTTATTGTGTCTGATCCGACATTCTTGATAACTGTATTCTGATACCCTGTAGAATCAATAGCAGTACGTATAAAAAGATACTCTGGCTCAATTTCCAGTATCCGGAGTACGTTTGCAGTAAATTTTATATCAATAGCCCGATTTGTTGTATCGTTCGTGACTATCGAGACTGCTTTATGAACCTTACCTGCAAATTGTTTTGAATTAAACGTGATCGTGAGAGTACTGCTGTCATTCGGCGCGATATGGTCATTAGATAAAAGAGTTGCCGTGCATCCGCAGCTTGCGTCAATATTTGATAATGTAAGCGTCTCAGTTCCTAAATTCTTTATTATTAAAATCCGTTTTGCAGGTGTGAAGCTTAAAACATCTCCAAAATCGAATTCGTTTCCGCCGACAACATGAAATTTGGGCTGACTATAGAGGAGGCAATGCAGGATTCCATACAAAAGTATTAGCTTTGCTGCAATCATAAATGTTTTTGACATAGTTTATTTCCTATTGACCCATGAATAAACTTTTATATCGAATTTCGTTTGCATCGGATTATCAGTCGTCAATTCAATCATCCCTTGAGCGGTACCTGATTTGTTTGCATGGAAAACCGCTTGAAGCTGAGTTTCCTCGCCGGGCATTAAAGTGTTTTTCATTAAGGTAACTTTTAAGTTTTCGAACTTAGTTTCTACAGTAAGAATTTTAATACCCTTTTCCTTCGAAGGATTAGTTATAGTAATCGTTTTTACGTAAGTGGAATCGACCTTCGTATTATCGAATGAAAAATAAGGTGGATTAAGTTTTAATACCTCAAGAACGTTGGCAGAAAATTGGATAGTCACTTTAGGTTCTGTTGTATCGTTGGAAGTTATATATATCTGCTTAGTCACCTTACCTGGTTGATTTTGAGTGTCGAATGTTATCGATAAATCAACAGTATCGGATGGTGCCAGACTTTCCTTCTTCTCTTTCAGTAAAGCTGCTGTGCATCCGCATGATGCTTTTACCTGAGTGATACGCAAAGTATCGTTCCCTACGTTTTTAATTGTTACAACACGCTCACCTTTTTGCCCTTTATATAAATCACCAAGATCGAGGGTCGTTCCCGGTATGATTTTTATTCTTGGTTGTGCAAATAATCCTGAAAAAGTAATCAGCAAAATCGCTATAAGTGCGAAAAATCTTTGAAACATTTAAGTTACTCCTGTGTGGTTAAAATTGAATATAAAAATATATAAAAGTATGAGGTGAAATCCAAGTATTCACTCGTCTAAGGTTTCCTGTTAATAGAATTTAATTTTCCCTTTTCATCATTAGAATTTTAAAAACCTTATTTTCTTTGTCAATCTCAATTGTTTCGGGTTTTTCGTTTAGCGCGAACTTGAATGTCTGAGCGGTGAGACTATCAACTATTGTAAAGTCATAAACTGATATGGAGGTTTTCACTGTCACCGTGAGTGGTAATTTGTATAGGATTTTTTCTGCTGATGTTTGATTAATCTTTAATGTAAGATCATATCGCGATTCATTTTTTGTAATGTTCCATCCATATTCAAGCGCAGGTCGATCCACAGAATCGGCGGATGCATATATCCATTGGTTGAAGAACCATGACAGGCTTTCACCACACACCCTTTCACAATCTTGAATAAAATCTTCAGTCTGCGCATTGCAGTAACGCAAACGAGGATTATTCAGATAGTTCCGGATGCTGGTAAAGAACATGCTGTCACCCATTATATTTCTCAGCATGTGTAAAACGATTGCGCCTTTATAATACACACGTGGTGCAAACGAATCCCAAAATACAGTATCGTTTTTTCCAATGATTGAGCCCGCGTATGCTCCATTTTTCATCGACATCATATTGTCGATATATTGCTGATATGCTTCAGCACCCTTCCGGTGTTCGAGATACAGCGCTTCGGCATACGTGGCAAAGCCCTCATTCAACCAAGTATGATGCCAATCGACTGGTGTAATCATGTTGCCAAACCATTGATGCGCCGTTTCGTGTGCAAGTGTTAGTTCATGCCGTCGGTCACCGGTGAACATGTTCTGCTGTATGCTTGGTATTGTCTGATTTTCCATAGTCATCTCGCCATCGACTTCGGCGAAACCGAATTTTTCATTGATGAACGGATATTCGCCGAATGTTTGCTCGAAGAATTCTAAAATTTTCGTTGTGTTCATAAAATCAGTTCTTGCTTTACTGGAATCTTCTGGGAAAACGTAATAGAAAATTTTCAGCTTCTTTTCAGTGATGGATGTGTATTCTTCTGAGAATTCACTGTAAGGTGCAATTGCGACAGAGATGAGATAGGTAGCGATCGGATAAGAAGTTTCCCAATAATATGTTTTGTGGTGATCTTGTTGTTCAACTTTTTTTAGGATTCCGTTTGATACCGCTTTTAAACTTTCCGCGACTGTGATGGCAATAGCTGCGGTTGCTTTATCGGATGGTATGTCTTTACACGGAAACCATTTGCGTGCAAAGTACGGCTCACTGGAAGTCGCAACACGATTGCTTGAAGAAAAATATACGCCGCCATCTTCGAAAGCGCCTGTGAAGTTTGATGTGCCGCGGTAGTAAACTGAGATTAGGGAATGTATTCCTTTATCGAGAGGAGAAGGGAGCTTTGAAACAATATAATCCTCTGAATGAGTGAAGGAAGTTTTCTTTCCATCAATGAATACAGAATCTATGACAAGTGTTAGATTCGATGCAGACAATACGATTTCGTTCGGGAATCCGGTAGCGCGAAATTCGATCTTAACATTCCCCCCGAATGTTTTTTTCTGCAAATCGAATGCAAGGTTCAGGTCGTAGTGGAGAACATCGTATTCATTCATTCGCGGATCGTTTAGATTGTTGCAATGAACCGATAAAGAGTATGTTAAGATGAAAAAAAATAATGGAATAAAATATCTCATGCTGAATTCAAAAGTCTCTGCCAAAGGCGCCAGCCCGCCTCATTACAGCCGTACCAGAGGCTGGCGGGGATGCGCCTCTGGCGCAAAAAGTTAAAATTAAAAAATCTGCAATCCGCAACTCATAACTCAAAAGATTCCCTTCGCCATTCCTCCATCCACCAGAAGATTCGCGCCGTTAATATAGCTTGCTCTTTCAGAAGCGAGAAATGCGATAACATCGCCGATCTCTTCCGGTTTGCCTAAACGTCCGGCGGGAATATCCTTGACTATCTGAGCCAAATACTTTCGCACAGAAATCTTTTGTTTAGCAGAACGTGCTTCCATTAATTCTTTTTGGCGGTTTGTGAGAATGTTGCCCGGACAAATTGTATTGACCGTGATATTATTTTTGGCAAATTTGTTGGAGAGAACTTTTGTCAGTCCGTGAATTCCAGGTCGGAGCGTAGATGAGATAATGAGATCGTTGATCGGTTGTTTGCCGGAGATAGATGTGATTGTGATGATTCGTCCCCAGCGCTGCTTAATCATAAACGGAAGAACTTCACGGGTTAGTCGAACCATGCTTAGTAAAGTTAGCTCGACACCTTTTTTCCATTCGGTTTCCGACATGGATAAGATTTCACCTGTAGGCGGTCCTCCTGCGTTATTAACCAGAATGTGTATTGTGCCGAATTGTTTTTTAACTGCGGCAACAAGCCGTTTGATGTCTTGAAGTTTTGAAACATCGGCAGCTATTGGGATTACATCGGCATCCGTGAGTTTGTGAATTTCTTTTGCCGTCTGCTCGATAGCTTTTTTCTTGCGCGAGCAGATTACAACGATTGCTCCTTCCTGTGCAAGCGATGTTGCCGCCGCTTTGCCAAGTCCTTGGCTTGCAGCGGTAACGAGTGCAATTTTTGATTTTAGACAAAGATCCATAATGTTTTTCCTGTTTGTTATCTATGAGATTATTTATCCGAGAGTATTAAGATGTCATTGGATAGTTCTTGCTATTTTGATTTTTGATTATCGAATGATCTGTTTTTAATAGTTCACCTGACGCAAACCTGTCAATAATCTGACGAAACTGTATCGAGCAGCATATTCCTTGAGTGGTGCTATTAGATGCCATTTGACAATCCCGTAAATCTCAAATCATTCGTATAGGGTATTCAGAGATCTGAACCTTTTTATTGAGTTCATTTATTGCCGGATAGTATGTTGCGTATCCGGAATATCCAACAGACTTGAGCACTAGACAATTTATGCAGAATTGTAGGCTTAGTACAATTTGCTCAAGTGTAAATCCGCTAACTTCTTTGTTGTCTGGACCTAATGGCACTCTGCCATGGAGGAAATCGTTACGTTGCTCAATGCACTCTTTATCCTTATCGGGTAGGCGAACTCCGAGAATCTCAAATGGCTTCAACAATTTGTCCTTGTTCGTGGGTGAGTTGATGTTAAGAATTTTCTTATGCATAATTTCCAATGATTCTGGACACAACCGATCTGAATATCTATCTAAAACTGCAATGAGGTCTTTTATTAAGTCATCTGCAAGTGTTTTATCCTTGATTGGCGCGAGTCTATCACTAAACGTTTCTGAGAGTATGCTTGTCATTGCTTCGAGAGCAATTGCATAGATCGGTGCACGTAGTTCCAAGCTAAGTGTATTACCTTCGATAATTAGAGACACTGTCCTAGCGAAACCGACATCTGTTAAAATCGCTTTACAGAGTTGGTCAAAGACAGACTTCGAAAGCTGTCGGGCTTGAGCTATACCAAGTAATTGCTGATGAATCACTTCGGGAATAGGAGAATATCCAGAATAAAGGTTGCGCTTGAGTGTCTCAAAAGAGAAGCCATGAACGTTGTTAAAGGTGCAGTTGTAAGATGAAAAGCAATAACGCTTCTCTCTGGGGAAATGACCTGCAATGAAACCATATGCAATCAAAATGGCCTCTGCATACTTCAAAAAGTTGTCGGAGGAAATTTCCTGTACGGAGTCTACAATAAGAAAGTGTTCATCTTTATCTTTTTCTGAATAAGGGAAGAGATGGAATTGGCAATGATCGAATTCAATTGTCACGACGCCATTCATGTAGACTGTAGATCCAATTCTGAGCGGTGTTGCTTCGATGAACGTCGCTGTCTTGATTTGTCGGTCAGTTGGAATTAGAAGTCTGTGAAATGCGATGCCTGATTTGGCAAACTTATCATTTAGATACCTACGGAGAGTACACTTATAATTCTGAAACATCAATATTGTGATTGGGCTAAAGCAACTAAAATCAATCAGAAGGTTTTCTTTTTCGCCCATAAGTAAAATTGGTGTTCTGTCTTCATGTAGCGTGTGGTGTTCGTCTTGACTAAGTACTTGAGGAGTGCTGAAATAACAATATAGCTTTCCCTCCTTGAATTCTGTCTTTAGACCCTGACCATCGATTATTAATCCGGTAGTGTGCATTGAATACGAGCGTTCAGAATTGATCTGTTCGATCTTTGAAAAGCATCCTGAAAGAGACTTCTCGATTTCTCGCTGTGGTAGATTTGAACTCATAAATTCATAGACCACTTAATCCGTTATTGTACTTTCTTTTTCAACTCAGCCAGCTTCTGCAGCGCTTCTAACGGCGTCATCTTTTCAAGATCGAGCTTCTTCAATTCCTCGCGCAGCTTATCGTCCCGCATCTCGAAGAGCGTTAACTGCATCTCTTTTGCGCCAATTCTCCCTTTCACCCGTTCGCCTATTTCCTCACCATGAACAGTCAAATCAGAACCCTCTAAGTTTTTCAAAATTTTCTTTGCCCTCTCAGTTACCTCATCGGGCAGTCCTGCCATTTGCGCAACCTGTATACCGTAAGAGTGGTCGGCAAAACCGGGTGTAACTTTGTGAAGGAAAATTACTTTATCACCATACTCGCGAACTTCTACCTTCAGATTTTTAATGCGCGGGAAGAGATCGGCAAGCTCGTTCAGCTCGTGATAGTGTGTGGCAAAAAGTGTTTTAGCGCCAATGCGGTTGTGAATATACTCAGTCAGCGCCCATGCGATGCTGATACCGTCGAATGTGCTTGTGCCTCTTCCAACTTCATCTAACAAAATCAGACTTCTCGGTGTTGCAGTGTTGACTATGTTTGCCGCTTCGTGCATCTCAACGAGAAATGTGCTTTCACCCGAGGCAATATTATCGCTTGCACCAACGCGTGTGTAAATTCTATCCACAATTCCGATTGAAGCTTTTTTCGCTGGAACAAAACTCCCAATCTGGGCAAGCAACACAATCAATCCGGCTTGACGAAGATAACTCGACTTGCCGCTCATGTTCGGACCCGTGATGATCATTACCTGATTGTTGTCGTTATCGATGATCGTATCATTCGGTGTGTATTGTTCACCGGGTGGGAGAAGCCGCTCGATAACAGGATGACGACCTTCGACAATCTCAATCCTTGTCCCATCATTTATTTCCGGTCGGGCATAGCTATATTCAACCGCCACATCTGCTAACGATGTGAAGCAATCGAGCATCGCAATCAACAGGGCATTCTGCTGGATTGCTTCCGCATGTTCGGCAATCGTCATACGAAGCTCGTTGAAGAGTTTTGTCTCAAGTGCGAGCATCTTCTCTTCAGCATTCAGGATTTTCTCTTCGTATTCCTTCAGCTCAGGAGTGATGAACCGCTCTGCATTTGCAAGTGTTTGCTTGCGGATGTAATTGTCAGGCACTTTTTCTTTGTGCGTGTGCGTGATTTCGATGTAGTAGCCAAAGACATTGTTGAAACCAACCTTCAGCGAAGAGATGCCGGTTCGCTCACGTTCGGTTTTCTGAAGATTTGCAATCCAGGATTTACCGTTGAATGTAAGCTCTCTGATGTCATCAAGTTCTTTATTATACCCTTTCTTTATTACTCCGCCATCGGCGAGCGAAAGTGGAGGATCGTCATCCAACGCATTGGAAATTTGGCTTATAACATTTGGGAGAGGTTGTAAACCGTCACGCAGCTTTGAGAGAGTTGATGTTTGCACAGATTTAATATCAGCTATGAGGTGCCCGATGTGAGTCAACATCATTTTCATCGATGACACTTCACGTGGATTTGCTCGGTTGGTGCAGATTTTGGAGATGAGTCGTTCGAGGTCACCGATATCGGAAAGTGTTTCCATAGTTTTCTTTCGGATGTCGTGTTTCTCAAAAAGTTCAGCAACTGCTTCAAGACGTGCGTTGATTGGTTCGATCCTGCGGAGCGGGAAGTTAATCCACTTCTTCAGCAACCGTCCGCCCATCGGGGTTTGCGTGCGATCGAGAACCCAGAAAAGTGTTCCCTCCAGATGTCCTTCGATTGATGTTGTTATTTCAAGATTCCGTTTTGTCGATTGATCGAGGTTGATATACTCGCTCACGTTATATGGTGTGATCTTTTTGATGTGCAGGAGATTCGCCTTCTGTGTCTCTTGCAGATAATTCATCACGGCACCGGCTGCAAGAGTGCCTAATCTTAAATCCTCAATCCCGAATCCTTTAAGTGTTTGTGTTTTGAAATGATTGATCAAAAGCTCGTACGCGTAATCGAAATTGAAAATCCAGTCATCGAGTTTCGAGTAAAGTCCGCTATAACGATCTTTAAGAATTTGTTGGATTGATTCCCGATCTCTTTTCTGTACAAGAATTTCTGCTGGGGAAAGTGAAGCAATCTGTTCCGGTAATTGCTTTAAAGGAAATTCGCTCACATTAAACTCAGCAGTCGTTACATCCACAAAAGCAATTCCTATTGTATCTTCGCCGTTTGCAATTGGAGAGGGGAGAGCGATTGAAAGGAGATAATTGTTTTGCTTCTGATCTAGAACTTTATCCGAGAAAGCAACGCCGGGTGTAACAACCTCAATTACATCACGCTTGACGATTCCCTTTGCAAACTTCGGATCTTCAAGTTGCTCACAAATTGCAACGCGGTAACCGGCTTTCAACAATTTTGGCATATACGACTCAAGCGCATGATAAGGGAAACCAGCAAGAGGTACGTCTCCAGCAGCGCCGTTGGAACGTCTCGTTAAAACAATCCCCAAAACCTTCGAAGTGATTTTTGCATCTTCATCAAAAGTCTCATAGAAATCACCCATGCGGAAGAGCAGTATCGTATCGGGATACTTCGCTTTTACCTGAGCGTATTGCCGCATGAGTGGAGTTGACAAATTGAATATTTAAGTAAATGGGTACTAAGTAGTTGAGTAAAATATGATGAAAAATGGAGAGAAAATCAATTGTAAAAGTATGACTTTTTATTAGCGGTAGGGTGTTGCCCATAGAGAAGAAAAAGAAAGCCGACTCATAATGAATCGACTTCCAGATGTGGAGAGTCCAAACTGATACTATTTGATCAAAACCATTTTCTTTATATCAGTAAAAGTCCCCGCCCAAATGCGGTAGAAGTATATTCCGCTTGATAATTGGCTGCCATCAAACGTTACAGATTTAAAACCTGCATCCTGGAACTCATTAATCAGGGTTGCCACTTCCTGACCAAGTATATTGAAAATCTTCAATGTTACATACCCAGCCGAGGGCAGTGCATACTCAAAATGTGTTGTCGGATTGAATGGATTTGGATGATTTTGATTCAGTTGGAATCGATTTGGGATAATATTAACATTTGGTCTTACTTCCAATGGTTCAATAGTGAAACTCTTTTCGGTAGCAAATGATGAACCAGCATATGTATTATCGATAGTTTGTACACTCCAGTAATATGTTCCTTGAGGAAGGTTGCGTATCAACAAGGTCGTGTCTGTATCCACATTACCCTCTCTTGGAACTTGACGATAACCATTGACGATATTAGAAGATGGTGAAATGACATCAACGCCCTGAGGTGACCTTCCTATTCGAATATTATAAGTTAGTTTTTCTTTCGGTGTTTGTTCATCGGTTGATCGATTCCAGATCAGTTGAATTTTAGAGTTTGGCAACGGTACCGATTGTAACGATGATGGTATTCCGGGTTGGCTATTGAGTGTAGTACAATTATTCAAGTAGATTCGAGTGATTGGTTTCCATGGCCATATACCATCCGCCTTTGTGAATCCAGCTAATAGTAAATCAAGATCGCCATCTTTATCAACATCTCCCCATGTCATTGCACTATACCAAACTCCAGGCAGCTGTGCGTCAATATCTGTAAACTGCTCATTCCCATCGTTACGGTAAATCTTTGTGATAAGAGAGTCATTCTGGGTTTTGCCAGCGAGGGCGAGATCGAGGTCACCATCATTGTCATAATCAACCCAATCGACTGAACTCACCCCAACACCAACAAGATGTAATAACTGCATTTGAATTGTATTATCTTTTAATTGTTTGATATCATCGAGTGTGACCGAGCCGCTGCCAATGGGCTCAATGCTGGGATGGATGTCGATAAAAGATCCATTATCATTTCGGTATATTGTTGAAAAGGCGTTATCACCTCCTGGAGGATCCCCAACAAGTGCAATATCTAAATCGCCATCATTATCGTAATCGCCCCAAGCAACGGAACCAGAGTTCACTTGTTGGAGGGGTGCATAGGTATCGGTGAAAGTAACAACGGTATCCGAGTGAATTGTAGTTTCGTAGAGCTTGGTGGTCACCCCAAAATCTCCATAACCAGTTAATAAGAGATCGAGGTCTTCATCATTGTCGTAATCTCCCCATGCAACCGATGCACCCCATATACCCTGAAGATTTGCACGAATGTCTGTAAAACTTCCATTATCATTACGGTAAATCCTTGTAAGGAAGGTTGAACCGTTATCGGGGGAACCGGTCATTATGATATCGAGGTCTGCATCATTATCATAGTCGCCCCATGCAGCTGTGCCGACTATACCGGGGAAATCTACACCAATATCGGTGAACGACCCATCATCATTCCGATAAATCTTGCTTACCGGATCAGCGTTAGGTTCTCTTGTTGCACCGGCTATAAAGAGGTCAAGATCCCCATCGTTATCGAAATCACACCAGATTGTCCCATCATTGTTGTTCACACCAGCAAGAGGTGAATTAATATCGGTAAAAACTCCGTTATCATTTCGATAAATTTTTGAAATATGGGGTGATGGATCATTCCACGACGAGTCTTCCCTGCCACCGATCCCTGTGATCAGTATATCTAAATCGTTATCATTGTCATAATCACCTAATGCAACTGTACCATGCCCAAGATTTACATTTGACATCGGCATTTCCGTAAATGGGATTGTGTCCTTGTGAACATCTATCCTAAAGAGGTTTTGAAATGGATCTTGTGAGGTATTGAATTGAGTTTGTGTTTGAGCGGTGAATGAATAGAAAATGACAAATGCAATAAAAAGTAAGTTTATCTTCATATATATGACCCCGGCTATTTAGGATTGTTGATGAAAATATTTTTTTAAATAGATACTCCTGAAAAATCTTTTATAATTGTCTTCTTAAGTAAATCGAAACAAATCAAATTGATTAACTTTATATTAAAATGACTCAACCAAAAAATATGGTCGATGTCTTTCTACTTAAAAAATTATTAACAGTTCGTCTCTCGGTAAAAAATGTTTGATTGGATAGTTCTTTCCACTAAGACTAGTAACTTCCATTGCTACTTTTAAAATTAACCTTTATATAATTCAATGTCAATAGGAAAATCTCTCATGCCCAGAATTTACAAAATACACAAGGAATTTTCATCAAATTTGGCATTTTCTATCAAAATGTGTATAAGGAAGGAAAATTATGTTTACAAGAGGAGAAGGTGTTATGCAAATACCATTTTGACATACCATCGAAGAATCGGAACTTCCCGAAAGTCAAAAGGATAAATTCAAGAAGAAACTTCCGGGAAGTTAGCGGCTAATACAAGAACATTGGCTTACCGAGCAGGTGGGTAACCTTCCGCAAGTACTGATCGATGTCGCACAATTCTTCCACGTCTACTCGTTTCGTACTATCTGTGATGACATTCGCAAAGACGGTTGTATATTTTCCATTGCGCAACAGATCATTTTTATCGATTGCTTTTTAATATCAAATCATTTGTTAGATAACCATGACTGGTTGAGACCATGAGATCGAGAGCGTTGGGTGCGTTGTGCATGAAAGTGGAAATTTGTTGATAGACGGTTCTGGGGGAGAAATGGAATGAAAATCAATTTAAATAAAAAAACCGACCACTCTAACCGTAGTCAGTTTGTTCAGATTTTTCTTTCGTATTATTTTACCAAAATCATCTTCTTGATATCGGTAAAGTTACCTGTATGCAAATGGTAGAAATAGATCCCGCTTGGCAATTTACTCGCGTCAAATTCTATTGCTTTATTTCCAGCTTCCTGTTTTTTATCAACAAGTACCGCCACTTGAATGCCGAGCAAATTATATACTTTTAATGTTACCCAACCATCAACCGGTAACGAGTACCGAATAACCGTCGTCGGATTGAATGGATTCGGATAATTCTGGGCTAAGGAATAACTCGCTGGAATATTGTTTGTTCTTCTAACTTCCATTACTTCCGGTGGAGCGGGAGGCACATCTGAAGTTGCGACAATCTTGATTTTATTCGAAGATGAAGTGCTCACGGATGAAAGTATAAGCTTTCCACTCTGGTTTGCTTTCAACCAGTATCCTTTGCCCGGCTTAATGCTATCGACTTGCATATAGGAGCCATTATATCCGAAGAAATTGGATGTAACAATACCAGGCGGATCCGAGATTATATCCGATACAGCAATTGGGCTGCTGATCGATCCGATTAAATTCCATGAATCTGAAATTACAATAGTGTCTGATTCACGAACAGAACCGAGGATGCTTATATATTGATCTCCTTGGAATCTGAGCCAATATCCAATGCTATTTCGGAGTGTATCTCTCTTCTCATAACTGGAACCGTTATAAAAGAACGCATCTGAGATCGCGGTTGGGAATAGAACATTTTTTAATGAATCATTCACAATAACCGGTATTGATATGATGTTCCATTTATCGGAAGCGAAAAAGGTCGTTGTACCATAACTTCCCGGAATTACGTTATAGCCAAGGACACGGATATCATCGACATAGAAACCATCACGATTATCACCGCCGTCGGCTGCTAAACGAAATCGAATTTTGATAAACTTGCCGATGTAGTTGGTTAGATTTATATCTTGCTCCACCCACGTCAGTCCGGGTGTATAGCTTTCATATCCCCACGCATCCACCGGCTGTTTCGATCCGCCGCGACCCGAGCCGGAGTGGGAGAGTTTTGAACGCTGAGTTGTCCAAGTTGAGCCATTATCTGTAGAGACCTCAACGGTAGCGAAATCCCATGTCGGCTCAGTCACCCACTTCGTCCAGAAGCGCAATTGAGCATATTGAAATCCATTTAAATCGATCTGATCAACTGTTGTGAGCGAGTTATCTGCACTGGATGCGTAATTTCCTGAAGGACTGTCAGTGAAAGCAGATGGCGCGGTGTGAGCATTAGATGTCAGCCCCCATCCTTGTCCCGTCGTCCATTTACTTATACCATCGGATCCACTATCAGCAAATACTACAGTGGGAGTGCCGAGATAAAGATTAACTGTATCTCGTTTTGAAAATCCACGCGGATCAGAATAATCAAGATATAATTGAAATGGTATTCCGGTAGTTGCATCAGGATGAATATCTCCGGTGAAGGATAGTTGGATAGTTGACTTAGCCGGTACATTATCTACGAAGATTGACGGACTTGGAAAATTGACAAAAATTGTGTTTGTACTTACTGAAACAGTTAATGCGATTTCATCCATCAATCCTTTATTCTTGATTGATGCAATGAAAGTAAAATTCTCCCCACGGTCCATGAATCCATTTCCACCAGCATCCTGAATTTCAAAGTGTACTAAATCGGGGTACGATCCGGCAAAATGCGCAAGCAACTTATTTTGTCGAAGATTTTGCTGAGCCAGTGGAAAAATTTCTTCCACGGGGGGCCAAAATCCGGAAACCCCAACTTCAGGGGTCATCGCATAGGTGGGCCATCCCGAGCCGCCGAACATAAAGTCATCAGAATTACCGCGAGTGGAATAATTCACTGTTTGCTGATCGGTTCCGTTTGTGTAATGATTATCGAAGGTCATGCTGTATGTCCATTCACGATAGATCAGGGAATCGCCATTTTCACTAGCGAGGTATCCCCACGGATAGATCAAATAATTTCCGAAAGTGTGATAATTGAAGCACGTCATTATAGTATGTGTCAGCATGAAATATTGGATTGCTTGAATTTCTGGTTCTGAGAACGGAACAGGTCCTCGATAAGTCTCAGAAGATGGATTAGTGCTTGATCCGTTTGGGGCGTACGACGAATTCCACATATCTTCCGGTCCATAATTTCTATTAAGATCTACTCCATATGAGCCACCGCCATTATTTCGTCTGTTCTTGCGCCATCCGGATTGAGGAACGCCGGGATAATATAGCTGCTGATTATAATAATATCCATCGGGATTGACGACCGGTATAAACCACATCTGTCTATTGTTGACAAGGTATGTTGCTTCTTGATTGGTGCTGTAGTTTTCCAGCAACCACCACATGTAATACATCAATGTCATCATTCCCTCCGGCTCGCGTGCATGATGCAGTGCAGTGTATAAAACTTCCGGCTCGTCCAGCTCGTTGTCGTCGGGGTTATCAGAAATTTTCACAGCCCAGATTGTTCGTCCTTCCTGTGTATTTCCGATATACTCCTTTGTCGTGATGAGATTTGGATAGCTGAGTTTCATTGAATCAAGTTGTTGCTGAACTTCATCATAAGTATAGAAGCCGCTCCAGCTGCCATAACCGAAGCCACGAACATCGGAAGTTGCAGGAACAAATCCTTTGGGTAGATAACTAACTTTATCTTCTTGAGTGATTGTGGCAGAAACTCCGTGTGCAGATAATTGATCCCGTTCAAATTGAGTTGTGATAAATTCCATCCATCCACCAATTTTACCTGTGGTTCCTTCGAAGTCGATGCCGGTACTCCATATCCTGTCGAGAGTTGCTTTATCTGGAACAAAGATACGAACCCTTGCATACTTTTCCGGTGTATCTGCAAAAACAAAAGTTGTGATGATCAAAATGAAAAGAATCGTTGAAAATAGTTTCATATGGGTTTTCCTTGGCTTGAGGTTTTTTATTGATCTGTTAAAAAACGGAGATAATTATCTTAATTCTTGGAAGATGATAATGCAAAGTGTGTTATAAGGATTTATTGGATCTGTTCGCTTTGCCATGTGTTGAAATATACAGAGAATAGAGATGAAGAGCAAAAAATATTAGTTTTACATTTCACCCCGATGGGCTTTGGCTTCGTTTTCTGGCTCGGCTATAAATATTTCGTCCCTACGGGACTACTAATGATTTTAAACGATAAAGTAGCTCCGCAGGAGCGACACAAATCAATGTTGTTATTTAATGTCTCTTATGATCTTTTGTTCTTCTTTAGTGATGTTATATAGCTTGTGAACGAGTTGGTAAATCTTCTTGTCAGTTACAACGATTTAGTCCTGTTTCATGCGAGATAACAGTTGAGACCGGGTAGTGGATCATCTCCCCGCAATATCCTTTTCCCGGATGGAAGTAATCTACCATGTGCAAACTACAATTTACCCTCACCAATCCAACTCTCTGGTGCTTCGATTAAATTGTTTTCTTGCAGGTAGTAGATTATTTGTTGCAGCCTCACTGCGGGGACTTTGGCGGATTCGAGGATTACATCAGAGGAGATGTAGTTTCCATCGCTTGGAAATGCATTGAGAGTTCTTTTAATCTCATCAACAATATCAATATCTGGGAATATCTGTCCAACGAATTGAATAAATGATGATGGATTAAGCCTGGCACGTGCATAACCAATTGGACTTTGTGCATCCCCGGAAGTAACAACACATCCTAGGAATTCCAATTCCTCGAAAGCTTCTTTACATTCATTAAGTTTAATGTCTAAAGTAGCAACAATTTCATCAGGCTCAAGCATTGAATCCATTTGTTTATTCGCCTCTCTAACCAAATAATCAAGAACCTTCGCGGTTACTCCAGAGATTGTTCGCCTGCCAGCAGTATTAATGAAGTCAGGTGAAAGATTCTTAAGTGATTCAGTTTTGGGGATTTCCATTGCTGCTAAAAAGTAATCTTGCCCCCGATTTTCGGACAGATAGAAAAGCCAGTATATTACAGAAAAGGAGAAGTCCGAAATGGAACCAGAACAAATCAAAAGAAGAAGATTTGATAAGCAATTCAAGATGGAAGCAGTCC
>Ga0315286_10000851_pt1 | contig 26656 bp, 29 predicted proteins | sample YL17G10_0_MG_FD_205038 | JGI IMG/M metagenome (GOLD analysis project Ga0315286, IMG submission 205038) | Sediment microbial communities from Yellowstone Lake, YNP, Wyoming, USA - YL17G10_0 | ecosystem: Environmental > Aquatic > Freshwater > Lake > Sediment | place: USA: Wyoming | collected... | reverse complement strand
CTGCATTATGTCCAATGGCAATCGCATTTGTGCCTTGATTTGAATATCCTGCATTCAGTCCAATGGCAATCGCATTGACGGATTGAGAGTATTGCCCTGCTCCATACCCAAAGGCAACAGCATATGTTCCTTGATTTGTGTATCCTGCATTATGTCCAATGGCAATTGCATATGTTCCTTGATTTGTGTATCCTGCATTATGTCCAATGGCAATCGCATTGACGGATTGAGAGTATTGCCCTGCTCCATACCCAAAGGCAACAGCATATGATCCTTGATTTGTGTATCCTGCATTATGTCCAATGGCAATCGCATTTGTGCCTTGATTTGAATATCCTGCTTGATACCCAATTGCAATCGCATATGTTCCTTGTCCTGAATTGCCTGCTTGATATCCTAATGCAACGGCAAATTGTCCTTGGTTCACCTGTCCTGCATATGAACCTAAGGTTATGTTTGTATCACCAACTGCCCAATTACCAGATAAATCATTCCAATAAAGATAATCCGCCCAATTTGTTCCTTGTTGAACAAATCCGGCTGGTCCTGTATTACCTGTTGGTCCTGTATTACCTGTGGGACCAGTATTACCTGTGGGTCCAGTATTACCTGTGGGTCCAGTATTACCTGTGGGTCCAGTATTACCTGTGGGTCCAGTATTACCTGTGGGTCCAGTATTACCTGTTGGACCACTACGAAAACTAGGAAATAATTGTTTGGAATACGACATTCTATAAAGTTAATCAATAAAATAAACAATAAAAATATATTAAAACAATATATTATATGGATTTTAATCTTAAGAATTACCAAAAAACAGAATTACAAGACATGTTTGAATTGCCATCAGATTACAACCAGGAATTAGTAGACATTCAAGAAAAAAAATTAAGAGATAACATTGTAAACAATCAAACGATCCATGAAAACATAAAAAACAAGACCCTCCTATTTTTAAAAGAAGCCAAACAGTTATTATTAACTGATCTCGCCAATTTCTACAATACGCGATTTGATTTAAAACCGACCCCAATAGACACAGACAACAATCATGATGTCCAAGAGAGAAAGCCAACCCCTTTTTTAAATTCTTTTCCGAGCGAGTTTTTCCCTGGAATCATCAATCCATTAAAAAAGCGTGTATCAACCCAAAATTTGAATATAGACACGCGATTTAGAGAGAATTATTATGGTTCTCCAGCAACAAATTATCATTTAAATCTCCCAATAAAAATGAGTAGTGTAATGACAATGCAATTATCCGCATTTGAAATGCCAACCACCTTTTACAATGTGTCAAAACAATACGGAAACAATTTCATGACATTGACCGTAACGACAACGACAACATCAACAACGTCAGCCGTTTTAACCATTCAAGACGGCAATTATACATACGATACAATAACCAGTTATTTAAATAGTATTTTAACAAATTTGGGCAATCCATTTGATAGTTTGATATTTGTGATTAATATCATGAATACATCTGGGTCAGGACAAATGGTGGTCGGTGTCAAGACAACCATTGACCCAACAACAATCCAATTTTCTCTCAATTTTCAAGCAGATAAAAATGGCAAAGAGGATAAAAGTACTCCTTTGCCATTGAAATTAGGTTGGACACTCGGATTTAGAAATGGATTTTACATAAACAATTCAACATATGTATCTGAAGGCGTGGTCGATTTGTTAGGTCCGCGATACATTTATTTAGTTGTCGACGATTATAACAACAATGTAAATAATAATTTTTATAGTGCATTTACCTCGTCCATTTTAAACAATAATATTTTAGCACGCATTTCAATGAATGCAAATTTTTTCGATATTTTGGGACAAAACAATCTTTCTCTCATTACTACTCCGAGAGAATATTATGGACCAGTCGACATTCAAAAAATGAATATACAATTGTTGGATGAATATGGACGCGTATTAGATATTAATAACATGGATTATAGTTTTTGTTTGACATTTAAGTCAGTGTATGATATTTAGAGGAACAGAGAAACCCTAAACCGGCGTCGTGGTAGTAAATGCCTCTTTCTTGCCTCCATCATATTTCACCGCATAATTATTGTCTAGCATCCATTGGTTCACGTGTAAATCGCCCAAATATACATCAGCCAAGATGCGTCCATATTTTTCAGTCTGGACATTTTTCAGAGAAACAAGGTGATGCAACAATTTCTCATTCAACGCTGAACGCGATTGTTTTGCAGCTTTTTTCTCTTCCTCTGAATGTCCTTTGATTTCAGGTGTGTCAATACCATTTAAACGAACAGAAAACCGAAACAATGGCGAAGTGCCATCCGCATAAGGCATATAAGCCGCAATCGTAATCGTGTCGCCATCATATACTTTGATGACCTGTCCTTCACGAATTGGAAAAATAAATGGGCAAGTGTCAGACCAATTAATAATATCATGGTGAATGTCAATGGGAGTAATGTCAATGGGAGTAATATTCATGTTATCTGTTTACACAAAATTAGTTTTATATCATTAAAAGAAAGTATTTAATCTTATACAAAATTCTATAAATACTCAATCAACTACTCAATCAAGTCATGGCTTTCAATTTATACAAAATTCCCAAACACAAACACCACAACAACAAGAACAACAACAACAATTATTACAATCAATGCCAAACTCAATCTCAAGAATAACAACATCCTATCCAATTGAAGAACAAGAAGAACAAGAAGAAGAATATAATGAATGTAACTACAATTCACGCGAAGTGACCCCAAATTACGCAAGCACAAATTCAAACAATCCAAACAATTACATCACATTGCCTTTTGCAAATGCCACATATTTAACAATCATTACAGCAAAATTAACATATCAACCAATAAGCGGCATGTATAATTATTTAACTGTAGTCAATGCTTCCAATATTTATTTATCAATTGTCGATGCTTCCAATACTTATTTACAAATTATGGATGCATCAAATAACTACCTACAAATCACTGACGCATCAAACATTTATTTAAAAATCATGGATGCATCAAATACTTATCTACAAATCCTCGATGCATCAAACAATTATTTAAAAATAACGGATGCGTCAAACAATTATCTACAAATCACAGATGCCTCAAACAACTATTTAAAAATTATAGATGCCTCAAACAATTATTTAAAAATTACAGATGCCTCAAACAATTATCTACAAATCCCAGATGCCTCAAACAATTATTTAGTTTATCAACAACTTCATCAAGCCAAGATCCAACCAAATATGGGTTTTTATTAAGTAATTGTAACATTAACAATACATTTGGTTTTAATTACAACAACATTATAATTAATAATGCACCAAGTCAAACATATTATTTGGTAATACAAAAAACAGTTACAGGATCAAGTTTCAACTATAACTCAAATACTAATGCCAGTTATTTAATAGCGTCTCGCATTGCATAATTATTCTCTCTATACAATATATGTATTCCACAACTCAAAATTATTTGTATATTAAAAAAAGAACCTTATGTAACAAAAATAATAAAAATACACTTGCAAATCCAACTAGAATACTAAATTTAAGTGGTGTGCCAACCTTGCAATTGAACCAGCCAATAACTTGTCCGACAAATATCGATCCTTTAATCGGACCATTTTACGAAGTGTATACGATTGATCCATCAGGTGCATTATTCGGTGAAACATCGTATCCGTGTGATGCAAATACGTGGAAAAAATATGTAGTTGTAGTTTAATGTTAGAGAAAAATGTTAGTTATCATTTATCATTTATCGTATATTTCACCAATTAAATCGTTAAAGTTAAAATAATTAATGCTATTGAAACTGATGCTGTGAACATATATGTCAGTAAGAATTGTATTTTTTCTTTTACAATATTTGTGTAATCGTCTCCGTCTCCATCTCCATTTCCATCTCGGTCTCCAACAATATATCGGTCTTCAATATCTCGGTCTCCAACAATATCTCGGTCTCCAACAATATCTCGGTCTCCAACAACATCTCGGTCTCCAACAACATCTCGGTCTCGGTCTCCAACATCTCCAAATCCGCGAGCATTTCTATAATATTCAATTTTGTTGCCATATGTTTCTTCAAGCTCATATTCGCATTCGCCTTCTTCAATTGTCTCTATTTGTATTATATTCTTTAGTAGCATTTTCCTATAACTTACCTGTTTTTTTTCTTCTTCATCTAACACAACAAATAATCCCCAATCATTCTCGCAATCCTGACAATCATACCAATCACCATAATTATCATAATTTGTTAATTTCATCAATCCAAATGTAATGTTTACAACAAAAGAAAGAGAGAAAAAGCATTTCAATTTTTAAACCGAACAAAGTTCGGTCATGATGATTTCCGCTTTCCAAAGGGACTGGCGTTGCCGATCGGAAATTCATTTAAACCCTTGAATGCCCAAAAATAATGAATAACACAACGCTCAACTCAACCCCAATAAACCCATTACATATTTCGCAACATTTTCGCCGCCTTTTCCGAAATGCGCCGATATTTTTTACCTCGTGTCCTGTATTGTCTAGAACGAATATATGCAGCATATACCCCTTTCTTATTCACACGACACGTTCCTTTTGTGCAAATAGGGAATGATTTGCCTTTGCCTAAAAAACAACGTGAACCGCATTTTCGTCGCATAACTGTTCTTTGATGAGTTCCAGGTTGTTCATTTTTCCAGCCTTTCCAATGAGTTGTTTTTGCCATATATTATTCATTTATAATAAGTATGAAAGAAGTGCTGCCATTACAAATACAATTACAAAAAATACAACAGGTCAAAATAGAAAAAGAGGAAGACTTGAGAGAACCGAATGAAACTGAGACTAACGAATTCGAGGACCCTTCTTTAAAAATAATGAAAGGTGCATTTAATGAATTAAAAAATTATAAAGATATCCAACCTATCCAAGAATATAACAGCGATTTCAGTGATACATATAGTAGTAAAAGCGAGAAACAAAAGAAAATCACTTATTTAAATGTCGAAAATAAATTGAACAAATATTATTTTGATATTAATCATAAATATTCAAGTGCGTTGGATGTGTTAGCCTCTTATTTAAAAGGTCAAAAATTGATTTATATAGAATCAAAGGATTATTCAGAACAACAATTAAACAAATTAATGATGCCGTCTATTTTTCTCTCTGCAGCTGCAACAGTTTTGTCCGGAACTATTATGAAGTATGAATGGGGATATATTTTAATTTCATCAGTAAATGCATTTATCGCCTTTTTACTTTCTTTAGTAAATTTCTTCAAATTTGATGCCGCAGCAGAAGCCCATAAAATTTCAGCACATCAATATGATAAATTACAATCATCTGTTGAATTCACTTCAGGAATTGTATTATTATTTAAAGACGACAATTCTTTTAATAATGAAGAGACCACTGAAAGAAATATACGCCGTGAAAATGATAGAAAAACAATGGAGAATAAATTAATGGATGTAGAAAAGAAAATTTTAGAAATAAAAGAAACCAATCAATTTATTGTTCCTAGTGTAATAAGACAAAGATATCCGGTTATTTATAACACGAATATTTTTTCAATAATTAAAAAAATAGAAAATCAAAGTAAAAAAACGATTGCTCAATTAACGAATGTAAAGAATGAAATTAGATATGTTAAGGCTTTATCTAAAACTGTTGAAAATTCCGATAATTTAACAGGATTATTTGAAGTAAAGAGAGACCTTGTTAAAAAAATATTGATATTGAATTCTGCATTTTCAATTATAGACCAAATGTTTAGCCAAGAAATAAAAAATGCTGAATTGATTAAGAAATACTGGTTACGCAATTTGATTTGTTATAATTACAATATTGAATTAATTGACCCAGAAAAAATCAATCCGTTTATAGAAAATTTATTAGACCCATTTAGTTCTTTCACAGTATAATATATGAGTATGAATCAAAAAATAAATTCGGATATGTTTGCTGATTTATTAAATGTAAAACATCAGCCTGGAACATTACTACAACGATTAAAGCTTGATATGAAAGGACATAATAATCTTAATATGCATGATCGACAAATCATATTAATAAATAATCCATTTCAAAATGAAGAAGAAGAAGAATCGATGCCTTTGTCGTCGGCTTTGCCTTTGTCAATGATATATCAACAAGAACAAGAAGAAGAACCCTCATCAATGTCGTTGCCTTTGCCGTTGCCTTTGTCGTTGCCTTTGTCGTCACCTTTGCCAATGATATATAAAGAACGAGAAGAACAAGAAGAACAAGAACAAGAACAAGAACCTTTGTCGTTGCCTTTGTCGTCACCTTTGCCAATGATATATAAAGAAAAAGAACAAGAACCATTATCCTGTAAAGAAAATGAATTAATAATTCGGGCGGAAATTCATTTAAAACAGCAACAGGAATTAATAAAACAGCAACAAGAATTGATAGCACAGCAACAAGAACAACTTAACGCATATAAGAAAGAAAACATTGTCACAAACAATCATTTACCCCATAAAAAACATAAAAAAACAGTCAGATTTCAATTAATACCATTTCATACAAAATTGAGTAAAAAGAAAACACGACGTGCAACACCGCTACCACGACGGTCGAGTTCATTGTCACAAAAATTTTTGAAATTATAATATCTAATGCAATGAAACAAAAAACAAAAAATAAATAAAATAAACAAATAATTTATGGAACTTGAAAATATTCTTCTAATAGTAATTTTGTGTTTTTTAATTTTATACACAATTACTCACATTAAAGTAATCACCCCACCAACACCAACACCACCATATCCATATCCTATTGGCGGATGTAGCGGAACCAGATACGGATGTTGTCCAGACAATGTCAATGCAAAACACGATACTGTAGGCAGTAATTGTTATTATCATCCACCGACCCCTTATCCACCACAACCAATCCCTTATCCGCCACAACCGACTCCTTATCCACCACAACCGACCCCTCGTCCACCTCAACCGACTCCTTATCCACCACAACCGCAACCTATTCCTCATCCTATTGGTGGATGTAAAGGAACAATATATGGCTGTTGTCCAGACAATGTTACAGCAAAACAAGATAATGTAGGAAGTAATTGTTCGTCGTATCCGCCGCCCAACCCACCACCACCATCACCACCGAATAACAATACGTGTCCAACTTCAGAACAAGGAGGTAATTGCACAGACACAGAATATTCGTGTGATTCATTATTTCACGGTAAAATTTATTCAAATTATACAGGTTGTTCAAAAGGGTCGTATTGTTGCATCACCCCCCAATAAATAAAATAAAAATTGATAAGAAAAAAAAATCTTCTAAAACTGAAGTCGTTTTAATCGAAAAAATAATAAATAAATATAAAGTATATCGCATTATATTTATTATGTCGAGTGAACCTTTTATAAGCAATGATTTATTTATTTTTTATTCTGATGTTGTTCTCATTCAAAAGTATGATAATCCTACAACAGTTCATATTTATCAAAATGCTATGCAACAACTTTCACGACAACATATCATCATTTTTATTGCAACTGAATTATTAGAATATTATTTTCCTTTTGTACAATCTATTATGACCCCTTTTATTTTAATTACTACTTGCAATGATGATTTTTGTATTCCATATTTTAGTTTCCCTTGTGATAATGAAAATATTGTTCGTCGTCACGATTATATTTTGAATAATCCTCATCTTCTTCGTTGGTTTACAAAAAATCCTTCTATTGTTCATAATAAAATAGCAGCTCTCCCGTTAGGTCCAAAATGGCAATATAGAAGTCATCAGTTTTTTGGGGAAGATAAAACACAGATATTACAAATATTATATCGTCATTGTTTAAGACCTACAGAAAATTTCTCTTCGAATAAACGAGAACTGTTGTATTTTCATTTTAATAAAACTACTGAAAACCCATTTTTTAAAGATCATACAAAAATAAGAGAACAAGTTCTCACTATTTGCGAGAAACATTTCCCTCTTTCACCTCCTGCAGAGTTTGAAAATTATTTGATAGAATTAAAAAAATATAAGTTTTGTCTATCTCCTCCCGGAAGAGGTATAGATACACATAGAACGTGGGAAAGTTTGATGGTTGGTACTATACCTATTATGATTTCAACCCCTATGGATTCTCTTTATAACAATCTACCGGTTCTCATCATTGATGATTGGAATATCATTACTCCTGATTTTTTAAATGAACAATATAATATTATTCGATCAAAACCATACGACTTTTCTAAATTATACTCTTCTTATTGGAAAAAATGCGTCCAAGAAAACAATTTATAAATATCTTATTATTATGCGTAAATGGATACACTGAACACCAGATGGTACTTTTTTTGATAAAGGATGAAAACAAATAAAACAAAAACGAACAAAAATAAAAATAAAAATAAAAATTGATATAGAATTATCCTTTTATAATTATGTAAGAAACTCAAATGAAAGGAACAGCACCAATTACAAAATCAACATTATATCCAATTCTTTATGGAAAAAATAAGCACGAGAGAGATAATCACATTCAATTTTTTGAAGAAGGGCACAAATATATTATCACGTCTGACCCTCACAGTCAATACACCTCAGTCACAACCTGGAACCATTCGCATTTCCCACATTTCAATGCGGATGAAGTTATTCGTAATATGATGAAAGGACGCAATTGGAAACCAGGAAATAAATATTGGAACATGACTGCAGAAGAAATCAAACAATTATGGGCATCCAACGGTGCCACTGAATCTGGAGCAGGAACAAACATGCATTTTGATATTGAATGTTTTATGAATCAGGATTTAGTAGACGAAGATAATGCTCCGATTTCATATACACACGAAGACTTGTTGAATGTATATGAAGCCGAAATCGACGACGGAATTCCGCCGCCGAATTTGTCCGAAGAATGGGACTTCTTTTTGAAATTCATCAAAGACAACCCAGACTTGAAACCATACCGCACAGAATGGACGATTTATCACGAAGAACTCAAACTCGCCGGTTCTATTGATATGGTATATGAAAACCCTGATGGTTCATTAAAAATATATGATTGGAAACGCAGTAAGGAAATCAGTAAAATAAATCATTTTAATAAATATGCGATTACAGAATGTGTCAATCATTTACAAGACGCAAATTATTGGCATTATTCTCTCCAATTGAATACATACAAGGCAATCTTAGAAGAGAAATATGGGAAAAAGGTGACAGATTTATATTTGGTTCGGTTGCATCCAAACAATGAGAAAAAATCATATGATTTAATAAAATGCGCCGATTTATCAGAAGAAATCGCAGATTTATTTAAACTCTTGAAGAATTCTTTTCTTAGGGTCAGTGACCGGTAAGTTGAAAATGAATTCTTCAACAAAATAAAATAGGTGAAACAAGTCATGATGGTTGTTGCCTTTAAGCAAAAACCATTTAAACCTTAGTATTATAATAGTGTATGTTTTTTCTTATTTTTTATTATTACTGTTTTTGTGTAGTTGGTATTTTTTATGTAATACAAGAAATGCGCAAAGCAAAAAAGGTAATCTCTTTTTTGGACGGGTTTTGTGATGAAAACGATGCTGAAGACGATGCTGAAGACGATGCTGAAGACGATGATGAAGACGATGATGAAGACGATAATGATAATAAAGATACTGATAAAAAAAAGCCTATACAAAAATATGAAGATAAATATAAAATTAACAAGGAAATAATGGATGATGAATTAACACAAGAAAAATTAGAAGGATTATGCAATTGTTTTATTTTAGAAAACACCCCAAATGGAAATGCGTTGATATTATATAGTCATAAAACATCTTCTTTTATTTATTATAGTGACAATTCTATTCCGTATAAATATTTAAATACTATTGCACGAAAATATGTAAATACTTATAAGTGTAAACAATTATATGTAAATCCAGAAGATGAATTAGAGAAAAACAAGAAAGACTCGGACACAAAAGACCAAGAGACAAAAGAACCGGATGCAAAAGAACCGGATGCAAAAGAACCGGATGCAAAGCAAGACCAAGAGACAAAAGAATCAGACACAAAAGAATCAGATGCAAAAGAACCGGATGCAAAAGAACCGGATGCAAAGAAAGACCAAAAAAAACAAATCTTTGCAAAATTCAAAACTTATAATAAAAACACAACAAATAAAACACAATCTCAACAACAACAACAACAACAACCGCATCAATCGTCTCAACAACAACAACAAACGCAACAACAAACGCAACAACCAAAACAATCGCAAGAAGTAATTGCCAACAGATATACACATCAAGGTAAAATCGCAAATTTCAATTTTTTGAAAAAGCCAGATAAAAAATTGATAAATAAAAAATTATCATTGACATTTTCGGATTATAAAAAACTAAATATCTCAATATAATATGAGTAAATCAAAAAACCGAAAAAAAACAGCCAATATGTTTGGTGCTGCTGTTAGTAATAATTCATTGGTTATGGCACGTGAAGATAATCCATATACTAAATTAATGAGACAAGAAACAAAAGAAACAAAACAAAACGACACCATCGACACAACCGACAAAAATAATATACTTGGCTCAATGACACAAGAAACAAAACAAACAAAACAAGAAACAAAACAAAACGACACCCCCGACAAAAATAATATACTTGGTTCAATTACAAAATTAAGTAATGCCTTCAACTTTAGTCGTATAAATGAAGATAATCCAGAATTTAATCCAAATAATATAACTGAAAAACTAACTAATCAAATCATAGAACTATTAAATAATCCGAAATTAGTATATGAAAATGACCCAGAATTATTAAATGACCCAAGCCACAATTTGTCAATATACATTATTGATAAATGTTATGATTGGATTGATGTAACATTACAACCAATTGCAATTTCTAGTGGTTATTTAGTTAAAAATACCATAATTACAGTAACTGTTCCATTTAGTTTAATGTTTAATGATGCAACAACTCTGTTAATGGCAGGACATCAAGCAACATCATTAATAAATGAAATAAAGAATTTTAATATTTTAAATATTTTATCAAAAAAGGAACCTAAACCAAATTTTTTGTCCCCATATATAGAAAATTCTGATGCTGAAATACAAAATATAAAGTCATCATTAAACAATATTAATTTATTTCGTATACAAATTAAAAATAGTATACTTCATATAGTTAATTTAATTATTGACAAATTGAGAGAAATCAAAATGGATGATACAACTAAAAAAGAGAAAATAACAGAATTTATTGATGCATTGGAAAATACAAAAGAAGAGAAATCAGACGAAGTGGCTGAAAGTGTATTCACTACTTTTTCTGAGGTTATATTTGGATATAAATCTATAAAAGAGAAGAAGGACCAAAATAATCATAATAATAATAAAGGAGGTAAATTGCGCTTATTTTTGCACAATGGAAGGACCGTCAGACAAAGACGAAGGACCACTAGCCGACAAAGACAACGAAGAACCACTAGACGAGGACGCCGACAAAGACGAAGGACCACCAGACGACAAAGACGACTCTGACTCTTTTAATGACTCTTTATCCTGCTTATTCATCCATACTTTATATCCATTGCTTCTCAATATATCAAAAGAAGTTCCAAGATGTGATTTTGCAATGTCGTGTGCTTTTCTCTCTTGTGGTGTTAATTGTTTAAGATAAAGTTGTTCCATTTTATTATTATTTATATAATAATAAAATATCAAATCATTTTTTAATGTTTATTGTTTGCGTTGTTCTCGTTCTTGTGTTTTTATTTGTGTTTGTTTGGGAAGTATTTATAATTAATAATATTAAAATTGAATTGCTTTATTACAGTTAAAAAAAGCAACAATCATCTTAACTAATTAACAATCAAACAATAATGTTACAACAAGAGCAAACGCAAGAGCAAACGCAAACGCAAGAGCAAGAGCAAGAGCAAATGCAAGAGCAAGAGCAAGAGCAAGAGCAAGAGCAAATGCAAGAGCAAATGCAAGAGCAAACACAACCAATATATCGTTATAAATTCGAGGAACAATTCATGATTGAATTATACAATTTCTCAAAAATTCATCAATATGATGATAGAAAAGAATTTAAATCTGCCTGGAATGTTTGGACAGAAGAAAACACGGAATTAATAGAACACGAAACTAGACGATTGACAAATTTAAATTATGATGGAGATGTCAAGGATAAAATGTTTCGCAGCGCACGTTATTATTTTCGCAAAAAATCCCCAGAAAAAAAAGAACAACCACAACGAAGAAAATATATATGTGTTGATAAGAATATTATAAATGCCATTGATGCACATATTTTAAAAAACAGTTCCAAACCATCCACTGCCTTTTTAGATTTTTGTAAAGAAAATATTGATTTGTTATCTGAAGAAATTGCAAGACTTTATATTGAAAATATGACTGCAGAGGATATTAAAAAAAAGATTAAAAAAACATATAAAAATCGTTATTTTCTAAAAGTAAACGTAAATATCTAACAGTAAAATAAATCCATAAATAATAATAACCGGATATAATATATGGGCGGAGGACTTTTCAACACACCTTTGTATTTGAATCCAAAATGTCTCGTATTTTCCGCTTTTATATTAGTCGTGTATTGGTTGCCTCATCCAAGTAGTAGAGCACATAATATTGTAATGGGGTTTTTATTAGGAATGTCGGCATATATTTCTCTCGCGTGGTATGATGTTATTTATGATTGTAATGACAGATTTAAACCAACTTTGTTAGGATGGTTGTCTGGACCATTCAAACCGCCTGAATATATAAAAGAATATGAAAAATTGCCAATTAAATATCAAAAAATAATTCGCACATTTGATTATTTTATTTTAATCGTTGTAATTATTACTTTTTTATATCCATTCATTTATAAATAAAATGTTGCATAATTCAATTAATATATCTGGATTGAAACAAAAAAAACAAAAGAATGAAATGAATGAAAATAATCAGAAAAAGAAAAAGAAAAAAATTATTGTTATTAATAATTTTTTTTGTGAAAACAATATTTATATTTGCGACAAAATAAGAAACTCTATTCCGATATATTCAGACAAGTTTGAAATAGTGACAAGTGCTATTTCTCTCTTCAAAGAAAAAGAGAGAAACAAAGAAAAAGAAAAAGAAAAAGAAAAAGAAAAAGAAAAAGAAAAAGAAAAAGAAAAAGAAAAAGAAAAAGACTTGTATTTATTAGAATATCAAAACAATGAAGATGAAATGATTGGTTTTTTTGAATATTTATCCGCGATAAAATCAAACCCCAAAAAATACATTTTCACAATCATAACCACTTATCAAAAAATATTGAAACACATATTATTATTACAAAAGACAAACATTGTGCATCTCAATATTAATTATGATACGATTTGTTTTAAAAAAGATACAGAACAAGTATTGATTAGAGATTGGACAAATGCTATAATAACTATAACTACAACCACTTCTTGCAACTCACGCCTACAAAATCAATCATACATAACAACGAAAAACGATGATATAACAACGAATAGTCCATTGGAAATATATGTGTTAGCACACTTGAATAAGTATAATTTGGAAACATTGAATGTTTCATCGATTGAATCCATTAGTAAAACATATGTAGACAATCCATATTTATCATTTATTACAGAGACTTCCAAACATAAAATATATTTGAATTGCGTCGTTTTTTTGACACCGTTGATTGACACGTCCAAAGATAAAATCGTAGATGAAATGATGAAATATTCTCATACTTGGGACAATTATGCGTTGACTATAATATATTTACATATTATTGCTTCATTCAAAGACAATTCCGTCTTTTTCCGCGATTTTTTCCGTTTGTTACATAAAAATCTATTGACAAAAACAGGCATTCCAGAGACAATAGATGCGTTTGATTCTCTCTTTTACAAACACACAGATACAGAATGGATTAATTTTTTCTAGATTTGCGTCTAGATTTCCGCGATTTGCCTTGCGATTTACGAGATTTGCGTCGCGATTTTTTCGTCTTTTTTGTCTTTTTATTTTTATTTTCTGTTCCTTTTCCACCCTTCTTTCCCTTCCTTTTTTTCATCTTTTTATTATTATGTTTTTTCTCTGATTCTTCTGATTCATCTGATTCATCTGATTCTTCTGATTTTTTTGATGCTTTTGATTCTTCTGATTCTTCTGATTTTGATTCTTCTGATTCTTCTGATTTGTCTGATGATTCTGATGATTTTGATTCCTTTTTCCCCTTCTTTCCCTTCTTTCCCTTTTTTTTCGGTTTCTTTGATTCTGATTCTTCTTCTTCTTCTTCTTCGTCAGATGATGATGAAGATGAGGAAGAGGATGAGGAAGAGGAAGACCTGGATTTCTTGGAACCACGAGAAGCAGATGATACAGGTTTCCACTCAGATTTGCGTTTACTAGCCTCTTTCATAGAGTCTTTCAATGTGCATGAGCTATTTTTTGCTTTACATTCAGCATGAATTCGCTTTACAAATGCAAACCATTTTTCTCCCATGTATTAATAAGAGAAGAAAATTTATTTATTACTAAATAAAAAATTGAAATGAAATAAAACCAGTTAGAAATATTTAACTAATTAACAATAACTCAATAAAAGATGGTCAAAAATCTCACTGGTGGAAACAAAATGAAGGGACAAGCAAGAAAGAATTCAACCTCTTCTCGCCAAGTGTCTAAATTGCGTGTTGTAGAGGAAGAAGGCGAAGTATATGCGCAAGTTTCAGCAATGCTAGGGAATGGTATGTGTCACGTTGAATCCGAAGATTACAAATTACTTTGTATTATTCGAGGTAAGTTTCGCGGACGAGGAAAACGCGACAATATATTAAAAAAAGGAACGTGGGTTCTCATTGGATTGAGAGAATGGGACAGTGCGCCAGCAGCAGGAGGAGGAGGAATAACAGCAGCCAAGATGCAGAAATGCGATTTATTAGAAGTATATACAGATCACGACAAGGAACGATTGAAAGGAACGCCTGGACCGTGGAAGAAATTTATTGCAAATGATTTAATGTTTCAAGACATCAAAGAAGAAGAATTCGATTTTACCGATGACAAGACGGAAGAATATAAAAAGATAATGTCTGAAGAATTTGCCGGACCAAGCAGAGAAATTGTTCAGATTAAAGAGGATGATGAGATTATTGATTTTGATGATATTTAACAAATGATTTAAACCTATTACTATAACAATAATTAATAATATTAATAATAACAACAATGAGCCGTTTTTTTTCTCAGCAACCAACACAAACCAAACAAACCAAACAACCATCAAAAACAACTAATCCAACTAATCCTGCCTTTTTAAAAAGTGATTTCCCAGATTTGAATGAAGACAAAACACAAACCAAAACACAATCCAAAACACAATCCAAAACACAATCCAAATCTATAACTGCAATGAATTATAAAAATAAATTAGAAATAGTTGAACCTAAAGTCGTGTCAACTATACTTCCAGGTCATATTTCTCTCTTTTATGATAAAATCACACGAAAATTGTGTATTGAAAATAGTGAGATAATACAACCCATACAACGACAACCGCCACAACCGCCACAACGTCCGCCATCCTTTGAAAAATTAGTAAACCATTGGGAAAAAAGGTATATTAATTATATTGAATTGTATGGAGAAGATATTTATGCACATTTTCATTTGTATCCATTTTATAATTATAATTATTTCGATGAATTAGATGACATTTTTTACAGAGAATTGGAGGAATTAGAAGAATTGGAAAATATACAGGATAATGAGGATTAACACGAAGAATTTATTATATTATGAGGAATTACTAAACACTTTTATTTTATTCATTACAATAAAATAAAATCAAATACTTTAAATCTTCGCCGGTTTACTTGGCTCATTCAACTGTCAAAACAACAAAACAAAACAAATAAATAAAATAAAATTGAATTAAAATACAAAATTAAACAAAACAACAAATCATCCTCCTCCTCCACCAAAAAATGCGTGTTTTGACAACAAGATTCAATAATGATACCTGGAATGAAAATGTTGCATTTAGAGAAAAATACAAGTATGTTGGTTGTATTTATAATTCTCCGAGATTAATGTCTCCAAAAGTGAAACCGGATGAAATTATATATATGCTTGAAATGAACAACACCTTGAATCGGATTGAAGGCATAGGTTTAATTAGAAATCGTCCAGTATTACACAAACACTATAAAATGTATAGTGACGAAAATTACAATCGTTATGCATTTCAAAGCAATACAAGAATGGACCGCGCAAAAATAGAGTTGGAAAACAATGAACTGCTCGAATTGTTAGAAACTCTGTGTTTCAAAGGAAAGACACACGTCAAAAGAGGACACGGATTTATGAGCATTTCACAAAAATCTATAAAAAATAATAATGCTGAAGACATAACAGAAAGAGTTCATCGGCTATTTATGCAAGAAAGATGAAAGATAGAATAAAGAATGGCATTAAAAGAATGGCGTGAAAATAAAGAGAAAAAAATAAAAATAAATGATATGTCAACGTCAACAATCGATACAGATATAACCCATTACACAATTTCTGAAATGCTTCAAATATTAGACATTGATGAATTAGATGAAAATGAAATCATTGATAAAACCGATAAATACAGCGAGGACAATAGCGACAATCCACAATTATCCATTTTTTTTCAAGATATGCAAAGTCAATTGCTAAAATATATGAATTCACTACAAGACACGAATTCGTTATTACAAGACACGAATTCGTCACTACAAGACCCGGACAACGCCGAAAAACAAACGACAAATTGGAACACGAATCAAGTATTGCAGCAAAGCAATACAAATCAACAATCTAAAATTACAGATAGAAAACAAAAAATAGATGTTTATAACAATCCCCAAGTGCCGATGAAGAGAGAACAACTAGGCATTAATAATAATTTCAATGTAGATGTCGCACAAGATTCATTGAATCCGAATTTGGAAAACAAGACCTCTAGATTTGTCAATTTAGACAGTCAATATCGTCAATCTACCAATGTCATAGAAAACACAGCGTCAGATTATACACTCGATTTATCAGACCCATTGACAAATGTATTAAATATGCGTTTGTATTCTTATCAAATACCGTTTACGTGGTATACAATTGACCCCGCTTATGGCAATACTTGTTTTTGGGTAAAAATAGACCCAACATCAGAACCCATTGCAATAACGATTGAAGCCGGCAATTATACGCCAACAGAATTCGTGACAGCAGTGAATGCCGCTTTTGTTAGTGCCGGATTTACCTTTACATCTCCAACAACTCAACCTGTTTCATACAATTCAAACAATGGTAAAATAACAATTAATTTAACGGGTGGTTCATATATTCCACCACTATCACCATCAACACCATCAACACCAATCACAGACCAAAGCACAATTATTTTTTACGATTATACGGCAAGTCTGCAATGTCATACAAATTGCGTCAATACTTCATATTATATAAATCAAACACTTGGTTGGATAATGGGATATCGTTTGCCACAAATCCAAGTTTCACTCACAAGCGGAAATGTCGCCCCGGCAATTCTGGATTTAATAGGAACAAAATACATTATTCTTGTATTGGACGATTACAATCAAAATCATATTAACAATGGATTGGTCACAATAACAGAAACCTCAAAAACATTGAAAATGCCGTCGTATTATTCGCCAGACTTGCCATATACGTGTTCTCGTGCCTTGTCGCAAAACATCAATCAGCAATTACAAGAGCTTCAACAAACACAGTCAAACAATCCGAATTTGATTTTAACAGATAATTTAGACCCGAATTACAAAACAGCACCACAAATGTTGCCATCCGCTCCGAGAATTCTCACACAATCGCAAATATATACAATTAATGAAATCGTCAAAAACAATGAGAATAATACGAATTATAGGACAAAAGCCCCGACAAATACAGATGTGTTTGCAATAATTCCAATTAAACCCTCTGGTGCATCCATTGGCGATTTATTGGTGGAATTTAGCAGTTCTTTACAAGACAACAAACGCACCTATTTTGGACCTGTAAATGTCGAGAGAATGCGAATAAAATTGGTGAATGATAAAGGTAATGTAATGAATTTAAATGGCGCGGATTGGTGCATTACTATTATTGCTGAATTGCTTTATCAATATTAAGCCGACACCTGAAATCTACATCTTTTATATTTAATACTATCTATATATTTATATGTACGCAACAGCAACAGCAACAGCAGCAACAACCGCAGCAACAGCAACAGCAACGGAAATCCTCACCTATTTATTGCATTTACTCGCATTTGTTGGACCAATCATATTAATTACAATAACAACCATATTATTATGGAAAAAAGAAACACTGCTATTTTATTTCATTTTGGGGGCGACAATTAATATTGCTTTAAATTTTTTCTTGAAAGGCGTGTTTAAAGAACCCAGACCATCAGGCAATCAACAAATCATTCAATTGGCGATTAATAATGGCAAACGTCTCGGTTCGCAAGTGTATGGAATGCCATCAGGGCACGCGCAATCCGCATTTTATTGCGCAGCATTTATTTTTCTCTCTTTAAAGAATTGGAAAATTACTGCCTTTTATCTAATATTTGCGTTGTTAATATGTTATCAAAGATATATTTATAAAGAACATACTTTATGGCAGCTTTTTGTTGGTGCGTTGGTTGGACTTGTTATGGGCTTCATCGCATTTAAAGGCGCAAAAAAACAAAAAATGGGAATATTACTTTCAAAGCCTGAAGATGGAGCGCCATATTAGTGTTTATCATTCTTGTTTGTTCTTATAAATTATTTTATCCCACGTATTTTCAATTTTGGATGCATTAACTCCACTTTCAGAATTCAATGCTGTCAATAGTTCTTCTCCATATGGAGGGTCTAATCCGGTAATTGGAAGATCACCAACCTGTCTCCATACATTTCTCTCTTGAATAAATTGAAAATATATTAATACATCCGCATATCCATCAACAAATGACAATTGTGGATAAAATCCATCACCGTATTCACATTCATATTTGTCATAATACATTTGTTTTGAAATAAACATAATAATTCTTTATTTTATTCTTTATTCTTTATATTGTAATCCAAACAATCACGAACAAATTCTTCGTCGCTTTTCGGCACGTGTTTCTCGAATTTCGCCTTTAACATCATCACCATTATTTCATCTACTAATGGCGATGAATGATCCAATGTCTGCATTTCTCCCGTGCGAATATTCAACAATTTAAATTTCATATCCGAAACACACTCACCCGTCATTTTTATTAGCCACGCATAAATCAACAATTGAAGCCGATGTTCTGTCGTAAGCGCTTCTACGCATTTGAATTCCCAAATCGTATCTGGAGAGATTGCATCTACAATCGCATTCATACGCAAAATGCCAAACTCTTTTCCCATATGTCTCTCTATAAATTCATCAATGCGACTATATTTGTCAGCGGTTAGTTCCGCCGTTTTGTATTTGTCTTTGATAATGGCGACTTCATATTCTAGATTCGCAGGTTCGCTAATATGTGCATCCATATTTCCAAACATTGCATCCACATTGTCTTGCGACAACCAATCATACGAGACAATTTGCGCCAATTTGAAATACAGATTTTCATTCATTGCCTTGTAAATATTGGTAACTAACAAATGATTCGCCAAAGACAAGGATTGAGAGAAATCTACTTCATTCAACTTTTCCTTGTAAAAAGGTCGTTCTTTATCTATTTTTAACAAGACATATTCTGTAATGGTGTTTACGCCACTGTTTCTCTCTTGATATAAAGACGGAATCACCAATCCATTTAAATCGGAAACTTCTTCACACACATCATTGCCGAAATAAGAAGATGTGATGAAATTCTCGTTTGACACAATGGTTGTTTTATTATTTATATCCTCCAAGTCCAAGTCCAAGTTCACAGAAGATGTAAAAAGATAATCCTCCATTAAATCAGCAATAGTAATGACCACATTTTCATTTAAAAACCGAATCAATTCAGTCGGGCTCGTTTTATGACATTGGACCGCAGCTGCATTCGCAACGCCATTTATATCACTCTCAAAAAAATTCACCGGTTCACCTTCAAAATCTATAAAAGACGAGTCTCGCAATTCATAATGCGTATATTTCAAAAACGGCAAGGGATCAGCGGACTCAACCACAATCAATTTCTCGGTTGCGCGTGTTGCTGCGACATACAAAGTAGAAGGGCAAACTGTCATATCTGTCCCGCGGTTGTAATAGTCAAAATAAGTGCGGTCAAAACCATAAATAATAACGACTTTGCGTTCTCTCCCTTTGGATTGATGAAACGATGAAAATATTACTTTATTTTTAATAACATCTGAATGAATCGTATTGACATCATTCATTGGCACATAACACGGAATGTTATTTTCAACGAGCATATTTTCAATCATTTTAAAGTATTTTTGTTTTACAGATGCTGCCAATACGAAAATGTCTGATGGTTTTGCATATCCAGAAAGTATCATATTGACAATTCTGGCTCCAATAGATTTATACACTTGAAAACAATTGGACCTGCGAATGTATGAGACTTTTGGACCGTCTTTAACAGCATGAATTCTCTCACCAAGGACAGGGGACGAGCCAAGGGACGAGTCAAGGACAGGAGACGAGCCAAGGGACGAGCCAAGGGACGAACAACCATCAAGGACAAGGGACGAACAACCATCAAGACACGAAAGCGACGAATCAGGACCAAGCATTACTTTATTAACAAAATCCGCGATTTGTCGTGTAACACGATACGAGGTTGTCAAATTCATCTGTTTAAACGGAAGCGGTGAAGCCGTGCTCCATATTTGATGTCCCAATGTTAAAAACCGCGTGTCCGCGCCCTTGAATTCATACAAGCCCTGATATTTATCGCCCAAAATAAGTATTTGAATCTGATTGTCACGGGTTATAATTGGGCTACAGTCCAGTTGAATGCGCGAATTATTACCACTGTCAGTCAATACTTTTTGCACAAATTGATAATATAAGAAATTCATGTCTTGGATTTCATCACCTACCAAAATATCCATTTGCGGCAACGCCATTTTAGGCGGCATCCCTGTTCGAATAATTTTACTGATTCCAATATCTGTGTTTGCTTCTTCTGTATAATATTTGTAGGCAAAAGAATGATAGGTAAATATAGCAATATTTGTCAATCCGTATTTATCTTTTTTCTCCGAGACTTCTCTCTTCAATTCGGAGTTGTATGTTATTTGAATAATTGATTTGTCAGTTATATGTGTTGCGAGAGAAAGAATCGTGGTTGTTTTGCCTGAACCGGCGACAGCATCTACCTCGCCATTATATTTTCCGGATTTAATATGATTTATAATATACATTTGTTCTTCACTTGGAATTGGTAAATTCATTCGATTAGTATTGTTATTATTTAGTAGGTTTTTGTGTTTATATAGTGTAAAATGGCATTAAAATATCAATATACAAGATCGGCAGGTTGTACTCAACCAGTAAATAATCAAGTGCCAATATTAATTTCATTGTCTAGTTATTCTTGTATTGTGGACACTTCTAATGTTTGGATTTCAGTCAATGGATCCAATTTTCGAGATTATTCACAGATATTGATTAGTGGAAATCCAAATATTATTCCTACTTTTTATAATTCTAGTTTATTACAATTTCAAATGCCACAAAATATAACCAGTATTGAAGGTAATTATAATATTCAGGTCTCAAATGGAACATATTTAAATTCAACTGGATTAACTTTTTATGTTATGAGTAATCAAGGACCTCAAGGACCACAAGGACCACAAGGACCACAAGGACTAACAGGAGCACAAGGACTAACAGGAGCAGCAGGATCTCAAGGACCACAAGGAGATACAGGACCACAAGGAACACAAGGAGATACAGGACCACAAGGAGATACAGGACCACAAGGAACACAAGGACCACAAGGAGATACAGGACCACAAGGAACACAAGGACTAACAGGACCACAAGGAGCACAAGGAGCACAAGGACTAACAGGATCACAAGGAGCACAAGGAGCACAAGGACTAACAGGATCACAAGGAACACAAGGAGCACAAGGAGCACAAGGACTAACAGGATCACAAGGACTAACAGGATCACAAGGAACACAAGGACCACAAGGACTAACAGGACCACAAGGACCACAAGGAACACAAGGACCACAAGGACTAACAGGAGCAGATGGATCATCCATATTACCTTTAAATAATACCTGGACTGGAACCAATGAGTTCAATCAAGATGTAACTTTGGGACCAGGAACAGGATCACCACTTGTTTATCCTAAAATAATCTTTAGTGACACTACTAATGTCAAACTACAACTCTATAATGGGTTTTATATTGGAATAGAGTCAGGTGCGATATTTTACCAATCACAAACAAATCATAATTTTTATACTGGAGGTAATAGTGTAAATGGTTCGCCTCAAATTCAAATGGGGGCATCATCAACATCAGTCAATCAACCTTTATATTGTACTACACCAACATCGTTATCAAATAGCACGCAAGCAGCGACAACCGCTTACAATACCTCATATTACGCACCATTAGCATCACCTACATTTACAGGCACAGTAACCTCCCCTACTTTTAACGCGACATCCGATTACCGTATCAAAGAAGATGTTCAAAATATTTCATCACAAACAACCGTAGACAAGTTAAATCCAGTAACTTATAAAAATACACTCACAGAAAAACAAGATATGGGATTTATCGCCCACGAATTACAAGAACATTTCCCTTTTTTGGTATCAGGAGAGAAAGACGGACCTACGAATCAATCAATCAATTATATTGGATTAATTGCTCTCTTGACAAAAGAAACGCAGGACTTGAAACAGCGTGTTTTCACATTGGAAGAAAGAGATGCCTCGAATCAAACCCGATAAAACACCAACATTTGATAACTCTGTGAAAACGACCATTTCATCGTATTCCCTTTAAATTTCCAAATCGTATCTGTGTTTAACCACGGTTTCCATTCCATAGGAACCATTCGCGAATGGCTAATCCCGTCGTATCCCATTTCCTGTCCTTCACACGTAATCATTGCACAAAAATGTTGATTTGAAATATCGCGAACAATGCTGCTATCCAAAGCATATGTAATGAGTTCTTTGCCATTATCTATGGAAAAAGTCAATGGTCGCATCTCTTGCATTCCTTTAAACAATTCAACCACAATAATATGCGGAATATGTGTTAGACGCGATATTTTCTCTCTTATAATTGAGGTATTAAATGTCTCACAAAACAACAATTGTAATGCTCGGTTTTCCAAATAATACATTAAACTCAAATAATATCTCAATGGATTTCCGGCATCGCCGACTTTGGTCAAATATGTCATATTTTTATAATTGTCTGGAAGGCTCTTATAAATATGTGAAATAATAATATTTGTATTTAATTTATACGCATATTCTGACCCGCTCAAAGACGCTTCAATCGCAAAATTCAAGAGAGCAAATCCATCCCGTAATTTTGCGGGTATAACTTGTCCATTTGCTTGTTTGCCTTCAATCATTAATTGTCTTAAAAAGTGAAAGAATTTGCGTCCCTTGTCGCTGATAAAGAGAGAAACAAACATTGTATTAAACCAGCAATTTGCGGATGCTTGTTTTGGCGTAATAATGAGTTCAGGGTCCACGTGCTTATTTGTAGACAATCGTTTCAACAAGTTTTTTTTTGCGATTGCGGAACTATAAGGGTGGCATTTCCCATCAATCATTATTTTCAAGATTGGTTCCAATGTACATTGTATAATTTTCTCTCGTTTGCGTGTGCCTAGTTGTCGTGTCCCTAATTTTCTATTTTTTCTAGACGTATTAGAAAACGATTTGAATGATACTAATTGATTATTTATAGTTGGAGTATATGATTTTGTCCTGTTTAATTTGTTCAATTTGTTCAATTTGTTCAATCTGATGCTGTTGCGACTATTATTGCGTAAGAACCCAAACATATAAATTAATAATATTTTAATTATATAAATATATAAATGGGTGCTGGAATTTTACCAATTACAATATGCAGTGATGGAAAAATCTATTTTTTATTTGGAAAAGAAAATAAATACGAAGATTCGGCATCTGGATGGTCCGATTTCGGAGGTGGAACAGACAACAAAGAAACCTTTTTTCAAACAGCGTGTCGCGAAGGTTCAGAAGAATTAACAGGATTTTTGGGTTCCTCGAATGACATTGCAACCATGTTGAAAACAAAAGGATACACTATTGATTATACAGATAAATCAGGAAAATACGGAACATACAGAACACATATTTTTCCATTGACATATGACCCAATGTTGCCACATTATTACAATAATAATCAACGATTTTTGCAAAAACACTTGTCTCCTGAAATCATTAAATCAACTAAAATATTTGAAAAAGCAGAGATTCGTTGGATATGTATTGACGAATTAAAAAAAATGCGAAAACAATTCCGTTCTTTTTATCAACATATTGTAGATGAAATTCTTGCGAATAAATCTGAAATAACGCGATTCATCAAAGAGGGAAACCCTCAATCCAACTCATCCAACTCATCCAACTCATCCAACTCATCCAACTCATCCAACTCATCCAACTCATCCAACTCATCCAACTCAAAAAAACATAAACAAACCAAATCCAGAAAAAGAACAAGAACAAGAACAAGAACAATAAAAAATAAATCCAACAAGTATATATAATGAATAGAGTGGCAATGATGGTAATCTGTAGTTTTATTATTCAATATTTTATTATGCCTCCTTTTATGGTAAATAATATTGCAGATATAACATTTACATTGGGTAATGCTTATCTTTCTCTCTTTATGGGGTTATTAATGGGAGTAGTAGAAGTAATAATGTATGACATTCGTTATAATATGATGAGTGTTAAATATTACGTCTCGTTGTTTGTCGCGTCAGCAGTATGTGTCTATTTATATCGGTATCAAATTGGAATCAACGACAAACAATATTTAGAAGAAATGATTGAACATCATTCCATGGCATTATTAACAAGTGAGAAAATTGTAAAAAAAACGGAGAATTATGATGTTGCGGCTTTGAGTAAAACTATTCTTCAAACCCAAACAGATGAAATTATTAAAATGCGAGATATATTGTCGAAACTGGACCGTGCAAATAAATAATATAATAATATTGACAATATATAAAATGACATACGGACAATTGTGGTATGGACCATCTGGATTCTTATACAAGAAAAGTGGCGGAGCTGGAGCTTCCAGAACACCGGCTTCTCTCATAAGTTGCAATCAAAAAACATATTTATATAACAAATACAATGCTGGGAATAATGGAATCGGAGCAACATCTCGCTCAGTGTTGCGAGCGAAAAATCGGTTGGCAACAGTGTGCACGGCACAACATCCGTGTAATCAAATTTACAATAGATTGGGACTGTACGCTCATCTGTAAATATAAATATAAATAATTACAACTTGTATTATTTATATTTTTGAAACAACTTCAACATTAAAAGAAAACACACAACAACAACCGAGAACATTAAAAAGAAAAATTGAAATGCTTTTTCAAAAGTTAGATCCAGCATCTATCAACTCAACCCAACTCAACTCATTCACAAATGTCTGATTTTTCCAATCTTTGTTTCCTGCAGCACTTTCTTCGGGAAAAAGGAGAAAAATCAAATCAAATTATAAACGCAATAATAAAAGACGAATACGACACTGATGAATGCAAACTCATTACCGATATTCCAATTCTCCCTTTGGTGGTGCTACCTATGCTGCTGCCACCACTGCAAAAACCATTGCAAGGAACAATTGAATCATGTGTAAAAGGCTTATCAAAAAATCAGGATGTCGTCAGAACAGGTAAAAAAGGTGAGGAATATTTTTGGATTATTTGCTGTGATGGACACGGCAACAATAGTTTTGTTGATATTTTAAAGGCATTGGACTGGCAGGAAATCATGGAGCATCCAAATTCTTATTATTATCTGCAATCGAAGCTTTCAACGTGTCATTATACAATTAACTCTGGAAGCACTCTATGCATGGTCAAGATTTACGAAGATAAAATAGAATGCACAAGTATTGGTGATTCGCGCGTTTTTATTTATAAAAACGAGGAAATGGAATACACAAATACGCCTCATCTTTATTCAAATGAAGCAGAACACCGACGATTGGGTTCATCAACAACGGTAAAAATCAGCAATGTCCGATACGAAATGTTTCCTGCAATTACGAGTGAAACTAGTATGAAACAAAAACAATTGTCGTATGTCACATTTTTACAAAAGAACACGACGAACAACAGTGTAACCTTGGCAATGACACAAAGTATTGGACATTACAACATCACTGGTTTCGCGCCGGAATTCAAGACGATAAAATACGACTCTCACATGGATAAAATTCGTGTCATTGTCGGAACAGATGGGTTCTTTGATATGTCTCTGGTGGAAAGTACAGGGATTTCCGCGGAAGAAGAAGCAGGACGAGAAAAGGACAAACAGGATTTGCTGCAATTGAGTGCCGAAGAACTTG
>Ga0315286_10000849_pt1 | contig 26674 bp, 17 predicted proteins | sample YL17G10_0_MG_FD_205038 | JGI IMG/M metagenome (GOLD analysis project Ga0315286, IMG submission 205038) | Sediment microbial communities from Yellowstone Lake, YNP, Wyoming, USA - YL17G10_0 | ecosystem: Environmental > Aquatic > Freshwater > Lake > Sediment | place: USA: Wyoming | collected... | reverse complement strand
CGATGGCGGCCTTCTCGCCGGTCAGGTCGAGCAGCGGGTTGTCATCAGCCGGAATGGAGAAGACCCACTGCCACCACCGGTCCCCCCACTCCGCATACGTCAGTCCCCCAACCTTGGCGTTCAGGGGTATCACCCCTGGGTTCGGGTTGGCCGTGGCGGCCGCCAACGCTGGCGGCATCGCCGCGCACAGCAATGCCAGCAAGGACAGCAGACACACCGCAGCTACAACCGAGATAGGGCGCATCTCAAGCCCTCCTCTGGTACGGCAGCAGTCCGGCCGCAACGCGGCCGGGCAGGCAATGCCAGGCCTGCACACAGAAGGATAACCGCCGCGCGCATCCCGCGCATGAGGCAACAGTCCCAGTGCAGGTCCTGTCTATGCGGGACCTGCTTTATCCCACCGCCCTCCTCGCCCGATGGGGCGCCTGATCGGGTCTGTCGCCTGACAGGTGCGGATGCAGGGCGCCGCGGTTGTCGTCCGCTCCCGCAGCGCCCTGCCAGGGCTGACCTGGACCGCGCTACTTCACGGTGATGTGATAGGTCACGTCGAGGGAGGCCCCCGTGCAAGAGGTCCCCCCGAAGGTGAGTACGTGCTCGCCCTTCTTCAGCGGCGAGACCATCAGCCAGTAGCCGTCGGCCACGCTGATGGCGAACGCGCCATCGCCCTCTCCGACATAGTCGCTCACGATGCTGTACTCAGGGTACTGGCATGTGAAGGGGTGCGACGACTTGACCCGATACTTGAACGGCTCTTGCAAGGGCTGGCCGTCCAGGGTGGCATGGAGGTCGCCTGCGCCGCTCATCACAACGTCGAGACAGGAGTAGAACATCTGGATCAGGTCATCGCCTCCCCACCCTCCTGCGCACTTACCCTCCTCATCCAGACAGACGTCAGCAATCCAGAAGTCAGCGTTCAACATGGGGAAGAACAGCGCTTTGTCAGGACGGACAGTCACCTGGCGCTCAACGCTAGCCTGCCCCTCGTAATCCCACAGACCTACCAGGAAGAACACCGGCCCAGGCGACTGGCCGATGGCGGCCTTCTCGCCGGTCAGGTCGAGCAGCGGGTTGTCATCAGCCGGAATGGAGAAGACCCACTGCCACCACCGGTCCCCCCACTCCGCATACGTCAGTCCCCCAACCTTGGCGTTCAGGGGGATCACCCCTGGGTTGGGGTTGGCTGAGCCGGCCGCCAACGCCGGCGCGCTCAGCGCCGCCAGCAACACCGAGCAGCAGAGTACGAACCACAGATACCGCTTCACAGCATCTTCCCTCCTCGCCCCTATCGGGCGTGTGATCCTGTGTGTCGCCTCACAGGTATGGCCCAGCGCGCCGTCCCTTGCGCTCCGCGTTGCCTCCCCTGATGCGGAGTCGGCCGGCCCGAACGCGCACGAACCCGACCACGTGCAATCATGGTCGGGTTCGCTATTGGCTCCACGCAGGCTACGTCCGCATGAGGCGGACTGAGCGACCAGGGCTGGTTTCCATTGGTGGGAATAGGCGACAGCTGGTGCCGCGACTCGCCTGCGCTTCCTCGCCTCCACGCCGGTTCGCTATTGGTTTCCCCCAAAGACCGGGGTCAGCGACCGTGGCTGACTCAGAGAGGTGCGCTCCGTACGGTGCTGCGCAGGCAGCACGTCTCTGCCTGAGGCTATCAGGCTAGGTGGAATAGCGATCGGCGTCAAGGGCGAGAGCAGGGAACGTTGCTGCCAATTGTGCGGTATCTGCCCAGGGGTGCTCGATGGGGCGCGGGGCCTCCCCCGCCCTGCCCAAATGCTCATCCGCCCGCCAGGGCGCCACTGGGACGCAGAACGTGGCATTCCCGGCACTCGCTGAGACTCGTGTTCTGGGAGGCGCCGAGGATGGGTGGGGATGCTGAGCTGGGGTTGGACTGTGTGGGGCTACCGGTGATCGCCACCGTGGCGCGGCCGCTCTGCCACACTGGACGCATCCGCGACGAGACCCCGCGGCCAGTGACCCCCAGCCGAGGGGGTAGCCGGAGTCGGGGGGTGCCCTCAGGCCGGCTGCACGGGCGGCTGACAGGGGCATGTGGGCCTGGGACAATGCTGACCGAGCCGCGCTCTACGGGGCGCAACGCCATGAGTGCCAGTCACACAGTTCCGCCGCGGCACGGAGTACCGCGCGGTGAGCTCGTTTCAACGCGGGCTTGGGCCCGCTGCGGTATTCCCCCCTCTACCGCGGCGGGCCTTCCTGTTTGGTGGTAGCCGGGCGCCATGACGGCGGCACTAGGGAAGCGCAGGTTAGATCAACCCAAACGCCCTCGCGATGTAGACGGCCATTTGGTCGCGGGTGACGGGCCAGAGGGGCTGGTAGGTGCCGTCCGGGTAGCCCTGGACCACGCCGTGCCCGACGCAATACTCGATGTGCTTGTAGGACCAGAAGTCGGCGGGCACATCAGGGAAGGTGGCGGGTGGCACGGGATCTGGGATGGCGGCATCGCCACCTGGCGCGACCATGGCGCGGGCGACGAATGCCGCCATTTGGCCGCGATCTACCGGCAGGTCGGGCTGGTAGGTGCCGTCCTCGTACCCCTCCACCACGTTCTGGGAGACGGTGTACTCGATCTGCTTGTAGGCCCAGTGGGCGGGCGGTACGTCGGAGAAGCTGGGCGGCGGCTCCGGGTCCGGGATGGCGGCGTCACCGGAAGGTGACACGAGCGCTCGGGCGACATACACGGCCATCTGGTCCCGGGTGACCTCGCCGGATGGGCGGTAGTAGCCGTCGTCGTAGCCGGCAACCACCTTGGCCGCGACGCAGGCCATGATCTCGTCGTAGGCCCAGTGATCAGGTGGCACATCGGGAAAGCCGCCGGCCTCGGAGGCGCCCCGGTCGGCCGCCGCGCCCCAGGGCACCGCGATGCCCCAGAAGTCGAGGCCGCCGTTGGCGGCGATCGCCATACCTGAGTCAATGCAAGGCGAACCGGGCTGGAGCTTGTAGCCCGCGCAGGTGTCGCGCCCGACGCCGGCGCTGCCGGGAGAGACGAGCATGGGGTCTGAGGTGAGCTTGTGCGGGTCGTCGGGCTCGCCCGCCGGATGGTTGCCGTAGAAGACGTTGTAGTCGAAGACGTTGTTGGTGCTGGACTCGTAGGTGTAGTCGCCAGAGCCCAGATTGTAGAAGATGTTGTTGTAGAAGCGGGTGCCATCCGGATAGCCGGACCAGCACTGGAACCTGATCGGCTGAGTGGCGAGCCCGGGGCCGATGTAGATGGTGTTGTTGTAGACGTGGGTGTTGGTGGTGGGGCCGGCGACGCGGATGGCGCTGGCACCGTCGTTCTGGCTGATGTTGTAGCGCACGATGGTGCCGTCGTTGAAGCCGTTGGGGGTGTCGGACTCGCATCCGTCGGCGCAGATGAGGCAGAACCCGCCCTCGTTGTCGTGGCTGTAGTTGTACTGGATGGTGGTGTTGTGAGAGTACCAGTCGCTGTCGAAGCCGTTGCCGTCATTGGTGGTTCTGGTAAGGTAGGCCTCGTTGTACTGAACGACGGAATCATCGCAGGCCCAGTCCCAGATGGCGACACAGTAGCGGCCGGAGCGCATGTTGCAGTTGCTGGCGACATTGTGCTCGATGAGGGGGCCCGTGCACATGCAGGGGACGATGCCGTCGCCGCCGATGTCGTCCACTACGTTGTTGCGGATGACGACGTTGGTGCTGCCGACCCAATGGCCGCCTGCGGTATCGGGCAGGCTCCGGTCCCACCAGTAGGAGGCGAGCCATATGCCGGAGCGGTCCACCGAGCGGACGGTGTTGCCCTCGATGAGGACGTCGTTCCACTTCGTCTCTATGTTGAGCCCGCGGATATCGAAGATGATCCCTCCATTGGCTTTGTACGAGTCCTCCTGGCGGCCGTTGACATCGTGCACGTCGAGGCGGCGAAGATGGATGTGGCTAAGGGTGCCCGCGTCCTCGGCCGAGATCCAGGCGCCGAAGCGCTCGCGGAGATTGCCGGCATCATAGTTTGTCAGCTCGATGTCGCTGACTTCCCAGTACTGTTGGTTGAACAGGCGCAGGGGCGCAGTGACCTGGCCCTGCCCGTCCACCGACGGCTTCGGCCCATCGCCGTACATCCCAATCACGATAGGGTCGCCGCTCTGCCCGGAGCCATACGGGTCGAGCTGCCCCACCCAGGCCGACCCCGCCTTCAGCAGCAACCGGTCGCCCGCCGCGAAGACGACGCTGTTGGCCTTGCCCAGCGTCCCCCACGGAGAGGCGGGCGAAGTGCCTGAGGCGCCGTCGGTGCCCGCGACTGAATCCACGTAGTAGGTCGTGTTGCCGGCCGAAACGAGGAGGTCTGGCCCGACCACGGACACATCGTCAACATACAGGTAGCCCGGCCCGTCTCCCTTCCAGACGAAGACGCGCATGAGATCAATGGTCGCGGGCGTGGTGAACTCGAGTTCCTTGTACTCATAGCCGGCAGCGGCGAACTCGACGGCCGGGGCATAGCGCACACCGTGGATGTCGTAGCACTCCACACCGACCCAGCCGACCTCGCCGGGGGCGCTCACTTTGCCCCAGGCGCCGAGCCGATAGGTCGTGTTCGGTCTGGGCTTGCTCACGGTCTGGGCGCGGCCGCCGCCCTCCGGCCCGACTCGCATTGCCCAGGAGCCAGAGTGAGCTTGTTCCTGGACCGCGCTCGCCGAGGGGTAGGGATCGGGCGTGCCCCAGTAGGCGTATGCGCCCCAGGCGTCGTTGCCCTGCTCGAAGCCAGGATTCACAAGCAGGTTGGCGGACCAGGCGTGGCCGATGTCGCTTGTGGTCGAGATTGCGAACAGCGCTGCCATCACGACCATAGCCGACCGTACAGCCGATCTCGCGTTCACGATGACACCCCCCGACTGCGGTAGTTGGGACGGGATTCAGCGTCTGGGCGGCGGGTCCTGCATGAGTTACCCAACAGCACAGGAAATGCTCCAACTGTGGCCAAGAAACCAGCACGCGTGTACAACGCGCGGAAGGAGGGCTGTATGTCGGCGGTGCTGGGGAAGCGACGGCTCGGGCGGACCGGGCTTGAGGTGACGGTGTTTGGGTTTGGGTGCATCAAGTTCCCGAACATATCGGCGCAGCAAGCAGCGGCGGCGCTGGATCACGCGATTGACCTCGGCGTGAGCTTCATTGATACCGCCCGCGGCTATGGTGACAGCGAGATGAAGATCGGGCCGGTGCTGAAGCGCCGACGGCATGAGGTGTACATCGCGACCAAGACACCGACGCGCGATGCGAAGGGGGCGATGAAGGACCTGGAGACGAGTCTCAAGAACCTGCAGACCGATTACCTCGATCTGTGGCAGGCGCACTGGGTGTGCTACGAGAGTGTCTACGAGCAAGTGGTCGGGAAGGGCGGGGCGCTGGAGGCGCTTCGGAAGGCGAAGGAGCAGGGGAAGGTCAGGCACATCGGGATCACGATGCACCGGGACCACAAGGCGGTGAGGCGGGCGATCACGGACGGAATCTGGGAGACGATCATGCTGGCGTGGAACCCGCTCGACGAGGAGGGGATGGGCGGGGAGATGATCCCGCTGGCGGCGGAGCACGACATGGGCGTGATCATCATGAAGCCGCTGTCGGGAGGCGCGTTGACCTCGCCGCCGGGGACGGCGAAGGTTGATGGCATGGACCCGGTGGTGGCGGGGACGCTGAGGGCGATTGCTGCGCACCCGCATGTCACGACCGTCATCCCCGGCATGATAAGCGTCGAACAGGTGGACGAGAACTACAAGGCGATCACGAGCGCGGACCGATGGGACGCGGAGGCGCGGCAGGACCTGGTCGCCCGCATCGCGGCGATGAAGAAGGAGATGCGGTACGGGCAGCTTTGCCTGGGGTGCGGGTACTGCCTGCCGTGCAGCCACGAGATCGAGATCCCGAGAGTGTTCCGGGCGCTCTACATGCACCGGCAGTATCCGGAGGACCAGCGGGCGATGGGGAAGGAGCTGTACGACTCGCTGGGAATGCCGGCGGATGCGTGCGCGGGGTGCGGGGAGTGCGTGGAGCGCTGCCCGGCAGGGATTGACATCCCGGAGAGGATGAAGGAGGCGGTGGGGGCGTTCGGCAAGCGCGCGACGGCGCGGTAACGCAGGCGGAGCGTCCGCTGAGTGGACGCTCCGCGCATGTACGTGTTCCGGTTAGGTATGGGGTGCTATCGCAGCGTTGGCTGGCCGCCGCTTCGCTGGGAGAAGGGGCCGGAGCCACAGTCGTACCAGGAGTAGGGGCCCCAGGCCTCGATCCCCATCGCGGACGGCCAACCCTCGTGTAAGCGCGCCTCGCGCGCCCACTCGTCAAGGAAGCGGGCAGAGTCCACCCACTCGACGTGGCCGTCCAGGAACCCGATGTTGGTGCCGCGCACGTGGCGCGCGTAGTAGGAGAGGACAGAGGGGTCGCGGTAGGTGACGTAGGAGCTGCGAGTGTACCTGGCGCTGATGGTCTGGCTGCTGAGCAGTGAGCTGTTGGCGTGGTAGCTGTGGAAGCATTGGGCGATGGCGGGGCAGCCCTGCTCGATGCTGTCAATGCAGTCTTCAATCCACGCGTCCGAGCACCAGCAGTTGGCGCACTCGAGGTTGCAGATGTCCGGGTAGGCAAGCAGTCCCGGTGACATCTGCTCCGACTGCGGGCCCGCGTCGCCGACGATGATGAAGCTGCTCGGGTCGGGGACCGAGGCGAGCGCGAGATCGCGGACGCCATTTACGCCGATGCTCTGGGTGAAAGGCCTTCTGACACTGCCGCGGAGATCGCCCCAGACCCGGTCTATGAAGGAGACGTAGGCGACCCGGTTCTGGGCGAAAGAGTCGGTGATGTCGCCGCCCCAGCCGGGCGGGAAGACGCTGTCCCTGATGCAGAAGTCAGGGCCGATCTTGCCTCGGTTGGCGAGCAGGACGCCGAACCAGTCGGGGCCGGGGATGATGACCCGGGGTCCAGTCTGGAGCCTGGCCTGGGGGCATTGCCAACTGCGACGATAGGGGATGTACTCGTCGAGGATGACCGGATAGCGCAGGTAGGGGTTAGCGCCATTGACGACGCTTTCGGGGCATGGTAGCCAGCCGCCCGGTCCAGGTATAGCGTCGAAGAAGTCCTTGACCTCCTCGCGGGTCTCCGATGGTGGTAGGAAACCGTGGTTGTCGGCGAGGTACATGCGAAAGGCGCGGGTGATGGTCTGGACGTTGGCGAGGCACATGCCGCCGCGCGCGACCGCGCGCGCCTGGGTAAAGACCGGGAACAACAGGGCACTGAGGATCGCGACGATGGCGAGCGCGATGAGCAACTCGCCGACCGTGAACCCTCTGCGGCGGGACGCGACAATGTTGCCATCCGTCATCTGAGGAGCCTCCCTTTCCGGGGTTGCGCCTCACGGGCCCCTGCACCGCCGATCCCGTGGGCCTCGCCCTCCTCCTACCGGTTGCCAGAAGGTCGCTCAGATCCGCACAGCGGCATGGACACAGTACCGGCACTGCGCGCCGGTGTCAATGCCGCCGGCGAGCCGGTTGGCGCGTTTCCGGACCATCCCCTCCTGACATCCTCAGCGCCAACAGGAAAGCCGCCACCACCACGATCAGCGGGGCCAGGCTGATGGTTCCTTGCAGCCAGATGAACAGACCCAGATTGCCGTGCTGGAGGTTGCCGCGGGCGAACTCGGCGATGGCAGCGGCGAGGGGGCTGCGCAGGTCCTCGGGGATGAAGGGGGTCTGGGCGGTGACGATGGACATGAAGGAGATGGAGATCGAGGCGAGGAGCTTGAAGATTAGCGGCCAGCGCGCGGCGGCGGGGGCGGCGGCGATGACGAGAAGGGGAAGGACGACGATCTGGTAGCGCGGACCGTAGGCGGAGCCGGTGGTCCAGTTCTCGTAGCCGGAACTGAGCAAGAGCACGAGGAGCCAGGTAGCGGCGATGAGGATGGCCTCAGGGCGCAAGCGTGATGCAGGCGAGGCGCCCTCCACACGGCCGGCGGGCAGGCCTTCGGTCCCAGGGCGGGCCATGAGGAAGAAGCCGGGGAGAGCGAAGAGCAGCACCGGGCTGCCGTAGAACAAGCCGCGCCAGGGGCCGAAGGCAAGCTGGTAGAGCGGGTAGAGCTGGGGCAGATGGATGCCGAAGAGGCCGGCGGCGTGGCGGGCGCGGAAGGCGGCCTGGGCGTGGTAGAGATGCGGGAAGGCGAGGGGGCTGCCGAAGCTGATCCAGTTAGCGATGAGCTGGATGGAGAAGACGGCGAGGGCGGGGAGGGCGAACGCCGCGAGGCGCGCAACGAACCTCACCCCGCCTTTCCCGGGTTTCCCGCCGATGTTGTCGTCGCCCCCTCTCCGCCCCTCGACTGCGCTCGGGGTGGGGCGAGGCTGAGCGTAGTCGAAGCCCCGCGCGCGGAGAGGGGGAAGGGGGGTGAGGTTCTCCTGGCGACTGGACGCGGCAAAGGCAACGGCAAGCCAGATAGCATATACCCCAAGCAGCCCGGCGACGAAGACGCCCATCGCGTCCGAGATGGCAGCGAAGCCGGCGAGGGCGCCGGCGGCAATGGCTCGGCGGTGCGACCATTCGGCGCGCTGTCGCCAGAGCAGCATGAACGCGCCAGCAACCGCCACCGCGGCGAGCTGGTGGCCGAAGAACACAGTCGAGTATGGGAACGCGAGCGTGCCCAGCCCGTAGGCGAAGACGAGCCAGACGCGAAGCTGCGCGGTGAGCCCGAGTTCTGCGAGGAAGAGGTAGAGCAGCGCGCCGAGGAGCGCGCTGGGGAGGGCGTTGGTGAGGATATTGGTGAGCCGCAGGGCGATGCCGATGTCCAAGGGGGATGACAGCTCGGAGGCGGTTGCTGTCTCGCGGAGCAGCCGGTAGATGGGCGCGGAGACGAGGCTGGGGCCGATGAACTTGTCGCTGTAGAAGTGACCGCGGTAGAAGGCGGCGTCGCCGCCGCCCCGCGGAAGAAAGGGGTAATCGTCAATGATGAGGCGACCGTGCTCGGCGAGGGCGAAGGTCTGGGCGTAGTGGGACTCGACGTTCCAGTTGCCGCCGACGTAGAAGAAGTAGGCGTAGCAGCAGAACAGCGCCCAGCCGATGAGCCAGGCGCGGCGGCGCTCGAGTGTTCGCGTCGGATCGCGGTCTCGCTTCGCCATGCTCACACGCATAGTAGGGAAGCGCCCTGGCGGCGTCAAGCGAGAGGGGTAGGGCCGCTTCCGCGACGCTAGAGGAGGATCGGCCTCACCCCCCAATCCCCTCTCCGCCAAAGGTCGGACAAGTCCAAGTCTGGAGAGGGGGTGTCCGCACGCGGGGCGGGGACAGGCTACGCGCCAGAGGCGGCGCGTAGCCTGTCCCCGCAGGGCGCGGGCGGAGGCGCACCGAAGAAGCGAGTCGCCGCTACGATGGAGGAGGTTGTGGATGCCGGATGAGGTTATCGGTCTGCTGAAGGAACCGGACTTGGGGAAGGAGGGGGTACGTCTGCCGTACCCGACGCTGTTGAAGGACTTGTCGCGGGAGGCGCTGGAGAGCCGGCCGCTGTACGACTACCGCAGCAAGACGGCGGAGGAGGTGGAGGCGCGGCTGCGGGAGGTGCGGCGCACCGTGAGGCGGTGCCTACATCTGCCCGCGAGCTCGGTTCCGGGCAGGCCGCTGCGGGTGATCGAGCGGAAGGCGGTGGAACTCGACGGATTCTCGATCAGACCGGTAGCAATCGAGCGAGTGAGCGGTTGGTATGTGACCGCGCACCTCTACGTTCCCGATGGGTTGACGCAGGCGGCGCCAGCTGTAATGCACGTACACGGACACTCGTACAAGGGCAAGTCCACGGACTTCTACGCGCGGAGATGCCGGGGGCTGGCGAGGCATGGGCTCGTGGCGCTGTTCGTGGACTTCCCGGGCGCGGACGAGCGGGAGCCGACCGGACACGCGCTCTGGTATCCGAACATGGCGAACCTGCCGCTCCAGCGGATCATGGTCGAGGACAACTCGTCCGCGCTGACTTACTTGGCAAGCTTGCCGTTTGTTGATGTGAAGAGGATCGGTGTCACCGGCAGCTCGGGCGGCGGGAACCAGACGGTGTTCTTCTCGGTCGCCGACCAGCGCGTCGCGGCCGCCGCGCCGACGAACGCTCCGTGCCTGATCGCCGAGCACGCGGCCGCGGGGTCGGGCGCGTACTGCCACTGCGAGGCGGTACCGGGGCTAGTGGCGGCGGGAGTCGAGTACCACGATCTGCTGGCGGCGATCGCGCCGCGGCCGCTGCGGGTGTTCGCCGGCATCCGCGATCCGCTCTTCCCAATCATCGGCGCGCGGAAGGCGGTGGCAGAGGCCGCGATCGCGTACAAGGCTGTGGGCGCGAGCGCCAACTGCACGCTGGAGGAGCACTACTGCGATCACGCGTGCCCTCAGGCGATGCGCGAGGGGGCGTACCGGTTCTTCGAGCGTACGCTGAAGCGGCGCGGGGATGTGGCGGGGCCGCGAGATGAGGGGGAGGACGTAGACCTCGCGGACCCGCGCTTGCGCGCGCTGCCGAAGCGGCCGGCGAGGTTTCTAACCATCGGCGACCTGTACCGGGCCGAACTGCGCAAGACGAAGGCCGGGCGACCTGATACCAGGAGGCTGAACGCGTTGCTGGGCCGGCGGCCGGCCGATTCGGAGGCGGTGTGCATGGTTGCGAGCGAGTGCAGTGGGCAGGAGCAGAGCTCCTCTCGACTGCGCTCAAGGGAGGCCTGCCGAACGGTGTTGCTCAGGATGGGAGATGGCGCGATCGTGCCCGTTGCGTTGAAGGGTGCGGGCGGCGTGGTGACGGTTGTCGTCGCGGACGGTGGGAAGGCGGAGGCGCTTGGCCCTTCGACTGCGCTCAGGGTGAGGGGCACGGTCGCTGCGTTCGACTGGCGGGGGCAGGGGGAGACCGCGCCGAGCACGGATGAGTGGCAGCAGCGGGCGGCCCACTACCTCTCCTACGCAGGGCGCACGCTGCCGGGCGGGCGGGTCACCGACCTCATCGGCGTAGTCCGGTGGCTGCGCAAGAGCGGTCGGGAGGTGAAGAAGGTGGTGGCGATGGGGGGCGCGGCGAGTCTCATCGCGCTGCTCGCGGCATCGGTGGAGGCGGAGTTCCCGAAGGTGGAGCTGCACGGGCTGCCGCGGACGTTGAAGGACGCGCCGCGGCTCGGAGGGCAGGTGGACTACACGGCGTGGGTGCCGGGGCTGGCGGCGGAGACAGATGTGCCGCAGTTGCTGCGAGCGCTGGGGAAACGCGCGGTGGTGCGCGGGTGGCTGAAGCCTGGGGAAGAGAAGGGCAGGGAGGGGTACACGTAACGGCATGGGGCTAGCCTTCCTGCTGAAGGGCCTGGCTATTGGCTTCTCGATTGCGGCGCCGGTGGGGCCAATCGGGGCGTTGTGCATTCGGCGGACGCTGGCGCACGGCCGAGCCGTCGGGCTCGCCAGCGGCCTCGGCGCGGCGACGGCCGACATGGTCTATGGCGCCATCGCCGCCTTCGGGCTGACTGCTGTCTCGGGGTTCCTGGTCGCGCAGCAGATGTGGTTCGGACTGGTCGGCGGGGTGTTTCTGCTCTACCTCGGGGTCAGGACGTTCGTCGCGCGGCCGACAGGCCAGGGCTCGGCGCCCTCACCATCCGGTCTGATGAAGGCCTATGGCTCAACCTTCGTGCTCACGGTGTCGAATCCGGTGACGATCCTCGCGTTCGCGGCGATCTTCGCGGGCCTCGGCATCACGGCTGGGCGGGATCACGGGACGGCGGCGCTGCTGGTGCTGGGGGTGTTCCTCGGATCGGCGATCTGGTGGGTGATACTGAGCGCGGGGGTGGGCGCGTCCCGCGGGGTGTTCAATGAGGGGGGGATGCGCTGGGTGAACCGCGTTGCGGGCGTTATGATCGCCGCCTTCGGCGCGGCGGCGCTGGTGAACGTGATGTGGTGAGCGATCTGCGGGCGCCCTTGCCGCCGATGCGCCGTCGTGTTACCCTGTCGGCCGCTTGCGTACGCCATCACATAGGAGAGGAACCGTCATGTATCCAGCTTTGGCGCCAGGGGCGATCGGAGTGCGACTGCCGTTCGAGGAGTGCGCGCAACTCGCTGCAGAAGCCGGCTTCCAGGGGATCAGCGTGGACCCTAGCGGCGACCCGTCGGCGGTGCGTAGGGTGTTGGAGGCGAACAGGCTCGAGCCCGCCTCGTGGGGCCTGCCGGTCGAGTTCCGAAAGGACGAGGCGGCCTTCCAGGAGGGACTGAAGAAGCTGTCCGCGATCGCGAAGGCAGCGAAGGCGATTGGGGCGACGCGGTGCAGCACGTGGATACTGCCGTTCTCCGACGAGCTGCCGTTCGAGCGGAACTTCGAGCAGCTCGCGACCAGGCTGCGCCCGTGCGCGGAGGTGCTGGCAGAGCATGGGTGCCGGTTCGCGGTGGAATTCGTCGGGACGAAGTCCCTGCGGGACGGCCACAAGTACGAGTTCATCCACACCCAGGAGGGGATGCTCGAGCTGGTCAAGGCCATCAGCACGAGCAACGTGGGGCTGCTCTTCGACTCCTTCCATTGGTATACATCGGGCGGGAGGCGAGACGACATACGCAAGCTAACGGATGCGCTGGTCGTTGATGCCCATATCAACGATGCAATCGAAGGGCGCGGGGCAGAGGGGCAGATAGACAACGAGCGGGCGCTGCCTGGCGAGACCGGGGTCATTGACCTGGTCGGATTCCTCCAGGGGCTGAAGGGGATCGGCTACACCGGGCCAGTGAGCCCCGAGCCGTTCAGCCAACGGGTTCGGGAGATGTCGCCGGCGGAGGCGATCCGGGTGACGGCAGAGGCGGTGCTTGGTGTCTGGCGGAGGGCAGGCATCTAGCCGCTACAGTTCAATGCGGTACCTGAGCAGGGGCTCACCATCCGAAGGCCGAGTCAGCTCCCCAAGCGGCACGCCGCCGTTGCGCTCGATGACACGCATGGAGGCTATGTTTGACTTGCGGCATGTCACAAGTACCTCGCGCAGTCCGAGCTCGCGAGCCTTCCCGAGCGTCAGCGCCAGGAGAACTGTGCCATACCCTCGGCCTCGGGCCGACGGACGGAGGCCGTAGTCGATCTGCCCTGCAACGTCAGGGAGAGATATCGGAAGACGATGACGCAGAGCGCTTGATCCCAGGACCTCAGTCCCGTTCCGCACGAGCCAGTATGTTGACTGGGGCACGCCACCAGTGGACTCGTCGCCTGCGCGTGCTTGCTCGGTCCAGCGCTGAAGCACCGGAAGCAATTCGTCGAGCGTCGTCGGTAGGATGCCGGAGAGCCTGGCATCATCCGCGATCTCCTCTCGGCACATGTCGAGGTAGGAGTCGGCAAACTCCGGAGTTGGGCTGATCAGTTGAAGGCTGTCCATGGTGGCCACATCTCTTCCCCGATGCCTGCTTCGGCAAGCGCGTGCTCCGCTGAGGCGGCGGGGAGCTACGTGGGGCACTCTTCGCCCACCGAATCCGAAACCAGGTCGGATGGTTGCAGGTGGCTTGCCACCCGTAGCTCCTTGGCGCGTAAGCGGCAAGGGCGAAGGGTGGTGGAGCCAGGCGGATTCGAACCGCCGATTCGTCCGTGCGAGGGACGCGTCTTCCCGCTTGACCATGGCCCCACAGGCGAAGGCAGAAGCCAGCTTCGCAGGCGGTGGCCGGATCCGCTGCCGCTCCTGCCCTGCACAAGATGCTACCAGAACGGTGGCCCGACAGTCAACCGGGGCGGTCGCCTTACGTCACCCGTTCCTTGCCCCGGGGCCGGAACGGCTTGGGCGGCACTGTCGGCTTGGTGGTGCGGATCAGCTCTATCCGGGAGCCCCCGTCGGCGGCGGTGATGGTGACCGTCTTTACTTCGTCGCCCTGTGAGACGGCGAGCACCAGTCTCTCGCCGTCCTCCCCTTCTAGCGTCTCCGCCTTGGGATGACCGGGCAGCACATCATGGTAGTGCGCCGCTACCTTGTCCGGGGAATCGGGGCTCGACAGGATCGCCGAGGCGTAGTAGAGCACCCGTCTGTCCCCAGGGGCGGTCACCCTGTAGACGAAGCTGTCCTGCACCTTCGCGCCGGGGTAGAACGGCAGGTCGAGATCGTCTGCGGTAGCCGATGGCGTATAGCTCCCATCGACGCGGACGCCCCCGACCTCCATCTTCTCGGTGCGGGGCGAGAGCACGGCAGCCGCGGTGAGCCAGGAGCCGGCGGCGAAGGCGGCGCCGACGGCGATGAGGACGACGGTGCGTGCTCGCCAGCGGGGGCGGGTCATAGGGCCTCCGGATAGACAACGGATCAGTCGAGGTAGTCGCGAAGCTTGCGGCTGCGGCTGGGGTGCTTGAGCTTCTTCAGCGCCTTCGCCTCGATCTGCCGGATGCGCTCGCGGGTGACCTTGAAGATGTGCCCGACCTCCTCCAGCGTCCGCTGGTAGCCATCGTCGAGGCCGAAGCGCAGCTTAAGCACGTCGCGCTCGCGCTCTGTCAGGGTGTCGAGCACGCTCTCGAGCTGCTCGCGCAGGACGAGGGTGGAGGCAGCATCAGCCGGGGAAACCGCGTCCTGGTCCTCGATGAAGTCGCCGAGGTGGGAATTCTCCTCCTCGCCGATGGGCGTCTCGAGGGAGAGCGGCTCGGGAGCGATGCGGAAGATCTCGGTGACCCGCTGCACCGCCTTCTGCCGGTCCTCGGGGGTCTCGAAGGGCCCTTCCATTTCCTCGGCGATCTCCTCCCAGGTGGGTTCGCGCCCCAGGTGCTGATGGAGCTGCCGGGAGATCTTAACCAGCTTGTTGATGGTCTCGACCATGTGGACGGGAATACGAATGGTCCGCCCCTGGTCAGCGATGGCGCGGGTGATGGCCTGCCTGATCCACCAAGTGGCATAGGTGGAGAACTTGAACCTCTTGCGGTAGTCGAATTTCTCCACCGCGCGGATGAGGCCGATGTTGCCTTCCTGGATGAGATCGAGGAAGGACATGCCGCGGCCGCTGTATTTCTTGGCGATGCTGACCACCAGCCGGAGGTTCGCCTCGGTGAGGCGCTGCTTGGCGGCGCGGCCCTGGGAGAGGACCCGATGCGACCAGTCGAGGATCTCCTTCGCCTTCGCCAGCGGCGCGCCGCCGTTCTTGGCGATCTCGGCGAGGCTGCGTTCCCGCGGCGGCTGCCCGACCTTGCGGCTGGCAGCGGTGAGAACGCGCAGGCGCGAGCCGAGCTCCGAGGGCGACATCTCGAGGATGCCGGGAGCGTCGTAACGGCTGACGGTCTCCTCATCTCCGGGCGGAGGGGTGGCTTCTTCCTCGCTGCGGGCCTCGGCCCGGAACTGCTCCCAGACATTTCGGATGAACAGATCGCGCGCCACGCGCTTGAGCTGGAGCTTCCGGCGGAGGCCGTGGTACTGCTCTGCCCGCTCGCGCGATTCGGTGAGCGCGCGCTGAAGCTCGGCTCTGCCGACCCGCCTATCCTCTTCGTCGGGCGCGGCGTAGTCGCGGAGCAGGAGCATCCGCTTCGTCTTAAGGTCGTCGAGGCAGTGCTGGAGGTGTGATTGGATTTCGGCATGCACGCGCTGGGGGCTCAGCTCGTGCTCCAGCGCGCCGCGAGAGAGCAGGCGCTTGATCACAAGGTCGAGGACGCCGATCTCGTTCTTGAGCTCCGCGTCGGAGAAGCTCTCGATGGAGCGCATGATCTCGGGGAACTTGGGCTCCCGCTCCAGCATGTCGAGCGCGTACTGCCAGACCACCAGCAGCTTGGAGAGGATCGTAGCCCGCTCGAGCTGCTTGGCCAGCTCGACCTCTTCCTCCGGCGTGAGGAGCTGGACGCGGCCGATCTCGCGCAGGTACATCCTGACTGAGTCGTCCGGCGGGATGCCTTCGACCGTCGGCAACTCCTCGGGTGCGGTGGCGACGGCCGTGCGCGCGCGGCGTCCGACCGCGACGGGCTCCTCCGGCTCTTCGGTCTTTTCGACCACCCTGATCCCCTCATCCCCCACCATCTGGAGGATGTCGTCGAGCTGATCGGGGTCCACCTGGTCTTCGTTCAGCGTGTCGTTGATGTCCTCGTAGGTCAGGACATTGCCCTGCTTGCGTCCCTGCTCGAGGAGCTTCTGGATCTCTTCAGATTGTCTAAGATCACGACGTTGCGGCATTAGTCTCCCCACCGATTCGGCTGCAACCAGACCCCGGCTGTCACGGCCATTCCGGCCATTCTTGGCTTCGACAGCGCCCTTCCGCGCGCCTGCTGCTCTTTGCCTCTTGGCAGACAGTTCCGCCTAGCGATCCCCGACTATGCGCTGGCCGGCTAGCTCTGACCGTCGGCGGTCCAACTCGGTCAGCTCCCGGAGGGTGGCCTCCTGCTCCTTCTCGGTCATAGGCTGCGTGAGCCGCTGCTGGAGGATCCGCTGCTGCCGCCGCAGCCTCGCCTCGACGAGACGGCGCACCCCTGTCTCCAACGACCTTTCGGCCTGCTCCGAAACCACTTCCTCCAGCGACAGTTGCGCCAGGAGTTCGCGTGCATCTGCGCCCAGTCGCACCAAGATCGCCTCAGCGCCGACCGACCCGCCCTCCTCCACAAGCTGGGCGATGGCGTCGAAGACCTGTTTCTGCTCTTCCCTCTGGAAGTCTTCCCGTTCCAGCAGTGGCACGAAACGACCTGCAAGGTCGCCGTGCTGGAGGAATGTCGCGAGTAGCGAGGTCCGGAGGCGATCCGGGCCCGACCCAGGCGGACGCGACAGGACATCCCGACCGGTCTCGCCAGGGGATACGCGTGTTCCACTAGCCTTCCTGTCTCTCCTCTTGATGCCACTGTCGAGCGCTTCAACAAGCTCTCGCTCCAGTTGCAGTCGCCGTTGGTGAGATTGAGGTTCAGCACTTGCGGCGATCGCGCGGACTCTCTCACCGAGCCAGTGTTTTGAGTAGTCGCGGACAGCGCCCGGAGGCAGTTCGGCGACCAGGGTGACTGCGGCATCCACGGCTTCAGCTCTCGCCCGTCCGTTAGAGCGCGCTGCGCGCGCAAGCAGTCGCCCCAACTGCCACTCCAGCATCGGTGGAGCTGCATCCACCAGCTCGGCGAAGGCGGCCGGCCCCTTGGATCTGATGAGGCTGTCCGGATCCATCCCCTCGGGCAAGGTGAGGACCCGCACTTCGACCTCGGCCTGTCTGAACAGCTCGCTGCTTCTGAGCGCGGCAGCCAGACCGGCCGAATCGGAGTCGAAGGCGAGCACGAGCTTGTCGGTGCGCCGCCGGAGCAGGTTGACGTGGCCGGGCGTAAGGGCGGTGCCCATCGTGGCCACGGTCTCCGCGAACCCCGCCTCGTGACAGGCGATCACATCCATGTAGCCCTCGACGACGATGGCCCGCCCCTTGTCGGACATGGCGCGCCGGGCGGTGTCGAACGCATAGAGGGTCTGGTTCTTCTGGAAGAGGGGGGTCTCAGGAGAGTTCAGGTACTTGGGCTGCTGGTCGGCGGCAAGCGCTCGCCCGCCGAAGGCGATGATGCGACCGGTGGCATCGCGCACTGGGAAGACGAGGCGATTGCGGAACCGATCGTAATGGCCGCCGTCATCTCTCTGAACGACAAGCCCAGCGCGGGCCAGGTCCTTGCCGGGGAAGCCGTGCTTGTCCATCGCGTTGAGGAGCGCGTCCCATTGGTCCGGGGCATAGCCCAAGAGGAATGACTCGACCGATCCCTCGGACACGCCGCGATCCTTCAGGTAGGCGCGGGCGGCGGAACCGGAGCGGCTCTTGAGGGCGGTGTTGAAGAAGAGCGCGGCGCGCTCGTGGAGGTCAAGCAGGCGCTCCTTCGCGCGGGCCTGAGAGGCGGCGACGGGCGTTCGGGGCTGGATGCCGAGCCGGCGGGCGAGCAGCTCGACGGCATCCTGGAAGCTGACCTTCTCGACCATCTCGACGAAGCGGAAAACGTCGCCGCCTACCTTGCAGCCGAAGCAGTACCAGAGGCCGGTTTCGGGGTCAACGCTGAACGAAGGGGTGCGCTCCTGATGGAATGGGCAGAGGCCAGTCAGGCGCCGGCCGGCCTTGCGGAGGCGGACGTGAGGTGAGATGAGCTCGACGAGGTCGGCTCTGCGCCGGATCTCCTCCAGGTCCCAACTCCCTCGGCTCCCCTCGGGATGAACCCCGGACACGCCTTCTCACCTCCACCCTAGGGCCTGGGGATTGGGGGCTGGGGGTTAAGGGAACGGCTCCAGCCACCAGTCCCCGGTCCCTGCTCCAGTTCGTCTGTGGCCGATCCCATACCTTCGTCGGCCAGCCGCACAGGTGAGATCGCGAAGTGGGTAGTATAATGGTGTGGGGAGCGGGGGCAATGGGCCGGCGATAGCGGAGCGGATCCGGCTCAACGTCAGCGCCCTCGTCACAGCGCCCCTGTTTCCCTCCTCTGCCCTGCCGGCCTTCTGAGGGCCGCGGCAGGAATGCGCCCGAGGCGCACAAGTGCCGCTGCTACGGCTTGCCCCGCAGCGTCCTAGCCCGTCTCAGGTTACGCCGGTCGTCGCCGGGTTGGTCTATGGGGGTTTCCAGAATCGCGCAGCGGTCGGGACCAGCGCAGGCTGAAGCCCTCCACACGGCCGGCGGGCAAGCCTGCGGTACCCGGAGATCTCTTCGTCGCAGCAGCGCGCGGAACCCCGCATCCCCGATGGTGCCCCGGCCGATGTGCTGATGATGGTCCAGGTGCGAGCCGGCCGCGCCGTGACTGTCATTCAGGTGGATGAGTCGGAGGCGAGACAGACCGACCACGCGGTCGAACTCCCGCAGCGTGCGGCCCACCCAGCGCGCGGTGTCGAGCCGGTACCCGGCGGCGTGGGCGTGGCAGGTGTCGAAACAGACTCCTACCCTTTCGTCGCCGTGCAGCAGATCGAGCAACCGGGCGAAGTCCTCCCATGTGCTGCCCATTTCGCTGCCTCGGCCGGCGGTATTCTCCAGTAGAAGCTGAAGGCCGTCGGGCGCGCCGGCGAGAAGGGATCTGACGCTCCGTGCGAGCGTCCGCAGGCCGGCGCCGGTTCCCGCGCCGGTATGATGGCCGAAGTGGGTGGCCACGGTTGTGCCGCCGAGCGCGACCGCGCGCGTCATGTCGTCGGCGACGCTGCGCAGGGAGCGTTCGCGCAGGGCGCGGTCGGGTGAGGCGAGGTTCGCAAGATAGCAGGAGTGCACGACCAGGGGGGAGATGTCGGCTTTGCTGAGGATCCTGCGGAACTCGGCGATCTCGTCCTGAGTGTAGGTGCGCCCACGCCATCCTCGGGCATTGCGGGCGAATATCTGCAGGCACTCGCAGCGAAGCGAGCGGGCGTGGCGCGCCGCCTTGACCAGGCCTGCTGCGACGGGAACGTGGACGCCCAGTCGCATCATCGTCGGCTAGCTGACTCAGTAGCGCAGGTTGCCAACTTGCGCCACTATCTCGGCCGGCGTGGGGTTGTGCACGCCGACGAAGCGGGAGACCACGCCGCCTGCGGCGTTCGCCAGCTCGGCCGCTTCCAGGTAGCTCGCGCCTGCCGCGAGGGCGAGGGCGGAGGCCGCGCTCACGGCGTCGCCGCAGCCGGTGGCATCGCCGACGTCGCCCGCGCTGGCGATTGCCGGGACGCAGGTTACCTCTCCCTCAGCAAAGACAGCGATGCCGTTAGCGCCGCGGGTGATGAAGACGGCATCGGCGGCGAGCCGCTGCATCAGGGCGAGACCTGCGGCAGCGATGTGCGCGGGGGGAGAGAGATTCGAGATTCGAGATTCGAGATTCGAGAGTGCTTTCGACTCCGGGCTTCTCGCCGCCTCCAGCGCCTCGATCTCGTTGGGACTCACCAGTGACGCGCGATGATACAGGTCCATATTCACGGGCTTGGGATCAGCACAGAAGGGGAGGCGAGCGGCGCGGGCTTGCTCGATGACGTCAGCCGGCAGGGATTCGTGTGAGACAACGCCCTTCGCGTAGTCTGACACGAGGACAACCTCGGCGTCGGCGAGCAAGCGGCGGATGGCGTCGAGCAAGCGGGCCGAGATGGCGGCGCTGACGGGGAGGTCGGACTCGGTGTCTATGCGGAGGAGTTGCTGCCGGCCGGCAAGGATGCGGAGCTTGTGCGTGGTGGGACGCGACGAGTCCGTCACAACACCGGAGACGTCGGCTCGGCGAGCGGCGAGGTCGGAGCGGAGACGCTGGCCGAAGTCGTCCTCGCCGATCACGCCGACAACGGCGACGCTGGCGCCGAGGGTAAGCAAGATGGCGGCGGCGTTTCCCGCGCCGCCCGGCTTGTCGGCGCGGGCCTCCGGCGTGAGCGGCATGTTGACGACGGGGATGGGGGCCTCGGGGGAGATGCGCTTGACGCTGCCGAAGACCCACTCGTCCATCATCAAGTCGCCGATGAGCAGTACCCGGCGGCCGGCCGATTTCTCCAGCAGCTCCTTTGCGCGCTGAGGCGTCATATCGTTCTCACCCTGGTAGCGCAGGCTTCAGCCTGCGTGAACTCCTGTGCATGGAAGGGCAGGCTAAAGCCCTCCACACGGCCGGCGGGCAAGCCTGCGGTACCCGGCGTCATCCCGATACGAGGGCAGAGGTCGTAGATAGAGCAGATCCCGCAGCGCGGTCTCCGGGCGATGCAGACGCGGCGGCCATGTTGCACGAGGCCGACGTGCAAGGCGAGCATGTCGGCTGCGCTCCACTGCCCGCTGGGATCCCCGTCCCCAAGCATCAGCTCGTACAATTCGTGCGCGCGCTCCATTGTAGTGTTCGGCGGGATGAGACCCAATCGCTTCGACACCCGAAGGACGTGTGTGTCCACTGGGAAGGCGGGACGCCTAAGCGAGAACAGCAGCACGCAGGCGGCGGTCTTCGGGCCGACGCCGGGGAGCGCGGTCAGGTAGCCAAGCGCCTCGGGAACCTTCATTCGCCTGAGGAAGGAGAGGTCGAGCTTGCCGCGGTCCTCCTCGATGGTGCGCAGGATCTGCTTGATGCGGCGCGCCTTGATGTCGGCGAGCCCGCCGAGGCGGATGGCGCTGGCGATCTGGCTTGGCCGCGCGGCGAGCGCCTCCTCCCAGCTCTGGAACTTTGCCTTGAGCTGGGCGAAGGCCCGATGTGAGTTCACGTCACTGGTGTTCTGAGAGAGCACGGTGGCGATGAGGCTGTCGAGCGGATCGCCGTCGGAGGCATGAGCAGGTCGGCCGTAGGCGCGGTCGAGCTGTTTGAGGATCAGCGGGAGGCGAGCCGATGGGGGGCCCACCGCCCCTCGACTGGGCTCGGGGCTTGCCCTGAGCTTGTCGAATGGGTGGGGCGAGGTGGCTAGGCCTTCGGCCGCCACGGCGGTCGCCGAAGGCGATCTAGCTGCTGAGCGGAGTCGAAGCCCCGCCAGCGCGCTACCTGACGATCGTCTGCTCACGCTCGCGCCCCACCAGCACGATGGTCACGGGCACGCCGGTCAGCTCCTCGATCCGCGCCAGGTATCGCTGGGCATTGGCCGGCAGATCGGCATAGCGCGTGGCACTCGATGTGTTGCTCTTCCAGCCGGGCAGCGTCTGGTATACCGGCTCGCACTTGGCTAGCTGGCCGATCTGGTTCGGCAGGTGCGGGATGTCGCTGCCGTTGATGCGGTAGCCGACGCAGACCGGGATCTCGTCGAACTGGTCGAGAACATCGAGGTGCGTTATCGCGAGCGCCTCGATGCCGTTGAGGCGCACAGACTTGCGCACCACCATCGCGTCGAACCAGCCGATGCGCCGGGCGCGGCCGGTGGTGCTGCCGAACTCGCCGCCGGAGTCGCGCATGGTCTGGGCGACGGTCTCGTCCATCTCGGTCGGGAAGGGCCCGGCGCCGACGCGGGTGGTGTAGGCCTTGGCCGCGCCGATGATCTGCCCGATTGCCTTCGGGCCTACGCCCGCGCCCGCCGACGCGTCGCCGGAGAGCGGGTGGGAGCTTGTGACGTAGGGGTAGCTGCCCCAGTCAATGTCGAGGAGCGTGCCATGCGCGCCCTCGAAGAGCACTCGCTTGCCGGAGTCGAGCGCCTCCTGCACGAGGACCGAGGTATCGCAGACGGCGTCCGCGAAGTGGTCGTGCAGTGTCACGAGGTCGTGGTAGATCCGGTCCGGGTCAACCGTGCGGGCCTTGTAGACGTTCTTGAGGATGAGGTTCTTGAGTGTTACCGCGTCGTCGAGTCGTTGGGCGAGCGCGTCGCGGTCCCGCAGGTCGCCGACGCGGATGCCGCGCCGGGCGGCCTTGTCCTCATAGGCGGGGCCGATGCCGCGGCCGGTGGTGCCAATCGCCTGCTTGCCGCGTCGCTTCTCCTCGCATTCCTCGATCAGCTTGTGATAGGGCAGGATGAGGTGGGCGTTCTCGCTGATGCGGAAGTTGCCGCGCACGGGGATGCCGCGGGAGGAGAGATCGGATTCCTCTTGCAGCAGCACGTCGAGGTCAATGACCATACCCGCGCCGAGCACGGAGAGCTTGCCGCGAAGAATGCCGGTCGGGATAAGGTGGACGGCGAACTTCTGCTCGCCGATCCAGACGGTGTGGCCGGCGTTGTTGCCGCCCTGATAGCGCACGACCATGTCCGAGTCAGCCGCCAGCAGGTCCACGACCCGGCCTTTGCCTTCGTCTCCCCACTGGCTCCCCACGACGACGGTTGTTGGCACGTCCGGCCTCCCCTGGGCGTCAGTAATCGTGTCTCGAACTTCGATCCTCGGGGGAAACAAGAAAGCCCAAATGGGGTGCCATTCGGGCCTGAGGGATGCTACCGTCCTCGTCCGCCGCTTCCTCACATAACTATAGCGAAGGGGGGAGGGGATGTCAACCGACGGACGGCTTCCAGCGTGCAGGACGCGGGGCCTAGGCGGCCAAGACGGGGAAGGCGGTATCACTAGGGCGAGGAGGAAACACGATGGTGCAAGTGTCACGTGCACGGCTTATTGGCTTGCTGCTGGCGCTGTTGTTGGTGGCGGCCGGCACCGCACTGGCGCAGCCGGAGGCGAAGAGCGCGATCCTGTTCATCGGCGACGGGATGGGGCCGATGCAGATTCTGATCGGGCAGGCTGCGAACGGCGGCGAGAAGCTGCGCCTCCAGCGCATGCCGGTCTCGGGCACGGTGTGGACGATCAACGGCGGCGGATGGATCACCGATTCGGCGGATGCCTCCACCGCGCTATCGAGCGGGCACAAGACCGCCGACCATCTCGGCCTCGACATGAACGGTCGCCGCACGTGGACAACGGCCGAGGAGGCGATGGCGGAGGGGAAGAGCGTCGGCATCATCTCGAACGATTCCATTTGCGGCGCGACGCCGGCGGGGTTCATCGCGCACGTCGAGAGCAGAAGCATGTACCCCGAGATCGGCGAGCAGGTTGCCCGCTCGGGCGCGATGGTGCTGATGGGTGTTGGCAAGGAGGGGCTCCTGCCCAAGAGCAAGGGTGGGGACCGGAGCGACAGCAGGGACCTGGTGGCGGAGATGCAGCGAGACGGCTATCGGGTCGTCTACAACCGCGATGAGCTGCTGAAGGCCGACCAGCCCCGGCTCCTTGGTTTGTTCGAGGACGATACGGCGCCGACGCTGGCGGAACAGGTGTCGGCCGCGCTGAGGCGGCTGAGCGGGGATGAGCAGGGGTTCATGCTAGTAGTCGAGCAGGCGCGGGTGGACTGGAAGGTGGGCGACCCCTCGGGGGTGGCGCAGGACGTGCTGGCGCTGGACAAGGCGGTGCAGGTGGCGCTGAACTACGCGACCACGGCCGGTGACACGCTGGTGGTGGTGACGGCCGATCACGAGACCGGCGGCCTGCTGATCGTTGACCCCGAGAAGGTGGGCATCCTAAGCCAGATCCCGCGCACCGCGGGGGACATCGCCGCCGAGGTGAACGCCGACCGGAGCAACATCAAAGAGGTGATGAAGCAGTACGCCGCTATCGCCGACCTGACCGAGGCCGAGTTGCAGCAGATCGCGACGGCGAAGGAGGTGGAGGCGGCGGTCGGCGCGGTGATCGGCGAGCGCGCCGGCCTGAAGTGGTGCACGGGGGACCACACGATGACGCCGGTGCGAGTTTACGCGTTCGGGCCGGGATCGGAGCGCTTCTGCGGCGACATGGATAACACGGACATCGCGAAGCGGATGGGGCGAGCGTTCGAGGCGTTCTGGGCAGACTAGGGAGCGAACCGCAAAGATACGAAGACGCGAAGTGAACGGCTGAGGCAGAAGACAGACTGCGTGGCCCTCTCTGGCTGACGCCGGCCCCACGTCGCCCCCTCCGCTCAGGCGTCGGGGAGCTATGTGGGGCACCCTTCGCCCACGAGTCCCAAACCGGCTCAGATGGCGATAGGTGGCTTGCCACCCGTAGCTCCTTGGCGCGACAGCGTCAAGGGCGAAGGGTGGTGGAGGCTAGGGGATTCGAACCCCTGACCTCCTGCGTGCAAGGCAGGCGCTCTCCCAGCTGAGCTAAGCCCCCACGATGCGAGAGGAGAGAGGGGAGAGGTGAAAGGTGACACGCGCCTCGGCCCTGGCTCTCCGGACGACAGGTATTCTACAGCAATAGCGACGAGTGCGAAAGGGGGTTGAAACGCGCGGACGCATGGACAACGGGGAACAAGGCGCAACCGGGCGGCCGTTGGGGAGCACTGCTGCTCTACCGCCTACTGCTCGACTGCTCCACCAGTCCGCTGCCGGCGTCTGTCGAAATGCCTCCGGGCGAATGCGCGGCCCGATCCTGACTTGAGATGCCTCTCGAATGCCAGCGCCTGCCGATTGTCCGGGAAACTGACGGACACTACCAACTCCCACGGAGCGTAACTTCGCGGTGTGCGGCGATCTTCCGGCATTGTGCTCCTCGAGTCGCGCGATAACACCGGAGGTCGAACCAACGTATCGTTGATTCGGATAGCGCATACTCTGGAGAAGGTAGACGTGGGTCAACAACGCCCTCCTTAGCTGGTTGCCTTCGATCCACTAGGCAACCAAGCTTCGGCGGGCACCAGCCTTCGCCCTTCCCCCCGCCAGGCGGGCACGCGATGCACGGCCCGCTTGCCTAGCCAGAAGGCTGGGCCTGCCAGCCGAAGCCTTGGCGAAGGCTGGTGGGCCCCGCTGGACTCGAACCAGCCACCTCTGCCTTATCAGGGCAGCGCTCTAGCCAACTGAGCTAGGAGCCCACGTGCGAGAGAGTTGACTTGTCCGCCTCAGGCGGAGAGGGGAAAGGAGAGAGGGGAGACGGCCCGCTCTTCGCTGTCCCCTGGTGCAGCCCAGAAACAGTTCGAGAGGGCGCCAGTGGCGCCCTCTCGCGAATCTTGCCCGGGGCCTGGTGCCGGCCCGGGAAACTCAACAGTGTCCGGATGGTTATCGACCTAGAGTTCCGACAGCCCCGTTGGTCTGACCGCCTGGGCCGAAGCTTTGGCGGACGCTTTCGAAGCTGGTTGGGTGGAACTCCTTAGAAAGGAGGTGATCCAGCCGCACCTTCCGGTACGGCTACCTTGTTACGACTTAGCGCCAATCGCCGACCGCACCTTGGGCACCTCCCTCCCTTGCGGGTTGGGCCAGTGACTTCGGGTGCAGCTGACTTTCATCGCTTGACGGGCGGTGTGTACAAGGCCCGGGAACGTATTCACCGCAGTGTAGCTGACCTGCGGTTACTAGCGATTCCAACTTCACGGAGTCGAGTTGCAGACTCCGATCCGAACTGAGGACGGCTTTGTGGGATCGGCTCCACCTCGCGGTCTTGCTTCCCTTTGTACCGCCCATTGTAGCATGTGTGCAGCCCACGGCGTAAGGGGCATGCGGACTTGACATCATCCCCACCTTCCTCCAGATTACTCTGGCAGTCCTCTATGAGTGCCCAGCCGAACTGATGGCAACATAGAGCGAGGGTTGCGCTCGTTGCGGAACTTAACCCAACATCTCACGACACGAGCTGACGACAGCCATGCACCACCTGTCTTGCGGCTCCCCGAAGGGCACTCCACCGTTTCCGGCGGATTCCGCAGATGTCAAGCCGTGGTAAGGTTCTTCGCGTAGCCTCGAATTGAGCCACATGCTCCACCGCTTGTGCGGGCCCCCGTCAATTCCTTTGAGTTTCAGCCTTGCGGCCGTAATCCCCAGGCGGGTCACTTAATGCGTTAGCTTCGGCACTGGGGGGGTCGATACCTCCAACACCTAGTGACCATCGTTTACGGCTAGGACTACCGGGGTATCTAATCCCGTTCGCTCCCCTAGCTTTCGCGCCTCAGCGTCAGGGCCGGTCCAGGAAGCCGCCTTCGCCACCGGTGTTCTTGCTGATATCTACGCATTCCACCGCTACACCAGCAATTCCGCTTCCCTCTCCCGGCCTCGAGTCCACCAGTATCGACTGACCCTGCTGGGTTAGGCCCAGCGATTTCACAGCCGACTGAGCGGACCACCTACGCGCTCTTTACGCCCAGTAAATCCGGACAACGCTTGCCCCCTCCGTATTACCGCGGCTGCTGGCACGGAGTTAGCCGGGGCTTCCTCGATGGGTACCGTCAGATCTTCTTTCCCATCAACAGAGGTTTACAACCCGAAGGCCTTCATCCCTCACGCGGCGTCGCTGCATCAGGCTTTCGCCCATTGTGCAATATTCCCGCTTGCTGCCTCCCGTAGGAGTCTGGGCCGTGTCTCAGTCCCAGTGTGGCCGGTCACCCTCTCAGGTCGGCTACCCGTCGTCGCCTTGGTGGGCCGTTACCTCACCAACTAGCTGATAGGCCGCGAGCCCCTCCTGCTGCGAGTTACCTCTTTCCAAGCCCCGTCATGCGGCAGGGCTTCGTATCCGGTAT
>Ga0315286_10000848_pt1 | contig 26688 bp, 17 predicted proteins | sample YL17G10_0_MG_FD_205038 | JGI IMG/M metagenome (GOLD analysis project Ga0315286, IMG submission 205038) | Sediment microbial communities from Yellowstone Lake, YNP, Wyoming, USA - YL17G10_0 | ecosystem: Environmental > Aquatic > Freshwater > Lake > Sediment | place: USA: Wyoming | collected... | reverse complement strand
CGTGGTCCTTACGACCCAGTTCTGGATTCTAGTCAACGACGTCTTCAACCCCCGGGAAGCCAAGCGCCTGATCGGCTTCTTCGGGAGCGGCGGTATCCTGGGGGGGGTGGCCGGGGGGGTGCTGACCGGATTCGCGGCCCGAGGAATGGAGCCGCATGACTTGCTTCTTTTCTCGGCCGTCTTTCTCCTCGGCGCCCTGGCCGTCGTCGCGGCCCTGTTCTCAGGCCGGGGACCGTCCCGCGCCGCGGCCGGAGCAGTCCCCCGGCCGGAGGCTCCGCCGTCGTCAGCCGGCCCATCCAAAGTCGGGTTCTGGGATTGCGCCCGGAGTGTGCGGAAGAGCCGCTACCTGATGCTCATCGCGGCCGTGGTCATGGTCACCGGCATCGTCTCGACCTTCATCGACTGGCAGTCCAAGACGATCATCTATCAAAAGGTCGACCAGGCCAACCTCAACCTGACTTCGTTCTTCGGTTTCTTCAACTCCGGCCTCCTGGCCTTCGCCTTTCTTTTCCAGCTCGTGCTGACCAGCCGCTTCATCGAGCGCTTCGGCATCCGGCTCGGGCTCATGATTTATCCCGCCGTCCTTCTGGCCATGTCGCTCGGGATCGCCGTCCGACCGGACCTGCTGTGGCTGGCCCTGGGAATCAAGGGGAGCGACAAAGCCCTGTCCTACTCGCTCAACCAGTCGGCTCGGGAGTTGCTCTACATCCCCGTCGTCCCGGAGCTGAAATACCGGGCCAAGATCTTCATCGACATGTTCCTCAACCGCTTCTCGAAGGCGGTCGGCGGGCTCGTCCTTATCGTCCTCATTCTTGTGAGCGTGGGGAAATTCGGCGCCTTGTCCGACAATGAGACCGGCCGCATCCTGACCGCCGCGAGCGCCGTCTCCGTAGGCTTCCTCATTTTTTGGATGGTCCTCAACACGCTACTGGACAAGGCTTACGTCCGTGAGGTCCGGCTCCAGCTCGCGAAGAAATGGGAGCGGCCCGATACATTCGTCTCCGAGCGGATGGACGTCGAAACGGCCAAGCTCATCGTCGACGCGCTCGAGAGCCGGACGCAGAGCCCGACCCTGTTCGCCCTCAACCTCTATGACCTGGCCCGGCGCCGGAAGCTGACGCCCGAGATCAAGTGCCTCCTCGCGCCTCAGCCCGAGACGCTTGCCTCCCCCTCCCGCTCGAGCCCCCTGATGGAGAGCGGGGAAGCGATTTGGATGCCCGACGCCGACGATCCCGTCCTTTCGGCGGACGTGAGCATGGACACGGAGATCCGGAAGATCCTGGCGCTTGACAGCTACCAGAAGCTCATGGGCGAATATGCGGGACGCATTCTCGACGGACCCGCCCGCCCCGGCGGAGGGAACGAAACCGCCCGGATGGAGCTGGCTAAGGCGATCGGCCTGATGGACCGCGGGTCGCCCCTGTCCGGACGGCTCGGGGACTTCCTCGGCGACCCGTCCCCGGCGGTCTTCCAGTTCGCCGCGGAATCGGCGGGACGGCTTCGTGACCGCGAGTTCGTAACCTTGCTCGTTCGGCGCCTGGCCGATCCGATGTCCCGCGGGGACGCCCGGTCGGCGCTCGAGAAGTACGGGGATGCGATCGTCGGGACACTGTCGGATTTCCTGGCCGACCGCGACGAGGGTGCCGGCGTCCGGGGCCCCGCGGCGTCGCTCCTGGCCGGCATCGGGACATCGGAGGCAGCCGAGGCCCTGCTCGAGGAGCTCGACCGCGGTCCGTCCGGAACCGATGAGGACATCATCGACGCCCTGGACCGGATCCGCTCGCGGAACCCGGAGCTCGCTTTCCCCGCCGACACGGTCCGGGCGCGGCTGGCGTCGGCTCTTACGGGCGCCGGTCCGGTCACGGGCGCGGCCGACCTGCTGCCCGTCTTCCGGCTGCTCGGGCTCATCCACGATCACGAGGATATCTTCCGGGCCTACCAGAACCTCCTCAAAGGAACCAAGGATTCGATCGGTTACGCCATCGAGCTCCTGGATCACACGCTCGATCCCGAAACCAAGAGCCGGCTGTTCCCCCGACTGGACGATCTCGCGGGAGGCGGCGCGGCGCCGGACCCGGCATGACGGACGGACGCATCTACCGGCTCCTCCGCCGCTTTGTGGACGTCCGTCCCGAGGAAGCCCCGGCCGTCCTCCGGTTTTTCCTCCAGTTCTTCCTGATCATGGCCGCCGCCTACATGATCATGCCCCTGAAGATCTCTTCTTTTTTGAAAGAGCTCGGCTACGAGAAGCTGCCTTGGGTCTTTCTTCTGACGGCGATCCTGATGAGCTTCGTCGCAGCCTTGAATTCCCGCCTGATGCAGCGGATGGACCGGCGCCGCTATGCGATGGGCAGCCAGGTGTTCTACATTCTCTGCCTCCTGATTTTCCGGATCCTTTTTCTCAAACATCAGAAGTGGGTGACCTGGGCCTTCTGGTTTTGGTCCGACGTCTTCCTGGCGACCTCGGTCAGCCAGTTCTGGATCCGAGCCGGGGATCACTTCAGCCCGCGCCAGGCGCGCCGGTTCGTCGGCTTCTTCATCGGAGGCGGGCTGCTCGGGGGCATCACCGGCTCGCTCGCTGCGTCTCTCCACAAGGGGATCCTCCTCGCGGACGACCTCCTTCTCCTGTGCGCCCTGCTTCTTCTGGTCGGCTTGTGGCTCGCGGTCCGGGCGCCACGCACTGCGGACACGGAGACAGAGCCGGCCCCCGCGGCCGCGCCGGTATCGCTGCCCGGGGCCAAGGTCCGCATCGGCTATCTCCAAAGCCTGAAAGCCCTGCTCAGCAGCCGTTATCTCCTCTTGCTGAGCGGCATGATGCTTTCGGCCGCAATCGTCTCCAATATCATCAATTACCAGTTCAGCGCGGTCTTGAAGCTGCATTTCCTTGGCGATAACGCCCGGATCACGGTCTTCGTGGCCAAGTTCAACACCGTCCTTCTCGTCCTGTCGTATCTCTTCAATGCCTTCTCCACCAACCGCATCCTCCGCCGGTTCGGCCTCAGGAACGCGATTTCCATCGCGCCCGCGATCCTGGCCCTGGGTGCCGGCGCCGGGTTCATCGTCCCTGCCGGATTCTTGCTGGGACCCCTCTTGGCCTGGGCGACGGTCATGCGGGGGGCGGACAAAGGCTTGACGCACTCGCTCAGCCAGTCCACGCGGGAGCTCCTCTATATCCCCGTCCCTCCGGAAACGAAACATAAGGCCAAGACCTTCATCGACCTCTTTATCAGCAAGCTCGGTGACGCTTTGGCCGCGCTCTTTCTCCTCGTTTACTCCATCCTCCTCAAAGTCCCCGTCAAGCAACTGAGCTGGCTGACGCTGGCCTTCATCCTGGCCTGGCTGCTTTTTAACCGCGGGCTCATCCGGGAATACGCCGGGATCGTCAAGAAGAACCTGGCCTTGAAATGGCCCGACGCGGACAAGCTCGTATTCGACCAGATCGACGTCGACGCGACGAAGCTCGTGTTCGACACCCTCGAGAGCCGGAACCGGAGCTCCGTGCTTTACGCCATGAATCTCCTTGATTTGATCAAGAAGGAAAAGCTGAGCCCCGAGCTCAAGAAGATCATTGCCCTCCAGTCGGACGCGGTCTGGGCCGGCTCGTTCGACGGGCTGCTCGACGCCCGCGCGGAAACGTCGGCGCCCGAGTGGGACGACGTGCTCGAAGACGCGGACATCGACACCCAGGTCCGCGAGGTTCTCTCCCTCGACGTCTACCAGCAGGTGATGCGCGAGCGGGTGGAGAAGATCGCCGAAGCGCGGGACGGGGAGGACGTCACGGCCCAGATGGAGGTCGCCAAGGCGCTGGGCATGATGTCGGCCGACGCCCCGCTCGTCCGGAACCTTGGGCGGCTCCTGAAGCACGAGTCCCCCGAGGTCGTCCGCTACGCCCTCGAAAGCGCGGGCCGGCAGCGGAAGATGGACTTCGTCTCCCTGATCGTCCCGCACCTCGGCCGCCCGGCGACGCGGGAGGCCGCTGAGCAGGCGCTCCTGGCCTTCGGCGACCGGATCGTGGGCACGCTGAAGGATTATCTGGCCGACCCGGAGGAGACCGCCGCCGTGCGGACCGAAATTCCCGACCTCCTGGCCCGGATAGGGACCCAACGGTCGGCCGACGCTCTGGTCCGCCAGCTCCGGAAGGGGGACGAAAGCGTCCGGGCGTCGGTCATCGAGTCTCTCGGCCGTATCCGTTCACGGCTCCCCGCGATCGCGTTCCGGCCCGCGGACATCGAGCCGGAGATCTTCGCCGATATCCGGCGGGCGTGCGAGTCGGTGATCGAAATGAATTTGGTCCGCCTCCGCGGCGGGGGAGCGGCCGCCGCGGACACCGCTGAAAAGGCCCTGATGCGGACCTTGAAGCTCATGTTCACGCTGTTGGGGCTGCTGTATCCCCATGACGACATCGCCCGGGCTTATCAGAACTATACCGAGGGGAGCAAGCGGTCCGTGGACTATTCGCTCGAGCTCCTCGAGCATATCCTCAAGAAGGAGTTCAAGGATGCCCTGATGCCCCTTCTCGAGGAGCGGCCGCTCGACGAAAAGGCCGCCGTCTGCACGAGGGTCCTCCGGACGATTTGATGTTCCGCCCGGGGGAGGTTGCGCGGGCCGCCGCCGGATGTGGTAGAATGGGGCTATCAGGCCGACGATGGCGACGCTATATATCTATCCGAAACAAGGGGATTCGTATTCTGTCGTCCTGAAGGATTCGTGCATCGGCCTAGGCCGAGCCTCAGACAACGACATCCCCATCCCGGACCCGTTCTGCTCCAGCCACCACGCCCAAATCGTCCCCACGGACGGCGGGTTCGTCGTCAAGGACAACGGCAGCAAGAACGGGACCTTCGTGAACGGGAAGAAGATCCTGTCGCCGGCGGTGCTCAAGACGGGCGACGAGATCCTGGTCGGCTCGGTCCGCATCCTTTTCGACCGGCCGCTCAGGACGAACGTCGAGCTGACGGACGCGCCGGCCCCCCCGACGAACCTCAACACGATCATTCCGATGCGGGATATCCTGGCCAAGCCGACGTCCCGGGCCACCGCCACCGCGTCCGCTCCCATCACGGATGCGGACCAGATGCGGATCGAGCACCGGATCTTCTCCGTCCTGAGCGAGGTCAGCCAGGCCCTCGTGCTCCACGAACCGATCGGTGAGCTCCTCGAGCACGTCATGGATCTCATCTCCGCCCACCTGTCCATGGACCGCGGGGTCCTGATGCTCAGGGAGGGCAATCCCATCCAGCTCATTCCCAAGGTCGTCCGGGTCATCGCCAAGCCGCTCCGCAATCAGAAGATCCAGGTCAGCCGGAGCGTCATCACCATGGCCTTCGACCAGCAGCTCTCGGTGCTGACCTCGGATGCGGCCGCCGACCCCCGGTTCAAGGCCCGCGAGAGCATCATCGATTCCGGCATCCATTCGGTGATGTGCGTCCCCTTGTGGAACAACAAGGAGATCATCGGGGTCATCTACGCCGATCGGATTTCGTTCCTCCAGGCCTTTACCGAGGAGGACCTCCGGCTCCTGACGCTCCTCTCCAACCTGGCCGCGATCAAGATCGAGAACGCGATGCTGATCGAGCAGTCCATCGAGAAGGAGAAGATGGAGCGGGAGCTCGAGCTCGCCGCCCGGATCCAGAAGGATTTCCTGCCGAAGTCCGACCCGTCCTTCCCCAAGTTCGACATCGCCGGGAAGAACGTGCCCTGCCTCCAGGTCGGCGGCGACTACTACGACTACCTTCCGATCGGCGGCGGCCGGCTCGGCCTGACCGTGGCCGACGTGTCGGGCAAGGGCGTCAGCGCCTCGCTTCTCATGGCCTCGCTCCGGGCGGCTCTCCAGTCCGAAGTGCGGCCCCATTACGAGCTGCCGGCCATGGCCGCCAAACTGAACGAGTTCGTCCATCGCAGCTCCGCGATCAACTCCTTCATCACCTTCTTCTTCGCCGAACTGAACACGCTGACGGGCGAGCTGTCTTACGTCAACGCCGGCCACAATGCGCCGCTCATCCTCGGCTGCGACGGCGGCGTCCGGACGCTGCCCAGCACGGGGCTCTGCCTGGGGATGCTGCCCGAAATGACATTTGAGGAAGGGCGCGAGACCCTGGCCCCCGGCGAGATCACGATCCTCTATACCGACGGCCTTTCCGAGAGCCGGAACGCGGCCAACGAGGAATACGGCGCCGACCGTCTGGCCGAGGTCTGCCGGAAGCTTCCGGGGGCGACCGCCCGGGAGATGATGAACGCGATCTTCGGCGACCTGGAGGCCTTCACCAACCGCGCCCCCGCCGCCGACGACCGGACCCTGGTCATCGTCCGCCGGACCTCCTGACCCCTGCTTCTCCATCTCCTCGGTAGCATTTTTGCGGAATTTTCCTTATGATTATGCTTTTAAAAATGAAAGGTCCGTCCATGAAGAAAGCTTCCGCCGCCCCGATCCTCGCCTGGGGAATGGTCGCCGGACTGCTTGCCCTCGCCCCTTGTTCCGGGCCCCGGACGGCGCAGGTTCCGATCCCCGCGCAGGCCGTCGTCCCGCCCAAGCCGGCCCCGCCCGTCGATTTCGAAAGCGACGAGATCGCCAAGTTCATCAGCGGCCTACCCTGCAGCGCGGAGAATCTGAAAGCCTTAGAGGAAACGCCGGAGTGGAAGGCCTACGCCGCTGCTCTGGACAAGGGCTGGCGCGAGCTCGAAGCTAAGCGGCTCGAGCCCATACGGACCTGGGCCGGATCGGAGCTCACCGAGCCGAACGGCGCCACCCGTACCCTGTTCTATCCGTTTGGAGGCCCGGACTTCCTGACGGCCTATCATCTCTTCCCCCACGCCTCGACCTATGTTCTCTTCGGTCTGGAGTTCATCGGCAGGCTGCCGGACTTCGACCCCGCCCGCCCCAAGGAAGGCAGGCACGTCGAGAACTACCTGGGCAACCTGACGACGGCCCTGTCCGACTTCTTCAACAAGAGCTACTTCATCACCCGGAACATGAACGCGGCCCTCGCCCGGGACAAGGTGGCCGGCGTGCTTCCGGTCATCTGCCTGTTCCTCAAGCGCACGAACCACACGATCTCGGCCATCAAGCGCTGCGAGTTCCTGGCGGCGGGCGAAGTCTTCGAATATAATTTCGCCTATCCCCGGAAGACATTCCGCAAGCCCTACGGGGTCAAGATCGAGTTCTTCCAAAACGGAGGCGATACGGTCCGGTCGCTCTACTATTTCTCGTGCGACATCGCCGACGAATTCTTCGCGAAGGACTCGTTCTATTACCGGTTTCTAGACGGGCTGGACTTCGAAACGACATACATCAAATCGGCCTCGTACCTCATGCACTACAAGCTCTTCGCCAACATCCGGGGCCTCATCCTCGCCCGGAGCCGCTTCGTCCTCGAGGACGATACCGGGATCCCCTTCAAGTACTTCACGCCGAAGGTCTGGGACGCCCGGCTCTACGGCGAGTACACCGCGCCGGTAAGCGATTTCAAGGGTGTCGAACAGGAAGACCTGAAGGCCGCTTACGCTGCCGGGGCCGTCGTTCGGAAGCTTCCGTTCCATCTCGGCTACCATTGGGGCAATAACAAGGACTCCATCCTGTATTTCAGCCGGAAAAGCGGGGAGGCCCCCCGCTGAAGGGGTACGATGAAAACCAAGTTCAGTTTGACCACCGCCACCGCCCTGGTCATCGCCAACATGGTGGGCGCCGGCGTTTTCACGAGCCTCGGTTTCCAGGTCGTCGGCCTCTCGTCGGGCTTCGCCCTGATGTTCCTTTGGGCGCTCGGCGGCGTGGCCGCCCTTTTCGGGGCGCTCACCTACTCGGAAGCCGGGGTTCTCTATCCCCGTTGCGGCGGTGAATACCACTATCTGACGAAGATGTATCATCCCGCGGTCGGGTTCCTGTCGGGCTGGATTTCCCTCGTCGTCGGGTTCGCCGCCCCCGTCGCCGCGACGTCGATGGCCTTCGGAAAATATCTGGGCGGAGCCTTGGGCCTGCCGAAGACGCTGCCGGGATCCCTGTCCGTCGTCAAGACTCAAACGCTCATGGCCCTGGCCGTCGTGGCGGTATTGACCGGCATCCACGCGGTCAACAAGAAGATCGGGGCGAAGTTTCAGAACGTCATCACGATCTTCAACGTCATTTTCGTGCTGACCATCGTGGTTCTCGGTCTGGTCCTCGGGAAATCGACGCATTTGAGCTTCGGCGCTTCGCCCGCGGCCCTCCGCGACATCCTCAGCCCCGCGTTCTGGACGTCCATGTTCTTCGTCTCGTTCGCCTATTCGGGCTGGAACGCCGCGGCCTATATCGCCGGCGAGATCGACCGCCCGTCCCGGAATCTGCCGATCAGCCTGATCTCGGGGACGCTGTTCGTCATCGTCCTCTACCTGCTCCTCAACTTCGTCTTTCTCTACACGGTACCCGTGGACCAGCTGAAGGGCCAGGCGGAAGTCGGGCTCATCTTCGCGACGCGGGTGTTCGGGCCCACGGCAGGAAGCGTCATGGGCGGCATCATTTCCTTCCTGCTACTGGCCAGCGCCAGCGCCATGATCATCGCCGGCCCGAGGATCAACAAGGTCCTCGGCGAGGATTACTACATCTTCCGCTGGCTGGGGCGGTCGGGCCGCAGGGATACGCCGACGACGGCTATCGTCTTCCAGGGCCTCCTCTCGTTCCTGTATATCATCACCTCGTCGTTCGAGCAGGTCGTCGTCTTCATCGGGTTCACGCTGAACCTGTTCACGTTCATGACCGTCCTGGGAGTCATGATCGTCCGGAAGAAGCATCCAGAGCTGCCGCGGCCGTATAAGACTCTCGGATACCCGTTCGTGCCCGGCTTCTTCCTCCTGGTCAGTCTTTTCCTGCTTGGCTACGGACTCGTCTTTCGGACCAAGGAGTCGCTGTTCGGGATCGGGATCACATTGGTCGGGCTGCTGGTCTATGCGATCGACAGGAAGCTCCGGCCGGAGGACTTCAAGCCGAGCGGCAATGAGGCGTCCTGCCCGGATTGAGAACAAGAAGCAGCCCGGACATGGAATTCGAGCGGCGCGCCAAAGAGGTCATCCGGTCGATTCCCCGGGGCAAGGTGGCGACGTATGCCCAGGTGGCCACCCTGGCCGGTAATTATAAGGGCGCCCGTCAGGTCGCCCGGGTGCTTCACTCCTCCTTGGATAAAGACCGGCTTCCCTGGCAGCGCGTCATCAACAGCCGGGGCGGGATCTCGCTAAAAAGAGGACACGGGTTTGAGGAACAAAAGCGCCTCCTGATAAGGGAAGGCGTGCGGGTAGACCGGCTGGGCCGGATCGAACTGGATTCGTTCCAGTGGGAAGCGGGCGGCATGCGGCGGAGCGCCGCCAAGGAATTTCTGCGAAAATTGACGCAATGATTCTGAATTCGCGTCACCGATTTCCGTCTGTCCCTTTTTCGATTTCGTATCTTAGGCGAAGAAGTCGGCGGGAGCGGCCTGCAGCCGGACGATGTCGGACACCCGCCCGCGGACGTCGAATCCCTGCGCGCACCTTACGGAGCAGCCCACGCACGAGCCGCACGGGTTCAGGCCGACGCCGGTCGAGGCGACCAGGTCGTAAGCCGCATTCAGATTCTTGTATCCGTAAGCGTACATATAGCTCCGCAGGAGCGAGGGGATGGGGAGATCCTTCGGGCACTGGGGCAGGCACTCGTTGCATTGCTGGCAAAAGAGGACTTCCTCGGGTGCGACCGTGAGCTTCAGGTCCTTTCTGTCCTGGTCGGTGAGCTTGGGATCCTTCACGACCTGGAGGTTCGCCTCGAGGTGGTCGAAGGCGGTCATGCCCGGGATCGCGGTCGTGATGCCCGGATTGGAAAGCGCCCACTTCAGGGCGGCCTTGACGTTGATCGGCTGGGTGCGGGCCCGGTCGAAGAAGCTGCCGGCCAGGGTCTTCATGGCGATGATCCCGAGTCCGGCTTGGGCGGCCTCGGCGATCGCTCTTTCGAGCTCGACGAGGTTCGTCTTCAGGAAGTTGTAGCCCGAGAGGACGACGTCGTAGAATTTGCTTTCGATCGCCGCCCGGATGACCTCGTGCTCGTTGCTGTGGGTCGAGACGCCGACGAACCGGGTCTTGCCGCTCTTCTTGGCGGATTCGAGGGCCTTCATCAGGGGTTCGAAGAGCACGGAATCGCGCTGCATGACGTTGTGGATGTAGAGGATGTCCACATATTCGAGGCCGAGCCGCTTGAGACTCGTCTCGAACTTTTCCAGAAATTTTTCTCCCGTGGTCTCGGCCGAGAAGAGGCCGGTCCGCCCGTCGCGCGGGTCGCCCTGGACCTTGGTGGCGATGAAGTAGGAATCCCGGGGCCGGCCCTGGAGGACCTTGCCGATCATCTCTTCGTTCCGGCCGCGCTGGTAGCCGTTGGCCGTATCAAGGTGGATGAGGCCCGCATCGAGGGTCGCCCGGACGAGGTTTTCGTTGTCGGCGTTCATGACGCCCATGGAGACGATGGGCAGGGTGACGCCGGTCTTGCCGAGCTTGCGCGTGACGAATCCGCCCGTTTTCGCGTCGGGCTTTGGGGCGGTGAACTTTTGCGGGGCCGCCCGCAGGGATGAGGGGATCGCCGTCAGGGCGCCGATTCCGGCGACGCCGAGGACGCCGTTCTTCAGAAAGGACCGCCGGTCGATGCCGTTACGGGGCAGGGACATGATGACCTCCTAATAAAAGAAGTAGTCAATAACATATACACTTGGGGCTGTCAAACGCGGGGGCAGGGGTGCGGTGGCGGCAGAAATTGGTAAAACGACCTTGGCTTAAGCCGAATTCCGAAAGGATTTTAACCTTTTCCGCATCTCCTCTCGTCTCCTTGCGCAAGGACTTTGATGAGAATTACCGGGCCGTCATCAAGTCCACATATACGTGGCCGAAAAAGTAAAATCGCGACGGAATTAACTTGACGGAGATTATGATTTATGCCTTAATATATATTGACAAAATAATGTCAATATATATAATATATGTATAATTAAAAATAAATTATGATGGACATATATTAGGACAAATAATGTGACATATCATACGACACATCCGTGGATCACGTTTCGCATCAATCTAGAAAGGGCAAGCCCGCAACTATGGATGAAGTTGGGAGAGGTGGCTTCGAAATGCGAACATATCGCAGGAGTTCCGCTTCAACCCGAGACCGCAAGGCGGTTGCACCAGCTCTATTTGGCAAAAGGCGCGGCGGCCACCACGGCGATCGAAGGGAATACATTGACTGAGGATGAAGTCTTGAAGCGTATCGAAGGGCGCCTCCCTCTCCCGCCTTCCCGGGAATATCTCGGGCAGGAAGTCGATAACATCGTGAAGGCGTGCGATCTCATAGTCAAGGGAATCGCTTCCGGCGGCGTTGGGCTGAATTCAGAGCGCATCCGACAATTCAACAAAATAGCGCTTGCCGGCTTGCAGCTTGAGAATGGGATTTCTCCGGGAGAAATCCGAACATATCCCGTCGTCGTAGGAAATGTCTATCGCGGCGCGCCCCCCGAAGAATGCGCCATGCTGTTAGATCGGTTGTGCGAATGGCTCAATGGGAAGGAATTCGAGGCTCCCAATGAAACAAGTCCACTTGAAATCGCCTTTGTTTATGCCGTTCTCAAGGCCATCGTGGCGCATGTTTATCTCGCCTGGATTCACCCCTTCGGTGATGGAAACGGCCGGACGGCGCGGCTTGTGGAATTCGCCATCCTTACGGCTGCGGGAATTCCTCAGCCGGCATGCCACCTCCTTAGCAATCACTATAACCAAACTCGCAGCCGCTATTATCAACAGCTTGATTCCGCCAGTAAATCGGGAGGCGATTTGATCCCTTTCATCGAATATGCGATTCAAGGATTCGTCGATGGGCTGCGTGATCAGCTTCGCCTTATTGGAGATCAGCAATGGTCGGTTTCCTGGGAGAACTACGTTTATCAAACCTTTAGAGATAAGAAACGGACCGGCGATCGCCGTCAACGCGAGCTGGTGCTTGCTCTCTCCGGCCGATCGGAACCGATACCTCCGGGACGGATTCCCGAATTAACGCCGGCCATTGCCAGAGAATATGCATCGAAGGCAGGTCGAACCCTGGCCCGAGACCTGAAGGAATTAGAGCGCCTTGGCTTGGTTGAAAAAACACCGGAGGGGATTCGCGCCAAGCGTGAAATCATCCTGGCCTTCTTGCCCTGGCGGAAAAAATAGGTCCCCCAAACCCCCTTTTCCTCTCCTTCCCAAAACGATCATTCTCTGGTAATATCGGGGCCGTTTGAATGGAAGGAACATAGCGATGACGGCAACACCGGAATCCATATCCCCCTTGAAAAAATGGCTGATCGCCTGCCGGCCCTGGTCGTTCCCGGCGTCGTCCATGGCGGTCGTCTTCGGCACGTCCCTGGCCGTCGTTTTCGGCGGGGTCCGCCTCGGCCCGTTTCGGTTCCTCCTGTCCCTCCTGACGATGGTCATTCTCCATGCGGCGGCCAACATGCTGAGCGATGTCTTCGATTTCCGCCGGGGGCTCGACAAGGACGTCACCCCCGTGAGCGGAGCGGTCGTCCGGGGCTGGCTCTCGCCCGCCGCGGCGACGCGTGGGGCGTTGGCCCTGTTCGCGGTCGGGACCGCCCTGGGCCTCGGCCTGGCCGCGATCACCGGCTGGACGCTGCTCGTCATCGGCGGGATCGGGCTCGCCATCGGCGGGTCCTACACCCTCCTCAAATATCGCGCCCTCGGCGACTTGGCGGTGTTCCTGAACTTCGGCATTCTCGGGGCGCTCGGGGCCTGGGTCGTCCAGACGAAGTCGTTTTCCTGGGTCCCGGTCGTCTGGACCGTGCCGATGTCGATGCTTGTCATTGCCATTCTCCACGCAAATAACTGGCGGGACGCGATTACCGATACCGAGCGGAAGGTCAAGACCGTCGCCTCGCTGCTGGGCGATAAGGGCTCCCAGGCGTATTACGCGTTTCTCATCTTCGGCTCGATGGCCATCATTTTCGGCCTGATGATCATTCCCCGGCTTTTCGCCCTCAAGTTTCCGGCCATGCCCTGGACGTTCGCGGCCGTCGTGCTGGCCCTGCCCCGAGCCCTTATGCTTTGGGGGCGGGCCCGGCGGCGCTTCGCTCCGCGCCAACCGCTGGACTTCGTCATCCTGGACGGGGCGACGGCCCAGTACAACCTGCTCTTCGGCCTCCTGTGCACGGCCGCGGTCTGGCTGCAATTCGCCCTGAAGCTCGTATGACCGACCGCTCCCGGCAGCCGTGGCTCGTAGCCGCCCTCGCGGTCGCGCTCTTCGTCCCCCTGTTCATCGTCCGCGGCCTCGGTGCTTTCGATTTCTGGTGGTGGATGAGCGCCGATATCGCCGTCCTTCTCGTTCTGACGGCCGCAATCGATCGCCGGCAACTCGCGGCCATCGCCGCCGACATCCTCGATCGTCCGGCCGCCAAGATCGGCGTGGGCCTTCTCGCCGCGGTCGGGCTCTATGCCGTCTTTTTCGCGGGAAATCTCCTCGCCCGCCGGATTCTGCCGTTCGCCGGGTCGGGAATTTCCCAGGTCTATGGTTTCAAGACGGGGGCCTCGCCGCTCCGGATCATCTTTCTCATGGCTCTGGTCATCGGACCGGGCGAGGAGCTTTTCTGGCGGGGGTACCTGCAGCGCAATTTCCAGGACCGGTACGGCGGCTTCGCGGGGTTCCTTCTGGCGACCGGCCTCTACACGCTGGTCCATGTGGGAAGCGGCAACCCGATGCTCATCCTGGCCGCTGCCGTCTGCGGCCTGTTCTGGGGCTATCTCTACTTGCGGACGAAATCCGTCCTTCTCGTCCTCATCAGCCACACGGTCTGGGATCTCGCCGTCTTCATTTTGTTCCCATTCGCCTGAGTCCCGAAGCAGCCGATGGAATGGACGCCGGAATTCGGTGATGTCCGGCGGGCCCGCTTTGGAGTCTCCGCCGGCTTTGATATAATGCTTCCGTTGTAATTTGCGCCGGGAGAACGACATCCGGCGCTTTGGTTTTGGTAAGGAGTCGCCATGAAGCGTTTGTTCTTCGCCCTCGCCCTGTTGCCGCTCCTGGCCCTGTTCGCTCTCGGCCAGAATCCTGAGATCGTCACGGTCAAGGTCGTACCCCCCGCCTCGCCGCTCAAGGCCGGCATGTCCGCGCCGATCGCGCTCGAGCTGACGATCAAGTCGCCTTACCACATCAACGCCGACCAGCCCCTCGAGGACTTCCTGATCGGCGCGACTGTCGACTTCAAGGCCCCGGCCGGCGTTGTATATAAGAAGATCGCATTCCCGCCGGCCGAAATCCGGAAGCTCGACCTCTCGCCCAATCCTATGGCCATCTACGAGGGCACGGTCAAGATCACGGCCGAGGTGGTCCTGGCCCCCGAGTTCACGGCGGCCGAATTCGCGATCGAAGGCTCCATCGGCTACCAGGCCTGCGACAGCAGCATGTGCCTGCCGCCGGCCGAGGCGAAATTCTCCCAAAAGGTCAAAGTCGCGGGCGGGACGGGCGTCGCTGCGTCCGCCGCGCCGCGGTCGACTCCGGTCGTCCCGGCAGCGACCGCTTCGCCCTTCGATGACAAAGGGCTCCCGCTGACGTTTCTCCTCGTCTTCCTCGGCGGACTGGCCCTCAATCTGACGCCCTGCATCTACCCCCTCATCCCCATCACCATCAGCTATTTCGGGGGCCAGGCCGAAGGAAAGAAGGGCGGGGCCGTGGCCCATGCGGTCATCTATGTGATCGGCATGGCTGCGACCTATTCGGTGCTGGGTGTCATCGCCGCCTTCACCGGGAGCCTCTTCGGCGTGGCGCTCCAGTATCCGCCGGTGCTGATTGGCATCGCCCTGATCATGGTCGTCCTCGCCCTGAGCATGTTCGACGTCTACGAGCTCCGGATGCCCGCGTTCCTCAACAAATTCGCCGGCGGCTCGCAGAAGGGCTATTTCGGGACGTTTTTCATGGGCCTCACCGTCGGCATCGTCGCCGCGCCCTGCATCGGCCCGTTCGTCCTCGGCCTGCTGACCTATGTCGGCAATCGGGGCAATGTCCTCCTCGGATTCTCGCTGTTTTTCGTCTTGGCCCTCGGGCTGGGCGTGCCCTTCCTCATCCTCGGCATCTTCTCCGGGAGCCTCGCCAAAATCCCCCGGTCCGGCGCGTGGATGGTCTGGGTCCGGACGATCTTCGGCTTCATCCTCGTGGGCATGGCGATCTATTTTCTGAAGACCCTGTTCCCCAACCCTCTCCTCTATGACCTCTCGCTGGCCCTGACCATGCTCCTCGCCGGCATTTACATGGCCTGGATCGAGCCGACCAAGACTCCGGGCAAAGTTTTTCCCTTTGTCCGGAACGTCGTCGGCGTGGTCTTCTTTGTCCTGGCCCTCCTCACTGCTTCAAGCGGAATCCGGGGCTACCTCGACGAACAGGTGAACGCCCGGATCCAAGGGATGGGCGCGGCCGGCGGCGCGAAGCTCGAGGCCATCGCCTGGACCCCTTATGCCGAGGAAAAGCTGGCCGCCGCGGTGCGCGAGGGCAAGACCGTCTTCATCGATTTCTTCACCGATTGGTGCATCGCCTGCAAGGAAATGGACCGGGACACGTTCTCCCAGCCCGAGGTGATCGCCGCCTCGCGCGAGTTCGTCTGCCTCCGGTCCAACTTGACCACGGACAAGGACCCGGTCATCAAGGAGCTCTACCGCCGCTATCAGGTCCGCGGCGTGCCGACGTATGTCATCCTCGGGCCCGACGGCAAGGAGCTGTCCGATCTCCGGCTGGTCGGGTTCGAAGCCAAGAAGGATTTCCTGGCGAGACTGAAACAGGCGCTCGACCGGGGAAAGAGGTAGACCCATGCAGCTTCCCTCCGTTCCCTTTTCCGTATCAGACTGGAAGAGCGTCCCCCGGACCGAGCACCCCGGCGCGCACGGGACGTCGTTCTGGCGCACGGTCGAAACCGGCGGCCTGCGCGTCCGGATGGTGGATTATGGGCCCGGCTACGAGTCCGACCACTGGTGCGCCCGAGGGCATGTGCTTCTTGTTCTGGAAGGCGAAGCGATTATCCGGCTGAAGGACGGCCGCGAGCATCGGCTGACCGCCGGGCAGAGCTTTCAGGTTTCAGACGATGAGGCCAATCCGCATTCGGCCCATTCCCCGTCGGGGGCGCGCGTCTTTATCGTGGACTGATCCGGGGCGTTCGGGTCCGGAGCCCGCGCCTTTTCGCGCCGCTCCCCGGTCCCGCGACGGGGCCGGTCAGGACCGGCCCTTGGACCACAGCCAACTGATGACGTCCGGCAGGACCTTGGCCACCGTCAGTGTGTGGCCGTGGTTCGGGACCCGGCGGTATTCGACCGGATATCCTGCCGCCCGCGCTTTCTCATAGAGCGGTTCGATGCGGCGGGGATTGCTGATCGGATCGAGCTCGCCGGTGATGATGAGGGTTGGAGGGATCCCCTGGACCCCCTCGGGAAAGCCGGAGAACCCGCACAGGCATGCGGCCGCGGCGATCTTGCCGCCCCGGGCGACGAGAAGGGCGGCCGTCCCCATTCCGCCCATCGAGTGGCCGAGCACGAAGATGCGCTTCGGATCGAGCGCATAATCCAGGCCGATCGTCTCCAGCAGCGCGTCAAAGGTTTCGGCCGCGTGGGCGCCGAGGAGCGCGTCCGTTCTGGGGGTGACGACGATCGCCCGGCGTTCAGCCGCGAGCTTCTTGATCAGACCGGCGCCATAGCCGTCCATGAACATGTTCTCGTCGCCGCCGGCGCCATGGAGGGCGATGATCAGGGGAAGCGGTTTCGCGGCGTCGGCTTCGGCGGGGACAAAGATCCGGAAAGGAAACTCCCTGTCTTCGGATTTGAACACCCGCCAAGTGTCGCCCTTGCGGCCGGCGAAAGGATTTTTCCCCGCCTCCAGTGCGGCCGCCTCCGCCCGGACCTGGGCCAGAAGCTTAGCCGATTCCATCAGGGCTTGGGCCGTCTTTTCCGGATTGAAGGGCTCGGCCAGGAGCCCGGCCCTGGCCCGGACTGCGGCACGAGCCTGCGCCAGCCCGGAGCCGGACGGCGGCAGTGAATCGAGGCGGTCTTGGATCGCGGCGGCCTCGGGCTGAAGGCGCTCCGCGTTCGTCCTCCGGCCCTCGATGTCGACGATCGGGCCGGGCGGGGCCTTGGGATCGATCGAATCGGTCAGTTCGCTCAGGCTGGCCATGGCCTTCTCGAGGTTCCGGGTGAAAAACTGGAGCGTCAGAGCGTCGAAGGCCTTGTTGACCCGGATTTCGTCGGCCGGCGCAAGTTTCGCTTTCTGGAGGGCGGTCTCGAAGCGCAGGTAGGCGGCCGCGAATTCGGCCCGGCTGACCGCCGGGGCGGGCGTCTGAACGGCCCCGGCGGCGAGGCTCAGGGCGAGGAAAAAGGCCGCCGAGGAACAAGCTCGGATGATGCGCATAAGAGAATCTTCCTCCCCGCGCGGGATTAAATCCAATTCCCCAGCATCTCGCGGACCGTCTCCTCAAGAACCCGATTGAATTCGGCCGGGGCTTCCATCATCAGGAAATGGCCGGCGCCCGTCATCAGCTTGAGGATGAACGAGGGGGCGATTCTGCGGTTGCCGGCGACATTGGTCGGGGCCATGTCGGAATTGACGGCGGCCATGGGCTTGCGGAGGCGGGTGAGCGCCGCGACCGGACTGTAGACCATGTCCGCGGCCAGAGTCCCGAGGCTTGCCGCGCGCGGCGTCCGAAGCATGCCGCTCACGATCCGGTCGACCAGGGCCGGGTCCGCATTCAGCCGGAAAAGGCTCCGGATGACGGACTCGGCGAACGCCGCATAATCGGGTTGGTAAAGCCTCAAGTAGGCGTCCACATGAGGCTGGTCGAAAACCGGGCGAGTCAGGTCCTGGAACGTGTCCACGCCGACGAGGGCCAGGACGGCGTCGGGCCGGAGGCGGGCGCCTTCGATGATCGCCGAGCCGCCCATCGAATGGCCGATGAGGACGGCCCGCCGGATCTCTTCCCGGTCCATGACGGCGGCGATGTCCGCCCCGAAGGCGGCGATCGTCCAGGCTTTGCGGTTCTTGCCCGATCGGCCGTGCCCGGCCAGGTCGATCGCCACGACTTTATATCGGGGCGAGAGGGCTTCGACCTGGGCGTCCCAGTGGCTGCGGTCGCAAGCCCAACCGTGGACGAAAACGAGGGCCGGCTCGCCCGCGCCTTCGACATGGTAGGAGATTTCGACGCCGTCGGCCGACACCGCACTCCGGTCGATAGGCGACTCGGTCGTCATAGACGACCTGGTCGACTCGGTTGTCAAGGACAACCTGGTCGTCGCAGGCGTCGCAGACGCCGCGGCGTTTGCGACGGCCAGGACGGCGGCCAAAAGTCCGGCGGCCCTCTTGGGCCTGTCCCCCCCGCGGCTCTCTTGAGCGTGTCCCCCCCGCAGCTCTCTTGAGCGTGTCCCCCCCGCGCTTCGCGCGCCGGACGCTTCGCGCGTCGGACGCTTCGCGCGCCGGGCGGCCCTCTTGGGCCTGTCCCCCCCGCGCCCCGCGCGTCGGGCCGCCGCCCGGGCGGGGCCCGTCACTTCAGGAAGCCCCGCCGTTTGAGGAGCGGCTCGACTTTCGGCTCGCGGCCGCGGAAGGCTTTGTAGAGGGCCATGGGCTCCTCCGAACCGCCCTTGGCCAGGATGTTGTCCCGGTAGCTCTTGGCCGTCTTCGCGTCGAAGAGGCTCGTCTCTTTAAAAGCCTGGAAGGCATCCGCGTCCAGGACTTCGGACCAGATGTAGCTGTAATAGCCGGCCGAATACCCGTGCGAAAAAATGTGCAGGAAATACGGGCTCCGGTACCGGACGACGATCTCGGGAATCATGCCCAGCTTCTTCATCGCCGCGGCGTCGAACGCAGCCGCGTCCTGCTCCTTGGCTTCGGTGAGCATGTGCCAATCCAGGTCGAGGTAGCAAGCGGACATGTATTCGACCGTGGTGAAGCCCCGGTTGAAGAGGCCCGCGTTCTTGATCTTGTCGACGAGCCCTTGGGGGATGGGCTCGCCCGTCTTGTAGTGTTTCGCGTAGGTCTTGATGACGTCGGAATCCGCCGCCCAGTTCTCCATGATCTGCGAGGGAAGCTCGACGAAATCGCGGGGGACGTTGGTCCCGGAGAGCGATTCGTAGGTCACGTTCGAGAGGAGGTCATGGAGGGCGTGGCCGAACTCGTGGAAGAGCGTCTCAGCTTCCTCGAAGGTGATGAGCGAAGGCTTCTCGGCCGTGGGCTTGGTGAAGTTCCCGACGTTGTAGACGATAGGGGTGGTCTTCGTCCCGTTCAGGATCTTCTCCGAACGGAGGGCGCTCGACCAGGCGCCGCCGCGCTTCGACGGCCGGGGGTAGTAGTCGGAGTATAGAATCCCGACGTGCGTCCCGTCGGCTTCCTTGACTTCGAAGACTTCGACATCGGGGTGGTAGACGGGGATGTCCGTCCGCTTGGTGAAGGTCAGGCCCCAAAGCTTGTTGGCCGTGTCGAAGGCGCCCTGGCGGACGGCTTTAAGCTCAAAATAGGGCCGCAGCGCTTCGTCGTCGAGGTCGTATTTGGCCTTCTTGAGCTTGTCGGCGTAATACCACCAGTCCCAAGCCCGCATCGGACCGGCGATCCCATCCTTGTTCATGAGCGCCTGGAGCTCCGCGGCCTCCTTCTTGGCCGTGGCTAGGGCCGGCACCCAGATCTGGTCGAGGAGCTTGGCGACGGCCAGGGGGGTCTTGGCCATGGTGTCGTCGAGGACGTAATCGGCATGCGTCTTGTAGCCGAGGAGGTTGGCCCGCGTCACGCGCAGGGCGGCGATTTTCGAGAGGACCGTCCGGTTGTCGTTTGCGTTTCCGTTGGCGCCCCGGCTGATGAAGGCCTGGAACAGCTTCTCCCGCAGGTCGCGGCGCGAGGAATACTGGAAGAACGGGATACAGCTCGGCTTGTGGAGGGTGAAGACCCATTTCCCGTCCATCTTGCGGGCTTTGGCGGCTTCGGCTGCGCCTGTCGCGACGTCGTCGGGCAGGCCGGCCAGGTCTTCTTTTTTGTCGAGGACGAGGCTGAAGCCGTTGTCCTCGGCGAGGACGTTCTGGCCGAACTTCTGGGTCAAGACGGCCAGCTCCTCATTGACCTTGCGGAGCTCGGCTTTCTTGGCCTCATCGAGCGCGGCGCCGTTCCGGACGAAGGTCTTGTAAGTCCGTTCGAGAAGGCGGGCCTGCTCGGGGGTCAGGGCGAGCTTGGATTTCTGATCCGCCACGACCTTGATCCGACCGAAGAGCTTGGCGTTGAGGATGATGTCATCCTGGTGCTTGGCCAGGACCGGCGCCAGCTCCTCCTCGATCTTCTGCATCGCCTCGTTGGTGTTGCTCTGGGTCAGGGCGAAAAAGACGTTCCCCGCCCGGGTCAGGAGGGCGCCGCTCCGGTCCAGGGCCTCGAGCGTGTCGGCGAACGTCGGCGCCTCGGGACGGGAGGCGATGGCTTCGATCTCCTTCTTGTGGGCGTCCATCCCCGCGTCGAACGCGGGCCGGTAGTGTTCCTCTTTTATGGTGTCGAACGGCGGCGTTTGGAAGGGCGTTGTCCAATCGGACAGGAGGGGATTCGCGGCCGACTCGGCCGTCAAAGACGGCCTGGTCGTCGCAGACGGCGCCGCGCCGGGCGCGGCGGGCGGCGTTTCCTTTTTCGCGCAGGAGAGGGTCATGAGGGCGGCCAGGGCCAGGAGGATGGCGGTATGTTTCACTTCGATCGACTCCTTATGAGGACATTGGAAAAGATCATTCTAATCGATGGGGCCGAGCACGTCCAGGAATTCAGCCAGGACCATGGCCGTCGCGCCCCAGATCTTGTGGGGGCCGAAAGCGTAGAACGGTACCTCGGTCGGCTCTCCCCGGATCATCCACGTCTCCCGGCGCGCGTTGCGGGGGGCGCGGAGATGCGACAGCGGGACTTCGATGATTTCGGCGACCTCCTCCGGCTGCGGCCGGAACGGGAGCGGTCCCGCGGCTGTCCCGACGATAGGATAGATGCAATAGTTGCTCGGCGGGATGTAGAGCGGTGTGAGGCCGCCGAGGACGCGGACCCGGTCCGGCGGGACGCCGATCTCCTCCCAGGTTTCGCGGAGCGCCGCCCGGACGGAGTCTTCACTCTCCTCGATTCGCCCTCCCGGGAAGCTCACTTGGTCCTTGTGGTGAAGGACGGTTGACGGCCGGCGGATGAAGACCAGGCCCGCTTCGCCGCCCACCTCATAGATAAGAATCATGACGCCCGCCTTGAGGCTCGTCTCCTCGACTTCGGTATAGACTTTCTGGCCGGGCCGGGGGGAAGGGACCATTTTCAGTTGAGCTGGAAGGCCGGGCAGGGGGGATTTCAGGCGTTTTTCGAGAGCGTTGGCGAGATGTTCGAGGCCGGACATTTTGAGCAGACTTCATTGTAGCGATTTTGGGGCGGAAGGCAACCCGGCGGCAAGGAGCGCGCAGCGCACGGCCGGTTGGGCCCTTCACATCGACGGACAAGGCCGCCGGATCTATCTGCGCTTCAGCCGATAAGCGCGGCTCACAAGAAACCGTTTTTCCCTCTCCTCGGGGAGGCAACGGCGGGACGGCGCCGCCGCTTACAGCCGCCAGAGGTACGACGCCTTGAAGAAAAACCCCCTCTTCGTTTCAAGGAAGCGGTCGGAGTCGACATAGCTGTCGGCCTGCCAGGCGAGCTTCTCGTAGAATGATCCGTAGCCGACATGGATCACGGTTCCCGGGATGTAGGTGAACGACGCCAGGAAATCGGTCAAGAGCGTCTTGTGGAAGGCGTTGTATTCGAAGATCGCCCGGACGAAGACGTATTTGTTGATCTGATAGGTGTTGAGGCTCCGGAGGATCGTGTATTCGTACTGGCGGGCTCCGTCCGAAGACCGGGTGAAGTCTGAATACGTCAGGGACACGTTGAAGTTGAGGTTCTCGGAGGGGAGTAACGTGATTCCGGCGGACGCGTCGCTTCCCCGGCCTTGAAAGGGATCGCTCACGTAACGAATCTTCTGGCCGTAGTTATAAGTGAAAAGGGCGTAAAGGCTCTTTGTGATCTGGCTCGCCGCCTGGAAACGGACCGAGCTGCGGCCGAATTTGCGGCCGAGGAAGACCTCGGTGGCGTATTTCCCTCCGACCAGGAAGGTTGAGTTCCGGGGGAGGAAGGCCCGCAGGTCGAACTGGTTCAAGGTCTCATAGAGCCCGCTGAACTTGTCCCGGGTCTGGATGGAATGGAAGATGGGGGCGATCTTCAGGAAAAACTTCGAAGCGGGGTAGAGGAACGGCATGATCCCGAACTTGATCCGGGTGAGACCGTTGCGCACCAGATAGCCCGCATCGGTTTCGAAGTCCGTCCCGAGGTCGTGGACCACGGCGTTGACGATGAGGTTGCGCGTCTGGTAATCGTACTGCAGGCCGAAGGCGTGGCTCCATGCGGCGTCGGCGGCTTCCGGCCGCGTCCGGGAGAGGAAAAAGTGAAAGCCGAGCTGGCTTGCCGGCGTCAGCCGGAACTGGCCGTCCGCCCCGAGCACGCCGTTCGTCCGCGCGGAGTCGGACCGGGTCGTCGCGAATCCGCCGACGTAGCCGTCCTGGGCCAGGGACCGCTTGTAGCGGACGATGCCGACCTGGGCGAATTTGTCGGGCCTGCCGGCGGGCAGCTCGTCGAGGGCATAGATCGAGGCGATGGTGTCCCTGTCGGAAATTTTGCCGTCGAGCTTCGCGCCAAGGTAGGGATTGACGATCGTCCGGGTGTGGACGACGGCGCTCAGGGGATCGCCGAAAACGCTTGCCGCGAAGTTGAACTTGTCCTGGCCTTCGAGGAAGAACGGCCTTTTCTCGGGATAGTAGAGGGCGTAGCGGAGGTTGAAATCCACTTGACCGGCGTCCGACTCGACCTGGCTGAAGTCGGGGTTGATCGTTCCGTCCAGGATGAGCTTCGAGGTCAGGCCGTATTTCGCCGTGAGGCTGAAATCCCCCCGGCCGTCCTGGGCCCGGAGAACGCCCTGGTCCGCCTCGCTGTTGCGGCCGTAAGTCACGGCGGGCAGGATTTCAAGGAGCGTGTAATGGCGGACGCCTTCGTAGAGCAGCGTCCGCGTCTGGGTCAGGAAATTGGGGCCCTGGCCGGGATCGAGCGGGGGATAAGTGCCGCCCTCGGAGTAGCGGGAGATGTGGCGCTCGAAAATGATCCCCATCTCGACGGGTTCCCCGCTGTCGTAGCGGATGCTCTTGAAAGGGATCCGCATCTCGATCGCATAGCCATCCGCGTCGATTCGCCCGGCGCTGTACCAGACGACGTCGACGCTGTAGTCCTCCTTGCCGCCCTGGTACCGGGAATCGCCCTGGATGCCGAGCGGGTTGACGTAAAAGGCGTAGAGAGCCTGTTGGTCATTGAAGCTGTCGAGGTTGATGCAGATCCAGTCATCGGCGCGAATCGCGTCCCGGGCCGAGACCGAGGCCTTGACCTTCGAGGGCTCGGCGTCCCGGCAGCGGAAGGCGAAATAGAGATTTTCCCGGTCGTAGGCATAATGGACCGTCGTCGCCGAGTGCATGTCCTTGCCGTAGTCGGGATTCCAGGTCTTGAAGCCAGTCTCGGTCGGGGCCATCGTCCAGACGGTATCGTCGAGGACGCCGTCGATGACTGGCGGCGTCTCGGTCTTATAGGGCCGGAGCGGGGGCATCTTCTCGCGAGCGGCGGCGGGGAGAATAATGGCCGCGTTGAGGAGGACGGTGACAATGGCGGTGGCGAGGCCTCTCCGGATGGAGCGTCGGGAATCCTTGGGCTTCTCCAGCATTTCCCTAGTTTCCCATGTTCTCAAGGGGGAAACAATACTGTGTCCCCGATCCTCACATGGCCCAGCGAAATGACACTTTGAGAAGAAAGATATTGTCTCCCGGCGCGGTCAGCAGGTCGCCGAGGTCCCGCCGCAGCTGCAGATCTCCCGGATGCGCGTAGTCGGCCCGGTTCTGGGTCCAGACGAAGTACAAGAGCGACCCGGGATGATACTCCCACCGGAGAACAATCGTGCCCCGGAGCGATTTCATGTTGAAGTCCGGGTTGCCGAAGGCGAAAGCCGGCGCGGGACCTTCCCCGTCCGGGTCTACGTTGTAGCGGCCGTCCGCGAATTGGATCGAGGACCCACCCTCGCCGTAGATGTTGTAAGTGCGGGTTTGGGGTCGGGCGAGCTCCTTGAACCTGTCGTAGCGGCCCACGGCCACGAACGGCTGGAGGTAGGCCTGCAAGGTCAGCTTGGGGGTGAAGGTCCAGTTCAGCCGGATCTCGGCCGAAAGCACTTTCTGGTCGATCCGGCCGAAGATGTAGCGCGTGCCGTAAGTCGCCGTCTGGGCCGCGTCCTTGATCCGCGTCACCCATTGGATCTCATCGTGCTCCGTGGTGTAGCTGGGACCGATGGACAGGCTGAGATTGCCGCGCGGCTTCCAACGGAGGCTGATCTGCCCGCTGGCCATGTGGCTCTTGCCGGGCTGCTGATAAGTCGTCATCTGGCTTTCGAGGACGATGGGCCTCCGGCTGTCGGTGGCCGCCTGGACATCCACCTCGTAGCCCCAGGGCGTGAGGGCGCGCGGCCCGCCCCGGGTCAGGGTGTTGCTCATCGTCTCCGGATTGTAGGCGAACATCACGTTGAAGTTCCAGAAGTTCGGGAAGACGCCCTGGGCGGAGACGATCCAGCCCTCGTAAAATTTATTTCCCCCGAAATCGTAATTGCGGGCGACGCCCGTGAAGAGCAGGAATTGCTGAAAGACCTTGCCCGGCTTCGTCCATTGGTAGGCGGGCAGGATCGAGATGTTGATGACGTCCGAGCTCCCCCGCTGGAAGCCGGCGTCGTTCGGGTCGAACCCCGGCGAGAGGGCCCCGATCTGGGTCAGGAACAGGAAGTTGCCCCTCTGCTTGCCGAACGAGAGCCTCCCGCCCCAGCCCGAGAGGGACGTGGCGGCCGGGTCCAGGAACACGTGGGAGGCGTCCGGCCGCTGGAAGTAATGCATGGACGAATTCTGGAGGCGGAAGATCTCGTCCGATGTGCCTTCGACGCGCGTGCCGCCCGCCCAGCCGCCCAGGACCCAGGTCCGGTCCTTGTCGAAGAAGGTCCAGCCGTCGGCCGCGAAAGTGAAGGCGTTCTTGTTCAGGAGGCCTCCGAGCGTCTCGGTCCGGAGATCGCGCGTGACGCCCGTGGCCATGAACCCGAATCCCCGCTGGCCTTGGTTGATGTCCTTCTGGGCGCGGAGGGCGCCGTAGTAGGTGAACGGCTCGACCTCCTGCTGGAGGCGCGATCCGAACTGGTCGATCTCCGCGTACTCCCGGGTCGTCAGGGCGTTGACGAACCCGACGTTCCAATCGCCGAACTTGCCGGTGAGCTTCGCCGCGCCGAGGATCTTCGACCGGTCGGGGATGTTCGCGTAGCCGTCCTCGGTGACGTAACCCTGCGGCGCCCGTCCGATGCGGCGGCTATAGAAGAAGCTGGGGGCGGGCCAGTTGATGTTGGCGTTCAGATAGACGCCGCCCCGGCCGAATCCGTTGAACAGAGACGCGCCTTCGATGAAGAACGGCCGCTTCTCCTCGTAAAACGTTTCGTAGGCGGAGAGGTTCATGACCGCCGGGTCCACTTCGACCTGGCCGAAGTCGGGATTCACGGTGGCGTCGAGAGTCAGGTTGCTGAGGAGGCCCGCTTTGAGGTCGAAGCCCAGGTTGCCGAGGTACCGGTGGCCGCGCTCGAAGGGGTTGCCCTGCTCGGCCGGCCGGAACTGGGCTTGGCCGACCGTGTAGGGCAGAATCTCGAAATTCCGTCCCGGGCTGATGCCGCGGACGCCCTCGAGGCGGGCGAATTTCGAGACGAAGGCCGGCTCGTCCTTGGGGACCCAGGAGAAGGAAGCCTGTTCGTTTTTCCGCTTGATGATCCGGCTGAAGTTCACGCCCCAGACGTATTCGTCCTTCTTCTCAAACCGGATCTGGTTGAACGGGATCCTCAGCTCTACGATCCAGCCCTCCCCATTGATGGCTGCCTTCGACTCCCATACTCCGTCCCAGGAGGTATCCTCGTTGACGTCGTTCGATAACGCCTCATCCAGGATCGATCCGGCCGGATTGACTCCGAAGAGAAAGCCGGTCCTTTTGTCGTTGTAGGGGTCCACTGCGAAATAGAACCAGTCGGAATCGATCTTGGAATCGCGCCTCCCCATCTGGCTCAGGATCTTCTTGGGTTCGGAATCGCGGCAGAACGCGGCCACATATAGCGCCTTGTCGTCGTAGGCCACCCAGACATCGGTCCGCTCCGTGGAAGGGTCGCCGTCCTTGGGGTCGTTCTGGGTAAAGCCCTGGGTCGGGGGGCCCTGCCAGGCTTGCTCGTTCAGAATGCCGTCAAGAATGATTGGCTCCTCCACCCGGGCGGCCCGGACCACTTTCTGTTCGAAGGGCTTTTTTGCCTGGGGAAGCTGTTTATCTTTTTTGTCCGTCGCCGCCAATCCTAGCGGCAGAGCCAAAAGTATCAGCAAAGCGGCGGTTCGTCTCATCGATGCTTCTCCTCGCGCGTTCTTTTTTTCATTCTCTTCTGTAAATACGGTTTCGCGGGAAAAAAAGTTGTCAACTATGGGAAAACTGTCTAATTAATAGACGTTTTTCCCCAGGGTCGAACATTCTATTTCTCCTCTTTCCGCCTTTAGCTCTGCTTGCCGTCGGATCCGCAATGAAAAATAGCAATATTCGTGCCATGG
>Ga0315286_10000847_pt1 | contig 26709 bp, 23 predicted proteins | sample YL17G10_0_MG_FD_205038 | JGI IMG/M metagenome (GOLD analysis project Ga0315286, IMG submission 205038) | Sediment microbial communities from Yellowstone Lake, YNP, Wyoming, USA - YL17G10_0 | ecosystem: Environmental > Aquatic > Freshwater > Lake > Sediment | place: USA: Wyoming | collected... | reverse complement strand
GGGCTTCACCAGGATTTCGAGACGTGGCTGGAGAAGCTGGCCCCGGAAAAGCCCCACAGTCAATACAGGCACAACACGCACGAGGACAACGCCGACGCCCATCTGAAGCGGACCGTCATGGGCCGCGAGGTGGTCGTGGCCGTGACGGACGGCAGGCTTGACTTCGGCCCGTGGGAGCAGATCTTCTATGGGGAATTCGACGGCATACGCGACAAACGCGTCTTGGTGAAGATCATCGGGGAATAGGAGACGGTCGTCTGAATGAGCCTGCTGTTGTTTCTTTTGAACGTTCTTGGGATATCGCTGTCCGGGGTCCTGGCGCCCGGACCGGTGACGGCGGCCGCCATCGGGATGGGGTCGCGCAATCGCTTCGCGGGTGTGCTCATGGCGCTCGGCCACGGCATCGTCGAATTCCCCCTCATGGTTCTGCTGATCTTCGGCGTCGGCAGGCTGCTCACCCGGCCGTCGGTCAGTACGGCCATTGGCCTGGTCGGCGGAGGCTTCCTGATCCTGATGGGCGTCCAGATGTTTCGGGGGCTGGGAAGGATTGAGGCAGAGGCGGTGCCGATGAGACGGAGCGGACCGCTGACCACCGGCATTCTCCTGTCGGCGGGAAACCCCTATTTTCTGATCTGGTGGGCTACGGTCGGTCTGGCGCTGATCACGACGGCGAAGGAGTTTGGCGTCTGGGCCTTTGTGCTGTTTGCCGTGACGCACTGGTTGTGTGACCTGGTCTGGCTGACAGCCCTGTCCTGGGCCAGTTTCAAAGGCTCGGTGCTTCTGGGGCCGAGGAGTCAGCGGATCGTGCTTGCCGTTTGCGCGGTGGTGATGCTCGGTTTCGGTCTATGCTTCATCGCGCGGCAAGTGATCTCGCTTGTCGGCAGGGGCTAACGGATTGGCAAACGAGGATGCCGGCTCTCCCTGGGAGTTGTCTCCTCCAGGCGGGCTCCGGTGATCCGGTGGTGGCTCTTCATTCGGTGGAGTCGATGCGTCCAAAACCTCTTTGAGAGTATGTTGTGCCAACAGTGCGTGTACGGCCTGTGCAATATCGTATAGGCTTTGGTGCGTGTCCGGGTGCGGTTGGGCGAAGGAGACGGCCGCGACCGCGTCGGCGATGTCGGAAAGGCGGATGTGCCCGGGATCTCGGTTGAGAGTGAAGCCCTGTCTCGGCTCCGTGGCCCTCGCGAGCAAGCCTCGGCTGATGAGTTCCTCCAGGAGCTTTTGTCCGAACTCGCCGGGGATTTCCAGCCGGCTGCAGACGTCCTCGGTGGAGATCGGCGTTTGATCGCTTTCGAAGGCGGCGGCGATTTCCCGCGCGACTGTCATGGCCGTCATGTCATTGGCGATGAACCGGCCCTCGGCCTCCTTGGTCTTCGGATCTTCCGCCATCTCCAGGGTTTCGAGATGTTGCGTCGTGAACGTCAGTTGCAGCCCGAACAGTACGATGATCCAGGTGATGTAGATCCAAAAGACTCCCAGGGGGATCAGGCCCAGGACGCCGTACATCGTGTTGTAGGGAATGAGCTTCGTCACATAGATGCCGAAGCCCCATCGGGCGAAGCTCCACACCAGGGCCGCTGCCAATGCGCCCCAGAGGGCGGCGCGGACCTGCACCTTGGTGTTGGGCATCACCAGATACAGCAAGAAGAACGCCAGCACCGACAGCAGGAAAGAGATCAGCGGCCCAGAGGCCGCCGAAACATCGGCTCCAATGTTCTTGAGGATGGCATATTGTGTGGTGACATAGATCGCCGCGGCGAGCAACAGCGGCGCCAGCGTCAGTAAGGCCCAGTAATTGATCATCTGGTGCAGAAAGCGGCGGCCTCGTGGAACATACCACATGCGGTTGAAGGCGTTTTCGACGATCGAGAGCAGACGCAGCGCCGCCCAGATCACCAGCACGGCGCTGACCAATCCGAGTGAGCCCTTATCGAGACTCGCGAAGAAGCGATTGATAATCTGATCCAGGTAGTCCGTCAGGACGATGCGCTGCTCGGGATGGTCCGGATCGGGGTACTCGATCTGTGTCAAACGCAGCTCATTGCAGATGATTCTCTTCAGTTGCTCGCCGGTTTCCCGATACGCCGGGACGGAGTGGAAAACCAGCACCGCCACGATGGCCAATGGGACCACTCCGAAGATCGTATAGTACGACAGCGCAGCCGCCAGTTGAGGGGCGTTGTTCTTGTTCAGGAGTCGCAGGCAATGGGACCACAGCCTGTACTGAAATGCCAGGAACCGGCCGGCGCGGCCGAGTTCTGCGGTGGGCGTCGTCAGGAGATACTTGAGAGCTTTCATGGGAGTCAGCGTTTCTTGAGCAGATCGTCGATTCCCTTCAGGATCTGGTCCTGAAGCTGTGTCTCCACCAGTTTTTGCAGATTCAGCTTGGGCTTGTTGATCGTGCCCGTCAAAGGCACGACGATTCGGTCGCCGGCCTGCGGCTGGCCGACCCGCACGAGCCGGCCCTGCAGCGTGTAGGGCAGGACGACCGTCATGTTCAGCGTCCCGTCCAATCCGATGGACCCGCGGAAATTGACCGGGTTCTGGCCGATGTCGATCTGCATGTCATCGTAGCGCAGCACGCCTTTTTCCAGCACGAGCGCCGTGGGGTGTACGGTCAGGACCTGGCCGCGAGTCGATTGGCCGACGATGCTGAGGATCTGGTTGAGGATGCCGGAGGTCCCCAACTGGAGTTTGTCAATCCATATCGTGCCGTTGAGCTGGGCTTTATCCTTGACGTTTGGGCCCAGCGGGATCGTCATCTGCTGCACGTCGAAGCTGGCGATGCCACTGACGCTGACCGCATCGGCAAAGATCGGGTTGATGTACTTCAGCAGGGTCTTCGCCGTCTGGTCGTTGATCTGGACGCCTTGTGCCAGGTGCACGAGCGTGGGGGTCACCAACATCGCCGGCGATTGCTTGAAGTTGGCGTTGCCGGTGAAGTTGAGCTTGCCATTATTGACCGTCGTGGAGACCGGCGCGATGGTCATCAGGCCGTCTTGCGCGCGGATGTCGAATTGCGTGGGTCCGAAGTCGAAACCCATGTAGGCGGCCCGGTCGAAGCCGAGCGACGCCTGGCTGTTCAAATGGGCGAGCAGGCCGTTCGGCTCGCTGGCGGGATACGTGCTTGTGAAGTTGATCGCGACCTGCCTTTGGCCGGTGATGCTGAGCTGTCCCGGCACGAAGGCGGACACCAGCGGGGCAACCGCCGCCCAATCCACCTGGGCATCGAAAGCTCCTTGGGCCCGGATCGTATTGCCCTGGTTCGTCCGCGTGAACTGGCCCTTTTGAATCGTGAAATGCGGGCTTTTCACCAGCAGGCTCTGGAGGTTGACGTTGATCCTCTCCTGATTCGGGGCGACATCGACATATACATCAAAGAGCGCCGTCACCTCTGGCTCCTGGAAGGGCGGCTCTCCCTTTGAAACCAGCCGGAAATTCTGGATTCGTGTGGCGTCAGAGGAAAGGCGGTACACGTTCTGTTTCTTCGCCACAGTCACTTGGGACTGGGCAATTCCGGCCACCGTGAGCCCCTTCGGGAGGGCGGAGAAGAACACGCCGTACGGCTCGAGCTTGCTCAGATCGACGTTGTTGGCGGAAACCACAAGATTCAGGGGAGCGGGCGAGCCGGCCCCCATCGGGATGACGCCGTTCTTGACACTGATCGTTCCGAAGCCGGCGTTCGCCGTGAGATTTTGGATCGCCACAGCCTGCCCTTGCCGATCGATGTCCAGCGCGAACTCCACATTCGCCTGCGGCTCGGAGATGCTGTTGCCGTCGGGGGATGCCAGGACGAATTGCTGGGCGGAAAGAGTGCCGGTGATGCCGGTGAGCTTGTCCGCGAGGGAAACCTGCCCTTTTGCCGCCATCTGGCCGGCGAGATGGTAGGGTCCCAAGTTGATGAAGGGCCCCAGCTCCAACTGGAGGGCCTTAAGATCGACCTGACCGTCGTACTTGATTTGCTGGAAGCTGCCGCTGGCATTGACTTTGGCGAACGGTGCGGTGACGCTGAGGTTATCGAGTTGCGCTCCCTGTTTGCCGGTGGAGAGCTGCAGCGACGCCTGCACGGGTGCGCTGAGACTGACCTTCTGCTTGTTCACGACGCCGGCCAATCCCGCCACCTGGGCCTTGGCGGTGACGGTGGCCCGGCCGCCCGCGGTGGCCGTATTGACGTTGCCGGTGGCCCGGCCGCCGGTGATTTCCATGCCCGGGCGGACGCCGATGGTGTGGGGCATCTGGGAGAGGACGGCCGCCAGGTCGATGTCAAAGTTGCCTTTGACGTCATAAGCCTCGCCGCTTTCCAGAAGTTGAGACAAGGACCCAGGCGTCTTGGGGATCCTGCCGGTTGCCGAGATCGTGGCCCAGTCCGTTCGTATGTCCAACTGACTGACGGCGATGATGTCACCCGACTGGGCGAGACCGGCCTTGATGTTCAGTTGCGAGGTCTGCAGTCGGTCCCTCTTGAGGGCTTCGCCCGTGATGTCGAGGTCCTGGCCGGAGATGGTGGCCTTGACGTTTTGGAGCTGACCGTCCTGGATCGCACTGGTGATATTCCCCGAGACCTGGCCTTTGGCTTGCACCTGGATTCCCGCCAGCCGGAGGAAGGGAGCGATGGAAGCCAGATTCAGGTCGTTGACATCGACGGTTACGTTTCCCGTGGTGCCCTTGAGGCTCCACCCTTTCTTCTTGCTGGGAGTGGCTTCGCCAACAACCGACACCCGTCCCGGCGGCTGAGCGGCCGCGACAGCCGTTTGGGCATTGAAGCGAGAGGCCTGGCCGGGGGGACGCACGTTCAGCGTCGAATTCAGGTCGGCGAGTTGCACCGTTTTGCCGGTCGTGTCCGTGAGGCGAACACTGCCGTTGCGGACGATCACATCCCGGATCCGGTTCAAGTCGTTCATGTCCGCCGGTTTGGGGTTGGTCGTGGAGGAAGGAGGACGCTCCCTCAAGTCGATGGCGACTCGGGGTTGCTCGATCACCGTTCGGCCGAGGGCCAACGTGCCGGTCAGCAGGCCGGCGTAACGGGGCCCCGTGGTGATTCGGTCGATATCGATCTGGGCCCAGCCGTTAGGCCCGCGAAAACTGAAGCCGGCGACTCGGATGCCTCGGAACCAGCCGACCGACAGATTCCGGATGTCCGCCTGCCCCCCGGTGCCGTTACTGATTTTGGCCTGGACCCAACGCGTGAATCTTCTCGAGGAGAGGGCCACAGGAATCAGCAGCCCAACCACGAGAGTGAGAACCAGTAAGCCGATCAGCACCCAGGGCCACCTTCTTGACCGCTTTGCCCCTTTGGCTTTCGCCGCGTTCGTACGGTCTTGCCCCTTCGTTTCCATCTGCTAACCTCCGAATCAATCTCTTCGCACCCCGTTCTGCGCAAGACGCATATCGCGCACGTCCTTTTGGGAAAACAGCCTGAAGAGCGGCAGGTCCGCCGGCTGGGGGTTTCCCGCATAGTGTTACGGTTGCGGCTTCCGGGGGTTCAAACGGCCAATGAACACCCCGGCTGCCAGACCGAATGTAGAAGCGTTGGGTCGCTGAAGCTGGGGGCAAGCAGGTTCCAGGAGGATCTCCGGGTCAGCTTTTCGTGATCTCGTCCGCTTTGTGAGCCACGACACCGTCGATCTTGTCGGTAAATTCCTTGGTGATGTCATCCACCTGCTTTTTCGCCGAATCCCGGTCGTCTTCGGTGATCTCCCCGTCCTTTTCCTGTTTGTCGAGGTTCTTGTTGACGTCGCGTCGGATATTGCGGATGCTCACCTTGGCCTGCTCCCCGGCGTGCTTGGCCTGTTGCACGAGTTGCTTTCTTCTCTCGCCGCTCAGAGGCGGGATGTTCAGCCGGATGAACTTGCCCTCGATCACGGGAGCGATGCTCAGGTCGCTGCTCTTGATCGCTTTCTCGATGTCCTTCAGGGAGGCGGGGTCAAAGGGTTTGATGACGAGCATGTCGGCCTCGGGCGCCGAGACCGTCGCGAGAGACTTCAAGGGAGTAGGGCTGCCGTAGTATTCCACCCGGACGTGGTCCACGAGTGCGGGGGTGGCTCGGCCCCCTCGGAAGGCCTTGAGTTCATCCTGAAGGGCGTCCACGGTCTTCTGCATCTTGGATCTGGTTTCTGAGACGGCTGCTGGCGTTGGCATCGTCAACCCTCGCTACTGATATATCATCATTGATTGTCGATCAGAGTGCCCACGGACTCTCCGCAGATCGCCTTTGTGATATTACCTTTCTTGAAAATATTCAAGACGATAATCGGGATATTGTTATCACGGCACAAGCTGATCGCGGCATGATCCATGATCCGCAGGCCTTGCGTCAGTACGTCATTGTAGGAGAGCTTGGGCAGTAGTGTGGCCTGGGGATTTTTCTTGGGGTCATCATTGTAGACCCCGTCAACCTTTGTGGCTTTGATGAGCAGATTCGCCTCCAGCTCCGCCGCCCGCAAGGCCGCGCAGGTGTCGGTTGTGAAGAAGGGGTTTCCCGTCCCGCCGGCCAGAATCACCACCCGGCCCTGCTCGAAGTGACGAAAGGCCCTGCGCCGGATGAAGGTCTCGCACAACGCCGATACCTCGATGGCGCTCATGACCCGTGTTTCGCGGCCCAGCTTCTCCAGGGTCTCTTGAAGGGCGCACCCATTGATGATCGTCGCCAGCATGCCCATGTAGTCGGCGGTATTTCGCGGGATATGGCTTTTCTGGGAGAACGTCTCGCCCCGGATGAAGTTGCCGGCACCGACGACCACGCCGATCTGGAGTCCAAGCTTACAGATGTCGTCGATTCGCTCCGCAACGGACTCCAGCGCGGCCCCGTTGATCCCGAACTCGCCGGGCAGGCAGAAACTCTCTCCCGAAAGCTTGAGCAGCACCCGATTGTACTTGCATTCTGCCATCGAGCCCACCGAGACATCAGAACTCAAAGATCAAAGAAGCCACCGCCAAGGGCGCTTCCACATTTCTGGTCCTTGACAGGTCATCCGACCTCGAATCTGACGAATTGCTTGACGTTTGCCTGACCCCCGGCTTGCGTGGCTGCTTCGGCAAGGACCTGTTCGACGGTCTTGCTGTCGTCCTTGACGAACGGCTGCTGCAACAGGCAGTACTCGCTGTAGAACTTCTTCAGCTTGCCTTCTACAATGCGGGCTACCACCTCGGGCGGTTTGTTCTGCACCTGGGCGGCGTAAATCGCTTTCTCCTGCTCGACCACGTTGGGATCGAGGCTCGCCACATCCAGGGCGATGGGCTTGCTGGCCGTGATGTGCATGGCAATATCCGAAGCGACGCGTTGCATGCCCGGTGAGGCAGCGACCTTGGGATCGCTGGTCTCGATCTGAACCATGCTGCCCACTTTCCCGTTGAAATGGACGTAGGTGCCGACCAAACCCGACTGGGGTGTGTGGAATCTCGCATAGTCGCCGACGACCATCTTCTCGCCGGTCTTGCTGACGGTATCCGTGATCACATCGGCGAATTTCTTCCCATTGATGGCCGTCTCAGCGATGCTGCTCGCGTCCTTGTCGGCTTTGCACGCCTTGACATATCCCTTGATGGCCTCGGCCGCTGCCAGGAAGTCATCGCTCTTGGCCACGAAGTCGGTTTCGCAGCACAATGTGACCAGTGAGACCCAACCGGGACCCTCCACGAGGACAACCAGCCCTTGCGACGTCTCTCGCTCGGCACGCTTGGCCAGCGTGGCCAATCCCTTCTTGCGGAGAATTTCCATGGCCTTATCCATGTCGCCGTTGGCTTCCTCCAAGGCTTTCTTGCAGTCCATCATGCCTTGTCCGGACATCTTTCGCAATTTCACAACTGTCGAGGCCGAGATTTCCGCCATTTTATCAACTCCCGTTCTGCCTTTGGCAGGGTACCAACAGCTTTGGGCCTGTCCGAGCCAGAACTCCCAGCCTGGACTGCTCCGTCCGGTCCTTCGTTCTGACTCTTCAGGACTCCAAATCCTCTTTGACTCTCGCGTCTGATTCCGCAGGAATCAGCAGGTGTTCACTGTTACATCTGAGCAGGTGGTTGATCGGGATCTTGCTGGGGAACATTTTCCTCCGGAGCGAGTATTTCTTCGCTCTCACCCGCTTCTTCGCCCACCGTTGCGACAGCGGCCGACTCAGCGCCGTCGGCACGAGCCATCGCCGGCCGCCGAGAGCGGATTCTGCGCGGACGGGGGCTGGCCTCCTGCTGCCGGACCGAAACCATGGTCTTGCCGATAGCTACGGCATCGGCAAGCTCGTTGAGGATGATCTCGATCGCGCGAATGGAATCGTCGTTCGCGGGAATGGCGACATCCACCGTGTCCGGATCGGAATCCGTATCCAGAACGCCGACCGTCGGGACGCCCAGCTTGCGGGCCTCTCGCAGGGCCAGATACTCTTTTCGGGCATCCACCACCACGACGGCCCCCGGAAGCCGGGTCATTTTGCGCACGCCGTCCAGGTTCGTGCGGATCTTTCGCATTTCACGCTTGAAGCGGGAAGCCTGCTTCTTGCTCTCGGATTCCATGGTTCCGTCCTGCTCCATGGCCTCCAGTTGCTCCAATCGCTGCAGACGGGAGCGGATCGTCCGGAAGTTCGTCAGCATGCCGCCCAGCCACCGTTCCGACACGAAGTGCATCCCGCACCGGTTGGCCGCCGCTTCCACGGCCTTTTGGGCCTGTCGCTTGGTCCCGACGAAAACCACGTCGCTGCCGCCCGAAACGATCTCGGCCAGCAGCTTCTTGGCGATCAGGATGCCTTTGAGGGTCTCCTTGACGTCGATCACATGGATATTGCCCCGCTTCGCGAAAATAAACGGGGCCATCTTCGGATTCCACCGGCTGACGCCGTGTCCGAAGTGCACCCCGGCGTTAATGAGTTCCCGCGCCAACTGTTTAGCCACAAAAACCTCCAGAATACCTCTGATCCATTGTACTTGCAGAAACAAACCGCGAAATTACAACAAGTTAACGACAGCCGCATTGCCTGTCAAGAACTTAATCTTGACAATTTACCGGCAAACTCGCCTGTTGTCCATCTGCAAGTTCAGTACCAGACGACGATCACGATGTTCGGCTCAATCTTCTTCTCGGTGATTTCGCCCTGGATCACGTTGACGAGCTTGACCACGATGCTCGGATTCTCTGTGAGCCACTTGGCGATCTGCTCGTCGAGGAAGTGCATGGCTCCGGGATGCAGCTTGGTGAAGAACGTCTTGCAGGCGGTAATCCGACCGCCCGTGGCGATCCCGACGCCGACGGGGGCCGCGGGCTTGGGCGGCAGGGGTTTGTTGAGGACCGGGGCCTTCGGAGCTACAGGTGCTGCCGGTGTGTTGACGCCTCCCCCCAGGTTCAGCGGGGCCCGGGAGACCCCTGGAGAGCCGGCGGCGGCATTCTCTGCCGGCCGCCTCGTCTCCTCGGCCCCGCGAGCAACGGGAACTGGTTCAGTGCGGTTTTCGACGTGGTGAGGACTGTTGTTGCTCACATTGTCCATGTAAGACCCTCCATACAAGTCAGCTTACGGGTTCCCAAGCCACAAATTAATCACGGGCCGAACCACAGGTTTGCCTCCGGGGCTACCCACGGCCCGAACTCTTGCTCTTGATGGAGTGCAGAGGTCCTACTTCGATTTCTGGCCGTCCGTTGCACTCGCCTGGGGAGGCTGCGGTGCCGGCGCGGGCGGCTTTGCCTCTTCCTTGGGCTTGTCCGCCTTGTCTTCGTTTGGCTTCGGCGGCGGATCCTTCGGATTTCCGGCGGGCGGGCTCGGCTCCGGCGGCTTCTCTCTGGATTTCTGAAGCTCCGCCTTGGCTTGCTTGGCTTCCGTCGCCGCCTTCTGTGCCTGCATGCTCAGTTGCGCCATCTTCGCCTTGTTCTGTTCGAGCTCGGCCTCCAGGTCCTCTACCTGCTGGCCCGTCTGAATGGCCTGCAGGCGGGCGTTGGTCGTTTCCGCTTCCGATTCCTGTCGTGCCATGCGGGCGTTTTCAAGCCTTCGTTCCTCATCCTCCCGGCGGGCTTTGGTGCCCAGCGGGTCCATCACCGTCTCCTGCAGGCCCCGGCTCATCGGGGAGGCATGCCGCTCCTTCATCATATTGACGATGTCCTGGTTGGGCTTGCCGTTCGTGGAGATGCTCGGCGTGAGAATGAAGATGACCTCCGTGGCCCGTTCCTCGAAGTCCCTGCCGGAGAAGAGCAGGTTCAGGCCCGGGATGTCTTTCAGAATGGGCACGCCGCGAACGACGTCGCGCTTCTCCGACTTGCGGATGCCGCCGATGATGAGGCTTTCTCCCAGCCGGATGCGGTTATCCTTGGTGGTGATCGTCCGCTCCGTCACGATGGGCGTCTGCTTGATGCCTTCCGGGGTCAGATAGGCGGCGATCTGGGCCTTGGTCTCCAGGGAGATGAAACCCTCGGCAAACACGTGGGGCGTGATCTCCAGCGAATCGACAATCTCGGCGTACTCGGTCCTGGTGCCCAGGACCAGGCCGCCGCCCATGCCGCTGCTGGTGTAGGTGATTTGCTGCAAAGGCACCTGCTGGCGGGACTGGATCTTGGAGGTCTGGCCATTCACGACAGTCAATATCGGATTCATCAGGATCTTCAGATAGCCTCGCGAGACCAGAATATCGACCAGCGCCTTGAAATTGTCTTTGCTGACGCCGACCTTGAGGCCGAACTTGGCCCGCGCCGGGTCGCGCAGGGCGGCCCCGGGAAAGGCGAGATCGTTGTTGCTCTCCTGGCCGCCGAGCTTGATCCCTTCGCCGAAGAGATTCTTGATCAGCATGGACGTCTCGCGATCCACGGTCAGATCGGCGTAGAGTTCCGAGACCATGCAGTCGATTCGGACCTGGATCGGCGGGATATCCGTCTCGTTGATGATCTCCATGACGGCGTCGATGTCCTGCTCCAGCGGACACCGGACGATCAACTGGTTGGTGGCCGGATTGGCCGTCACCGTGTAGTCGGCGACGTTGGTGCTCTTGCCCTTCTCGTCGAACAGCTTCGTCGCAAACTGCTCGTTGATGATCTGTTTCATTCCCTCCGCCGTGTGGTACTGGCAGAAGTAGATCAGCTTCCACTCGGGCGCTCCGCCGACGACCTGCTGGAACTTCCGGGGAGGCGACTGGTAAACCGCTGGAATCTGAATGTTGGGGTCCGGGATCGTCTCGACTCGGCTGAGATCTCGCAGGATATTCTGGGCTTCAATCCCCGTCGCTCGCTCGTCGGGCCAGTCACGGCAGCCCAGCAGGCCCACCGACCCCAAAAAAGCAAAGGCCACAAGAACTCCCCCGCGGCGGCCGATCTTGTGGCAGTCATTCCCCATAGGCTTCTATCCGTCGTTTGCACTTACGATCCCCGATGCTCCATTCACATTTCCTCTACCCCTTGAACCTCCTTCCCTCGCAGGTAGACGACACCGGAATCAATTGTATTGCACTTTTTTCTTATCGTCAAGGCGATTTTGATTGGATTAACAAACTTTGTCCCAATAAGATTGCCCAAACTGCTTTTTTGCCGGTTCTCAACGAACAACTGTCATTTTCCAGCGAATCTACAGACATATGCCAAGGAAAAAGCGAAAAGACGTAACCGTAGGCTTCGTGGCGCTGGGCTGCCCGAAAAACGTGGTGGACAGCGAAAAAATGCTGGCACACATCGTCGAAGCGGGTTTTCTCATCGCGGCCGAGCCCGAGCGGGCCGATGTCGTCATCATCAACACCTGCGGCTTCATCGAGCCGGCGAAAATCGAGTCGCTGGAGGCGGTCGAGCAGGCAATCGCGAACAAGAGGATGGGCAATATTCGAAAAGTGATCGTGACGGGCTGTCTGTCGCAGCGTTTGGGCGAGCAGATCCTCGATCGGGCCGCCGGCGTGGACGCCGTGGTCGGCCTGGAGCATCGCGATGCCATCGCCCAGGTCATTCGAGATGCCCTCGCGTCGGAGGAGCCGTTGGTCTATCACGGGCCCGCGCCTTGCACGGTCCTGGATGACCGGGTCAGACTGCGGATCGGACCGGCTCACAGCGCCTATCTGCGTATCAGCGAAGGATGCAGCCACCGGTGTTCCTTTTGCACGATTCCGGCGATTCGCGGCCCATTTCGCAGCAAACCTCCGTCCTTGGTCCTTGATGAGGCGCGGGAGCTGGCCGGGTCCGGGGCGGTGGAGCTGAACCTTATCGGGCAGGATACGACTCTGTACGGCCGGGACCTGAAAATGAAAGACGGCCTCGCCTCTGTGCTTGGCCAGATGGAGGGGATTGCCGGATTGTCGTGGATGCGGCTTCTCTACGCCTATCCCACGGGCATCACCGAGGGACTCATCGAGAGGATTGCGAAAAGCGAGAAGATCGTTCACTATCTCGACATCCCGATTCAGCACGCCAACGACAGGATTCTCGAAGCCATGCGCCGGCCGGATACGAGAGAGGACCTGTGCCGGCTCATCGACAAGCTCCGCGCGGCCATGTCCGATATTGTCTTGAGAACCACACTGATCGTTGGCTTTCCGGGAGAGACCAAGAGTCAGTTCGATGAACTCGTTGGATTCGTCCGGTGGGCTCGATTCGATGCGCTCGGCGCGTTCACCTACTTTCCCGAAGCCGGCACGCCGGCGGCCGAGTTCCCGGACCAAGTCCCCGATGAAATCAAGCAGGCCCGGCTCCAAGAACTAATGCTGGCGCAACAGGAAATCGCCTTCGCCAAGAACAAGGAGCGAATTGGCAGCCGGCTCAAATGCCTCGTGGAAGACCGAGGGCAGAGAACGGAGGGCAGAGGGCGGAAGACGGAGGGCCGGGGCCGGTTCTATGGCCAAGCCCCGGACATCGACAGCGTTTGCCTCATCCGCAACTGCTCCGCGCAACCCGGCCGGCTCGTGGATGTCAACGTCATCGGCACTCAGGGCTATGATTTGGTTGTCGAGCAAATTTGATGTTGAAGCCGCCCTGCCGCCTCAGTAGACTCGTCGCCATGTGGAAACTCGTGCCGAACATACTGACCTTCATACGGTTGGGGCTGACCTTCGTTTTTCTGGGGATGGTTTTGTACTGGTCCCGTATCACGGACCGTCCGTGGTTCCTGGACATCGCCTTCGTTCTTTTCGTGATCGCGGGACTGACGGACATCGTCGATGGCCACATCGCCCGGCGGTGGAACGCCACGAGCAAGTTCGGCCGCATCATTGACCCGCTTGTCGACAAGGTCCTTGTGTGCGGCGCCTTTATCTGCTTCGCGATCATCGGAGTGCCGGAGCTGTTCGACTGGGGGCCCACCACGCTGAGAGTGGTTCACTGGACGGTGGCAGGCATTCTCATCATACGCGAGGCCTACGTCACGATCCTGCGTCAGATCGCCGAGGCTCGCGGCATCAACTTTGCCGCCGTCAAATTGGGCAAAATCAAGATGTTCATCCAAGTCTTCGCGATTGGGACCGTCCTGGTCAAGGCGGCCCATGTGTCCGCCGCTTGGGGGCACTGGTTCACGATGGCTGTTTTTGCACTCATGGTTGGAGTCACCGTGGCTTCGGGTCTGCAGGCCACGCGACGGATCAGAACCTCACAGGCTTGATCGAGGAGTACATATGAAAAGCTCGTCCTGTTATCGGACTGTATGCGCTGTCTTCGGCGCTCTTTGCTTCGTGGTCCTGTCCACGGCCGCTTCTGTCGCGGGCCAGGACGCCGCGGGCGAGTTCCTGCCTCCGCTGCCCGACGGTCAGACCTGGAAGCTGGCTTGGAGCGACGAGTTCGAGGGCAGTGCCGTGGATCAATCCAAGTGGGAGGTGATGGGTGACTGGAAGCGGCGCGATGGATACTGGGTCAAGGAAGATGCGTATCTCGACGGCAAGGGGAATTTGCTGTTGCGAACGAAGAAAGATGGCGACCGGTATACGTGCGGGGCGGTTCGCACCAAGGGCAAGTTCGAGCACCGGTACGGGTACTGGGTGTGCCGATGCGAATTCCCGAAACAACCGGGACACTGGCCCGCGTTCTGGCTCATGACGGCCAGCCAGGGCAAGATCGGCGACGAGGGCCGCGATGGGACCGAAATCGACATCATGGAAAAGCCCTGGCGGGATGACCGCACCACGCAGAACCTGCACTGGGACGGCTACGGCAAAGAGCATCAGGGCACGGGCACCCAGTTCCGCGTCGCGGGGCTGAACGAGGGCTTTCACACCTTCGGTCTGTGCTGGACGCCGGAGGAGTACGTGTTCTACGTGGACGGCCGGGAAACCTGGCGAACGAGGGCGGGCGGGGTCTCCCAGGTGCCGGAGTATGCCAAGCTGACGGAGGAAATCGGCAAATGGGGCGGTGACATCACGCAGGCGAGCTTGCCCGATTACTTCGTGGCGGACTACGTTCGCGTGTACGACATTGTGGGTGGGGCGAAGTCTGCCGAAGACCCTCAGAAGGCACTGATTCGCCGGGCGGCCAATGTCCGGCCCGCGCCGCAACAGGCGGCCTGGCAGGAGCTCGAGTTCATCGGATTCATCCACTACACGGTGAACGCCTTTACGGACAAAGAGTGGGGCGAAGGGACCGAAAGCCCGGCGATCTTCAATCCGAGCCAGCTCGATACCCGCCAGTGGGCCAAGGTCTGCAAAGAGGCCGGGATGAAGATGGTCATCCTCACGGCCAAGCACCACGATGGCTTCTGCCTGTGGCCGAGCAAGTACACCGAGCACTCGGTGAAGAACAGCCCTTACAAGAACGGCAAGGGGGATATCGTCGGCGAATTGGCCCAGGCTTGCCGCGAGGCCGGCCTGAAGCTTGGGCTCTACCTGTCGCCCTGGGACCGGCATGAGCCGACCTACGGCGATTCCGAGGGCTACAATCGGTTCTACAAGAGTCAGCTCCGCGAGATCCTCAGCAACTACGGCGAGATCACCGAGGTCTGGTTCGACGGCGCCAAGGGGCCGAACGCCAAGAACATGGAATACGATTGGAACGGCTTCTATGCCATCGTCCGCGAGCTGCAGCCCAAGGCGGTGATCTTCAACGGTCCCGACATCCGCTGGGTGGGCAACGAGCGCGGTTTTGCCCGCGAGAGCGAGTGGAGCGTGATGAACCGTAACGACAAGCCCTTTGACTTCATCAAGGCCACCGCAAAGGACTTGGGCAGCCTCGAAGCCCTTGGGGCCGGCGATCATCTCATCTGGTATCCGGCGGAGACCGATGTCTCGATTCGCCCGGGCTGGTTCTACCACGCCAAGGAGGATGACAAGGTGAAATCCGTCGAGCATCTGCTCGACATCTACTTCAGCTCCGTCGGCTACAACAGCGTGCTCCTGCTCAATCTTCCGCCCGACCGGCGCGGCCTGATCCACGAGAACGACGCGCAGCGGCTTGGCGAGTTCCGCAAGGTCCGCGACGCCATCTTCGACAAGAACCTGGCCCTGGGCGCCAAAGCGAAGGCATCGAGCGTGCGAGGCAACGATCCCGCGTTCGCCGCCGACAAGATCGCCGACGGCAACAAGGAAACATACTGGACGACCGACGACTGGACGACGTCGGCGGACGTCGAGTTCGATCTTGGCGGGGACCGCACCTTCAACGTGGCGGAATTGGCCGAGCACATCAGAACCGGGCAGCGCATCGGTGCGTTCGTGCTGGAAGCCTGGGACGGCGGCAACTGGAAGGAATTCGCCCGCGGCACAACGGTCGGCTACAAACGGCTGCTTCGCTTCGGCGACGTCACGGCGTCCAGGGTGCGGCTGCGAATCCTGGATGCCCGCGTATGCCCGACGCTCTCCGGCTTTGGTCTGTACTGCGCCCCACCCATCGCGAAGGTGCTCGGCCGGTAGCGGCACGCTCTAAAACGTGAACTGATCCTTGAACGCGATCTGAAAATCGTAGACGCCGTTGAAATCGTCGATGGAATCGGTGGGCTGGGCACTCATCCATTCGTGATCGATCAGGGTATAAACGATCTCGCCGAAATCGCGAGTGACCTTGATGCCCCAGGAGTTCAGGACCAGCAGGGCAAGACGGCCGTATCTCTCCATGGCCATTCGCCGTAACCCCTCGCAAAGCGTCTGGCCGCTGACGTGGCGCGGCTCTTTCGCGATGTTCTGCACCGTGTAGCCCAGGCCCTCGTACACGAACTTGAACGCCGCTGCGCTGTAGCGACCGTTCTCTCTGGCGATTTCCTCAATCGTCTTCTTCATATCGTCAATTCTAAGAGATTTTCTGGCCCGGTTTGGCGCCCGGATCGACGGAGAGCATGAAGATCTCCGTGCCCCCGCTGCCAGCCGCGAGGATCATGCCCTCGGAAAGGCCGAACTTCATCTGCCGGGGCTTGAGGTTGGCGAAGAAGATCACCATTTTGCCGACCAGGTCCTCGGGCTTGTACGCGGTCGCGATGCCAGCCATGACGTTCTTCTGTACGCTGCCGACGTCCAGGACGAGCCGGAGCAGCTTGTTGGCCCCGGTGACCTGCTCGGCCGAAAGGACCTGGGCCACCCGCAGGTCGATCTTGGCGAAATCGTCGATCGTGCATTCCGGTTTGAACGGCTCGGCTGCCTCGGCCGGCGCCGGCACGGGGGCCGGCGGCTTCGGGGCCTGGCCTTCTTTACTCTCCTCAACCATGGCGGTTACGTGCTCCTCGTCAATTCTCTCCAGTAATCGTTCAAACTCGCCGATCTGGCGATTCTCCAGCGTCGTCTCGACATCGGCAAAACGCAGCTCTTCGACATTCAGGAACTTCTCCACCTTCTGCGCGAACCTCGGCAGGATCGGCTTGAGATAGATCGTTAGCACTTTGACCGCATTCAGGGTGACGGTCAGGGTCGTTCGCGTCTTCTCGCGGTCGGTCTTGATGGTCGCCCACGGCTGGTTTTGCTCGACGTAGCGATTGGCATCGTCGGCCAGGGCACTGATCGTCCGCACGGCCGCCGCGTAGTCCAGTCCCTCGTAGTCCCGGGTGATCTGCTCCTTGGCGGCGGTGAGCTTGCCGATGAGCTGCCGGCCCTCGCTGTCAAGCGTGCCGAGCCGGCCGTCCAATTGCCGCGTGAGCATCGGGCCCGAGCGGGATGCCAGATTGGCGTATTTGCCGACCAGGTCCGCGTTTGTCTTGCTGATGAAGTCCGCAATCCCCAGGTCGATATCCTCGACCATGTCTGTCAGCTTGCTCGCGTAGTAATAGCGGAGGAATTCCGGGTCCAGGTGTTTGGCGTAGGTGCTCGCTTTGATGAACGTCCCGCGGGACTTGCTCATCTTCTCGCCGTTGATGGTGAGGAAGCCGTGCACGAAGAGTTTGTTGGCGGTCTTGAAGCCTGAGCCGATGAGCGTGGCCGGGAAGAACAAGGCATGGAAATACATGATGTCCTTGCCAATGAAGTGATACAACTCATTCGCCGGGCTGCCCCAGAGCTCATCGAAGTCCAGCCCGTGCCGGTCGCAGTAGTTCTTGGCCGAGGCCATATACCCGATCGGGGCGTCGAGCCAGACGTAGAAGTACTTGTTCTCTTCGCCGGGGATCCTGAAGCCGAAGTACGGCCCATCGCGGGAGATGTCCCAGTCCTTCAGGCCGGCTTTGAACCACTCATCGAGCTTGTTCGCCACCGACTTCTGCGTGTATCCGGCCGCGATTCGGTCCCGCAGCGGCTGTTCGTAGTCGGACAGCTTGAAGAAATAGTGCTCCGACATCCGAAAGACCGGCGCGGTCCCGCAGACGGCACAACGCGCGTTGACCAGATCGGTGGTCCGATAGGTCGCGCCGCAGACCTCGCAGGAGTCTCCATACTGGTCGGGTGTGCCGCAGCGGGGGCAGGTGCCGCGCACGTACCGGTCGGGCAGCGGCATCTGGTCCTTCTCACAATAGGTCTGCTCGACGTCGCGCTTGACGATCGAGCCGGCCTGGTTGAGCCGCTGGAAGATCAGCTCGCTGAACGCCTTGTTCTCCGGTGAGTGCGTCGTGTAGTAATTGTCGAATTGCACGAAGAAGCTGTCGAAGTCCGCCGTGTGCTCTTTGTGCACCCGCTCAATGAGCTGTTCGGGCTGGATGCCGGCGGCCCGGGCGCTGATCATGATCGGTGTGCCGTGGGTGTCGTCGGCACAGAAATAGAAGCACCGATGGCCGCACATCCGCTGGAAGCGGACCCAGATGTCGGTCTGCACGTACTCCACAAGGTGTCCGATATGGATCGGTCCATTCGCGTAGGGCAATGCTGACGTGACGACGATCGTTCGCGGCATGGTGTTTCCTTACTGTTCCTTCGAGTCGTCGGCCTCTTCCGGTTCTTCAGGCTCGATGGGCTGTTGTTCTCGCTCGGAGGGCGGCTCCTGAGGCAGTTGCCTTCTGCAGGCCGAGGCCCCCGGGACCGTGAGCTCCTCCAGAGGAAAGGAGGCCCTCTCGCCGTTCTCGTACTCGACGACCACAAGCTGAGTGAGGATCTGGGTGTCGAAGACCTTGCCCTCGCCGCGTTTGGTTTGGACCAGCGAGCCCTTCCTCGGCAGACTCTGCTTCAGCTCCGTGTAGGTCTGGTCCTCGTACCGCAGGCAGCACTTGAGCCGGCCGCAGAAGCCGGAGATCTTCGAGGGATCGAGAGTGGCCTTCTGCATCTTGGCCATCCGCATGTTGACGGGCTTGAGCAGTTGGAGGAACTGGAGGCAGCAGCACTCCCGGCCGCAGCTCTCGACGTCGCCGAGCAGCTTGGCCTCATCCCGCGCGCCGATCTGGCGCATCTCGATGCGGGTCTGGTACTCCTGGGCGAGCTTGCGGACCAGCTCGCGGAAATCGACCCGGCCCTCCGCCATGAAGTAGTAGACGATGCGTTCACCGCCGAAGATGTGCTCGGCGTCGATGATCTTCATTCGGAGATTCAGCTCCTTGGCGATGCGCTCACAGGATGCGATCTCTTCCTCGGTGATCTTCTCCAGGTGCTGCTCTTCGCTGATATCGTCGGGCGTGGCAAACCGCACGACCTTGCCGACGGGTTCCGTGTTGAAGGTGATCTCGCTATTGACGTAGTAGCTGCTGATCTGGTCTTCGGCGAGCCGGAACCGGCCGTCCTTGTACGAGCTCAACTGGCCGACCAAGTGGCCGAGCTCCAGGCCCTTTTCGGTCTTGACGACGACGCGGGCCGGCGTCCGCGGGACTTGTGACTCGTTGTGCTCGAACAAGCCGAGGTTGTTCATGCGGCCGTAGCGGACCAGCACGAATCTCCTCCTGACTGGCTTCGGCTTTGCCGGTGTTGGTGTTGCTTCCGTCATTTTCGAGTATCCCAAGATAGGGTCATCTCGCCATGCGAGACAAGCCCTCATGAATCCAATCGTGCAGGTGCTAATACGGCGCGGTCATTATAGCGGAACGGGCCAGGCGCAACAATAGCCGCTCGAAAATTAGCCGCTCGTTGACGTTGTCTTCGACCCAGCGGAGCATCTCATACCCCTCGCTGACCGCCTCCATCGCCTGCTCGGGGTCCAGACGGTGGGCCAGCTTGGTGATTTGCTCCGGCTGGTCCGAATTGATGAGCGGCCGGTCGGCGGCCACGTGAGCGATTGTCACATCGCGAAGCGCGGAGATGACGATTTGGATCAGCGTCTTGGTGGCCCGGCGGGTCAGGTCGCTCTTGCTCGTTGTCTTGTCGAGGTCCGCCCAGCCCGAGGCGATCTGCTTGGCGCCGTCGAGCGTCCGCTCCGCCAGGTCCAGTGCATCGGCCATTCTATAGTCGGCCAGAGAAGTGACGATGCCTCTCTTGATCTCGATGAGTCCCGCGCCATCGAGCTCCAGGCGGGCCCACTGGCAGGCCAATCCCAGGCTGCCCTGTGCCAACCGGGCGAAAAACGCCGCCTCTTTCGAGCCGAGGCCCATGCCGGCCAACTTGGAGACAATTCGCTCATCGTCGATGGGTCCGAACCGAATGATCTGGCAGCGTGACTTCGTCGTGGGCAAAAGCTGCTCCAGCCGGGTACACAGCAGGATGATCGTGCAATAGTGGGGCGGCTCCTCCAGCACCTTTAGCAGGGCATTCTGGGAGTTCGCGTTGAGCTTTTCCGCCTCGCTGATGACGAAGACCTTTCTCGGGGAGAACGCCGGCCGGATCGCCACCTGCTCGATCAGGAACTCACGGATCACGTCGATCGGCAGGTCTACCGGCGGTTTTCGCCCCTTGCCGTCCCGCGTGAACTCAAGCAGTTCCTTGTAGATGTGGGCATAGTCAGGGTGCGAGCCCGCCTCCAGAAGCGTGCACGATTCGCACGTCCCGCAGCTATCGGCAAATGGGGCGGATCGGTCTTTCTTGATCTGCGGACCTTGACAGAATAAAAGCTTGGCCCATTCCCGGGCCGTCTTGTATTTCCCCACGCCCTCCAGTCCGGCGAAAATGTACGCATTCGCCGACCGGTCCGCAGCAAACCCTCGCTGCAAGATCCCTATGGCTCGATCCTGGCAATAGACATCTCTAAGCGACATACAACGCCTTCTGTACGGCCCTCACGACTTCTTTGTGCATGGTCTCCAGGTTGCCGGTGGCATCGACGACGACGAAATCCGGCCGGCGATCGGCGAGTCTCAAGAACCCCTCCCGGACCCGGCTGTGATAGCTTTCCCCTTTTCGCTCCATCCTGTCCAACTCGCGGTTGAGGCGCTGGGCGGCCGTTTTGAGGTCCACATCCAGGATGATGGTCAGGTCCGGCCAGACCCTTTCCAGCGAGTCCCGGGCGATCTCGATCACCTTCTCCATTCCGAACTGGCCGGCATATCCCTGATAGGCGCAGGTGCTCGACAGCCAACGGTCCAGAACCACGCACTTGCCCTCACTCAGGGCCGGCTTGATGTGCTCCGCCCAAAGCTGCACGCGGGCGGCCATGTAGAGCAGCACCTCCGCCGGCGTGGTCATCGCCTCGTGGGCCGGGCTCAGCAGAATCTCACGAATCTTCTCGCCGATGACTGTCGTCCCCGGATCGCGGAAACCGGCGGTCGCAACGCCCCGGCTTTGCAGCCAATCCATCAGCATTCGAGTCTGACTACTCTTACCGCACCCATCCGGACCATCCAGCACGATGAATCGGCCGCTGAACCTATCTCTTAAACGGACGCCTTCCAAATCAATCGGTCCTTTCCGCCTGCCCCTTGGCTTCCCTCAGGAGACGAGCCAGCATGTTCTCGATGCCAAGCGGTCCCGCCCACCAATGAAGGTACTCCAAGTCCAGGTTCCCCCATTGGGTAATCGCGACTCCCAATGCATCTGAGTACTGTACATCGGACTCACGTCCTTTCATCCATTCCAGTTTGCTGAGAGCCTGCCACCATATACGGTATTCCGGCCTTGTCCAAAAGCGCTATGAGCCGCTTGATGAACTCCCTTTGGGCGATCATGGCTCAGCCGATTCCTTCCCATAGGCTTTTCGGAACAGGTCGTCGCCGATCATCAACCGTATGACTTCGCGTTCGATGGTCTGATCGTCCCAGTGCGGATGGCGATGCCGCACACCTGCCTCGACGAGGGATCGCAGATTATCACTGAGCTCGAAGGTCATGGCAGCCCGGCCGTTCATGCCGATCCGGCGCAGGACTTGAGTCTGCACGGCAAGGGCATCGGCGGTGGTGTCATCGAGTGTTCGGTCTCTCATGTTCACGGCGTATGGCTCTTCGGGCTTCCCGGCTTGAAGTACAGCACGAGACCGACGACTGCGGCAACCACCACGCCTTTGCCTATCCGCCGATCACTCTGAATCATCATATCACATCTCCATGCGTTTCGAGAGAACATCATCATGCCGAGCGGCTATTTCGCCAGTTGGAAGTTCTCGTCGCCGACGACCTGTCGCATCTTGCGGCAGAACTCCACGTCCGGATTGACGGACAAGGTCCTGTCCGCGGTGGCGTAGACTCTTCCTTTGTCCGTCGAGATCACCACCGAAAGCTGCCGGCTGCCCTTGTGGTGCTGACAGATGCTGCGAATCTGCATCACCTTTTCTTTGGTCACCTCCTTGGCGTCCAGCTTGATTCGAACGCCCTTCGCCAGCTTCTCCCGGGCCTTCTCCAAGGGAATCAGCTCGGAGGCGATGATATTCGGCCGTTCCCGGCGGTAGTCGGCCTTGCCCTTGACGAAGACCACGGAGTCCTCGACCAGCAGCCCAGCGAGCTCGCTGAGCGTATCGGGGAACAGGACGACCTCGATCTGGCCCTGCAGGTCCTCCAGAGTGAAGACCGCCATTTTGGAGCCGGCGTTGCGGCCCGTCTTCGTCTGGTTGTACCTGATCTTGGTGATCATCCCGCCGATCGTGACCAGCTTCTCGCCGTTGCCCTGCCCATTTCCCTGGCCATTGCTCTGCGCCAGGTGGGCCGTGTTCGTCGTCGAGTAGTCGTTGATCGCCTCGGCGTGCTGGCTCAGCGGGTTGCTCGTGACGTAGAACCCGAGGACCTGTTTCTCGAAGGCGAGCATCTGCATTTCCGGCCAGGGCGGCACGTCGGGAAGCTGTTTGTGGTCCTCGGCGTAGTCCGTCTCTTTCGTCATCTGCCCGAAGAAATTCATCTGGCCGCTCATCTTGTCCGATTGCAGGCTGGCGCCAACCTCCATGGCCTTTTCCAGAGCGGTCATCATCTGGTTGCGGTTGCCGCCGAGCCGGTCGAAGGCGCCGCCCTTGATGAGGGCCTCGACCACCTGCTTGTTGACGGCACGGGAGTCCACGTTCTCGCAGAAGTGGAACAGGCTGCGGAACCGCTCGACGCGCGTGCGGGCCGCGATCATGTGCTCGACGGCCTTTTCACCGACTCCTTTGACCGCGGCCAGGCCGAAGCGAATGACCCCCTTGTTCCCTTGGCCGGTCTCTCTGTACAGAGGCGTGAAATCGACATCGCTGTCGTTGATATCGGGCGCCATTACCTCGATGCCCATCCCCTGGCACTCGGCGATGTATTCGACGATCTTGTCCGTATCACCCATTTCGTAGGTCAGGAGGGCGGCCATGAACTCGACGGGCCAATGCGCCTTCATATAGGCCGTCTGGTAGGCGATAAACGCGTACCGCGTCGAGTGGCTCTTGTTGAAGCCGTAGCCGGCAAAACGCTCGATGATCTCGAAGATCTGCTCCGCTTCACCCTTGCGCAAGCCCTTGCTGACGCAGCCAGTGAGAAACCGCTCTTTCTCCTTCTGAATGATGCTGACCTTCTTCTTGCTGATGGCCTTGATGAGCGTGTAGGCGTCGCGAAGCGGGATGTCGCCCAGGCGGTTGCAGATCCGCATCACTTGCTCTTGGTAGGTCATGATGCCGTAGGTCTCCTGGAGGACCTCGGTCATGATCGGATGCGGCAGAGACCATTTGGCCCCGTGCTTGCGGTCGATGTAGTCCGGGATCAGGATCATCGGGCCGGGCCGGTACAGGGCGTTGGCGGCGATCAGGTCCTCGATGCGGTCCGGCTTCATCTTCATCAGCAGGTCCTGCATCCCGCCCGATTCGAACTGGAAAACGCCCTTGGTCCTGCCGTCCGAGAAGATCTTGAAGACCTTCTGATCGGTCAGGTCGAGCTTCTCCAGGTCGATGTCCACACCGTGCTTTTGCTGAACCAACTGGCGGGCACGCTCCAGGACGCTGAGCGTCTTGAGGCCCAGGAAGTCCATCTTGAGCAGGCCCACTTTCTCGACGATGGGGCCTTCGTACTGGGTGATGATGTCCTCGGTGCCCGGCGCTTTGTAGAGGGGCACGAAATTCGTCAGTGGCTCATCGGCGATGACGACACCCGCCGCGTGCACGGAGGCATGTCGGGCGAGGCCTTCGAGCTTACGGCCGATGTCGATTACCTTTCGGGTCAGCTCGTTCGTATCGTATGCCTGCTTGAGCTCCGGCTCGGTATCCAGGGCCTTGTCGAGCGTCATGTCGAGCGAGAAGGGCACCAGCTTGGCGAGCCGGTCCGCCTCCGCCAGCGGTACGGCGAGGACCCGGCAGACGTCCCGGATGACGGCCTTCGCCTTCATCGTTCCGAAGGTGATGATCTGGGCGACCTGGCCGTACTTCGTCCGCACGTAGTCGATGATCTCCTGCCGGTGGACCTGGCACATGTCGATATCGATATCGGGCATCTCGTTTCTCGCCGGGTCCATGAACCGCTCGAAGAGCAGGTCATACCGGATCGGGTCCACGTCGCACAGACCCAGGCAATAGCCGACGAGCGTCCCGACGCCGCTGCCCCTGGCACCGAGGGGAATGTGGTGCTCGCGGGCGTAGTTGCAGAAATCCCAGACGATGAGGAAATAGCTGGCGAAGCCCTTGGATTGGATCACTTGGAGCTCGCGGTCCATCCGCTCCTTAATCTGGGGCGTCATCTCGCCGTAGCGGTTCTTCACGCCCGCAAGGCACAGGCACGCGAGGTAATCTTCGGGCGTCGAGCCATCGGACGGCGTGAACCGGGGTGCATGGCGGGTGCTCAAGTCCAGCTCGACGTTGCACCGCTCGGCGATGGCGACCGTGTTGTCACAAGCCTGTGGCGCCTCCGGAAAGAGCTCGCGCATCTCGGCGTCGCTCTTGAGGTAGACGTCCGGCGGATAGATCATGCGGTCCGGGTCGTCGGCGTGCTTGCCCGTGCTGATCGCGCAGAGGCAGTTGTGGGCCTCGTGGTCTTCCTCTGCGAGGAAGTGTACGTCGTTTGTAGCGATGAGGCCGACGCCGATCTGGTTCGCCAGGTCGATCAGGCCCGCGCGGACGTGAGGGTCATCGCCCTGGTGGCTCTGGATCTCGATGAAGAACCGGTCCGGGCCGAAGATCTTGAGATAGCTCTCGGCGGCCCGCTTCGCCGCCTTCATGTCGCCGCTCGCGACGGCCGCCGTGACCTCCCCCTTGAGACAAGCCGTGGCGCAGATCAGCCCCTCGTGGCACTCGGCCAGAATCTCCTTGTCGATGCGAGGGCGATAGTAGAAACCATCGATGTAGCCGGCACTGGCCAGCTTGAGCAGGTTCCGGTAGCCGGTGTTGTTCTGGGCCAGCAGGATCAGGTGGTACGCGGCATCGGAGATGGACGTCTTGGTCCGGTCGAGACGGCTGCCCGGCGCGATGTAGGCCTCGATGCCGATAATGGGCCTGATCTCGGCGGCCTTGGCCTTGGTGTAGAACTCCACCGCCCCGAACATGTTGCCGTGGTCCGTTACGGCCACCGCGTTCATGCCCAGCTTCTTGCACCGCTCGAACAGCCCCTCAAACGTGACGGCCCCATCGAGCAACGAGTACTGGCTGTGCACGTGAAGGTGTGTAAATCCTTTATTGGGCATAACTTACGAAATCCTAACACGGCCCTTGAACCGGCACTATGATAGGCCATAAGGGCACCTGTGTCAAGCACGTTCCATTCAACCGCAGAGGCCACCCAGGGCCCGAGAATCTCGTAGGGTGTGCTGTGCACACCGTTCTCCCGCGAGTGGGATAGGCCACTGCATCGCGCACCGTTGGCGGAGAGTGATGGACAACTTCAAAAAACACGTACTTCTACGGATAGACAGCCCAGGCGGATTCGCCCACTCTTTGACGGTTGTGGTCACGATTCTCGCATCTTGATGCTTGACGTTACGATGCGCGTTGTCTACAATACTAGTCGCGCACTGGAATGTGACAACTTTGGGAGGTCAGAGAGAACCGGTGACTTCCGCCCGGCGATGCATAATTTCTTGTCCTCTGTCACGTCTGAACTCCCCCAAGCAGCGTCGATCTGGATGATCCGTGACAGGCGGACACAGGACAAGGTGATTTCACAACTGCAACGTGCTTGAGACGAGGCCCACAAATGAATGCTGCGGAAGAGACCTGTCAGTACTGTCAGCGGGGCATCCACCGGGAAGAGCAGGCTTACGTTCTGAATGGCAAGATCGCCTGCCAACAGTGCGACGAGAAATCGAGGACTGAAGCACACCCCGTGAGCGACAAAACAGAATCTGGGGAATGTCACGCCGGTGCCCACGACAGCCACCAATCTACTAAGAATCGGGCTTCCACGCCCGAAGTCATCAGAGGCATCATCGAGTATGTCATCTTCATATCCGCTGGCCTCGCAGTGATGTGGGGCATCGCCGTGGTCTGGTTGTACCTCCAAGAACACCCTCGCGTAAGTGAACTCAGGAGATTGGCCCAGCCATTCGATGGTCAGTTTGAGATGTATGCTGGCCTGTCGCATTTTGGCAAGGAGTTCTGGGAGGAATTGCGGGTACCGCGCGCGTTGTCCATCGCCATGGCGCAGGAGTACGTCAAGAAGCCAATCAGGGAGAACGCTCGAATTGTTGCGGTGGATATGGACACAAAATTCCTGCACGACCTCCATCGGTTGTACAAAGCGGAGCCGTTTTGGGCACAGAGCCCTGCGCAGGTAGACGGCGTAGTCTTGATCAGAGACATTACGGTACGCGACTCCCGACTAGAATCGAAAACAGCGTGGATGTGTGCAATGGAGATCGTGCAACTCCCGGAAATGCGTACCATTGATGTCAAGGTGGTCTCGGGGCGATGGGTACGAGAGTTGTCACGCAGCGGTAGACGAAACTATCCCGTACCTCCCTACCCTGAGGTTGTTGAGTTGCTGCGCGAGTGGACTGGACCGTCGGCGTCGAAAACAGAGGATGGCGCGAACCAATGACCGTGTTGTGTCATCCAGAGCATTGTAGAACAATAGACAAGTGCCTATTGAGGCGAGTCTGGCCGAGAGAGGTACAAAGGAGACCGACATGAGAGCAACAATGGAGTCCGTTGGTATCATGCTCGCTGTGATGTTGGCAGCGATGGACGGACACGCACAGGACAAGGGCGCAAAGGCTGGTGTGTTC
>Ga0315286_10000846_pt1 | contig 26716 bp, 23 predicted proteins | sample YL17G10_0_MG_FD_205038 | JGI IMG/M metagenome (GOLD analysis project Ga0315286, IMG submission 205038) | Sediment microbial communities from Yellowstone Lake, YNP, Wyoming, USA - YL17G10_0 | ecosystem: Environmental > Aquatic > Freshwater > Lake > Sediment | place: USA: Wyoming | collected... | reverse complement strand
TATCGGCATTGGAGTTCTTGCAACCGTGTTGATGGCCATATACAATTATGTCGTAGGACGACAGGAAGCAAGACAAGGGGCGACATAAACGTTGAACAAACAACAAGTCGGTCCATGTTGGGATGAAGACGCTTCAGTTTAATCATCCACAACCGATTCATTCGAATCCGTTGCACTTAAGAGAAGTTGATGTTCCCTGCACCGGGGACGAGGAGATTCTCATCCGAATTCACACCTGCGGTATCTGTCATACCGACCTGCATGTTATTGAAGGAGAGCTTCCACAGAAAAAATCTCCACTGACTCCGGGGCATCAGGTAGTCGGAATTATTGAAAAGGTTGGAAACAAGGTTACCAATCATAAAATTGGGGAGCGTGTTGGCGTTGCATGGCTTAATCGGATGTGCGGTGAGTGTGAGTTCTGCAAACAGGGAAACGAAAATCTTTGCACAAATGCAAAGTTCACCGGTTACGATGTCGATGGCGGCTTTGCCGAGTACATAGTTGTGTACGAGAGTTTTGCATACCCGATACCACAAATTTTTTCTGATGATACTGCCGCACCGTTGCTCTGTGCAGGCATTATAGGTTTTCGCTCTCTCCGTCTCAGCAACATCAAGCCGGGTGAGCGGCTCGGATTATTTGGTTTCGGTGCATCGGCACATATTACGATTCAGGTTGCGCGGCATTGGGGATGCGAGGTGTATGTTTTTTCCCGCAATGAACATCATCGCAAACTCGCAGAGCAATTGGGAGCGGTATGGACGGGAACTACCGACCAAGTTCCACCGCATTTACTTCACAGCGCAATCAGCTTTGCACCGTCGGGTGATTTTGTGCTGAAAGCTTTAGGTGTTCTCCGGCGTGGAGGAACGCTTGCGCTTGCCGGGATTTACGTTACACCAATTCCTACATTCGATTATTCACTCCTTTACCACGAGCGAACTCTCCGCAGCGTTGCAAACAGCACGAGGAAGGATGCTATCGACTTCTTAAAAATCGCAGCAGAGATTCCGGTACAAACTGAAGTTGAAGTCTTTCCCCTTGCAAAAGCAAACCACGCACTCCAGCGTTTAAAGGAAAGTAAGATTCAGGGTGCCGGGGTGTTGAAGATAAGATAGCTTGCCTCTGTCCTTGAATTATTTGTTACTCAATTTGCAGCTTCTTATATTGGAAACCATAGAAACTTTATGGGTTTCCTCAAACCCCTCAATAATCAAGAGATTTTGTCATAAATGACTGAAAATGAAATAGAAACGAAAGAAAGAATCTTAGCAGTTGCTAAAGATCAATTCTTCAGCCACGGTTTCACAAAAGTTACTGTTGATGAAATTGCATCAAAACTTGGAATTAGTAAAAAGACGATTTACAAATATTACCCAAGCAAAGATGATTTAGTCCATGCCGTCACTGAGTCAACGTTAACTGAGGTTCATACATGCTGCAAAAATATTATAGAGAACGACAAGCTCGATTCTGTGGAAAAGTTAAGACAAATGATGACGACAGCGGCACTTCATACATCAAAGATGGGAAAACCGCTCATCGAAGATTTGGAGAAGAATGCCCCGCTTGTTTGGAAAGAGATTTCCGAATTTCGCAACAAACGCATCTATGAAGATTTCGGAAAACTTCTTCACGAAGGAAGAGAACAGGGAATTTTTAGAAATGATGTAGACGAACAGCTTGTATTGCTCATTTATGCTAATGTCATCAGAAACGTTATCAGCCCGGAAATTCTAATGCAGCTTCCTTTTACCGCAGTGCAAGTGTACGAAACGATTGTGAAAGTTATTTTTGAGGGCATTCTCACGGAGGCAGGCAGGAAACATCACCTGTCGCCAATCAAGAACTGAATTTAAAAACATTCGAGGTGTTTATGAAATATTATAGATTACTCATTATCACGTTAATAACAATAATTTTCTTTCGCAGCTCGGTTTTTACTCAAGAGACTCTGAATCTAACAATCGAGCAGGCAATTGCGTCCGGATTGGAAAACAGCAAGTCGCTGCATTTTTCACTGATGAAGGTAGAATACTCCGATGCAAAATCAAGCGAAACAAGCGCTCTATTATATCCGTCATTAAAATTTGGAGGATCGTATACGAGATTAAGTGAAGTGCCACCGTTTCAAATTGGGCCATTTGGACAGCTCATGCCTCAAAAAGTAACCGTATCACCGTCAGTGTTCGATAACTATAATATGCGGCTTACACTTCAGCAGCCGTTGTTTACCGGGTTACGGCTTATCAACAGTTCGAAAGTGGCGAGCTATTCGGCAGAAGCGAGTGGGCAGGATTATCAAAAAGATAGGACAGATCTCATCTATAATGTCACCAACGCCTATTGGAGTTTATTCAAAGCGATTGAATTTAAAAAAGTTGTTGATGAGAATGTTGAACAGGTTAAAGCTCATCTCAAAGATGTACAGAATTTCTTCAATCAGGGTATTGTAACAAAGAATGAAGTTCTGAAAGTGGAAGTGCAGCTCTCCAATGTTCAAGTTCTTCAGATTGATGCACAGAATAATGTTCAACTTGCAACAATCGGGTTGAATAGTTTAATCGGGCTTCCTTTAGAAACGAAGATTGACTTAACATCGAAGGCAGAACAAACGGACAAACAATACGATAATATCAAAATACTCGTTCAAAAAGCAATCGATAGTAGACCTGATATAAAATCGATGGAACTTAAGGTAAAAGCCGGAGAAGCTGGTGTTTCAATAGCTTATGCAGGTTGGTTTCCTCAGATATATCTTGTCGGGAATTATGTTTACGCTCGACCGAACCAGCGGATATTTCCAACACAGGATAAGTTTAATGACACATGGGATGTTTCGATCTCTGCGTCTCTTGATATCTGGAACTGGGGCACAACAATCCACCAAGCAGATGAAGCTCAGGCACAACTTGCGCAAGCGAAAGATGGACTTGGATTACTTAGAGATGGTATCACTCTGGAAGTCACTCAAAGTTATTTGAATTTCAATCAATCGAAAGAGCGAATTGCGGTGGCAGAAAAAGGTGTTAGTCAGGCTGAGGAGAATTATCGTATCACAGATGAAAAATTCAAAGCCGGCTTGGCGCTGAATTCTGATTTGTTGGATGCGGAAGCCGCGCTGATGCAGGCGAAGTTTAATTATATCCAGTCGCTGGTAGATTTTGAACTTGCCGATGCTCGTCTCCAAAAAGCGCTTGGTCAAGGCAAATAAATTGTTTTTTTAACAAGGAAAATTATTCATGAAAAATAAAAAAGTCATTATTATATCAATCATAATAATAGCTGCAATAGTTGCAATCTTATTTTATAACAAATCCCGCAGTACAATGAAATCGAAAAGTGATATACTTACGTCGATATCGGTTTCAGTGACGAAAGTTGGGAAACAAAAACTTTCCACAACACGCTTGATGGTAGGTACGATAGCCGCATACAACGACGTTGCAATTATTTCAGAGACATCCGGCAAAGTTACCGATGTGCATGCGGAAGTCGGGCAATATGTATCGGCAGGCGCACCGATTGTTCAGATTGACTATGAGCTAAAGAAAGCCGCATATATTTCAGCAGAGACGAACTACGAGAAAGCAAAAAAGGATCTCGAGAGGTTCGAATCGTTGTACAAGCAAAACGCAACAACAGACCAGCAGATTGAAGGTGCCCGGCTTGCAGCAAAAGCGGCAGAGGCACAATATATTTCTGCGCGCAGGCAGTACAACGATACAAAAATCAGCACACCGATTTCGGGAATCGTAACATCGCGAAATGTCGATGTCGGGACTTATGTCTCTAACAATATGCTTGTGGCAAATGTTGTCGACATCTCGCGCCTTAAGGTAAAGATAAATGTTTCAGAAAGTGATGTCTTTGGTTTGAAGATCGGCGATAAAGTAGAAGTAACAACGGATGTATATCCGAGCGTAAAGTATATCGGTAAGATCAAATCAATCAGTTCAAAAGCAGACGAAGCACACACATATCCCGTTGAGGTTACGCTCGATAATTCCGAACAGCATCCTCTGAAGGCGGGCATGTTTGGACGGATTTCATTTACATCAAAAATGGACGGTGAGGTTCTATCAATTCCGCGTGAAGCCCTTGTTGGCAGCATGAAAACACCGCAGGTGTATATTGTAGATGGAGGCGTTGCCCGACTCCGAAATATTGTAGCGGGTTCGGAAATTGGAACAGCCATTTCCGTTCTCGGTGGTTTGAAAGAAGGAGACATCATTGTTACAAATGGACAAAATAATCTCAAAGACAGCGTTGCAGTAACAATCATGAAATAAGATTTTGCATAGTGAAACGATATTTCACTATGCGCGAATAACGGAGAAACAAATATGACTATCACTGAATTATCAATAAAACGTCCCACGCTGGTCATCGTTGTATTTACCATCTTAGGCGTTCTGGGCTTATTCAGCTACAATCAGTTGAAGTATGAACTGCTGCCCAAAATCACGCCTCCTTTTCTCGTGATCATCACAGCGTATCCGGGCGCATCACCGCAAGAGGTGGAGACGTCTGTAACTAAAGTACTCGAGGATGCAGTCTCAGGCATCGACAAGGTATCAACCGTGTATGCAACTTCGCAAGAAGGTGTTTCGATTGTTTCGATGGAATTTTCAATGAAAGCAAGCATAAGTGTTGCCCTTCAGGATGTGCAGAGGAAGGTGAATGAAGTTTCCTCTCAGCTTCCAGCCGGATCGAAAACACCATCGATAACGAAATTTGCTTTAGATGAACTTCCGGTTCTTCGCATGGGTGTAACAGCGAATATGCCATCGCGAGATTTCTATCAATTATTGGATGATCGTATACAGCCGCGGCTTGCTAAGCTCGCCGGGGTAGGACAGATTACTCTCGTGGGCGGCGATGAGCGCGAGATCAAAGTAAATGTCGATCCACAAAAAATTCGCTCGTATGGATTGTCGCTTCTGCAAGTTACACAATTGGTTAAGTCATCGAATATGGATTTCCCAACGGGTAAAGTGAAAGACGGCGATTACCAATACATCATCCGACTTGCAGGAAAATATAATTCTATCGAAGAGCTGCGCCGACTAGTCGTTGGGCAATCTAAACAGGGAGGAGATATTCGTCTTACCGATATAGCCGAGGTGGAAGATGGACGGAAAGATTACTCAACGCTGAGCAGGATCAACGGTAAAACATCCGTTGGCATTCTTGTTCAAAAACAAGGTGAGGCAAACTCAGTGGAAGTCAGTAAGATTGTAAGAGCGGAACTCGCGAAACTTGAAAAAGATTATTCCAACATCGGACTAAAGTTTGATATAGCACAGGACGGCTCTATCTTTACAACCGAGGCGGCTGATGCGGTGAAGCATGATCTCATGCTGGCAATCATTTTCGTTGCAGTTGTGATGCTTGCATTCCTTCACAGCATTCGCAACTCGGTGATCGTTATGATCGCAATTCCAACATCGCTTGTTACCACATTCATTGCTATTTATGCGTTCGGTTTTACACTGAACCTCATGACATTACTTGGCTTATCGCTCGTAATTGGTATTCTTGTAGACGATTCTATAGTCGTTTTGGAAAACATTTACCGTTATCTCGAGAAAGGCGATGAACGTAAGAAAGCATCTCTTCGCGGACGAAACGAAATCGGCTTTGCGGCACTATCTATCACGATGGTCGATGTTGTTGTGTTCGTGCCGCTTGCGTTGGTCTCCGGTATCGTTGGTAACATCTTGCGCGAGTTTGCAATGGTGGTTGTTTTTTCGACATTAATGAGCTTATTCGTTTCGTTTACTATCACACCGATGCTTGCTTCACGTTTTGCAAAATTAGAAAGGCAAACCCGTAAAACACTTATCGGCACATTTGCCGTTTGGTTCGAGGCACAATACCACAAGCTTGCAGCAGAATATCAAAAGATTCTTAAATGGAGTTTAATTCACCGCGGTAAAGTTGCAGTTCTTGCTCTCGGTCTTTTTATAGCAACACTTGCATTAGTGCCGCTCGGTTTCATCGGGACAGAATTTATGACACCTGTTGACCGAGGTGAGTTTACCGTAACGATGGAATTGCCTCCCGGTGCCACGCTCGAATATACGAACTCAGTCGCCCAGCAGGCAGAAAAAATTGTATCGGCGATTCCTGAAGTTCAGAAGATGTTCGTCAATGTTGGTGTATCTACAGAAGGGTTAATCGGGCAGTCATCAAATAATGTTGCCGAAGTGAATGTAACCCTTTTGCCTAAAGAAGAGCGCAGCCGATCAACGGATGATATAAGCGGTGAGATACGCGGCAAGATTTATAAGATTCCCGGGGTCAAAGTTCGTGTCAGTCCGATTGGAATTTTTGGAACGGCAAACCAATCACCGATTCAAATTGTTGTGAGCGGCACGAATTACGATGAGGTTCGTGTTGCCGCCGGGCAGTTATCTGAAATGGTCAAGGAAGTTCGCGGCACAGCAGATATTCGTCTGTCATCGGAAGAAGGAAAACCGGAAACACGGATCGAGATCGACCGCGAGAAAATGGCAGACCTCGGCTTAACGCTAGCAGAAGTAGGAGCAGGCTTGCGCACGGCATTCAACGGTGACGACGAATCGAAATTCCGCGATGGCGCTAATGAATATCCCATACGCATTATTCTCGATCAGTTCGACAGAATAAAGACGACCGATGTTCAAAACCTCACATTTGTAAACAGAAAAAGTCAAATGATCGAGCTGAAACAATTTGCGCATATTGTAATCACTACCGGTCCCACAAAGCTTCAGCGGCAAGATCGAAACTATTCCGTTACGGTATTCTCACAAGTTATCGGCAGACCCGCAGGCGATGTTGCGGGAGACATCAAAAAGGAAATCGCGAAGAAAGGTTTACCACCAGGCACGGTTGTAACCTATCTTGGTGATGAAAAAAACCGTTCGGAGGGTTTTGGAGATTTGGGACTTGCATTGATGGCGGCAATCTTGTTCGTTTATCTGATAATGGTTGCGCTGTTCGATTCGTTTATTTATCCGTTCATTGTATTATTTTCGATTCCGGTTGCGATGATCGGTGCATTACTTGCGCTTGCACTCACTGGTAAAGCGTTGAGTATTTTCACGATGCTTGGTATAATTATGCTTGTCGGACTTGTCGGCAAGAACGCTATTTTACTTATTGACCGTACAAACCAAATGCGAATTGAACAGAAACTCTCCGTCCACGATGCATTGCTTGAAGCGGGCAACACACGATTGCGACCGATTCTTATGACAACTGCATCTATGATTGTAGCGATGTTCCCGATTGCAACAAGCTTAAGTTCAGGTTCAGAGTGGAAGTCCGGTCTCGCGTGGGGATTGATCGGCGGATTGACAAGCTCACTTCTGTTGACACTTGTTCTTGTTCCGGTTGTTTATACGAAAGTTGATGAGTGGAAAGAAACCGTACCTGCATTCGTCATGAAACTTATACGAAGACCTATAAAGAAAAAAGTTGAAGAGCCGGTGCCGAGCGATGTCGTTGGTGCAGTGGAGTTTGAGGGGAAATAAAACCACATCGTCCTGAGCGCAGTCGAAGGACGATGCAGACGGTTGGGCTTAACTTGGCGGATGTTATGTGCCGTTACAATTACTTTGGTCTTTTTAACCAGAGTCTGTTTATATTTGCAGACCAGTACCTCTGCGTGTTCAGTCCATCAGATGAAAATTCACTAACCCGAACAGTTATAGATGCATATATTGTCTTGTCAAGTAGCTGATCAAGGGCTGATATACTAGGATCTGTTTTGGAATCATCAGAATGGGCATCCGCATCGGAAATGATTGTATCGGATAGTACAGCTCTGCGAAGAACAACCCGATGATGGTATTTGTCTGCTGGTTTTCCAACTATCCACAGTGAGTCAACAAGGTAATACCTATAGAAATAAGGGCAACTCGTATCGCCGAACATTCTTATTGGCAAACAATGAACAATGTATTCGTTCAGGGTGGAATCAAGTTTTTGTGGCATTGTACCTCGCTTGTACTCCTTGCGTCTGATGATCTGTGTTTTGACATTGAAATCAAAACTCCCCGATTTAAGGTAAGAAGTCCGAAATTCATCAAAATTAATCCATCTGAAGACAGATTGGATCGAGTTTTGGAATAATTCAGATTTGGATTCCTGAGCTGGAAAAATGGTAAAGAGAACGATCATTGTAATGCTTACGTAGAAACTTTTCATCATAAGACTGCCTAATTGTAATTGCGCATCTCTTGTAATTATGTATTACGTTATTACTCTTTTTGGTAAATCAAATATAAAACTTGCTGTTACCAAAGTCAACACAATCTCATACTTTCTTCACCTTATGCCTTAGCCCGTACAGGTGAAACAGCAGGATCACCGCACCGAATAACAAATATGACTGGAGGAAATTAAAATATGTTGCCGCTGTCTTATCGGTGAACTGGAAAAAGTTGCTCGAAAGAAAAAATGTAACAGTAACTAAGATCACCCCGCGCTTCCTGAGATCGTAAATCCCCAATGTTGCAGGTAGAGCAACTGCAAATATCGGAAGCAGTATGCCGTAATGATGTTCCCAGGCCACAGGCGATGCAATGGTGAAGCTAAGTACGGCAAGCGAAAGATCGAATACATCGGCATATTTGTATTCTCTTCGCCGCCAGAAGAGTGCAAGTCCAATAAGTGCAATTGAAGTCAAGAGTGTACCCCAATAAACAATCAGGTTGTAGGGCGGGAAACTCCGCGCAACCCACTCAAGGTTGTTGCCGTTAAAGAGTATCCGGTTCAGCAGTCCATTCACAGATTGATTTGGGAAGTACGATTCGCCATGCTGTGCGATGAACGTGACAGCATTGAAGTAATCGAGATTGTTTTCCAATCCGTAAACAGCAACCGAGATTGCGGCAAATACAACAACGGTGATGACCAAAGCGAGAATAAACTTCTTTTGCTTTCGTAAAAGTCCCCATAGGAGAAGGAGAATAAGCTGCGGCTTAATGATGCAAATTAATCCGGCAAGGAATCCGGAAAGCTTTTTTCTATGTGTCAACCATGCGAGCACCATACCGGTGAAAAGAACATCGATCCACGCCTGCACCTGTCCGAGCACGTATGCTTTGAGCAGAGGATAAAATGTCAGCGTAAATGCTGCGCACAAAAATAAGAGAATAAATTTTTCAACCGGATTTGTAATCTCCAGCTTTGAGTACCGGCTTATGCTCAGGATAAGAATTCGCCAAAGCATAAGTGCCATGAGAAGTATTCCAACCCAGGAGATGGTGTTAAGGAGATCATCGTGTATAAAGCCATCGGGCGAAAGCTCTCTCAATGGCTCAAGAAGTAAAAGACTTGTAAGCGGATACTGAAATTTTACTTTCTGATCGAAGAAGAGAACAGTATAAAGCGGTTTGTTTGCAAACAATTCTTGAAGGCGCGGTGTGTGAAGATATTCCAACGCCTGCCTCATCGGGACCCACGAATCATTGTATGCCTCACGTTCAAAAAAAGCGCGGGTGTAATGCAAAGTTGTCATATCGCTGCTGCCAAGAAGAAGCGGAAGATTGATCGCGGCACCGTTGAGTATGACGAAAAGAATCAGGTGCCGCGTGAAAGAACTCCATCGGTGTAATATTTTCTGAAATGCCGCCATTTTCAATTGTTGAATGTACAAATTATCATTTCCACTATCAAATAAAACCTTTGAAAAATTGATTTACACTACTAAAGACTGTCACGCTGAGCTTGCCGAAGCGTGGAACTATGGTGATATGTCATGCTTCGACAGGCTCACCATGACTTTAATTTTATTTTCAAGTGGAGGAGAATTTCGTTATCTTTTGTTCAATTAATAACGTAACGGACAATATGCAGGACAGAATTATTCACGTTGGTCACAGCCCCGATCCAGACGATGCATTTATGTTCTACGGACTTGCATCTGGAAAAGTTAAATTAGAAGGAATAAAGATTGAACACCTTCTTGAAGATATACAATCTCTTAACGAAAGGGCAATGCAAGCAGGGGCGTATCATGATACGCCCTTGTTGGAAGTTACCGCGATTTCGGCGCACGCTTTTCCGTATGTTGCCGATAAATATTGGATCATGAGAACCGGTGCAAGTATGGGCGAAGGATATGGTCCGGTTATCATTTCTCGAAAGTATAAATCACTCGATGAGCTGAAAGGAAAAGTTGTCGGAACGCCCGGCCCGCTCACAACCGCAACGCTTCTTTTCAAAATTTTTATAGAAGGAATCAATAATATCGACATGCCATTTGATAAAATCATGAATGCAATAGATGATGGAAAGATTGACGCAGGCTTATTGATTCATGAAGGGCAAATAACTTACCAATCGCTTGGATATAATAAGATTTTGGATTTTGGTGAGTTATGGGAAAAAGAAATCCCGAAAGCATTCGGGAGACTTCCACTTCCGCTCGGACTTGATGTTGTAAGGAAAGATTTGGGCGAAGATATGGCACGTAAACTTTCACTCGGTTTGAAAGAGAGCATCAGGTACGGCTACGAGCATCAGAGCGAATCCATTCCCTATGCAATGAAATGGGGACGCGGCATCGATTACAAACTCGGAGAAAAATTTGTGAAAATGTACGTCAGCGAGTTGACGATTGATATGGGTGAGCAAGGAAAGAAAGCGTTGGAGTTATTGTTCCAAAAAGGATTTGAAAAAGGTTTGATACCAAAGATTCCGAAAATCGACCTTTATTGAGAAATATCATTCCTCCCAAACTCCGATGTCAACATGAGCATTAAAGAAGCATACACTAATTGGTCATCAAGCTACGATGTGGATAGAAACCTTACACGCGATTTAGATGAACGGGTCACGAGAGACACCCTAAAAAATCTTTATTGTAAATCGATCATTGAGATCGGATGCGGAACAGGTAAGAACACTTCTTTTCTTGGACAAATCGGTGAAAAGGTTCACGCTATCGATTTTTCTGAAGGCATGATCAACAAGGCAAAAGATAAGCTACAATTACACAATGTAACTTTCTCCATAGCTGACATCACAAAACAGTGGCACTTTAAAGATCAGTCTGCCGATCTGATAGTCTGCAACCTCGTGTTAGAGCATGTTAAAAATCTCTCGTTTATTTTTTCAGAGGCATCTCGTACTTTAGTTAAGAAGGGACGCTTCTTCGTTTGTGAGCTTCATCCATTTCGACAATACGAGGGTACAAAAGCAAATTTCCAACGTTATCAAAACGCTATTGAGATTCAAGCATTCATACATCATATCTCGGATTTCCTTGACGCTGCAGAAATTAACGGATTAACCCTTGTGAGCTTAAAGGAATGGTGGCATGAAGAAGATCAAAACAAGTCACCGAGACTTGTTTCTTTTATGTTTGTGAAATGATTAGAATTTATTTTTTCGCTCGCCCTTGGTTTGCAACCGATTGCATCGCCTGCTTAATTGTGTTCTCGTCTCCCAGATAATAATGTTTGATTGGTTTCAGTTGTTCATCAAGTTCATACACAAGTGGAATACCTGTTGGAATATTCAATTCAATAATATCATTATCCGACACGTTGTCTAAATATTTCACGAGTGCCCGCAAACTGTTTCCGTGTGCCGCAATGATTACTTTCTTGCCTGAGCGTACTGTCGGTACAATCGAGTCATGCCAGTATGGAAGGAAGCGTGCGACTGTATCTTTCAAACATTCAGTAAGCGGAAGTTCACTCTTTGTCAAAGTTTTATAACGTGGATCGCTTGCGGGTGAGCGGGGGTCGTCCAGTTCCAATGCAGGAGGTTGAATGCTGTAACTTCTTCGCCACGTGTGGACTTGCTTCTCACCGAACTTTGCCGCTGTCTCTGCTTTGTTCAATCCCTGGAGTGCACCATAATGACGCTCGTTCAATCGCCACGAGTTGTAAACTGGAATCCACATCAAGTCCATTTCATCTAAAGCGATCCAAAGCGTTCTGACTGCCCGTTTCAAAACGGATGTAAATGCGACATCAAAAACAAAGCCGCCTTCCTTCATCGTTTTACCAGCTTGCCTCGCTTCTTCGATTCCCTTCTTCGATAAATCAACATCCGTCCAACCGGTAAATCGATTCTCTTTATTCCAAATACTTTCCCCGTGACGTAAAAGTACAAGTTTGTGCATAACCTTTCCTTTTTAAGTTGATTTAAAGATAAAAAAAGTTTTTAATAATTCATACAAGAGAAAAAAGATATTGGTATTTACAGTCACCTTTTGTATTTTTAAGCATGACTGATGCCATAACGATCAATAATCATCTTAATATCCCGATGTCCGAGCTGCGATTCAAGTTTGCACGGAGTGGCGGGAAAGGCGGACAGAACGTCAACAAAGTGGAGACGAAGGTGGAATTACTGTTTGATGTTGTCAACTCTCCAAGTCTCTCGGAACATGATCGAGACATGATCCATAAAAATCTTAGGAATCAAATTGATTCAGAGGGATTAATACATATTGTCTCACAGGAATCCAGAAGTCAATGGAAAAACAGAGAGAATGCAGTCAGGAAATTTATCGAGATACTTCGGAAAGCATTAAAGCCAAGGAAGAAACGAATTAAGACAAAAATTTCTTCGGCTGGGAAAGAAAAACGATTGACTTCAAAGAAACGACAGGGAGAAATAAAAAAAATGAGAAGAATTAATTATTCGAAATTATGACTTTGCATCCTTCGCGATCTTTGCGAGACAATATTTCTCGCAAAGATCGCAAATCCCAAAGGATGCCTTCGACAGAAGTACAAAGATTCATTCTTTCAACTTCTTAAGCTTCTCCAAAAACTCATCCGCTTCAAGACCCTTCAAATTATATTTTTCCAAATATTCTTTTGTGATTTTCTGAGTATCAAGGTTGTCTGCAATCACCTGTAACTCGGATTTTGAAAACCGCTCACCGTAACGAACATAATCTTCAAATGCATCCCACGCCATCGGCGCTACACGCTTCACAATTTCTCCCATCGCCTCGGCATAAATGCGGATTTCAAACTGTGCATGTTTGTCCATGCGCAGATGCAAAAAGTGGATAAGGTTATGCAGGTCTATCTTCCAATACCACTCAGTATAAAGCGAGAGCGGCAAATTGATGCGCGCAAGTTCACGGGCAATGTTGTCGTTTAGAAATTCTTCATAATGCTTATAAGTCGTAAGCTGATCTCGTAGCAGAACATCTAAAACCTTCTGCTGCAATTCGGGAGAGAGAGCATCTTCAGAGCGTCCCTGTTTGTTACGGACACTCTGCCTCTTTACCGCATCCACTGAAGGAACATAAAACTCATCTTTCATAATCGAGTAACGCCCCGAAAGCTCATTCACGTTTGCAGTGCGGTGGCGTATCCACTGCCGTGCGACAAAGATCGGCAGCTTTACATGAAATTTCAGTTCTACCATTTCGAACGGTGTTGTATGCATATGCCGCATAAGGTAGCGGAGAAGTATGCGGTCTTCGCTGACGGATTTTGTTCCTTTTCCATACGAAACACGCGCCGCTTGGACAATCGATTCATCCCCGCCCATGTAATCGACGAGCCGCACGAAACCAGCGTTGAGGCATTTAAACTCTTTATCTAATATTTCTTCTGCTTGTGGATTTGTAACATGTGCCATTAGTCTGTTCCGTAATGTTTGTGGGAATCAATGTAATGATTACATGAAATAAATCCAACAGAATTTTTTTTAGGCGATATCAGATGTATGATATGAGATATTAGCGAAGAGCACTGAGCCGTGAGTTTAAAGTGACATTCATTTTTCTTGAAGTTTGAAACTTCTCCGCTGGATGATATATGATCCAGCATCGACATCAATTTAAATCATTGTTTTTCCCTGTTACTTTGCGTATCTTTTCTCCATGATTAAATCAAGGAATAATTTGAAAGAACTGAGATCCAATTACCGAAATCTGAAATCCGATATCAGAAATCGGCTCAAAGATTTTTCAAAGGTTCCATCTTCAGAATATTTTTACGAGCTTGTTTACTGCTTACTCACTCCCCAGTCGAGTGCAGTGAATGCGGAAAAAGTAATCACAATTCTGAAGGATAAGAAATTTAAGCTTAGAGATATTGATCCGGAACCGATTCTAAGACGGAAAGATTGCTACATCCGCTTTCACAAAAATAAATCGAGATACATGATTACAGTTAAAGATCAATTTCCTTTGATTGCAGAACAATTAAAGAGCAGATCAACGAGTGAGGAGCTGCGTCTCTGGCTTGTGAAGAATGTGAAAGGTTTGGGCTGGAAAGAATCCTCGCACTTTCTCCGAAATATAGGTCACCGGAATTTAGCAATACTTGATCGTCATATTCTCAGGAATCTTTTTCGTCTTGGTATTCTTCCCGATTTACCCAAATCACTTACTGCTACGAATTATTTGCAAATCGAGGGAAAATTTCGGAAGTTTTCTGAGCAAATCGGTGTCCTAATGGATGAATTGGATTTATTATTTTGGAGCATGGAAACTGGAGAGATTTTGAAATGAAAGCTTTAGTAATTGGTGCGGGAATGATGGGAAGCGCGCTTGCGTATGATCTTGCACATTCGGATGCTGTTGAAAAGGTAATACTCGCCGACATCGATCTTGAGCGGACAAAGAATGTCGCACAAGCCATTGGCGCAAATGTTGAACCGGTGAAACTCGATATAAATTATTACGATGATGTTGTCGGATGGATGGAGAGGGTTGATGTTGTGTGCGGTGCAACTTCCTATAACCACAATCTCCTTCTCACAAAAGCCGCCATCGAAACCGAAAAACATTTCTGTGATCTTGGCGGAAACATGGATATTGTCTATAAGCAAATGGAACTACACGATAAAGCGAAAATGGCAAACGTTTTGATTCTTCCTAATTGTGGTTTAGCACCGGGGCTTGCCACAATCATCGGTGCGGGAGGTGCAAAACGATTTGAGAAAGTGGACCAAATCCACTTGCGAGTTGGTGGATTACCGAAGCATCCTCGTCCCCCGCTAAACTATATGCTTGTATTTTCTGTAGAAGGACTTATTAATGAATACCTCGAACCAGCAGAAGTTATTCGCGATGGTAAAGTAAAGCTCGTGGAGGCAATGGCTGATCTTGAAGAGATTGAATTTCCACAACCATTTGGGAAAGTGGAGGCATTTAACACATCGGGCGGCATTTCAACTTTGACTCGAATGTTCGAAGGCAAAGTCGCTGCGCTTGATTATAAAACCATCCGTTACAAAGGTCATTGCGAGAAATTTAAAACTTTGCTCGATCTCGATTTTGCAAGCTCCGAGCCAATCATGGTCGGTAATTCATTGTGGACAGCAAGGGAGGTTTTCCAGGAGTTGTTGAAGAAAAAACTTCCGTCCATAGGGCAGGATGTTGTATTGATGAAAGTTTGGATTAAAGGTACTATCAACAATCAACAAAAAACACTTGCGTATGAGATGATAGATTATTATGATGATAAGGCAAAGATTTCCTCGATGATGCGTACGACTTCGTTTCCAACATCTATCATTGCGCAGATGGTTGTGAACGGTACAATCTCTGTACGTGGCGTTTTACCTCCTGAACAGTGCGTGCCCGTTGAACCGTTGATCGAAAAATTAAAGGAAAGAAATATAATAATTAAAGAGACATTAATTTGACCCTCGCCGGAAGGAGAGAGGGTGGAGTAAATTATGAAACGTCCATTATCAGTTATAGTTATTACAAAAGACAAAAAGACCGGGCAAGAGATACACAACCGCTTTGATGCGTTGACAAGTTTTCCGCGGCTGAGGATGATCTCGATATTTTTTAAAGCGTTGTTATCGATTCAATAAATTTGCTTTGTGACATTATCACTCGAAGGATTCAACCATGGCAGACACCAGTTCATTCGACATCGTTTCCAAAGTAGATATGCAGGAGGTCGATAATGCAATCAACCAGGCACGAAAAGAGATCATCCAGCGGTACGACTTCAAAGGATCCAAAACATCTGTCGAACTGAAGCAAAAGGAACATGAGATTGTCTTAATCTCTGATGATGATTTCCGGATGAAAGCAACGATTGACATTCTACAGTCGAAGTTTGTGAAGAGAAGCGTTCCACTAAAGGCGCTAACCTACAGTCCGGTAGAGCCCGCGGCGGGCGGGTTGGTTAAACAAACAATCAAATTGCAGAACGGCATTGATAAAGAGCATGCAAAGCTAATCGTGAAAATGATCAAAGACACGAAACTAAAAGTTCAGGGACAGATCATGGATGATCAGGTGCGCGTGAGCGGCAAGAGTAAAGACGATTTACAATCGATCATGGCGATGATCCGTCAGGCAGATTTTAAATTTGCAGTCCAGTTCGTAAATTATAGATAGAACTCAATGCTTAATAAGATCATATTCTGTTTTTATTTTCTAATAGCTGCAACATCCAACGGACAGAATTCCTTACCTGTGCAGTTTTCTCAATTCCCTTCACGAAATACACAAATTGGCTCATTCACTAAGAACGGCGTTTTATATGGCTCACTCGGCGATCTTTCCCATGTTTTCAATTTTAAAACACTCATCAACAATGAAACAGAAAAATTTGAGATTCACGCCGATGAATATACTTTGAAGATCACCGCAAACAATCCTTACGTTATCATCGTTGACAAAAAAGAAAATGCAAATCTTATCCAGCTTCCGGTGAGTGTTATCTACGCAGCAAACTCGTACTTCGCACCGTTAAATGCTTTCATCCCGATACTGAAAAGAATTTCAACAGAGGAAATCATATTCGATGGAAATAAAATTTCAATCGGGCGTATTGTTCCCAAATCCTCTTTTGATATCACCGGTCTAAGCTTTGAACAAATGTCGAATGGTTCTCTTGTCAGAATCCATTGTTCAAAGAAATTGGATGATTTTGAAAACTGGTCGAAGCAAATTGGCGACGACACATGGCTGTACATCACGCTTGCCGATGCACGGGCTGATATTGAAGCCATCAAGCGAACAAGTCCATCTGGAATTGTTAAACAAATTCTTGCATTCCAATCGCCAACCTCAGTTCAATTGACGCTGAGAATAAAAGGACAGGTGAACAGCACGGAGGTGATCCCGGCTGAGGGCAGTAATGATATTCTTGTTGCAATACATCCGCCTACCGAAGAGCAGGTTGAAATAAGAAAAGCGCGTGATTATGGACGCAAGCTCCAGCTTGAGCGCGATCGCTGGAAACTTGATGTTGTCGTCATTGATGCGGGCCACGGCGGTGATGACCCGGGCGCGCTTGGTGTTACCGGGACGCGCGAGAAAGATGTTACATTAGCAATCGCCTCACAGCTGGGCAAGCTTATAGAAAATAAATTATCCGGCGTAAAGGCTATCTATACGCGGAAAAAAGATGATTTCATAGAATTATATCGCAGGGGGCAAATCGCAAATCAGAATGGCGGGAAGCTGTTCATCAGCATACATTGTAACTCGATGCCGCGGAGGAATCATTCGGAAAACGGTTTTGAGATTTATTTGCTGCGTCCGGGGAAGACTGAAAATGCCTTGAAGATCGCTGAGCGAGAAAATGCGGTCATAAAGTATGAACAGGGATATGAGAAACGCTACCAGCAATTGACGGAAGAAAATTTTATTCTTCTTTCAATGGCTCAGAGTGCATATGTAAAGTACAGCGAGCAGTTTGCCGAAATTCTCCAGAATGAAATGGTTAAATATCTCAATGTTGCGAATAACGGCGTTAAGCAAGCAGGATTTTATGTGCTTGTAGGTGCCTCTATGCCAAACGTTCTTATTGAAACAGGTTACCTTTCAAATAAACATGACGAGAAAATTTTAAAAAGTACCGGAGGACAGCGGCGCCTTGCCGAGTCAATATTCAACGGTGTAAAACGATACAAGCAGGAATATGAAAAATCGTTGGGTGAAGGCAGCACATCCGGAGATGGTACAAAATAGAATTTTGACATATTGAATTAAGAAGTTTATTCTCTCTCTTTGCCAAAATGAAAGCCCTGAGAATTAACCGGGGCTTTAACTTCATCCCAATTATTCTTATTTTAGATTCATGATCCAACCAGAGAAATCTCATAACCGTATCATCGAGATGTGGCTGCTTCTTGTTGTTGTCATATGGGCAACAAATTATCCGATTGCAAAATATGGAATATCAGGTCTGAATGCGTTTGTCTTCAACAGCATACGGTATATCATCGCATCTATAATATTATGCTTTCCATTCATTCGGCATTTGCACTGGACAACTGTACAAAAAGGAGATGGATTAAAATTATTTCGTGCAAGTGTAATAGCGAGTGTCGTTTATCAAATGTTCTTCATCGTCGGATTAAGCATGACGACTGCGGGCAACTCAGCGATTCTTCTTTCAACATCACCGCTGTGGACTATCTTTCTCAACGCCCGGCTTCATAAAGAAAGAATCATGCCGCAGGTGTGGACGGGTATGGTGCTCTCGCTATGCGGCATCGTGATGATTATTATCGGAAGCGGCAAGAAGCTTGAATTCGGAGGTAACGATATTTTAGGCGATATTATTTCATTGATCGCTGCCGCTCTCTGGGCATTGAATACGACACTCCAAAAACCTTTGTTGATTAAATATCCAGCCCCGCAGTTTGCGTTAACTCAATTTGTCATTGGTGCCGTTGGTCTTTCATTAATCGCGGCACCATCGGCAATAACACTTGAGTGGGGTGCGATTCATTGGACGTATTACCTTGCCGCTATCGTTTCAGGAATTTTCTCAATTGCCATTGCTAATCTCATCTGGTCGCATGGCATCAATCGTATCGGACCCGGACGAACGGCAAATTTTGGAAATCTTGTACCGGTGATCGCGTTTATCGTTTCCTATTTTACGTTGAATGAAAATTTGCTACCGATCCAATTCATCGGAGCTGCGGTAACCATTCTTGGTGTGTGGGTAGCTAGAAGATAGAATTGGAAAAGAGGGATGAAGGGAGTATATTATTTTTAAATGATCAATAATTCTAAAAAATATTAGTGTTGAGTGGCACGGTTTAAAGTATATATAGAATACGAGGGAACTCGCTACAGCGGCTGGCAGGTGCAGAAGAATGCCCGCACCGTTCAGGGTGATCTTATTAATGCTGCAAAGAAAATTTTCAACACGAATGAAATAGAGTTTTACGGTTCCGGCAGAACAGATGCAGGTGTTCATGCGCTGCTGCAAGTTGCTCACCTCGATGTCCAAACTATGCTCGCCCCTGAAATCATCCGGATGAAGTTAAACAATGAGCTTCCAGCCGATATCAACATAATCGAGATTGAAAAAGCACACAAGGATTTTCATGCCCGCCATGATGCAGTTGGAAGATGCTACCTATACCAGATTTCACGACGGAGAACCGCATTCGGTAAACGCTATGTCTGGTGGGTGAAAGATAAGCTCGATTTTAAGCGGATGGTTGAAACCTCTAAGTTGTTTGTTGGAATGAAAAACCTTGCATCCTTTACTGCCGATGACGAAGAAGAGAAATCAACCAAAGTCCTGATTGAAGATATCGAGATGAAAGAGGTTGGTGACTTGATTCTTATTCGAATCTACGGCTCGCATTTTCTTTGGAAGCTCGTTCGTCAAATTGTTGGGGTTATCGTTGAGGTGGGCAGGGGTAAACTGTCATTTGAAAAAGTTCAGCATTACCTTCATACAAAATCGGATGAGCCGGCGAAATACACTGCCCCGCCATCGGGTTTATTTCTGGAACATGTCTATTATAAAGGGGATGAAAAGCTCCGATCTTTAGAACCAACACTGAATATTATCAAATCATCATTCGGGAAACCATGAACGTCTACACGATTATTACGCTCACAGCGCTTCTCGGTGAATATATATTGAATATCATTGCCGATGTGCTCAATCTTCAAACTCTATCTACTGGATTACCCCAAGAATTTGTGGGTGTGTATGATTCAAACTCATATAAAAAATCTCAGGAATACACCCGAACCCGAACAAGGTTCGGAATTTTTGAATCAACCTTCAGCATTATTGTAACTCTCGTTTTCTGGTTCGCGGGTGGCTTTGATTATCTCGATCAGATTGTGAGAAGCTGGAATCTTGCAATTATCTGGACAGGCATACTTTATATCGGCATTTTTGTTTTGCTGCGCTCTATACTTTCACTTCCGTTCAGTATTTATTCAACATTTGTTATCGAGGAGCGTTTCGGTTTCAATAAAACAACTCCGGCAACATTCATCTTTGACCTCATCAAAGGACTTCTGCTTGCTGTTGTTCTCGGTGGTCCACTTCTAATCGGCGTACTTGCATTCTTCCAATATACAGGCGCACTTGCCTGGCTCTACTGTTGGATTGTGGCATCGGTGTTTATACTTTTTGTTCAATTCATCGCTCCCACGTGGATTATGCCATTGTTTAACAAATTCACTCCGCTTGAATCTGGCGAGTTAAAAAATGCAATTCTTTCTTATGCTCAATCGGTGAAGTTCTCACTGCGAGATGTATTCATGATGGACGGCTCGAAACGGTCGAGCAAGTCGAATGCTTTCTTCACCGGCTTTGGGAAAAATAAACGCATTGCACTGTTCGATACACTTATCCAGAAACATACCGTTTCAGAATTAGTGGCAGTCCTTGCCCATGAAATCGGCCACTACAAAAAGAAACATATCACGCAGGGAATCATCATCAGTATTCTGCACATGGGAATAATGTTTTTCTTGATGTCGATCTTTATCAGTCAGCAGGGATTGTTCGATGCATTCTTCATGCAAAATATTTCTGTGTATGCCGGACTTTTATTTTTCGGATTACTATTTACACCTATCGAGTTTTTGCTTTCACTTGTATTAAATGCTCTTTCGCGAAAGAATGAATACGAAGCCGATAGATTTTCTGTAGAGACTATCGAGCATCCTGATAATATGATTGGTGCTTTGAAAAAGCTTTCGGTAGATAATTTATCTCATCTCACTCCTCACCCGTTTTATGTAGTATTGAACTATTCGCACCCACCGGTGCTTGACAGGATTGAGGCAATCAGGCGATTCAATAAATAGTATATCACCTGATGGTGATGTCAGGTCTTTTGACCTGACATGAACAGAGGGGCAATAGCGAACTATACTAATGCTTCCATGCTTTGTAGTGTCAGGAAAAAATTCCTGACACCACCTCGACATCTTCTGGATTGTTTAGTTCAAATAATTTGAGTAGTTTATAGCACCATATTTGAAAATTCTTAGTTAAACTTACAAATTTGAAGGGATTTTATCCATGAAAAAAAATACAATCATCTTACTTTCAGTTCTCGGAGCCATTGTTCTCATAGCGATTCTTCTTGTCGGTTGGGTAACGGGGATATACAATTCTCTTGTGAAAACAGATGAAGGAGTCAATCAGGCATGGGCGCAAGTGCAAAATCAATATCAGCGCAGGGTCGATCTCATTCCAAATCTTGTCGAAGTTGTTAAAGGATATGCGACACACGAGCGTGAAGTATTCGAGAAAGTGGCGGAAGCACGTGCAAGTGTTGGCAAGCTGCAAGTGACACCGGAAATACTGAATAACCCGCAGCTCTTCCAAAAATTTCAGGAAGCACAAAGTAATATGGGCAGTTGGCTTTCTCGCTTGCTTGCCGTTGCAGAAAATTATCCGCAGCTAAAGGCAAATGAAAATTTCCTCCAGCTTCAATCACAGCTTGAGGGAACAGAAAATCGTATCGCAGTGGAGCGGATGAAGTTCAATCAGATTGTGCAAGAATACAACGTGAAAGTACGCACGTTTCCGACGTCCGTGCTTGCCGGTATGTTTGGCTTTGCGCAGAAACAGTATTTCCAGGCGGAGCCCGGTGCCGAGAAAGTTCCAAAGGTAAAATTTTGATTGGTGATATTATTTAATTACTGCAACCTTCCGGTCTGTAGGAAAAAGCATGAACTTTATTCCAAGCAAAATAATATCGCTTATAATTCTATTCATTCTTTTATGTGCTGGAATCCTATCCGCACAACGAGATGATGGCTCCATTCCAGTTATTCGTCAACGCGTAACGGATGCAACAGGAACACTCTCGAATGATGAGTTGAGATCGCTGGAACAAAAGCTCTACGATTTCGAGCAACAAACTTCCAATCAGATTGTTGTGTTGATGATAGCTTCACTGGAAGGTCAGAGTCTTGAAGATATTTCATACCGTGTTGCTGAAAAGAATAAAATTGGTAAGAAGGGTAGAGACAACGGAGTTTTTCTGTTTATCGTCAAGGATGATAGAAAGATACGAATAGATGCCGGCTACGGACTGGAAGGAGTTTTAACAGATGCACTTTCATCACAGATTATTCGCAACGTGATTGCCCCAAAATTTAGTAGCGAAGATTTTTTCAGCGGTATTAGCGATGGAATTGAAGCGATCATGCTTGCAACGAAAGGTGAGTTTAAAGGGGATTCAAAAGGAGATCACGTCAAAAAATTTTCTCCGTTTGGGATAATTCTGATGATAATTATCTTCGGTGTTTTCCGCACAATTTTTATGGGTGGCAGACGCCGATCCGTTGGAGCAAGTGTAGTTCGTTCAAATTTTCCTTGGTGGTGGGGTGGATTTGGCGGGGGGAGCGGTGGTGGGTTTAGCAGCGGGAGTTTCGGAGGAGGCGGAGGGTTCGGTGGATTCAGTGGTGGAGGTGGAAGTTTCGGCGGCGGGGGAGCGAGCGGAAGTTGGTGAAATAGGAAATGCGATATGAGATATGGGATATGCGAAGTAATATTTTACATTTTGAATTGAATCATGAGTTTATTTGAAAATAAATATCTTTCAAAAACCGATTTAAAATCTCTCTCCGCAGTCATCGCTGATGCAGAGAAGAACACGGCGGGTGAAATCCGTGTAGTCATTCGCCAGCGAAGGCACTGGAAGGAACGGAAATTATCATTGCACGACCTTACGCTTCGTGAATTCTATCGACTTGGAATGCAAAACACGCGCGACAAAACCGGTGTATTGATTCTGTTATTGTTGTCTGAACGGAAATTTCAAATCATTGCCGATGAAGGAATTCACAAGAAAGTTGAAGATGGTAAGTGGGATAAGATTGCTGGATCGATGACGGATTGTTTTAAGAAAGGAAATTATTCAGAGGGTATTGCCGAAACGATTCGGGCAGTCGGCGATGAGCTTTCAAAACACTTTCCGCGTAGACCTGATGATACCGATGAGCTTTCAAATGAGATTATTCAGCAGTAACCCATCTGAATCATGCTTCAACGTATCAAACAACTCGAGAAGATAGCCCTCCAATTAGAACCACCTGCCAAGCAACGAGAATCTTTAATAGAGAGTGTAATCAGTTACACAGAAGATTTTTTAAATCGTATTTATGAAATACCTGCGTTCATTCCTTCAATCGATAATGGAAAGGGTCTCCTTGATTCACCAATCACCGAGAAGGGAATTGATATTAATTCCGTTATAAAATTAATCGAGCAACATGTGGATAAGCCGGGACTGAATCCAGCTTCTGGTGGTCATCTGGGTTATATTCCCGGTGGTGGTATTTATTTTTCTGCTCTCGGGGATTACCTTGCTGCGATAATGAATCGTTACGCTGGAATCTTTTTTGCTGGACCAGGTGCAGTTCGCATGGAACACATGCTTCTTGATTGGATGGCTGAGATTGTTGGTTATCCAAAAAGTTCTGGAGGAAATCTAACCTCTGGCGGTAGTATTGCAAACTTGATTGGTATTGTAGCAGCAAGGGATGCTCATGGACTAAAAGCCAAGGATTATGATAAATCCGTTATTTATATGACATCTCAAGTTCATCATTCAGTTAATAAATCTATCCGGATTGCAGGATTGAAAGAGTGTGTTATTCGATTTGTACCGATGGATGATCGTTATAGAATGAGTACTGATCAGCTTGAGAAAACGATTATTAGTGATAAGAAATCCGGATTAAATCCATTTCTAATAATTGCTTCCGCTGGAACTACAGATACTGGGGCAATCGACCCCATGAATACGATCGGAGATATTGCAAAGCAACATCGGCTTTGGTTCCATGTAGATGGCGCATACGGTGCTTTCTTTGCTCTTTGTGATGAAGGCAAGAAAATCCTGAACGGAATGGACAAATCGGATTCTATCGTGATGGATCCGCATAAAGGATTATTCCTTCCTTACGGTTCGGGTGCTGTGCTTGTAAAAGATAAACAAAGTTTGTTCAACGCATTCTGGTATCAGGCAAATTATATGCAGGACGCTCATAAAAACAGTGATGAGCTTTCACCCGCAGATATATCTCCCGAGTTGACGAAACATTTCCGCGGTTTACGGCTCTGGCTGCCGCTTAAGTTAGTTGGTGTTGCACCGTTCCGCGCAGCTCTTGAAGAAAAATTGCTCTTGGCAAGATATTTCTATGAAGAAATTCAGAAGATCAATGGTTTTGAAGTTGGACCATTTCCCGATCTATCGGTTGTTACTTACAGATACATCCCAAAGAAAGGAGACGCAAACGATTTTAATGAGCGGCTTACGAAAGAAGTTCAGAACGATGGTCGCGTTTTTATTTCATCGACAATGCTCGACGGAAAATTTACACTTCGCCTTGCCGTTTTATCTTTCCGTACTCACCTTAGAACAATTGATCTCTTGCTAGAGATCATAAGAGAGAAAGTGAAATTGTTAAGTAGTTAATTAGCGAGTGGTTTATGCTATAGGAACGAAATGCTTTGCAGTTTATAATTCATTAGTAACTCAATATACTTTGGTTTGATACTCTTCTTTATGTTGTAGATGTAAAAAATACTAATGCTTACTCCGAAATACAAAAGCCCCGTGATCTTAAAAGGTTGCAATTGATTCGTGAATGACTTAAATTCTTGAGTTGAAAATCCCATAAAACCATACAACAATTTACTCTGCAAGGAGATATTATCTATGAAAAGGTTCCAACTTCTTCTCATAATAGGGGTGTTTTTTTTAATTTATGCCATACCTGTAATTAGCGGCTCGCCTTCCCCAAAAGAAAATCAATCCGAGGACACTGCAAAATCGAAAGATCCGATGTCGTCAGGTACATTTTCCGGTTTGAAATTCCGTTCCATCGGTCCGGCGCTGATGTCAGGCAGGATCTCATCCATCGCAGTTGATCCGACTGATAGATCGAACTGGTTCGTAGCCGCGGCGTCGGGCGGTGTTTGGAAAACAACGAACTCCGGCACAACTTGGACTCCTATCTCCGATGATCAAGGATCATACTCAATCGGTTGTGTCACTTTAGATCCTAACAACCCGTTGGTGGTCTGGGTTGGAACTGGCGAAAATAATAGTCAACGAAGTGTTGGTTACGGTGACGGTGTGTATAAATCGGAAGATGGAGGAAAGACGTGGAAAAACACGGGATTGAAAAAGTCGGAACACATCGCACGCATCGTAGTTGATCCTCGTAATGCAAGCATTGTGTATGTTGCTTCGCAAGGACCACTATGGGGACCGGGTGGTGATCGTGGATTATATAAAAGTACTGATGGTGGAAAGACGTGGAATAATATTCTTAACGTCAGTGAGAATACTGGAATAACCGATTTAGTTATGGATCCGAAAAATCCTGATATACTTTATGCATCATCATATCAACGTCGGCGGCATGTTTGGACACTTATTGATGGAGGACCTGAAGGTGGAATTCATAAATCGACAGACGCAGGAGCAACATGGAATAAATTAAAAAATGGTTTACCGTCAGGTGATGTCGGCAGAATCGGATTGGCAATCTCAACTGTTGACAGCAGAGTTCTTTATGCGATCGTCGAAGCTCAAACTAAGAAGGGGGGCTTTTTCCGATCAGTGGATGCCGGAGCAAATTGGGAGAAGCGCGGAGATTATGTTGCCGGAAGTCCGCAATATTATCAAACAATCTACTGCGACCCGAAAGATGTCGATCGTGTATATTCGATGGATGTATTTTTACAAGTATCTGACGATGCTGGAAAAACATTTACTCGCTTAGGTGAAAAGTCGAAACACGTTGATAACCATGCAATGTGGATCGATCCAGATGACACACGGCATTACATTGTCGGCTCTGATGGAGGATTGTACGAAAGCTTTGATCGCGGACAGACATGGGATTATTTTACCAATCTTCCGATAACACAGTTTTACGATGTGTGTGTGGACGATTCGAAACCATTTTACTATGTTTATGGCGGAACACAGGATAATTCAACTCTGGGTGGACCTTCGCGAACGCGAAATGCTTCAGGTATTACTAATCAGGATTGGTTTATAACAACGGGCGGAGATGGATTCCAGTCACGTGTCGATCCCGAAGATCCGAATATTATTTACAGTGAAAGTCAATACGGCGGACTTGTCCGCTACGATAAGCGCACAGGTGAAGAAATCGGTATTCAACCACAGGCCGGAAAGGGTGAACAGGGATTACGATGGAACTGGGACTCACCTCTTATCATAAGTCCACACAGTCATACGCGTCTATATTTTGCAGCGAATAAATTATTCCGCAGTGATAACCGCGGCGATTCATGGAAACCTGTAAGCGGTGATCTGACACGTCAAATCGACCGCAATCAGCTTGAAGTGATGGGAAAAATCTGGAGTGTGGATGCAGTTGCGAAAAATGCTTCAACTTCGCTTTATGGAAATTGTACCGCTCTTTCAGAGTCTCCAAAGAAAGAAGGAATGATTTATGTTGGCACTGATGACGGATTGATTCACGTTACTGAAG